>Ga0114994_10002780_pt1 | contig 12811 bp, 14 predicted proteins | sample ArcticOcean_MG_C_9_FD_87043 | JGI IMG/M metagenome (GOLD analysis project Ga0114994, IMG submission 87043) | Marine microbial communities from western Arctic Ocean - ArcticOcean_MG_CB2_152 | ecosystem: Environmental > Aquatic > Marine > Oceanic | place: Arctic Ocean: Canada Basin | collected... | reverse complement strand
TGGCCCATAAAGATGTCGCAGAATCTGCAGTGGTTGGATTTCCTCATGAGGTGAAAGGGGAGGGCATTTATGCCTTTGTTACTTTGAATTCGGGAGTCGAGTACTCTGAGGAATTGCGAATTGAATTAAAGCAACAGGTAAGAACTGTGATTGGGCCGATTGCCACCCCCGATCAAATTCATTGGGCACCCGCACTACCGAAAACACGTTCTGGAAAGATTATGAGAAGAGTTTTGAGAAAGATTGCCACCAATGAAACGGATCAAATTGGAGACGTCTCCACATTGGCTGATCCAACTGTGGTGGAGGACCTGATTGCGAATAGGTGAATAACCTTTTTTCTTGGAACTCGCCAAATCCATAAATTTCCTTTTTTAATAGGATCTGAAATGAAAATTTATTTGAACGGAGATTTTGTAGCGAAAGAAGATGCCAAGATATCTGTCTTTGACCATGGCTTACTTTATGGAGACGGAGTTTTTGAAGGTATTCGAATATACGATAGCTGCGTTTTTAAACTAGATGAACATCTCGAACGATTGGAATATTCCGCCAAGGCGATTCTACTTGAATTGCCCTTGGATCGAGCCCAAATGGAAAAAGCGGTCTGTGATACTTGTCGGGTTAATGGATTAGAAAATGGGTATGTTCGACTCGTGGTAACCCGTGGTCCTGGGCATCTAGGATTAAGCCCAGATGGTTGTGGCCCAGGAAATGTAATTATAATTGCAGACGATATACAACTCTATCCCCCGGAGTTATACGAAGAAGGACTCAAGATCATATCAGTACCCACTCGCCGGATTAATTCCTCTGCTCTTCCGCCTGCAATAAAGAGTTTAAATTACTTGAATAATATTTTAGCCAAGATTGAGGCGAAAAAGGTTGGCTTTCAAGAAGCCTTGATGCTTAACGACAAAGGAGAAATTGCCGAGTGCACGGGAGATAATGTCTTTATTATTGCCAAAGGGATTCTTTACACACCTCCGTTGGACTCAGGTTCCTTGCGTGGGATTACGCGTGGAGCGGTAATTGATTTAGCATCTGAATTGGATTTACCTTGCCGAGAGCAAGCACTTACTCGTTATGACCTTTGGACGGCCGACGAATGTTTTTTGACTGGTACTGCGGCTGAGGTTATCCCTTGTGTTGAAGTAGATCATCGAAAAGTCGGTGATGGTGTGCCTGGTGTTATGACTCGACGCTTAATTGACCTTTTTCGAAAGATGGTTTTGACTGATGGAGTGAATTTAAATGCATGACTTTAACCACCCGTTCATTCAAATTGTTAATTTGGCACATCATATACGTTGAGTTTTACAGCCATAAACATTAGATTAATCTTATCTATAAACTAATATATTAATGAAATGTCATCATTGCGATAAACAAGCTACCGTTCATCTTACGCAAATTTTGAATGGTCAAATGCACAAAATGGACTTGTGCGAGAGTTGTGCACAGGCTAAGGGAGTTACCAATCCCGAAAATCTTTCGATTAGTAGTTTGATGGATAAAGTGGAATTGGAAGTCGATCCAAATGCTACATCTATGGTATGTGAAAGCTGTGGCACTACTCACCAAGAGTTTAAAAAGGGCGGTCGTTTAGGGTGCGAAGCATGTTACCATGTATTTCGTCCAATTTTAGACCCCTTACTTGATGGCATGCATGCAGGAACTAAGCACTTGGGGAAAGTACCCGCTGGTTCAGAGTCAAGGATTCATTATGAACAATCAATTGATTCCCTAAAAAAGAAATTACAAGATGCGGTCGAGAAAGAAGACTTTGAAAAAGCCGCTGAATTTAGGGACCAACTCAAGGATCTTCAAAATCAAGCCAAAACAACGGTTTAAACTTCTAGTATATGTTTCATAAAATCTTAAACAAAGAGCCCGGAGTTAAGAAACAGCCTAAGGCAATTCCCATTACGCTGAGCACTCGGATACGCTTGGCCAGAAATTTGAGACAATTTCCATTCCCTGGACGAGCTGAAGTGGCACAAAAGCGTGCCGTTTTGTCTAAGTGTATCGACGCGATGAGTGGAATTAAAGGTCTCGATAATTCAGTTTCTGTGGAGGTGGATGATTTAAGTGAATTGGATCGTCAAATTTTAGTAGAACAGCATTTAATCAGTCCTGAACTTTCCCAAGTAGAAGAAGGATCGGGCATCGTTCTGACACAAGATCGATCGTGTTGTATCATGATTAATGAGGAAGATCATTTACGTATCCAGGTACTTCGCCCAGGTTTAGACTTCAGTTCGGTATGGAAGCATGCGGACGAAGTGGATTCTGGGATCGAGTCGGCAATCAGTTACGCCTATGATGGAGAATTAGGTTTTCTTACGGCCTGCCCAACCAATTTAGGTACAGGAATGAGAGCGTCTGTAATGATGCACCTTCCTGGTCTCGTTATGTCTAAAAATATGGACAAAGTAATTAATGCTGTAAATCAACTAGGCATTGCAGTTCGTGGATTATTTGGTGAAGGATCCGATGCGAATGGAAGTATTTTCCAAATTTCGAACCAGCAAACTCTTGGTGAATCGGAATCTGCAATTATAGATCGCTTGAATAGCACTCTGGAAAGTTTAGTTCGCCAGGAGAATTTTGCCCGTGAAAAACTTCTTCAAGATGATCGTAGTCGATTAGTAGATAAAATGAGTCGTGCCATTGGAAGTTTGAAAACTTGTCATTTAATCCAAAGTGCTGAAGCGATGGACTTAATTTCTTTGGTTCGTTTAGCCGCAGACTTGGGCATGATGCCAGACAAATTTCGTGGACTGGCCGATCGAATGTTTATTGAAGTACAACCCGGCCATGTCCAATTATCTGCGGGCAAAGCGGTTGAACCATCTCAGAGAGATGAATTGCGTGCAGAACTTTTAAGGAATCATTTTTTGCGAGCTCCTCTGCTCGATCTATCTAGCCATAGTTGACTTTGATATATAGAAGGGTATAAATAATTTAATATGTCTGAACCGATGAGTAATTTCACGCCTCGTGCACAGCAAGTTCTTGCTCTCGCACGAAAAGAGGCAGACCGTTTTCACCATAATTATGTGGGTACTGAACACCTACTTCTAGGATTGATCAATCTCGGCCAAGGGGTCGCAGTCAATGTGTTACAGAAGATGGGCCTTGACCTCGATACGGTTAGGCAAGCAGTTGATGAACAGGTGGGACTTGGGCCTGAAGCTAAACCATCAGGCAATGTACCTTACACTCCAAGAGTGAAAAAAGTTTTAGCTTTAGCCGGGAAGGAAGCAAAGTCATTAAATCATAGTTATGTGGGCACTGAGCACATTTTGCTCGGCTTGCTACGTGAAGGTGAAGGGGTTGCCGCTCGAGTTCTCAAGTCTCTTGATATTGATGTGGAGCGTTGTAGGAATGAGATTCTTTCAGAACTCGACCCTAATTTCTCTTCAAGTGAGGAATCTGAAGCTTCAGTGGTTGGAGGAGTAGTTAGTGAAGAAAAAGGAAAAGATCAAAAAACACCTGCGTTGAAAGCTTTTGGTCGTGATCTTACTGAGATTGCTAAAAAGGGTGAAATGGACCCAGTGATTGGACGTGAAAACGAAATCCGACGCGTTACTCAAGTTTTATGTCGCCGAACAAAGAACAATCCAGTTTTAATTGGAGAGGCTGGAGTAGGTAAAACTGCAATCGTAGAGGGATTGGCTCAACAAATTGCTTCGGGTATGGTGCCAGAAAATCTTTTAGATAAGCGAGTGGTGACCCTTGACCTTGCACTCATGGTTGCAGGTACAAAATACCGCGGCCAATTTGAAGAACGAATTAAAGCAGTAATGGACGAGCTTAGAAAAGCGAAAAACATTATTATTTTTATTGACGAACTTCATACCATTGTTGGAGCAGGTGCAGCAGAGGGTGCGATGGATGCATCCAACATTCTTAAGCCTGCTTTAAGTAGAGGCGAATTGCAATGCATCGGTGCGACTACATTAGCAGAACACCGGAAGTACATTGAAAAAGATAGTGCATTGGATCGTAGATTCCAGTCAGTCAAGGTGGAGGCTCCTTCAGTTGAGGATACGATTCTTATTTTGAAGGGTATCCGTCCTAAGTATGAAGATCACCATAATGTAAATTTCACTGATAGATCTCTAGTTGCGGCGGCCAAGCTGACTGATCGTTATGTTACCGGTCGTTTCCTTCCTGATAAAGCAATTGATGCAATTGATGAAGCGGGTGCTCGATCTCGTATGGAGTCATTAAAAAGACCCCCCGAAATTGAGAAACTCTCTGACGAGATTAAAGAAATTTGTTCAACCAAAGAGTCTGCAATCTCAGACCAGAATTTTGAGGATGCTGCCGAAGCTCGTGATAAAGAAAAAAAATTGCGGGCAAAAAGAGAACGGGTCCTAGAGAGCTGGAAAAAAAGTCGAGAAGAAAAACGGGCGTCTGTCGATGAGGACGGTATGCTCCAAGTCATTGCCGATTGGACCGGGATTCCATTGAGTCGAATGGAAGCCAAGGAATCGAAGAAACTGCTCAAACTCGAGTCTGAACTTAGAAAAAAAATTATTGGGCAGGATTTTGCCACAGAGGTCGTTTCTAAAGCTTTACGACGATCTCGTGCAGATTTAAAAGACCCAAAGCGTCCGATTGGTTCATTTATGTTTCTTGGGCCGACAGGAGTGGGGAAAACTCACCTTGCCAAGGTTTTAGCTGAAAGAATATTTGGCGATCAGGATTCGTTGATCCAAATTGATATGTCTGAATATATGGAGAAACATGCGGTTTCCCGTATGATCGGCTCGCCTCCAGGTTATGTTGGGCATGAAGAAGGTGGTCAATTAACCGAGGCTATTCGACGTAAGCCTTATGCAGTAATACTTTTTGATGAGATCGAAAAAGCTCATCCTGATGTGGCTCAAATTCTACTTCAAATTCTAGAAGATGGTAGGCTCACAGACAGCCTTGGTAGAAAAGTTGATTTTCGTAACACTATCCTGATCATGACTTCCAATGTAGGGGCCCATATTCTTCAACGTAATAGCTCACTTGGCTTTTCTGCGGGAAATGCCGATGATGACTTTGATAAAATCAAAGATAAAATCATGGATGAGGCTAAAAAATCTTTTAAACCTGAATTTTTAAATCGCCTGACTGAAATTGTGATCTTCCGCCCCTTAGCTAGGGAGAGCATGCGTGCAATCGTAGACCTTGAGCTTAAAAAGATTACTGATCGTTTGAAGGAGAAAAAGCTCAAACTTGATATCTCAGATGAAGTGAAGGAATTCCTCATTGAGAAGGGGTATGATAGTAAACTTGGTGCCCGTCCTTTAAGACGCGCAGTGGAGAAGTATCTTGAGGATAGTTTGGCCGAGGAAGTCCTCTCTGGTAGTTTACGAAAGAATAAATCTATTCGGGTCCTTATCACTGATGATGAAGAACCCAGTTTATATTTTTCTCAAGATGATGCGGATGAAAAAGTTTCTGTCTCACCGGTTTCAAAAGAAGAAGACAAAAATTCTGATTCTTAATTTATTTTCTCACAAAACCCAATGGTTTTGTATTTTGTAACTAATCGTGTAAACTTATGCAAAGATCCCTTATTCTCTTAAAACCTGACTGTATTCAAAATGCCATTGTTGGCGAAGTGATTAGCCGATTTGAAGGAGCAGGATATTCAATTATTGCTTGCAAGCTAGTTCAATTGGATGATTCCTTGTTAAATGAGCATTATGCCCATGTTGCTGATTTGCCTTTTTTCCCGGAGATTGCTGAATTTATGAGTTCATGCCCGGTTATGGCTTTAGTCTTGGAAGGTGAAAATGTAATTCTAGGTGTCCGTAATCTCATCGGCCCGACTGATTCTACGGTAGCGCCAAAAGGAACAATTCGAGGAGATCTTGGAACAGATCGAATGAAGAATGTGGTTCATGCCTCAGATAGTCCTGATTCAGCATTGGCAGAAATCAATCGGTTTTTTGACGCCGATCAAATTGTAACCTAGTCTTCGATTCTTATCAGGGTGCAAACTGCGAAAGTTGCGATCCCTTCCATTCTTCCAATTGCACCGATTTTTTCGTTGGTAGTTGCTTTCAGTCCGATCCTATCTTTGGGCAACTTCATTGTTTTTGATAGTGAAAGTTTAATCTGCTCGATATAGTCTAAGAGTTTAGGCCTCTCTGCAATAATAGTGAGGTCAATATTTCCAACTTGATATCCAAGTTTCTCCCCCTCAGATAATGCTTTATTTAGGATTATCTTTGAATCCAGGTCTTTGTTTTTTTTATCATTATCTGGGAAATAATGTCCAATGTCAGGAAGAGCGAGTGCTCCAAAGATAGCATCGGCAAGTGCGTGGGTTAGGCAGTCGGCATCTGAGTGACCAAGTAAACCCAAATGAAATGGAATTTCTACTCCACCCAATATCAGTTTTCTTTCTTTAACTAAGCGATGTAAGTCATAGCCATGTCCTATACGAATGGGTAGTGATTGAGTCATTTTGAAGACAATAAAAATTTAAGATAGGGCAAATCAGCCTGTGATGTAATTTTTGGGTTAGGGTAGTTTGGATTGAGAAGAGAAACTTTTTTGTCAACAAGTTCTAAGACTGAAACCTCATCTGTAGTCAAAAGATTTTTGCTAAATGCAAATTTCATTCCTGCGACAAGCCAGTCTTTTCTTGCTACTTGCGGAGTCTCCATAATCCAAATTTTCGAGCGATCAATAGATTTTGTAGTATGGGATTTGGTTAAACTTTGAGCATTTAAATTTTCAATAACTTTTATTGTGTCATGAAGCGGTCTTGCGATTACCACGGCACCAGTTTTTGAGACAATGGTTTCGAGTTGGTCGATTGTTTTTGCTTGGATCATCGGTCGTGCGCAATCGTGGACATAAACAAACTCACAAGTCGCCGGACAATTTATTAAAGCATTGTAAACAGAATCCTTTCTCTCCTTTCCACCTTTTACCCAGATTGGATTAAAGTAACGAGCTTTGGCGTTATGAGCAATGTCGATCTGTTTGTACAAAGAATCCTTCTGTTTGTTATCACGGTAGACAATAAGGACATTATCAATCTTCTTCGTTCCTAGAAATGCTTCGTAGCTTAAACGGAATGCATTTGTATTATTGATAGGATCAAGAAGCTTATCAATTTCGGGTGCGTTCATTCTGGAACCTTTGCCTCCAGCAAGAAGAATGGCACAATGCTTCATTTTTCTAACTCTTTTTGGATCGCGGCAAGTGCATCTTCTGGACTTTCTGCGTGGAGAATTGGCCTACCAATCACAAGAAAGTTTGCTCCTGCTTCGGAGGCTTGAAATGGAGTCATAATTCGTTTTTGATCTCCTTTGGCAGATCCGGTTGGACGAATTCCGGGTGTTACAAAAGTGGTTTGTTCAGGAAGAAGTGATTGAAGTCGAATAAGTTCAAGCGGGGAGCATACAATTCCGTTAATCCCAGAACTTGTCGACATTTTGGCTAATCGATCCACCTGTTGAGGAATCGTATTCTCTACTCCGACTGAGCGGAGGTTTTCTTGATTCATTGAAGTGAGGACTGTGACCGCAAGTAATTGTGTATGAGGAAGAAACTCAGTCGCGGTCTCTGCACATTTAGCGAGCGCCTCAGGACCTGCAGTTGAATGAAGAGTAAGCATTTTAATTGGAAGGCTTGCTAGACTTTCAATCGCTTTTGCCATCGTATTAGGAATGTCATGCAATTTTAAATCCAGGAAAATTGATTTTCCACTAGCAGCAACATCATGAATAAACCCTGATCCGTCTCGTAAGTAAGTCTGTAGACCAATTTTAACCCATTGGAGTCTTTCTCCTGTTGCCTCGAGCATAGTTTCTGCTTTTGCCCTACTTTCAACATCTAATGCGAGTATGACTTCGGTTTTAGAATCATTCATTAATTTATATCATGCTCGGTCGTTTCATTGAGCCAATCCTATTCTTTCTCATCGCCACTTAAATTTTTATTTGTTAATAAATTTGATGACTTTGATGAATGCCAACAATGCGATAAAGCAAATTTCTCTACCTGCTCCAGCAAAGATTAATTTATTTCTCGCAGTGACTGGAAAGAGAGAAGATGGTTTTCACGAAATTAATTCGGTCCTCGCTAAGATCGATCTCTGTGATCTGGTCACTCTTGAAAAAACTGAACAAATTGATGAAGCTGAATGCCTTTGCATAGGAAATGATTCTTTGTCCGGTAGAAATAATCTTGCTTATAAAGCAATCGAGGAATGGCGTAAATTTACGGGAGATCGAACGGGAATAAAAGTGACAATTAAAAAGCGTATTCCTTCAATGGCTGGACTGGGCGGGGGGAGTAGTGACGCAGTTGCTACACTTCTCGGACTTAATCTGTACCATGGTCAGCCTTACAATTACGAGGAACTTTCTACCCTCGCAGAAAAACTTGGCTCTGATTGTCCCTTTTTTTTATCAGATGGATTGGTTCATGCAACTGGTCGTGGGGAAAAAGTAAGGTTGATTCCAGAGCAAAAAAAAGATGAATTGAATGGCCAGAGAATCTTTTTATTCCAGCCTCCTATGGGTTTTTCGACTCATTTGATCTATCGAAGTTTGGCTAGGCATGGATTGTATTCCGATTCAAAATGGGCAAAGAAATATGTGGAGGAATGGGAGACTGGACGGCGAAGCATTTCTAATTTTTGTCACAATGATTTTGAATCTGTCATTCTTACTAAATTCTTATTTCTAAAGCCTCTTTTTGAAGAATTAAAAAATTCCTTTGGATTATCATTTCAAGTCTCCGGTAGCGGTTCTTGCTGTTTCAGTTTTGCATCCGAGAATATAAACGAGGATGAAGTTAAAGGTTTGATTGAGAATTTACTTGGTAAAAAGAGCAAGTTCTGGGCGTCTCGGATTCGACTGAACTAAACTCAAGCTTTTTGTTTCCAATCTTGTTAAAATTCAGTCATAATAGACCTCTTTTAAGTTATTTAAAAAATATTACTTTTTATGTCTGAACTAAATAAGGAAATCATTCTTTATGGAATTCCTGGTTCTCCAGGAGTTTCGCATGGGCCTGTATTTCGGTTTTTACATGGAGATGTGGAAGTTCCTAAGTATCAAGTTAGTGAATTAGAGCAATCCTCCGAACTCGACCGTTTTAAAGATGCAGTTGGTATTACTCGGACCCAAATTGAGGAAATCCGAAACGAAGTCGCGAAAAATTTAGGAGAGAAAGAAGCGGGTATTTTTGATGCCCATCTTCTTGTGCTCGAAGACAAAGCTCTTTTCGACGATATTGATAAAGAGATCAAGAAAACAGGTGATAATATCGAACAATGCGTTTATCGCGTGACTCAACGATACCATGATTATTTTAATCAACTTGAAGACGAATATCTGCGCGAACGAGCCGCGGATTTAAAAGATATTTCAAAAAGACTGCTGAGGAATCTGATTGGTGAGACCGCGGCAGGCACGGCTTTTCTAGGTGAACCACGAATTCTAGTGTCGGAAGATTTAAGTCCATCGGACACGGCTTCTTTAGATCGGGCAAAGATTTTGGGAATTGCCACTGATACTGGAGGTCGTACCAGCCATGCAGTAATAATGGCACGGGCCAGCGGGGTTCCTGCGGTTGTGGGATTGAGAGGGTTAACCGAAAAGCTTGCGGAAGGGAATACTTTATTAATCGATGGCTTTGAAGGAGTTGCGATTATAAACCCCACTGAAAACACTCTTTTTCGTTATGGCAAGGTGAGTCTTCAGAGAAATAAGATTAAGGATTTATTGTTTGAGGAAGCTTCTTTACCTGCTGAAACAAAAGATGGTTTAAAGATTAGGTTTCTTGCTAACGCAGATTCTCCAGAAGAAGTAAAAAGCGGAATTGAGAACGGTTGTGAGGGTGTGGGGCTTTTTCGAACCGAATCAATCTTTTTAAGAAGAAATCAAATACCTAGCGAAGATCAACAATTTGAGGAATATCAAAAACTTATCTTGGCCGCTGATGGAAAACCAGTAACTATACGCACACTCGACTTGGGTGGGGATAAAATTTTAGATTCAATTGGTCGTGATAAAGAAGAAAATCCATTTATGGGGTTTCGGGCTATTCGTTATTGTCTACGTAACCCAGCAATCTTTTTGGATCAATTACGAGCGATTTTACGAGTGAGTTTTTTGGGACCAGTTAAAATAATGTTTCCGATGATTAGCGGGGTAGGTGAACTTGTTCGAGCGAAAGAATTTTTATTTACTGCTAAAAGGCAATTGAGAGAAAAAGGAATCAACTTTGACGATGAGATAAAGGTAGGGTGTATGATAGAAACTCCATCTGCAGTTACCATTTGTGACATGCTTGCAGATGAAGTTGATTTCTTTAGCGTGGGTACAAATGACTTAGTCCAATACTTACTAGCAGTAGATCGGATTAATAATCAAATCGCTTACCTTTATGAACCGCATCATCCCGCCGTTATCCGCTCATTAAAGCATATTTTTGATGTTTCCAAAGAAAAAAAATTAGAGGTAACACTTTGTGGCGAAATAGCAGGCGATCCACATTTCTTACCTCTTTTGATTGGTTTAGGTCTCGATATTTTAAGTGCAACTGGAACCCTGTTACCTGAACTTAAGTTCTTTGGTCGTAGGTTTTCCTTTCAAGAAGCACAAAACTTAATGAAACGAATCGAACCAATGAAAAGACCATCTGAGATTAAGGAGTGCTTAAAATCTTTTTATGACGAACGCGTTTCAGATTTGATGAAATAAATGGCAGATTTACTCATCTTGAAATTTTGAAGCGAAAAGCTCCGTCATTTTCATTTGAAAGTCTGTTCCCTGACTTGAATTAACAAAAAAGGTAAGAGATGTTCCTTTTGCAGCGGCTAACATCATGATGCCCATAATGCTTTTAGCGTTTACCTTTTCACCTTCTTTTTCAACCCAGATATCTCCCGCAAAACGAGACGCAATCCTTACGATCATGGCTGCAGGGCGAGCGTGAATACCCATCTTGCTCGAAACCACAAGCGTAAAAGAGATGTTATCTTCCGAACTATTTTCCTCCAAGTCACTCATTTGAAAGTAAATTAGAAGAGGAAATTATCAAAAAGACAAAGAAAAAGTTTTAAGAAGATAAAGCAGGCAGGCCGAAAGAAGTGCGGCAGCTAAGTCATCAATCATAACGCCAAGACCCTTGGGTAGGCGTTGAAGGTTTCGTATCCCGATGGGTTTCCTGATGTCGAAAATACGAAAAAGTATAAATCCCATAATCAATAAATATAAGGTTTTAATAAATGAGAAGGAGTTTAATTCTTCCAGACAAAAGAGAAAGACCAATGGAATTGCGGTAAATTCGTCCCAAATTACTTCGGGTGGATCTTCTTTGCCTAGAAGTATTTCTGCACGTGTACACAAGGGGATGCCCAAAATAAAGAGTAATGAAAACAGAACCATTATCCCAATGGGTGGGATGGGCGTGAACCAAAACAGAAAAGAGAAAGCAAATAGCCCCACAAGTGAACCAAAAGTACCGGGTGCAGGTAAACGAGTACCAACTGGACCGAGGGTTGATAAGGTCTTAATTAAAAAATTCATCAATTATCTTCTTCAATAAAGAACCTCCAATACTTGGAAAGGTAAATAATTCCGGAGAGTACTGTGATAATGGTAGCGGCAACCAATGTTATTCGACCCGATAAAAGAAGGAAACTAACAAGACTTTCTTGAAGTTCTGGTGCAAAAATCCCGGTAAAATCATCTTCGACTGCAATTTTCCCAAGGAACAAACAAATACAGGTGAGTTGAATTACGGTTTTTAATTTACCAATTTTTTCTGCTGCAAGAGTTTTTCCACGTCCAGCGGCAACTAATCTTAATCCAGTAATCAGAAATTCACGCGATAAAATAAGTAAAATGGGAAAAAGTGCCCAGCGAGCAATTTCATCTAAAACTAATAAGCCAATAAACATACCAAGCGTTAAAACTTTGTCTGAAAGTGCATCCATGAATTTTCCAAACTCTGAGACTTGTCCAAATTTTCGTGCCAACCACCCATCCAGCCAATCTGTAAGAGCTGCAAATAGAAAAACGACGAGTGCCCCAGTTCGTAGCCAAGGCATAGAGGTTTCAGATGTCGGGTAAAGTAATGCAATGACAACAAGCATTAATGGTATCCGTGAGAGTGTGAGCAGATTAGGAAGATTCATCTAATAAAGTGCATTTATTACATGGATTTAATTGATTTGCAATCTCAAGGGCATCCTTGGTTGTGGACTTGTTTAGATTCTTCGCTATTATGAAGGACTTTCTTTTATGAGCATTGCTATATATCCAGGTACTTTTGATCCAGTGACAAATGGACACTTAGATGTTTTGGAAAGAGCATCCAAGATCTTCAGCCAAGTAATCGTAGCTGTTTCTGCTGATAATTCAGATAAGAAAACCGTATTTGATTGTAATACTCGAGTAAAACTTTTGCTTGAGAATATTATTGAATATAAAAATGTACAAATCGACTCGTTTCACGGTTTACTTGTTGATTATGCAAAAAATCGGGGAGCAAGTGCAGTGGTCAGAGGGTTAAGGGCGGTGTCAGATTTTGAATATGAATTTCAAATGGCTCAAATGAATAGACATTTAGATTCTGAACTTGAGACTATTTTCTTAATGCCTAATGAAAAATATTTTTATACGAGCTCTAGCTTAATTAAACAGGTCCACATTTTTGGAAATCGTGAGTCTAAATTAGTTCCCGAAAATGTATCGATCGCATTACGAAAAATTTCGCTTGAAAACCAAAATAGTGAGGAAGCCTAAAATGAGCGAATCAGAGAAAGAAGTGG
>Ga0114994_10002778_pt1 | contig 12815 bp, 13 predicted proteins | sample ArcticOcean_MG_C_9_FD_87043 | JGI IMG/M metagenome (GOLD analysis project Ga0114994, IMG submission 87043) | Marine microbial communities from western Arctic Ocean - ArcticOcean_MG_CB2_152 | ecosystem: Environmental > Aquatic > Marine > Oceanic | place: Arctic Ocean: Canada Basin | collected... | reverse complement strand
GGGGGGGGGGGGGGGGGGGAGGGGGGGGGAGGGGGGGGGGAGGGGGGGGGGGGGGGGGGGGGGAACAACGACGATGAGTCAGACTCGGGTGGTGGGGCGATAGTATTCTTCCCTCCGTCTTTCTCCCTAATTACCGACGTCGCGTTCCTCGAGATGAACGAGCACGAGCGGGAGTCGTACGTGACTGAGCACGACAGGCTGTTCATTCCGCTCGGGCAGGAGGAGGTTAATTGCCTGCCGGACGAGGATACGTTTGGGAGGTATAGTAAGTGCCTTAGGGAGACCAATGAGAGGAGGAAGGAGAAGGTGAGTGCGGGTGTGGTGGGTTGTGGTTTATTTATTTAAATTGCTGAACTAAACAATTCCATATCATGCGCACAACTCTCGCTTCGCTCGGCCAATCACAACCACAACCACAACCACAACCACAAACACAACCACAACCACAACCACAACCACAACCACAGGCTGGAATAATACTCGAAGCCAAGGCAAAGCGAGACTCAACCCCCGTAGACAAGGACTCGAACACATGCATCTCAATAACCCTCCTCCCTCCCGCCCTCACAACGTCCTACATTTCCTCCCTGAAGGACTCCCTCCTAAGCAACATGGAGGTGGACTCCGCGGCAAGGAAGAAGAAGATGGACGATTTGAACGACGAAAGGGCGGAGGATTTGACCGAGGAGCTCGAGGAGCGACTTAGGTTACACTGGCCAAGGAAGGGTAGGACTGAGGTCAAGTCCCGCCAACCTCGCGAGGGGGAGCTCGTGTCTCACCGGCAGAAAAGCGCGAGGTTTTTGCGGCAGTTCTACCAGAGGCTGGGGGAGCAGGAGGAGGAGTTCGGGAGGCTCGTTGGAAGAGTTGAGGGGCACAGCGACGAGTTTTCTACCGCGGTTAGGGCGCTCGGGGAGACGCTGAAGGAGATGGGGAGTTTGGCGGCGTTGCAGGGGCAGGAGATGAAGTGCAAGGTGAGGTTAATTTTACATCTGACGAGGACGAACCACGAGGACGAGGACGAGGACGAGTGACCGGGGCCATTAGGATCAGAATCAGAATCAGAATCAAAATCAGAACCGGGACTGCCTTTTATGATTCCAAAACTAACCAACATCAATACCAACATCAATACCAACATCAATCAATACCAACATCAATACAATACCAACATCAATACAATACCAGAACCTCCTCGCAACATTTTTCCCCGAATGCGAAGACCTCCGCGACACATTGTCAACTTTCCTCCACACCAAACCCCAGAAGCTCTCGTCGACAATAACCGAGCTAATCCGCCTAACGAAGACGTTCAACGACGGGGGGGACTACGACGTGTTGGAGGTTACGGACCTGAAGGCGCTATTGATCGAGCCGGGGAATAAGCTCGGTAGGGCCGTGGCGGATCGAAGCGGCAAAGTTGACGGTTTGGAATCGTACCAGGCAGCCGCAGTTGAGTGCACGAAGGCCTTCAAGGTCGAATACGAGCGGTGCCTGCTGGAGCTGAGTCTGAGGCTCGGGCTGGGGAAGAAGTTCGGGGCGCCGAGGAGGAACGCGCAGGAAAGGCTTCGGACGGAGGTTACGAGGGACGAATATTCTGCGCAGAACGTTGATAAGTTGCTCGGGGAGCTTGAGGAGATGTGCGAGGGGGCGAGGAGGATGTACAAGGGGAGCAGTACTAAGAGCGTTAGGGGGGGGGGGAAGACGGGGAATGCGGGTAATGCAACTGTGACGTTCGAGGAGCAGGAGGAAGTTATAAAAGCGAAAGAGAGTAGCGGCGGGGGGGAGGCAATTGCGGAAGAGAGCGCAAATTCAACCACTACATCCGCTGAACGACAGCTCCCCATTGCGGTCCAAATTACCCACACGATGCTGAGTATCCGCGGTGCTCTGTACCGCCGAGCTCAGTACTTGGACTTCCTGGTGAATCCCATCTCAGTAAACGCCCTCCATTCAATTCCCCCTTCACTGGAAGAATCCTCCCACGGGGTATCCCACGAGCTCGAGGACGCGATGGTCGTGGGGACGTTCCAAACAAGCATCGAACACCTTCAAAAGCAGTGCCGGGAGGAGACAAAGGCGCTCTTCGCTAAGGAGGGAAAGACGAATTTGCTCGGAGAGGGTGGGGTGCCGGACTCGTTGAGGGAGCGGCTGGAGGCGAGCTGGATTAAGGTGCTTGGGCCCAGGGATGGGGGGGAGATACTTAACGAGGCTAGGGTTGTGATGGTAGATGTAGATATGAACGGGGGTGGGAATGATAACAACAACAACAACAATCACTATGTGGTGCAGTACACAGACGGGCTGGAAGAAAAGGGCGTGGCGGCAGTTCTGATCCGAAGCTTCGGTTCAGTTCCCGTGAGAGGTGAGCGAGCGAAGCGAGCGAGCTTTGAGGAAGACGAGCATACGAGCCACTGCTAAATTATATTATTCCACACTTATTTTGTATTCGCACCTTCTTCGCTCGGCTTAGCTCCAACCCCGCCCGTCCACCTGATCGGAAGCCGAGTCTCCGTCCACCTCCAGTGCCACAGGGAGAAGAGCCGGCGGCGTGTCAGGGCTCAAGTCGAGCGGCTCGAGAGGCTCATCGCAAAGAATCCGGTGCTGCCGAATCCGCTGCAGCTCGGGGCGCCGAGCGCGAGCGTTCTGGATGTCATGAGCCGATGCAGACGGGATAGCAGACTGGTGGTGAGGAGAGCCGAGGCGGGATTCAAGAAGTTGTTGGATGTTTGGGATAAGTCCAAGGCGAAGCACAAGAACAGCCTCAGGCCGCAGCTGGGAAGCCCGGACGCTGTGGAGCAGCTCGAGAAGCTCAAACGGAAGGAAATCCAAAGGTCCGAGGAGGTCAAGAACGCGGTGAGAAAGTTCAAGGTTAACTTGCTCAACAACGAGACCGAAGCGGCCAAGAATACGGTCAAGCGGCTGGTCAGCATCGTTAAGTGCAGCGCCAGTATCTTGGACACGCTGGTTTTGAGGGAGGACTGCTACAGCTTGCCGGGGGACGAGCTCATCTTGCCAAAGAGGAAGAGTTTGAAGAGGTTGAGGAAGGCGAGTGCGAGTGCGGGTAAGAGTGCGACAGACGCAGACGCAGACGCAGACGCAGACGCAAACGCAAACGCAGACGCGATAGAGCCGGAAGGTGAACCACAAATCCCCAAGAAGATCGACACGGGAAGGCAGTACGTCAAGAGAACTTGGGCCAGCTTGCCTCTGGACGAGTTCGCCAGGCAGATGGACTTGCAGGTTCCGCCAGCGGCGAAGCTGACGAAGGAGGAGGACGAGGAGGAGGAGGAGGAGAGGAAGAGAAAGGAGAAGGAGGAGAAGGGCAAGGGCAAGGGGAAGGGGGGAAAGAGTGGTGGGGCAGCAGTGGTGGAGGAGGAGGGTGGGGCGGCGGAGGACGGCGTGACAGAGGCGCAGGTCTGGGCCAAGAACCAGGCGGAGGAGAGCGTGTTCGAAAGCTACCTGACCACCAGCCACAGGTGCTTGGTCAAGACGGCCTTGGCGGAACTGGAAGTGTACACGCACTTCTACAAGGAGCAGATGGAGAGCATCATGACCAAGTACGACAAAATATACGAAGAGGAAAGCATCTGGGAGGAAATGTGGGCGAATATGTGTAAGGACTTGACGGACATGAATTGAATTGAGTGGAATAAATAGTTTTGTAAATATTTTTTGGGATTAATTTTGTGCTATTGGATGAAACCCGTTAAAAAAATATAAATATAAGGCAGTTTATAACTCTGAACTCAATAAGTACATTGCTGCTGCTGATGCAGCTAACGCTGCTGACAATGTTGCTGCTGACGCTGCTGCTATTGACACTGCTAACGCTGCTACTGACGCAAGGCGCCCAAACTTCTTCGTCACGATCTTGTTGCCCTTCTTCGTCCTCGTCGTTTTCATCGTCGCCTTAGCACCCCTTGTCTTCCTCTTGGCGAAGAACCCTTTCCCGTCCACCATGTCCCCGGTGAGCGCCGGGAGCGCCACGGCCACGTGACGCGTTGGGGCGCTGTACCCTTTGTAATAGTCCCTACTTGGTGACGAGTTGCAGGATTTGCAGATGGGGACGATGAAAGGCTCCTGCCTACTTCCTTTCATGTAAACATGCCCCCCCAAGGTCGGATGGTTCTTACAGTCGAAGTATGCGCAAAGGCGCGGCCAGCTCCTACCCGTGCTCGCGAGCCATACGTCCTTCCAAGAGGAGTATCCGAATTTATAAGGCTTGTCGCTGCTCGATCCAACGACATTGGCGATCAAAGGGGCTTTAGGCATAGCAGCCTGCTTCCTCTGCTCCCTCCCAGTTCGAAGCCAGTCCTTCAGCGCCGCACCCCTCGAACCCTCCTTGAAGCGTGTTCTGAGCACCCAGTTTGCATAGCTGGGCTGGGTTTCGCGGAGCTGCTCATAGGTGAGCGTCGAGAACTTGCCGAAGCCGACGTTGGGGAAGGCGAGGCAGAAGGGGAACAGGAACACAAGGAAAGTGTGCAAAATGTCGAACATCTCCCCCAAACGAAAATAGTAGATTTGTGGAGGTAATCGAATTGTTCAACAGACAGTAACAAGCCACTGCTATTTTCGCTGCGTTGATAGGTTATAGGTTATGTTGTGAAAGTTGTGAAGAGCGAGTTGACAGGGAAAACGTTTCTTAAAACTTGATTTTTTAATTTTTTTTCGTCGAAATAAACACTCTTTTCATGGCTCTCTCAAGCTGGATCGGGATTGTAATTCCCTGCGTAACAGTTGGGTTATTCCTACTTTCCTATATTTTCATCACGAAAGTACTCCCAAATTCGTTGACAACCTCAATCAGCTGCCCTCGAACAATGGCGATCCTCGTAACTGCGATCCTCATAATATACGGACTCCTCCTTGTCGCTTCTACGACATCATTTGAGATTCAAATCCAATCTGAACTCCTTGAGGCCGATGTCTTCTCATACGACTTCTGGCAAGGTTCGATCAAGCTTTGGGAGAAGGGATCGCCTTTGCTGAGTCTTCTTGTTATTGTCTTCTCGGGTGTTTGGCCGCTTGTCAAGCAGCTCCTGACTGTTTACGCGACCTCCCTCCCTCCTCAAACTGAGTTGAGTTGGCTGCGAGTATTGGGTGTTACCGGCAAAACTGCCTTTTTGGATGTTACGATTGTGGCTGTAGTAGTTACAACGATCTCATTCGAGCTGCAGATCGAAGGTTTTGAAATGTTTGACGGGTTCATAGCTGCTGTACCAAGCAACGGGGCATGTTTCACATTGCTCATTCTGATCTTGAGCAGGTTGTTCACGTCGCTCCTCATCCACGTGTTCCCCCCAGAAGTTCCGATTGCCACCCATGCTGCTCTCGACATTGACAACAACAGCAGCGAAGAAGAGGCTATGGACCCCACCGAAAAAACCGAGGAAGGAAGGCTGCCGTGCTCAAGAACTCCCACAACTTCCTTTGGGTGCTTTCTTAAGTCTTTCGGAGTTGTTTGTGCCATCCTCGCACCATTTCTGGTGACGATAGGAGCCAGTCTTCCCTTTGCCTCCCGAACCTTCCAGGTGAGCTTGAGGAAGACGAGCATGCGAGCAGCAAGCGAAGCGAGCTAGAAAACGCAACGGGCAACTAGTTTAGGACTAACCCACTCAATTCGTTTGGCTCACTTCACTCGTTTCGCTCGTGCTTCATTAAAAATGCGCCTCGTTTCGCTCGGCGCATTTTTAGCTCCGAAACTATTTTGGCGACCCGGACGATTTCATAAATCTTGGTAGTGGCTACGATGATTACACACTTTGGTCCATGTTTAGTGGGCGATTCAGCGTGTCAGACGAGAACGCGGGAGCTCGGTGGTTCATTGACTGCGTGGCGATTTTTTTTGTGATCTTCATTGGACTCCCTGCTGCCTTCGCTCCAGCTTGTTCTTTGATCTATCACCCTTACGCGTCCACGAGTGCGAAGAACAAGATCAGAAACGTTCTTGAGCTCCTGAACGAGTGGGCGAGTCTGGACGTAGCGACGATAGGAACAATTATAATGACCACTCAGATGGACGATTTTGCCGAAAGTATCTCCAACACCGTTGATTTCGACCCGGCTACGTGGACTGGACCACAGATGGTGATTGAGCTCAAGGCTCAAGAGGGCTTATGGCTTTGTTTCTGCGGGTCTTGGATGGGTCTGTTCTCTTCACTAATGGTCCTCAAGTGGTGGTACTGAGCTAACCAAGTTGTGAAAAAAGAAATTCCAAATAGCAATAATTTAATGATAAAATATCTATCACATGTCCCCCCCCACACCCCCCCCTCACTGCAACTGAGATTTGCTCTTGTGTATCTGCTTCAACCAATTCTTCTTAAGATCCCTGGCGTGCTGGGCGAACTGCGTAATTTCCCCCCTGTACTCGTCCACCTGCGCCTTGTACATTTCCAGCTCCAAGTTCATTGCCTTCATCTGCTTGTGTTTCTCCTTCAAGTTCTGCTGATATAATATCAGTTGTTCTTGGACTTCCGGCCCGGGGCTCCTTCCCAGAATGTTCTTCAGTTCCACGTACAGTTTCTCCTTCTCCTGGATCAGGTTGTCCTTCGTCAGCACTTCCTCTGTCTTGACGATCAACCTCTTTTGCAAGCTTTGGATCTTCCGTATCATTTCAAATCTGCTCGGGTTGCTGCTTTACAAGTGTCTCCACCTGTGCACGTTGAGCGGTCTGCCCAGCTCTTCGCTCAGCGCCTTGATCTTCGTCCGTTCATGCAACAGCTCCCTCTCCAGCACCAAGCACGCGTGCTTCAACTCGTTCTGATTGCTCGACTCCTTCACGCTCTCGGCCTTCTCTTTCCTGAGCGTTGTCAAATTCTTGGTCAAGTGGTTGATCTCTGCAACCCTGTCCTGGTACTGCAGCTCCCCGTGGTGGAGGATGCTCCGCTGCACCTTGACCTTCTCGTACAGTTTCGTCAGTTCCGCGTTCCTCTTGATGAGCTGGTTGCCCAAAATGTCCCTTTCGCTCATCACCGCGTCGAACTCCTTGTGCTGGCGCTGCCTCTCCTCGTCAGCCTCGTGGATGATGACGCTGAGCTTCTGCACTTCGACCTTTTGATTTTCTATTATTTGCTCCGACGAAAGAATTTGCTTCCGAATCTTGCTCAACTCGTTCTTGAGCGCTTCTCGCTCTTTATCAACGTTGTGGTGGTTGAAGTGTTCTTTCACCAGCGCATGGTCCTTCCCGGTGATCTCGTCTTTCAGCTGCTCGATCTGGTGGTTCATTACCTTGAAGCGGCGCTTCATTTCGGCAATCTCCTCCTGACTCTCGATCAAATTCTTGCTGTACAAGTTTCGGTCGCTCCTCACGGCCTCGTACAAATTCTGCTGCTGCTTGAGCCTGCTCCCTCCGTCGATGATTTTCTTCTGCAAGTCGCCTATTTGCACCTCCTGTAATTTCAGCTCCTCGATGGCCGTGTAGTGCTTGTGGCTGGCCGCCTCCACCTCCTGCTCGTGGCGCTCCCTCTCGCTCACCAGCGATTCGATCTTGTCCCTCTGTGAGAGCAAGAGTGGGTTAGTCGTCGTCGCTTCGTACTCTTCAGCTCGCACTCACCTGCTCCTTCACGGTAGTCATGTAGACGCCAATCTCGTTCTTCAAATTCCTGCTGCTGTTCTCGTTCACCCTGGTCAGATCATATATGACAGATGTTGATTTTTCCGCCCCACCAATCTTCCGGGTGAGGATCTCCTTCTTGCGCTTTTCCGTTGCCTCCTTCTTTTTGAGTTCTTCGCCGTCTTTCCTGTTCCCTTTAATGTCAACATTAACCAACACGTCAACCTCCTCCTTCAAGCTGTTTCTCTCCTTCTCGTAAACGATCTGCTCACCAGCGATCTCATCGATCTTGACGCTCGTAATTTTCTTGGCCGCCGCAACCTTGGCGGCCTCCTTCATGAGCAGCTTGACCTCTCCCCTTCTCGTGTGAAGCACCTCGGTCTTCTCGCCGTTCTCTTGGTCAACACTATCGTTAACGTGGATTTGCACCTCCAAGTCGTCCGTTAGCTTCTGCGTCATCCTAAAAAGCTGGTCGTACTCGCGTAGGTAGTTTTCCATTTGGTTCTTACTTTCCCTGAGTTTGGCCTCGGTGTCGACAATCTCGCTCTTTTCCCTTTTCAGCGCCCCTTCCCTAGTGATGAGCTCCTCCCTACTGCTCTTTACTTTTGCCTGCATTTTGCGCCTGTGTTAGGTGTGTTTGTTTTGTTGAAATGTATTTTTGTCTTTGGCTCACCTGCAAATTCTGCAGACTGTCCTCGAGACCGTTTTTCCGCCTTGACTGCTTCTTTGCCTCGTCCCTCTTATCGCTCGCGTCCCTTTCGTACTTGCCCGTGGTCTTGACCGTCAGGTCCCGCTCCCTTTGGAGCAGCTCCAAAGCCGCCTCGATCCGCTCCACCTCACTCCTCGTCGCCTTGAGAACAGACTTCACGTTGTCAAAATTTCTGTACACGTTCTCCTTGTTTGTTATGTGCTCCTTCCGCTCTACTTCTTGATCCGGAGTCCAGCCTGCCCCCTTGGACAATTTGTTCTTCAAATTCTCCATATTTGCCTTCAGCTCCACCACCTTATCCTTCTTGTTAATCTCGGCAGTCTGATACTCCTGAAACTTGTGCTTGGACCGGTCTATAGTGTCCTGGAGACTGTGTTTTGCCACGACAGCCTCCTCCTCCATGCGCTGCGAAGCGACAACCTGCTCACGGGCGAAGTGAATCTCCGAGTAAGTCTCTTCGATTTTTCGTTCAGTGTTTGTGGTCATACTGACCGAGAAGTTGAACACTTCCAAAAGCTCACTTAGTTCGGTTTTTATTCCTTCTCCCATGGCACCTAGTTTGGCCACGGACTCAAGGGCTTCTTGGACATCTTGGGGGACGGCGTCCAAGTCAATGTCTGTCATTAAATATATTTTTTTATTTTAGGTGGGTTGGAGTTGGCAGGGAAGGCGCGGGGGAATGAGTTGGAATGGATTGAATTTACGTCAAGGGGACTTTGATTTTGTTCTTTTGGTTGTGGGCAATGGTCGGTTGGGACGTTGTGTTAAAAATGGTTTTCTTTTTTTCAGACGTTGAACACTTTGTGTTGAAAAAAAATTATCAAAAGACAAACAAAACAAGGCAAAATGGCGCCCGTCAACAAAAACAAGACGAAGGCACGCCCTGTTTACAATAAAACTAAAGCGCCGAAGAGCCAAGTGGAACTAAATCGAATAAAAAAAGAAAATCACGAAATTGCAATTCACAAACAAAACCTTGAAGTGCAGATGGAACTTCACAATCTTGAGAAAGCCCATACCCGCTTCCAGGAAGAGCTGGAAGCTGGGGACAATGCAGCCGCGGTAACCCTCCAAAGTAGGGCCAGGAGCATTAACGAACGGCTATATGAAGAAAAGAAGGCCGAGCTTGCTGCTTCACTGACAATTTCGTCTGCTCAACGAAGCCACTTATACCGTAAAAATGCCACTCCACTGCCACCAATTTCATCCGCCATGGATACAATGCTCCTTAATTTGAACAAGAATTCGAACACCCCCAACGATGGCATGCTCCAGCTAGAAGACAGAACGACTTTCATGATGCAAACTCTCAACACCAAAGTTGTAACCCAGGAAATTGAAATACTGTACGACGAGAACGGCGAAATGATGATCGACGCGAGTTTTAACGAGAACAGCGAGGTTGAAATTAATTACGACGAAGACGGGCAATTGATTGACGATTCGATACCATTGAGGGGCATTCTGCGCACTGACGACGGAAATGATACTGGTAACGAGGCGAGGAGCGTGGCTAAAAGTGTGCGCATAGTCACAGAAGCCAAGGGAGAACCCGAGCCCGATTCGTCCATGCTCTCCTCGAGCATTTTGTTGGGTATTCTGAACAACACTGGATCCGACTTCGCAGATTCGAATTCGAACACAAAATCGGAATCAAATCCAAAATTCAAAACAGTCACCACCACGACGAAATCGCTCAACCCGTTCGTCACCATGAGCGTGAACAAGAACAACGACGTAACAATCCCAATCACAGAAACCGACAAGAGCAAGTGGTTGGGGACGCACGTCCCGGAAAAAATCCCACTCGACAAGGAAATTCGCAAGGTAAGGGATGAAGTTCGCGAAATGGCTACAGACATAATGGCTACATCCACTACTAAACTAACCCGCCGATTTCGTTTGCTCACTTCACTCGTTTCGCCCGTCCTTCATTAAAAATGCGCCTCGCTTCGCTCTCGGCGCAGAAGAAGCGCCAGGAAAATTACAATTACTTTGACAATTTCGTCAATCAGACGTTAAACTTGCTGGACGACTTCCACGACAGAGAACTGCTCATCGAGGCGACGTTAGAAATAAAGGAGAAGGCGAGGGACATAATTTTGGGAACGGACAAGAAATTCTTCGAGTGCCTGTTCGGGGAGCAGCTGAACCACGAGTTTTTGCACAAGCAGCCTCTCGTCTCCCAGCGCGAGTTCCAAGAGATGCAGGACAACTACGATCGACCAGAGAAAGAGGGTAAAATGTTGCGGGCAACAATCGCCCGCATCGACAAGTACGACTGCACCTTTTTGGCCTGCAAAATGATTATGTACCACATTGACGATTATTGGGCGCACAAAATTGGAGCCGCAATGAAGGGAAATAATTTTCTGCAGCACCTTTACCTGAACCAAAACTTCATTAGCGACAAAGGAGTTACGGGCATAGCCCACTCGCTGAGAAACAACACGGCCTTGAAAATTTTGAACCTCTCCGGAAATTTAATCACGGACGAAGGCGCTTTTGAAATCGGCGAAATGCTCAAAGAGAACACGGCGCTATGCGAGTTAAATTTGGACTACAAGGAGAAGAAAAGAAGCTACAGGGACAAGGACAAAATCCAGGAGCGAATCACTGCTCCCGGTGGGGCGATGGTCGGGTTTAGTTTGCAGACGAACTTCTCTTTAACAGCTCTGAGCATGACCGGGCAGAACATTTGGGACGCCGGTGCGGCCGCAATTGCTACAACACTCAAGCAAAACAATACTTTGAAAGTGTTGAACCTCTCTTTCAACGACATCAAGACGGTCGGCGGGATGGCGCTGAGCAATTCTTTGAAATTCAACACGGGGCTGGAGCACTGCAATTTTGCCGGAAATCATTTTTGCGACAAGGTTGGCCGAAATTTAGCCCTGATGCTTCACGTGAACAGATCCATAGAAACCTTTGACCTACACAGCAATGATTTTAGCGTGAGGAGGTGAGGGGAGACACACACACACTCGTCACATCTTTTGAAACTAACCATATCATGCGCCTCGCACCTTCTTCGCTCGGCGCCGGCTCAGCGTGAATTTGCTCGAAGGGGCGGTTGAAGAGAATGATGTGCTGAGGGCTGTGTCCGTCTACAACAATAGTGGGCTGACTGAGAAACAGCGGGACTTGCCCGAGTTCGACAATTTGGTTTCCGGGAAAATCAAGCGATACGAGGAGAACAAACACGTAAAAAATATGATCATTTGGCACAAACGATTGTTTGGACCGTGCAAAAACGACGAGGCAGACTATGCTGGGTTTCTGGAGTTCCAGTTTGGAATCGTCGAGGATGCAGACTCGGGAAAGCTGATGCTAATTTCGGATTTAGAAAAACGCGAAAAATTAGCCAAGGAAACAGGAAATGGGGACACACACGCCCATGCCCACAATACAAATGCCGAATTTGGAGAATTGCGTTTAAACACAAAAATTTCCCCCCCAGCATCTCCATCTCCAACTTCAGGAAAGGGAAAACAATCTCACTTACAGCAGCAGCTTGCTGCAACCAACGCAAAGGCAAACGCTCAGTTTTTGAGCGGGTCGCCGACGAACAAGCCCACCCAGAGCTTGTCTATGAATATTACCGAGCAGCACAGCGACTTGAACGAGCGGCTGTGGGAGGCGTGGCAGACGTACACCGCGAAGAGCGAGGCTGAGAGCACGCTCGGATCGATTAACGTGAAGGCCTAAAATAAGGGCAGCGAGCCGCACTACGACAGTCTCACGCGGTTGATGCAGGTGAGTGAGGTTGTTGGAAACGAATTTAAACTAAAACTAAAAAAAGAAACCAAAACTTACCCACTCGCGCAGCTTCGCGTGCCAATTCCTGGAGCACCGTTTGAGGCTGGCACCGTTAGCATTTGCAGGTTGGTGTACTTGAAGGAGGGGGAGAAGCAGGCAAGGAGGGATTTGGGCCAGGAAGGCTGGTTCAAGGCCCAGAAGGAGGCCTCAATGGCGTGGACGGGACACATTCACGCAAAACCCAACTTGCCGCCGGACAAGTACGTCGAGCACGAGTATTATAAGGTGAGCGAGCGAAGCGAGCGAGCCTTGACGAAGACGAGAATACTCCCGAAAATGAATCCCGCGAGTTTGCTACAGACGGCTACATCCACTACTAAACTAAACTAAACTAAACTAAACTAATCCACGCTTCGCTCGGCGCAGAACTTCGACCACGTGTATCCGAGAGGGATTGACGCCAAGAGGAACGACAAGAAGGAAAAAGATTTGGAGAACTTGAGGCTGGCGTTTGGGGGAGACCAGTTGAAAAATGCTGGTTACGGGGGGGTGGGTTTCGACGCGAAGAAGCAGATGGCAATCGACAAGGAAATGCAACGGCTGAACGTGCTTGGCGTGAGCGACAAGGAAAGGATCACAGCGATGCGTAAGATGGGCGGTGTGAAGGTGCTGACGGTGAGCGAGCGAAGCGAGAAAGCTTTGAGGAAGACGAGCTACTCGTGATGGATCTCGCGAAATGGCTGCAGACATAATGGCTACATCCACTACTAAACTAACCCATTCAATTCGTTT
>Ga0114994_10002776_pt1 | contig 12815 bp, 9 predicted proteins | sample ArcticOcean_MG_C_9_FD_87043 | JGI IMG/M metagenome (GOLD analysis project Ga0114994, IMG submission 87043) | Marine microbial communities from western Arctic Ocean - ArcticOcean_MG_CB2_152 | ecosystem: Environmental > Aquatic > Marine > Oceanic | place: Arctic Ocean: Canada Basin | collected... | reverse complement strand
GTTGTGGCCGCTCAGGAAAAGGAAGACGAAGATCTTTACTAGGACCACTGACGAAAACTACGGCTTGTTGACAAAACAGGGAGCCTTAGTAGAGTATCATCTCGTTTGATTCTCAAATAACCCCTTACTTAATACAAATTATGAAATTCATACTCAAATACACCTCTCTTGTGGCGGCTCTTATGGCCGTTTGCACCTTGGCTGCTTCAGCGCAGTCTATCTCCTCAAGCACAACCCTCAATATCGCTATCAAGGGGGTTCCTTCGACTGAGCAGATGCGTATTTCCGGACAATATGTGGTAGATGGTTCAGGCTTAGTCTTTCTGCCCTTGCTTAAAACAGGGATCAAAGCCAGCGGGCTCACAAGCTCCTCATTAGCTCGGAAAATTGAAGCTGCGTATCGTTCAGCAGAGATGTATCAAAATCCACGTATCACAGTAATTTCTACCAAGGATGCAGCAGCGGGGCAGATTGATGCTCAAGTTGTCAGCATCGGTGGTTTTGTGAAATCTCCAGGGCCCAAGCCTTTCATGCGTGGAATGACTCTCTTTCAGGCTGTTTCAGCAGCAGGAGGGGAAACACCATTTGGCTCACTCAAAAGAGTTGAGTTGCATCGTAATGGGAAAAAATACGTTTATAACTTGAAAACCGCAGCCCATATGGGGGTGAAGGTTTACCCTGGTGATAGTATCAATATTCCTCAAAAAACGGCGTTTGGAAACTAGCCGCGGTTTCACATAATATTTCACATACCGATGCTCTCTTAAGGGCATCGGCATTTTTTTGCTTCCGTACTTTTTATGATCCCACGCTATGCTTAGTTACTCATCCTAATCGAAGGGGACGCAAGCTTAATACCGGCTTGATGAAATCCTGAGAGGATGTTTTTCAACACGCGTGAACGGATCCGAGTGCGCTCGCGGATGTCAGGGATACGATAGCGGCCCTCAACGAGGATACCAGAATTCATGTGACCCCCATCATCGTGCCAGAGAGATCTGATAACAATTTCAGCGCTCTCAGCAATGACTGGTTCTGTGTCTTGGATGGCCTTACGTGCCACTTCGCAAGCAAGATCGATATCAACATCATGATTGAGCTGAAAGCGAACTCTCACCCGCATTGGGTTTTCACCTTCATGCTCAAAATTGGTGATGATGGAATTCGCGAGAATGTTGTTGGGGTAGTTGACGGCTACTCCGTCCGTATTGCGGATGCAGGTGCGGCGGAGGCCGATGTCGAGCACATCACCCCATGCTCCCCAGTGCTTACCAATACGTTCGATTTTAACCCGGTCGCCTATTTTGATTGGCCTGTCAGTGATAAGAAAGATGCCGGCAAGAATATCAGCTAATGTTTCCTTGGCCGCCAAGCCGAGAGCAATACCAGCAATTCCGGCACTGGCAAGAAGCGGGGTGACTTGAATTCCATGGATCCGGAGGATTACTAGGAAGAGAACAAAGACTAAAATGAGCTTATAGAAGCTACGCAAAAAATGGACGAGGCGATCGTCTAGATCGTTATCAGTAGCTCCGGCTATTCGGTCTAGCCCTTTGAGGATAAAACCGCGGATAATCAAATGGACAATAAAGCATCCAATAACAGCCATAGCGGTCTGACTCCACACATTGTCGAGACCAATAGATGTGAGGTCGATGTTCCAAAATGCGGCAATGGCCGGGAGAACAGAGTTTTCCTGAGTGATACTGGAGCAGATCATGTGACGGTGATTAGCATAAAATCACTGCTCTTATCAAGATTCTTCAGGATATCACCTGATAGAATGTGGCATTAGGCTTAAACCCAGCCGATCATTCCAGCTACGCGATAGACCGAGTAGAGAAAGAGGAGGAAGAGTACGATGACAAAGGCTTTTGCGCAGGCTTCAATGGATGTGCGGGTCATGGCTTGATAAGTGAGTAAAGGATTATGGAAAAGGGGCTTAGACACCAAAGGTGTGCGGGGCTTATAGAGTCGAGCTGAGTCTAGGTCAAGAAATCCTCTACAAGAAACACCCCATGATCCTGAGTTTTTCCATTTTCTTGAAGACTAAAACAGGCTATGATCGCGGCCATGAATATAGTCCTACGTCTGATGTTGGTCGCCCTTGCTCCGCTACTGTTTGTTTCTTGCGGAGGTGGCGGATACAAAGGCTACATGACCCGCTCCTACACAGTGAGGGGGCAACATTATCAGCCTCTTTCACCGGATCAGGCACTCCAGTATCGGCAAGAAGGCATTGGCTCATGGTATGATGAGAGTAAATTCTTCGGGATGAAGCGTGGTAATACCTCGCTAGGCGAGAAAGTAATGGCTTGGGATATTTCAGCGGCCCACAAGACCTTACCTCTTCCATGCGTGGTGAAGGTGACTAATCTATCCAATGGGAAAAAACTTAAAATGCGAGTCAATGACCGCGGACCATTCATTCCAGGCCGAATCATCGATGTCACCCCTCGAGCTGCCGGTAAGCTAGGCTTTAAAAAACAGGGCCTCACACAAGTTCGCGTGGAGGTCGTTAGTGTCGGAGATGGAAAATACAAACGCAAGGCAAAGCGCGGGTGGTTTCGGAGATGATGTCGGCTTGCGATGATCGCTAGAGCAGGTTACAACTAGGTATGATTTATCTCGATTCCAACGCCACCACTCAGATTCACCCAGAGGTGTTGGAGGTCATGATGCCTTTTCTTACGGATCATTGGCACAACCCGTCCAGTGGATACCGCGCAGCCAAGGTTGTCAAAGAGGCCCTTGGTCTGGCTCACGAGCAAGTGGCCGCACTGATTTATGCCAAGCCAGAGGAAATCGTTTTTACTGGCTGCGGCACGGAATCGAACAATGCCGCACTATCGTTTTTGGCATCCCAAGCAAGGGAGAGTAAAAAAATCATCACCAGTCAGATTGAGCACAGTGCGATATTACGATACAGTGAGTCACTAGCTGACACACATGGCTTATCGATCGAAAAAGTAGGGGTCGATTCCGACGGCCGCCTATCTCTCGAACAATTTTCACAAGCTTTAAACACCGGCGATGCGGCCATGGCCTCAATCATGTGGGCAAATAATGAAACCGGAGTCATCCAGCCGATTTCAGAAGCGTGTCAACTAGCTCACGATGCGGATGTGCCCTTCCACTCCGATGCCATTCAAGCCGTCGGAAAAACCGAAGTGAACGTTCGCGAAATTCCAGTCGATTATCTGTCAATTTCCGGCCACAAACTCCATGCCCCCAAGGGTGTAGGAGCATTATACATTAGAGAAGGGCTTCGATTTGAGCCACTGCTTCGCGGTGGTGGGCAAGAAGGTGGTAGACGGAGCGGAACAGAAAACGTGGCCTCCATCGTTGGGCTTGGAAAGGCTGCTGAGCTGATGAAGCAGCGACTAGATACCGACTCGCACTCTGGGGTAGCCAAGCTGCGCGATCACTTTGAGTCTCGTCTCCAATCGGAAATCGATGGGGTTCGCGTTAATGGCTCGCTCGATCACCGAACGGCAAATACAAGCCACCTCTCATTTGAGGGCTGCGAGGCAGCGGGCCTTTTGATTCTTCTCGATGAATACGGCGTTCAATGTTCAGCTGGCAGTGCCTGTATGACGGGGAAACAACAAGCCTCCCACGTGCAAACAGCGATGGGCATTCCAGACGCTCAGGCGAAAAGCAGCCTCCGGATCTCTTTTTCCATCTTTTCTACGATAGAGGAAACGGATGCCGCCGTGGAAGCGGTTAAAAAATCAGTTAGAAAGCTCCACAGCGTCCAAGGTGGCCCTGGAGTAGGTCCAGTGCAGGTCTTCACGTAGCGAAGGGTTTGCATCCTTCGTTATTAGGGTGGGGTCGGGTCTAACTGATGTTTTCAATACGGAACACCACTGGGCGAGAGTTTACACAGCTCAACTCCTCGATGCGTTTGAGAGTATCTTTGAGTAGTCCGAACCTGCAGGTGTGCAACTGGAAAACCATATCGACGAACTCAGCGTCCGGATTGTCAGGGTTCACAGGCGAGTGAGTTCCTGAAATACCAATGCCGGCGTTTGCAAGTTCGTTAGCAATCTTGGCAATCACGCCAGGTTCATCGGTAACATCGAAGCGAACATAATAAGGTGTTTCCGTATCCTCAATGTCCATCACCTTGCCTGAGGCCTGATAGGGGAGGAATCCACGATGGCCACCATCATGACCGAGCCCAAGGGACGCTTCCACAATGTCAGCCACTACGGATGAGGCGGTTGGATCTTTTCCAGCACCACGACCATAGAATAGCGAATCACCAGCGGCATCACCTTTGACAGCGACGGCATTAAACACGCCATTCACACTCGAAAGCACATGGCTCTGCGGAATGAATGATGGCTGTGTGCGGATCTCGATGGTTCCATCGTCATGTTCATGAACCACACAGAGTAGCTTGACCACAAAGCCAAGGCGCTTCGCAAAATCGATATCAATACCACGGACCATCTCAATACCACGGACGTAAACTTGTTTTGGATCAATCGTAAATCCATAGGCTAGCGTGGCGAGTAGGATCGCTTTGTGTGCGGCGTCCCAGCCGTTCACATCCAGTGTTGGGTCCGCCTCAGCGTAACCAAGCTGCTGAGCCTCTCCGAGCGCCTCTTCGTAACCAAGACCGGCGTCGGTCATACGCTCAAGGATGTAGTTTGATGTGCCGTTGATGATTCCGACCATCGATTGGATGCGGTTGCCCACAAAAGAATCCTGTACAGTTTTGATAATGGGAATTCCACCCGCGACCGCTGCTTCAAAGTGGATCGGCGTATTGAACTCACTGGAAAGAGCGAACAACTCCTGGCCTCGCTCAGCCAGTAGAGCTTTGTTGCCTGTTACGACAGGTTTCTTGGCACGCAGTGCAGCCGCGACGATGTCGAACGCCGTCGTTGTCCCCCCAATGAGCTCTACCACAATGTCTACCGCGGGATCGTCAACAACCTCTTTCCAATCGGTGGTAAATCGCTCACTTGGAACACCCTCAGGTCGGGTTTTGTTGATGTCACGCACCGCGATACGCATGATTTCTACCCGTACATTACTACGGCTTGAGATGAGTTCTGCGTTGCGTTCGAAGGTTTCCCACACGCCGGTGCCGACGGTGCCAAATCCTGCGAGTCCGATGCCGAGAGTTTTACCAGGGTTGTTGCTCATAAATACGATTGTCTGGGTTGACGGGCCTGTTGTGTATCATCGGGGCGCTATCCGAAAGGGCAAAGTGTATCATATGTTAATAATTATTTTCAGGTGCCTGTCCTAGACGCGGGTGTAGATATCTGCGCAATATCACAAAAGTTAAGCGCAAGAGTGCAAAGACATTCGATTTTTCTCGGTATATGATGCTGATCAGACCGATATGAAATTATTACCTTCTCTCTCGCTATTCTCAGTCGCTTTTATGGCATTTCCAGCTGTACAAGCAGACGACGCCAAGAAACCAAACATCATCATCTTCTTTGCCGATAACCTTGGCTATGGGGAACTTGGATGTTACGGACAGAAGAAAATCAAAACCCCGCACATTGATCAGCTTGCTGTTGAGGGGATGAAGTTTACCCAGTTTTATTCAGGGCAAAACGTCTGTGCCCCCTCACGCTGCGCCTTGCTCACTGGTAAACACATGGGACATGCTGCGATTCGTGAGGCCCCATGTGCCCAACAAAATGTTCCCCATGGGAGCCTTAGAAAAAGAATACAAGTAGCACAGACGCATTGACAAATCAGGGTCAGATATGTGACTAATAGGTCGACATGATCGATCATGATGTGACCATTCCCCAGAGCCCGCTTGTCGTAGGCTCAGTTGCCACCCTTAATCAACTCGCCTGCCTCCAGCCAGTTGAGTTACCTTCGCTTTGTGATATTCTTGAAGTTAGGCTCGATGGTATGGGCGCGCACATGGATACTTTGCAAATTGAACTGGACCGCTTCAAAGAGTTTCCACTTTTGTTCACTGCCCGCTGTGCCGCCGAAGGTGGCCTAGCTGATCTCAACGCAAGGGAGCGATCCGATCTCCTCCTGGCCGTTGCTGAGCGTGCTACCTGGATCGATGTTGAACTTGCGTCCTACGATGATATGGCAGAAGCCATTCACCGAGTGAGGTGCTACGAAGTAGGTCTGATTCTGTCCTACCATAATTTCGACCAAACTCCCGCAGAGTTTGAGATGCAGCGATTAGTTGATCTCAGTGAAGAGGCCGATATCGTAAAGCTCGCTGTCCAACATAACAGCGTTGAAGATTTTACCCGCTGCACTCGTATCCTGCAACGTAACGATCACCCGATGTCGATGATGGGTATGGGGGAACTCGCTCCCGTATCGCGCCTGCTCTATGCCCAGCATGGGTCACTTCTCAACTACGGATACCTCGGCGATGAGCCCACCGCTCCCGGCCAATGGCCAGCCAAGCTATTAAAAGAGGCCATCCAAGCCCTGACGCCTGTCTCCTGATTCCCGACTCCTGCCACCTGTCACCTGTCACCTGTCATCCATAGGCTGATTGACGATTTTAATCGGTGCATCAGGAAGGGCGTTGAGGAATGTTTTTCCGTAGGGTTTGTTGATTACCCTGTTATCTAGCAGGACGACCACTCCGCTGTCGTTGGCGGTTCTAATCAATCGCCCTACTCCCTGACGCAACTTCAACACCGCCTCAGGAACAGAGTAATCCACAAATGAGTTTCCTCCATCTGCTTCAATCGCCTCAAGTTTGGATGCGACCAGTGGATGATCAGGTACTGCAAAGGGGAGACGGGTGATGATCACATTGGAAAGCGCCTCGCCCGGCACGTCCACTCCCGCCCAGAAACTATCGGTTCCAAAGAGCACACTGTGGATGTCTGCCCTGAAAATTTCGATCATCTTATGCCGTGGCATACCATCGCCTTGGAGTAGGAGGCGCCAGTCGTTATCGAAAAAGAAATCATCCATTTTATCTGCCACGCTACGCATGAGTCGATAGCTGGTAAAAAGCACAAAGGCTTTGCCCTCGGTATACTTCAAAACTCTGCCAATCCAGTGGACGAGAGCGTCTTCATAATCGTTATGCGATGGCTCGGGCATTGATTTGATGACATAAATTTGCATCTTCTCCTTGTAGTTAAACGGGCTGCCGATCTTGACGGCAACGGAATTCTCAGCACCCACACGTTTGCGGAAATAGTCTAACTCATTATCTCCGGTGCCGAGTGTTGCGCTTGTTAGGATGCAGGTTCGCCCTCGTCCGAACATCATCCGGCGCAGTAGATCCGCTACATTGACCGGCGCGGAATGGATACTCAGGGTGTCGCCAAAGTCGCGCACTTCTTTCTGCACCCAGTAGACGCTTTCCTCATCTGCCTGCTCAAGAAAAATTCGAACACCAGCATGAATCTCGCGGATGCGCCGGGCTCCGTCCATCAGCTCTGCCTTGGTGGTGGAGCCTTTTTCCATGGCGTCGGCAGCGGTTTCGATCTCCTCCCAGAGTCTTTTCAGTGGCTCGCCAAGCGTGTTTTCCACAAATTCTGGCTGACGCACACGGAACTCCTTGCTGAATTTTCCGAACTCCACTTTTTGGTTCAGGCTTTCATAGAAATCATCTGCCTGATCGAGGACACGCTCGGCAGCTTTCATCGATCCCGCATGGCGGAGTGAACGCAGCAGGCCTTTTCTATTTTTTGGATTATAAAGCCGCTGCACCTCAAACTTGAGCGCCGAGTGACTCTGTCTCATTCCTAACTGTGTGGCGGCGACATGTTCCAAGGTATGGGCTTCGTCAAAAATCGCAAAATCGTTAGGGAACAAATAGCCGTTATCATCATCGCCGAGTTCCCCGAGCGCAAAGAGGGAGAAGAACAAGGTGTGGTTAAGCACCACTACATCAGCCTCCTCCATCAGCTTTCTTGCCTTTTGATAGAAGCAGTTGCCATTTTTTCCACAGGTTCTGATCGTGCAGACACTGCCATCGCTACAAATCTGCGACCAAACTTTACCTGACACCTGAAAATCTAGATCACTCCGCGTGCCATCGTGAGTCCCTTCTGCCCAGTCCCAGATCTTTTTTAACTCCTCTGCCTCGCCGGTGCTAAAGAGATCACCAGTTTGCTGCATGGCCCGCTTCAGGCGTAGCGGGCAGATGTAGTTGCCGCGCCCCTTCAATAGGGCGTATTTCAGCCCGCCACCGAGGATCTTATTCGCCAGCGGCAGATCCTTACTGATCAACTGCTCTTGCAGGTTGATCGTGTGGGTGGAAATAATCGCCTTTCTTCCAGTTTCCAAGGCAAACTTTGCGGCGGGGATGAGGTAGGCAAGCGACTTACCCACTCCGGTGCCAGCCTCGGCACAGAGCACATGCTGGTCTTCAAGGGCCTCAGCTACAGCCATTGCCATCTCCTGTTGCTGAGGTCGGAACTCGAAGTCGGGTGAAGCAGAGAGCCCACCTTCAGCTGAGAACATGAGTTCCATGTCCAACATAAGTTTACCTGGCCCCCTTGGTGTGGCTCCTTCTTCTGCAATTCCGATCATCGTTTGAACAGCTCTACATCATGATCACCTGACCGACAACTCTCAAGGCTGCAAAGTCTCAGATGACGCGAACTTCACCCAATCGTCCTCGACACCGTTCCCTCTCAGAACTAGAACGCCTACTGCCACATCCCTCCTCCCAACCACTATTTAGTTTCAATGACCTCAAATTCTCAGAATACCGATCAGCCACAGGACCTAGCTCTTTCCAATCAAATGTATCGCAAGGAGGGCTTTACTGAGTTGAAGCAACGACTGCGCACGTTGATGGATATGCTGGCCGAAGTACTTGGTGAAGAAACAGATTTAGCTGAAAGCATTCCTTGGCGAGAAAATCAGATTATCAACCAGCCCCAGGGCACGGCGGAGATTGCGTCGATGGCGCAGCTCCAGGCAATTTGTTTTGAGGTTCTCAATCTGGTGGAGGAACGTGTCGCTTTGTTGGTAAGGCACCGCCGCCGTAAGGACTTTGGCTTAGCGGCGGAGCGGGGTATGTGGGGAAGTGTCATTTTTCGACTGAAGAGCGAGGGGTTTAGCCAGCAAGAGGTGTTGGAAGGCCTGAGCGAAATCAAGGTGACACCTGTTCTAACGGCTCACCCTACCGAATCGAAGCGACCCACCGTCCGCGAGCGCCATCTGGCACTCTACAAGGACCTCGTCCGTTGGGATAGAAACCTAAACGATCCTGTTAACCTACCCTCTATCATGGAGTCGATCAAGGTAGGCCTTGAAACCCTCTGGCATACGGGTGAAATCCATGCCTCACGACCCAGTATCCTCGGTGAGTTGCGTCATACCATTTACTATCTACGTGAAGTGTTTCCACGGGTTGTTCAGAAACTCGACACCTCTTTGGAAGCGGCATGGGCAGCTGTTGGTTGGGATGTATCGGCTTTACGACAAGCCTCCGCTTATCCTAAACTTCAGTTTGGCACATGGGTAGGTGGCGATCGCGACGGTCACCCTCTGGTAACTTCTGAGGTGACTGCGGACACCTTGCGTCGACTCCGAAAGCATGCCCTGCGCATTCACTCCAAAGCTGTTCGGGATGCGGCGGATATCCTAACACTCTCACCATCCGCGAAGGATGTCCCCGAGGCTCTGACCCGGCGTGTCCTAGAGCTACGTAAAGAACAGGGACCCCAAGGTCGCGAAATCGGGGCTATCCATGCACGTGAGCCATGGCGATGCCTCTGCTACCTGATGCGTGAGAAACTGACTGACCAGAATACACACTCATACCAACGTGCAGAAGATTACCTAGCGGACCTCAAATTGATGGAGAATTCACTGGCTGAGATTGGTGCTGCCACTACTTCGAAAAATGTGATTCATCCGCTTTGTAGGCTGGTGGAAGTATTTGGTTTCCATCTAGCTACATTAGATATCCGTCAGAATTCGCCATTCCATGATCAAGCAGCCTCTCAGATGCTTACCGCCGTCGGAGTAGCCGATGGTGAGAATTACACCGATTGGAGTGAGCAGCAACGCGTCGATTTTCTTTTAGAGGAATTGAAAAATGAGCGTCCATGGCGTCCATGGAAGGCTGATTCTGATACGGAAATTGGCAAAGTCATGGACTGCTTTAAAGTCATGCGCAGACACGCCCAAAAATACGGAGCCGCATGCTTTGGCCTCTATGTGGTGAGCATGACGCGAAATGTTTCAGATCTTCTGTTAGTTCACCTGCTGGCACGCGAAGGCCACATGGCTGATTGGAATCAGGGTATGTGGGTGAGCCGTGTTCCCGCCTGTCCACTATTTGAAACCGGAGATGATCTGGATCGTGGTGGTGATATTATTCGGGGGTATTTCGAGTGCGCACCTGAGGGTCAATTTCTTCCTGTATCTGACGGGCCCACTACCATGTCAGTGATGGTGGGGTATAGTGATAGTAACAAGGACAGCGGCCTACTCTCTGGGCAATGGTCACTTCAAAAGGCACAGGCTAACATCACCGATGCATGTCAGGATGTTGGTGCACGCTGTGAGTTCTTCCATGGTCGAGGCGGAACTATCAGCCGAGGTGGTGGTCCCTTGAAGTGGTTCCTGAGATCACTGCCACAAGGGAGCCTCAACGGAGCCATGCGAGTGACTGAACAAGGGGAGGTGATTCCCCGGAAATACTCCCATCGATCCAATGCCGCATATAATCTTGAATTGCTTCTCGCAGGCGTGACCGGAGTCACATTTGCCAACCGAAAAAAAACCGCTTCTACGCCCCTAGGAAATACAGACTACCAACAGATCATGGACTGGCTTTCAGTCGAAAGCAGGGCCAGCTACCGACGACTGATCGAAGCCCCCAGCTTTATGGAGTTCTACCGTCAGGCCACTCCTATTGATGCCCTAGAATACGGGTGTTTTGGATCGCGTCCATCGCGCCGCACAGGTGGTGCTAGCCTGGACGATCTGCGTGCCATCCCGTGGGTCTTCAGTTGGACACAGGCACGTTATTACCTGCCCGGTTGGTATGGTGTCGGCTCAGCCCTTCAAAAGCTACAGTTGGAGAATGAGGAGCAATTTAAAGCCGTCTCTGAGCTGATCCAGACCGAACCCTTCCTGCGTTATCTACTCACCAATGTGGAAACAAACCTTGTCAGTGGCGATTTGAAGCTGATGAACGCCTACGCGGCCTTGGTTAAGGACGAGGAAATTCGAACCCGCTTTCAGGCTCAAATTGTTGATGAATTTGAACTGACCGGAAAAATGATCGACTTAGTCTTTGGCTCTACATTTGCCGATCGGCGTCCTCGGATGCTACGCACTTTGAAGATGCGTGAGCTCTCACTTCACCAGCTTCACCAGCAACAAATTGGCCTACTTGCCGATTGGCGTGAAGCTGTGCAAAACAAAGACGACAGCGAGCAGGAGGAGCTTCTCAATGCCCTTCAATACTCCGTCAATGCCATCGCCAGCGGCTTGAGAACTACCGGGTAAAAGGGCATCAGACGTGTCATCTGAAAAATAGAGTGAATATTTTAGGTGCCGATGGGATCTCATAGGTAACAACAATTTGTTACTTATGAAGACCCTCCCCATCTATCTCTCAACAGTCGGCCTTTCAGCCACATTGCTTTTCAGCTCTTGTGATCAGAAAAACCCCACAGCTAGTGAGGGAAACAAAGAAAACGAACCTTCGGAAAGTCAGCTCACCACCAGCTCAGATGTACTCGCTGAACAGGAATCACGTATCAGGGAGCTCGAGATTAAGAAGAGAGAGATCCAAGGTCGCATTGCCCTGCAGAAGCTGGAGGCCGAAGAACTAGCTCTTGAAAAGGATCGGATGGCACTGGTCGAAGCCAAACAGAACCAAGTGCTTGAGCAACGTAAGTTGGAGGAGCTGGAACGTCAGGCGCAAGAAGTTGCCGCACGTGAAGCTGCGGAAAGACATCCACGCGCTATCGAGATCAATGAGCGAGAAGAAGATGGGCGCCGTCGCGCCGAAGCGATGGCTCATGCCGAAGCTCAGCGACGTGCTTCAGAAATCGAGGAGCACCGCAGGGTTCGGTCGATTCAAGAAAGAAATATGAGAGTTGCAGCAGCCCGCCTGCATGCTGAGCACGAACGCCTAGCTCACGAGAGAGCGGAGCTGGAAGCCGCCGAGATGGCTGCCCGTTGTGAGGCAGAACTCCGCGAGCGTGAGTTGCGTGAACGCCAGGCCCGTGCCTCCCGTGTTGCCCGTGCCGAATATGAGCGCAGGATGCGTGAAAAAGCACAACAGGCAGAGCATGAACACCGCAAGCAGATGGCTGCCCGTGTAGAGAAAGCAGCCCGATTAGAGCGTGAGAAACGAGCTCATGCCGAACGCGAACGGCAGGAAAGACTAGCCCATGAAAAAGCCGCAGCCGAACGTCGCAGGCAAGGTATGAATAAGGGTAGGGGAGAAAAAGATCACGGTGCGGATCGAGGTTCCCGTCGTGGTAAGGCTGAATCGGGCCAAGATAAACGAAACAAGATTTTGGAACTGCTCAGAGCCCGCCAAGAGGCGAAACAAAAAGCCGAACAAGAAGCTAAGAGAAAGGCACACGAACTGGAACTCCGTCGCGATGAGAAAAAGCGTGCCCAAGCAGAGCGTGAAAGGTTAGCTCGAGAAGAGGCTACACGTAACGGTAAAATGCGCGAAAAGGCAGCCCGAGACAAGGCCCTCCAAGAAAAGGCCATGCGCGACAAAGCAGAAACCGAACGTCGCCAGAAGGTCGATCAAGAAGCCAAGGCGGCCCAAGACGCCAAGCGACATGCTGCCGAGAAGGCCATGAGAGATGCCAAAAACAAATTTAAAGAAGCGGAGAAAAGTATTAGGAAAG
>Ga0114994_10002773_pt1 | contig 12821 bp, 14 predicted proteins | sample ArcticOcean_MG_C_9_FD_87043 | JGI IMG/M metagenome (GOLD analysis project Ga0114994, IMG submission 87043) | Marine microbial communities from western Arctic Ocean - ArcticOcean_MG_CB2_152 | ecosystem: Environmental > Aquatic > Marine > Oceanic | place: Arctic Ocean: Canada Basin | collected... | reverse complement strand
TGAACTGGAAATTGATTTCCAGTCAGGGGAAATATCTAACGTTACTGAACCTCCTGAAATTATAAAATTAAGTGGGGCTTCAAAGCTACCAGTGATAGGAATAGTCATCATGGTGTTAGGAATAATCAGTCCAATCTTTATTTTGATAGGGTTTTTGTTTTGCTTCATTGGTTGGATTCCGATGATGCTTACTTTGGTTCTTTTGGCATTTGGCGGAGATCAAGAAAAACATAGAAATGAAATTATCGAGGAAATTGAAATCGGCGGCGGAGTTTACAGGCATGGTGGGATAAGTGGCATCATCAATGGCCTTGACACATACTTCCATCTAACAATAGAGCATGATGAAGTATCAATCATGAAAGCATGGGAAATTTCACCAGTTGAGGAATTGAATATAAATTCTGTAATTTACTCTTATGGTGGGAGCGACGGTGGTATTACTAGTCGCTTCATGGCTTCATTTACCCCATTATCGTCAGAAAGTGTCACTAGTTTAGGAGATAGTCATTGTCCTCATTATGGCAACTCGAAAAAACAAGTCAATTTGGCCTGCAAACTAGCGGTGGAATTTGGACTTAAACTAAAACCTGAATGGCCAGGTAAGATCGTTTTGAAATCTATTCCTCAAATTGATGAAATCCTAAGTGAATCAGTGGTGAATCAAAATAAATTATTTAAAATCATTTCGAAAATCGACCCTGAAAACCTTAGTGACTTAGAAAGTACATTCCATGAAGTCGAATTCTTGAATTATTGAACTCATAATCTGAAAGTACTCAGGTGTTACTAACTAGAATTGTAACAACTATTAACGACAAATTAAATCTCAAAATATGGAACCATCGCCTAGGGGTCTTCAACCGATAAATCAATATGAATACAGGGATGGCGCATTGGAACAATCACAAAATGAAATGAGTCGGCCATTATGCCCATACTGTTACACCATTATTGAGTGTAGAGCATTAGGTCTAAATACATGTCAAAAATGTAAAAAACAATGCGATGTAGTTAATGAAGATAGTTTAATTCGAGCAAAGAAAGTGACCAATTTTACTGTAGTTGAAACGCCAGGTTTTGGCAAAGGTCTAGCGATCGGTTTTTCAATACTAATTATTATTTGGGCCTTAGAAATAATTGGTGATTGGAGTTCTATCCAAAATGAAAAAGCGATTTACTATGGAACTGAATCAGATGAGGACCCGGTTTATCAGTACGATGAATGCAATCCGACAGGGGGTTCAACTGATGCTGAAAAATGTAGTGACCTCAGATTTGAGGATTACATTGATTCAAGAAACATTAGCATGATGTTGGAAATAGCGAAGGTTGCTGCTTGGATGATTATTTGGGGTAGCTTGGGAAGAGTTATGCTTTTCAATAATTTGGCCTTTCAAGAATTAGAAGGGCAGAATAGTAAGGTAAGTAAGTAATTATTATTGAGTAAAATTAGCTCTGAAAATAGAGTTCAAATCACCCTCTCGGTGCCTAATTTCAATACCGGCTTGTTTATTTCCTTTGACAAAAACCAAAAGATATGAAATCTGTTGTCTTGGCCGCACTACTGATAATTTCGGCATCGCTTGCAGGATGCCTGTCTGAAGATGAAGAAGAGACTGAAGATACTGAACAGCCTGTATTGTATGGCGAAATTTTTTGGAATCAAGATGGCGAGGGAATAATTTATCAAAATGACACAGGGGTTGAGGTTCGTACATTAACCGAAAATTGTGAATGGGGAGGTGACGAAATTGATGGTTACTGCACGATAGAATGGAGTGGAAACATCAACGGAATTACTATAGAAATTGAAATCAAAGATAATGGTGAATTCTATGATTACTGTGTGTATTTTGATTCCCAATCTTTCTGTGCAGAATTACATTTAATTGATGGAGGACTCGTGGCTATCACCCTTACAGACAATGGTGAAGAGAAGGTGTGTCAGGTTTCTTCAAACACAATAGGTGCTCCACCGGCAGATTATGCAGAGAAGGGTTATCTGGCTGAAAGCGCTTCAGATTGGCATTCTGAATTTGAAGAATTTGTGGAGGACTCTGAAGATGCCGCAATCAAATTAGGTTGTGAATCAATAGACTATCACCCAAGTTATCAAGATGAAAATGATAGTGATGGCAATTCCGAAGATTGTGGCGAAACGCAAGAATTTGCAAGTGATGAAAATAATTCTTCTTTCTTTGTGATCGAAGCAAACCCAAATCCAGACTCTCCTGGCATGAAATGCTTCACAAAATATGTCGATGTATTTGGTCTGGGAGTCTATGCTGAATCTGGCTTAAGCGATGCTCAGGTCCTACATGCTGCAGCAGTCCTTGCAGAACTTTTGGACAATGATGAAGACGGAGTTATTGACGACCAAATACTATTCTCTAGGCTTGAGAACATGAGTGCAATTGTACCAATGTTCAATTCAGAGGAACCTGATGATTCTCCTGCTCTTGAAGATTTCATGAACAATTACAACGGTAATGGGGTCAGTGCTGTATTGTTTGCAGATGAAGTTGACCCTGACCAGCCAATGGTTTGGGGTTCTGATGCTACGATTGAAGAAATTATGCACACAATCAATCACATAGGACACGTCTATGTTTATCCAGATGCATTTGGCCTACAACCAGATTCATCCTTGCTTAGTGCTGCAATGGACGAAGCAAGAGGCGGCCAGTTCCAATCTCCCCCAGATAACTATCCTGAAGATGCATGGTACCACTATGACGATACAACATGCGACTACGAATGCATGGCAATCGAATACATCTATTGGGCTCAAGTCTCCAACATGGATATACTGAATGATACAGTAACGTGCGATGAAATTGCAAATGAATGGGAACCGTGCTCTAAAGAACTGCTAGAAAGTATGGATGTTCTGATTTATGCACTAATTACAGACCCACAATATCACTTGCCACAAAATGCACCAGATGGCGAATACAACCCTCAAACTGCAGAAGACGATACTGAAGAATAGTTGAATTATAATTTTCAATCCACCTCCTATGGAGGTGTCAGGAACCGAAATTACTCAAAGGGGGATACTTCCACCCTAAACCATGGCGGAGGAGATTTTGGTTGAAGTCAGCCTTCTGCCTGATGAACATGATTCGATGCCATTTCGATTGAGTGACATCGTTTTGGATAAGGAGTTTAGCAACCTGCATCCACTCCTTAGCACAGTTGACCAATTACGACGCGAATGGAAATTCCAGTTTCGTCTCCTTAAACATGAATGGGGACAAGCACACTTCTTGACTTTAATCACTGGATTGCTGGCATTCTTACTCGGCTCGATTTCGACTGAATTATTTGCTGGTGGTGACCCGAAGATTACTGGACTCGAGGGTATGGCCGAAATAGGTGGCTTTGCATTCTTCCAAATCATAGTTTCAACCATTCTATGGATCTGGTTTTTCGTGCAGATTTCAGTCAATTTCCCAATTATGCGCGGGCATATTATCAATATCATGATTATCTGGGCGTCGATTTTTGCTTCGCAAATAATCCTTCATGTCAGTTCTCCAAACTTCCCGATTGGAGCTAACCTAGGAGATGCGCTGGGTGGAGTAATCTTGGCAGCAGTTGGCTGTTTCTTCACTTACTTTTTCTGGAAGGCCGTCACCGAAACTAGAGACCTACATGTAATGGAACATCATGTTCACACTGATGTTCGGGTAATGGAAGAGGCAATGTCTGAACACAGCCTCTATTCTTGGACTGTGATGGTCATATTCTGGGTATTCATACTGATACTCAACGGTTGGTCTGGTTCACACTTCATTGCCGACAGAAGTGCAACTGATTATCCAATATACGCCATCCATATAGTCACTGGCATAATTCTGATTTACCTATTGATGCATATTATTTGGTTCCCTCAAAGAATGTTAGGAGAAGGAACTCGAGTTCAAACCCGAGCAGCAACCGCTGCCGATGCAGAGTTGCTAATGGATGGGGTGGTTTTGTTATCGGAAGGTGAATGTCCATCCTGTAATGCAAATGCTTCAATCAGCCGAGACCAAAACGGTGAGACTGTAGTTGATTGTGCTAGCGAGGATTGTAGCCGCAGGGGTCCTTCAGGAAACAAATGTGAAGGATGCGGACAACAATTCCCTACTAGACACACATGCGAGGGTTGTGGAATCAACAGCCCTGCATCCGATTTCATTCCAGATTCGGAGGCTTGGTGATGTTCAAACAGCGGAGAGAAGATTTCCCTACCTTGTGTGGAGATAATCCCCCTGCTTACTTAGACAATGCATGTATGACATTACGGCCTAGACCGGTTATCGAGGCTATTCGTTCATACTATGAACAATACCCCGGTTGTGGAGGAAGGGCTGCTCATCGCTATGCTACAACCGTTACCCGAAAGATGGTTAATTGCAGAGCGAAATTAGGACAATTAATCAATGCAAATGAGGCTGGAGAAGTTGTATTCACTAACAATGCAACGCACGCATTGAACCAAGTTGCAAAGGGTTTGTCCTGGCAAAAGGGTGATGTCATTTTAACAACTGATAGAGAGCATAATTCTAACCTAGTGCCTTGGATACAACTCGAACAAGAGCAAGGAGTAGACCATCGGGTAGTTCAATCAAATGCAGACAATACATTTGATATGGAAGCATTCGAAAAGGCCTGTGCTGATGCAGGTACGAATTTGAAGATGGTATCGCTATCTCATGTTGGAAATCTGGATGGTGTGGCAATTCCAGTTAAGCAAGCGGCTAAAGTCGCGAAAGACCATGGTGCAATGGTTTGTATTGATGGTGCGCAATCAACCCCGCACATGAAAGTTGACGTTCAAGATTTGAATATCGATTTTTTGGCTTTTTCAATTCACAAAATGATGGGCCCGACGGGAATGGGAGTTCTCTGGGGCCGGATGGAACTGCTTGAGGGGATGCGTTCTATCCATGCAGGTGGAAGTACTGTAGAAACATCAACCTATGATTCGGTGATTTGGGAAAAGCCTCCTGCACGCTTTGAAGGTGGCTTAGGACATTATGCGGGAATATGTGGAGCTGATGCAGCGCTTGATTATATTTCAGAAATCGATTTGGATGCAGTTCATGAGCATGAAGTTTCTTTGAACAGAGTTATGACTTCGATTATCAAGGATGTTGATGGCCTACAAATCATTGGGCCTGAGGACCCATCACAGAGAAGTGGGATTTGTTCGGTAATCTGTGAAAATGTCGACTCACATGACATCGCAATATTGCTCGATGAGGCTGCTGATGTCATGGTCCGTAGTGGAATGCATTGTGTTCATTCTTGGTTCAACGATAAGGGGATTGAGCGAGGGTCATTACGCGCCAGTACTTACCTTTACAATACTGAAGAAGAGGTACGACTTTTCGCTGAAACATTGGTCGAAGCTGTAGCTGCCTTGGGTTGATGTAAATGGAAGAATTACCGTCTATTCCTGATGCTGAAATTGAAAACGACATCGATTTCATTAAGCAAATAACAACTGTTGCAACTTCGATTCTTCTGATAGCACTTGCTTGGTACAGTTGGCAAATAATTACCGGAGAAATTAGTCTAACTGGCCCCTCAGCACTAGTTATCGAAAAAGAAGAACAATTTGATTCTCTAATTCAATATGATGATGTTGATAAATATTCGGGCAACGGTGTTGACGTCTGCATTGTAGACTCCGGCATTGATACTACTCATCGGGACCTAGAAAATCTGAACTTGGCAGATTGGTCTGACTTCATTGGAAGTAAATCAGAACCATATGATGACAATGGCCATGGTACTATGATGGCGGGTATTTTGGTAGCAGATGGTGGCCTTTCTGGTATTGCCCAAGATGTCGATTTGTATGTTGCTAAGGCGCTATCTGGAAATGGTGAAGGTGATGATGCTACCGTTGCACAGGCTATCGATTGGTGTGTATCAAAAAATGTCAATATCATCTCACTATCTCTAGGGGGTAACGCATCTGGGTTTTCAATAATATTAGGTGATGCAGTCGAAGATGCAGTCGATGCGGCATATGATGCAGGAATTGTTGTTGTCGCCGCAGCAGGGAATGATGGTGAATCTGACGACGGTGATGTAGCATCACCTGGGATCGTTGACACTGTAATTTGTGTTGGAGGAGTTGATATCAATGGCAATTTGTGGTCTGGCTCATCCATTGGTGACAACGATTTTAGAATTTTCCCACCTCAATTGCCAAGAAACAATCCTGATGAGAAGCCAGAGGTCGTAGCACCTGCCCTTAAAGTCCCAGTTATTATTCCAGGTGACAAGTGGGGGTTATCCTCTGGCACGAGTGCTGCAACTGTATATGTCACAGGAGCCATAGCAATTTTATTCGAGGCACATCCCGAACTAAAGGATGGTGGAACTGATATGCTCGACAATCTAAAACAATGGATTGCTGATTCATCAAAGCCGAGAAGTGGCCAAGATGGTCATGATGACCATTACGGCTATGGATTGTTACAGATAAATGATTTAATCGATGCATCTCAAGCCTAAACTTTTGCAATCCAAGCTACAATAGAACCGCCAAATAATGGTACAAATGCCAAATGATGAGTTTCATTGGATGAACGAATTAAATCCATCCAGTTGTTGAAACCTACCACCTCAGGGTCATCTTCAGTTCTGTCACCAACAGGTGGGGTTGGCTCTACAGTGAATAATACCCCGTTTGGGTTCAGAATTGGGAGCATTGCTTTGACGTCACTGGCAAGTTTAGTCATCGGTGAATCGACAATAATAGCATCTGCATTAGGCAAGATAGGAGAGTCTCCTGTTTTGGAAATATTCCACGCCTTCAACTCTCCACAAAGTAATGCTGGCGAGCCAACTACAATACTTGATGACACCGAAGAATATCTCTGACTTAGCCTTTTTAGAATTACTGCAAAGCGGTTTCCGTCCTCTATCATTTGAAAATTTTCAATTCCTTCAACTTGCTCAAAGTGGTCAAACAACCATGCGGATAAATGCCCAATTCCAGCACCGGTCTGAATCACATTTTTTGGTTCAAGACGAGAAATAGCATCTCGGATTCTTCTCCTAACCGATATCGACCAAGTTGAAAGCCCCATGTGCTCTAATTGAAGACCAATATTTTTGGCGACTTCGGGTTCGTCACGTGATAAATCCTTGCTAGCAGTCAAAAGTGCCGCCAAAATCTCATCGCGCATATGCAGTGCTCCTTGGCCCCCCTTCACAAGGCTTCGCATAAGCCGACAGCCTCAAAGGTGAAGCGCTTGGCCCACAAATAGGGAGGATGTCGCATGGACGAAGAGTTAGATGAGGATTTAGAAGAGTTCGACGACGGCGTTTTTATTGAAAATGTCACCGACTGCCCTGGTTGTGGCTATCCTTGCGGACACGAGATTCTTCGTGAAAAAAAAGTGGGCACTGGTACTGATTTTTTGCTTAAGTGTAATGAATGTGAAAAGGTCCATAGTGTCGAGGTAAGGGAACCGAGACCAATTACTGTCACTTTCCTTCTGAGTGAAGGAGCAAATACTGTCTCTACAAAAATTGAAATCGATGAAGATGAAGTCATAAGGACTGGAGATATTTTCGAGCATGCTGATGCAAGTTGGGAAATTAATCGCATTGAAACCAAGACCGGCAACTCGAGAAAGAAACTGAAGGCAGACCGAATTGGCCGTGCAAATGCTGTACGTTCAGATATTGTCATGGTAAGACTAACGCTCACTCGAGGTGAGCAATCAGATAGTGAATCAATATTTGTTGAGCGCGATACTATCTTCAGAGCAGGTACTGTAATGGAACACGGTGGAGCAAAATGGAGAATTAGAGCAATCCACACCGGCGCCGGACGTACGATGACCGGCCGGGTAGTTGCTCATGAAATAAAGCGAGTTTACCTTCATGAACCACCTAGACGTGCAGAAAGTATTCCTTACAGTCCACGTGAAAGAAGACAAGCTTGGAAAGAAGGCCGCTTAGGTGACAACCCTAATCCAATTTTACCTGATGCTGAAACATCAGGTAAATCAAAGCCGAACAGTTCTGATCGACGCCAGAGAAAGAAGCGCGATTAATCACGGACGATTCGTCCAAGGCATCAGGAACGCTTTTGCGACTTGAGTCCCAATAGTTGGGTTCTCTTTCAGTCTACGAATTGAATACTCATACCATTTTTCACCATATGGGATGTAAACTCGGGTCCTATGCCCTTTTGCATGTAATTTACGCCGAAGTGGTCCCCTTACACCCAACAGCATTTGGAATTCGTAACCTGACCCTTTGTGTAGACGCTGGTCGCCGGAATTCATCCTTGGGTCCAGCCCTTCCGGGCCCATTTTTCTAATCGCCAGAGCTTCCAATGTGTGATTTATCACGGGATGGTCATGACTTGCAATTCCCACATATGCCCCAGTATCTAACATTTCATCAATACATGCATTCATCGCTTCGATAATTGGCTGACGGTCGGTATGTGCAATGTCTGATGGTTCAAGATAGATGCCTTTACAAATTCTATAGTCTGCATTTGGACCTAATTTCATTGCAATATCTTTGATATCTGCAATCGTTCGAAATAGCCTTGCCTGCAGAACGACTCCAACATTGGTCAATCCTTTTTCATGCATATCTAGCATTACTTGAATCGTATCATCGGTTACTCTGTTGTCTTCCATATCGAGCCTGACAAACATGTCATGGCTACTTGCCATAGCCACTAAGGCTTCGATATTATCCATTCCTTTTTCACGGTCCAATAGTAGACCGAAAGCGGTTGGCTTGATTGAAAGATTGGCATCCAAATGGTTCTCGCTAATGGCCATAATAACACGTTTGTATTCTTCAAGAAAGAACGATGCTTCATCCATTGAGGTAATCTCTTCACCAAGAACATCAATTGTGAAACAAGCACCTTCCTTGGATAATCTTTGCATCACCTTAACCGCATCTTCAAGGTCGGGTCCAGCCACATATCTACGGCTAATCCAGCCAACAAACCAACGGGGCATTCGGATGGTCATCCCGACAATCATCCGCGAGAATAGTCCGACCATGTTACCTGCTAGTGAAGACGATTCTTGACCGTTTTCATCAGATGATGTCTGCACTCTTGAGCAAAGGTATGCCTAACTCCTCGAGAAGATCTCTAATTGCTTGTCGCTGCCAACCTTTGAATGCCTTTTTGTCCATGCTACAAATCACCTCTCCACCTGGAAACCCTAGTTGGGTCGCAGCGATTGCTTTACGGATGCTATTTTGCCACATTCCACCGACCTCACCTGCCTCATTTTTGCTAAATGGTAGTGCGTATGTTGCTAGCATGTGTCCTATCCAAATACCCTCATGTGAAGCCAGAAGGTTTCCCCTTGGAGCATAATGCCCACCACCAAGTGTGACAACTACTCGACCTTGGCCATTCCAAGTTCCAAGACCTTCACTATCGTCCAAGCCTAGGCCTCGATGAATGATTCCCGCCAGCAATTTTGCGGCTTCTTTGTGACCCCAAGTTTCGGATGTAGAACCAATTTCAATGAATAGGGAAGGGGTTTCAATCCAGGGCCCATGATGGGTTGTCTCCAAAGATAAATCGAACTCATCTAAATCGCTGGCTACCCGATTCAATTCGCGCCACCATGCTCCAATTCGGGGGTTTGGTGGAGGGCAATCCCCGGCTCTGCCGCCATAATCGGGGATTTCATTCGGTGGAACTTGCATTGTTCCGATTGGATGTAAGGTTAGTGATGCGTTTCCGCTAGCTGCGGAGTGACGTGAAGGGAATATCACCTCAGTTGGTTTTTCACCAGTGGCAGTTTCCCATCTCTTATCCAAGTCATCTTCCCACAAGCAACCATCTTCAATCCACCAAATTCTTGCATGTTTGAAAGAATAGGCACGATACCCCTCTACCGATTCGAGTAAATCCCAATCTGCTAATTTTAATAATTCCTTAGCCTGATTGGTTGAAGCGACATCCCCACCCGACACAAGAATTAGGCTGACCATGTAGAGGCGTAGAGATGAGGATTCTTGAAGGAATGGTTCACAAGCCTAGTCCACATCCCCGCTTCATGGAGAGTGCACCATGGGGACATTTCCGTCACAACGATCAAGACATTTTGGTCGATGTGGAAGGCGGCATCACTATTGCCGGCAATACAGTACATCCATTTCCATGTGAGATTACATTTGCATCATTGTGTGATGGAGGCTTGGTTGCGACTTGGGTCGACCACGATTTAAGATTGGCAAGAATGGCGTTGCTTTCACTGGAAGAACCTCTCGAAGAGGGCGTTACAAAGGCCACACTGCGCCTGAGTAAAGATACTACAATGGTCGCTGGTTCAAAGTGGTGCCACATTATCGATGCTGAACCTTTGGCGTTAGAGTCGAGGGGTGACAAAATTATATTTGCATTGTGGGCTAGAGGAATTTATTGCATTGACTCATCCGCAAATGAACTTTGGAGGCTTTCTCTTATGGAGGAACAAGATAAAACTCCACCTCGGTCAAATGAAGTTGCAGCAATTTCTATTGTTGCAGATGAGGTGGTGGTTTGGTCAAGAGATGGTAAATATCGGAGAATCTCATTATCTGATGGCCATGTCCTGAGTGAAGGTTCACTCGGAGTTGATTGTGACCTTGGAAAGGTCTTCAATGATGGAGACAATTTTCTATTATCTTCGAATGATGGCTGGGCTTGGGAATTTAAGGATGGACAAATCACTGTCGCTAGGAAATTACGTGGTACAATTCAAGATGCAATTCACGATGGTAATGATTGGAAAATCATATCTTGGCGCGAGGACATAATGCTACGAGGTGGAACAAATACACGTACCGAACTAGGCGTGCAATTAGTAAAGCAAGATGAAAACTGGCTAGTTCTCGATAACCAAGGTCAATTCAGCCCACATTTAGGGGATGAAAATAATCACTCGTTAGATTGAGTAAAACCACAGCGGCCGCAAGACTTGCGGTCAGCATGAGATGCTAGAAATACACCAGGGCCACATTCAGGGCAGAATTCGGCTTTACGAACTAGTGAACCATCTTCTACAGAGTACTTGGACCATTTTGCTCCAGCTTTAGGACCGTCAGACATCAAGCCTCACCTCCCTTTTCTTCAGCAGGTGCTGCTTTTTCAGCAGGTACTGCACTAGAGGAACGCATACCAGCATACCTTGCGTGTATGTAGTCTGGCTCTACCTTCAGAGATTTCTCGTCAGAATAGACTAGACCGAGGCCTGTTGTTGTACCTGCGCCAAATCGAGTATTTACATTCTTGACTACAATTAGGTCACGATTGGAACCGGGTTCAATAGCTGCAACACCATTGAGCAGTTCTACACGCGATGGTGTAGATTTGCCATCATGATTCCAACGGAATTCAATCTCGACTCTGTTTAGTAGTGGGTTTTCTTTACGGTCAATAATTTCCATATTAATTCCTCCTTATCAGCGGAGATTCACCTTGAGGGCGTAATTTCCAGGTACCTCAATATTGAGGCGGTTCGCTATTTCCGAGCGAGACGGGTCTAAGACTACAACATATCCAGTCCAGTCAGAAGAGACTGGTGCAGATGGATGATGGGTGCACTGATCAATATCTTCTGCTAAAATCATGTGACACTCACTGCATGCAAAGGGATTCTTTGGCATTCAAATCACTCCTTTGGTTTATTCTGGTCATCATGGATCCATTCGTGGCTACCAAGTCCTGACTGCTTGCAAGTCAGACCAATCTTGGAGCGACGTGGGTCACTTGTATCTGGGGAAAGTGAAACGATGCGAGCTCTAACTGAACTTCCGACACCTAGTTTTCGACCGCTTTGGCGGCCCTCAAGAACTCCCATGCCAGCATTGATATCGACATGGTCTTCCATGATTTGCGACTTGTGGAGTAGTGCTTCCATTGGACCAATTCTTACGAATGCACCGAAATCGTTGACTTCAGATACAGCACCTTCTACAACTTCGTAATCTTCGATACAGAATAGAACTGCATCAAATCGAACTTCCTGATAGATTGCTCCATCCCCGTGAATAATTCTTCCACGGCCCAATGGTTCGTGGTTTGAGGTTACAAGAACGAAATTATTGTCATCGTCAAAACGACCTTCGAATGCTGATGCAGCCAAGCGATCAATATGTTCATTCAATGACTTCTCCTTACGGATATACTCCGCAGGTATACGAATGGTATCTTCCTTAGTGACTACCTTATACATTTTTACGCCTCCTTGTGCTCCCTTAACCGAGTTATTGCAAGCGGGACGAGGGAGGCATTGATGCCCCATCCGTCCTTCACCGGCAAGTGCCTCGGGAGAGAAGTGTGACCGAAGTCATCCACGCCACCATCGACCCCTATTTGAATCAAACCCCCTTTGAACGGGCTCCTGCCGGCTTGTCAAACCCCTATTCCGGGTAATAATTTAGGGTGTAAATATCGCTTTCTACTGGGCCCGTAGGGCCCAAAGCCCTAACAACCTTGTACGACCCGGTATTTTTGGGTGGACCGAATGAAAACGCAATTACGAGCAGTTCTCATGTTATTCATTTTGCTTGCATCAACCATAGTTATTCCCACCCCAACATTGGCTGATGAAGAGGACGATATCGCATGGGATCCACTTTCGCAACCGTGGGCACAATATGGCAGGGACCCAGGTCATTCCCGAAATTTACCTGAGCACGGAAATTCAGGATTGATGACAAGTGAGACCCCGGCTGTCAACTGGGTTGCATTTGATAACGAAAAAGGTGCAGATGGGTATGGGGTTGCAATAGCAGACATGGCAAATTCAATCACTTCACCCAATGGT
>Ga0114994_10002772_pt1 | contig 12821 bp, 13 predicted proteins | sample ArcticOcean_MG_C_9_FD_87043 | JGI IMG/M metagenome (GOLD analysis project Ga0114994, IMG submission 87043) | Marine microbial communities from western Arctic Ocean - ArcticOcean_MG_CB2_152 | ecosystem: Environmental > Aquatic > Marine > Oceanic | place: Arctic Ocean: Canada Basin | collected... | reverse complement strand
CTTGGCACAACACTCCGCTGCAGCGGGCAGCCGCTAACGGCACACCCGCAACTATTCAAGCTCTACGGGCTGCAGGGACGAGTGTATCGGCGAAGAATGCTAAAGGCCAAACACCGCTGCATAAGGCTGCCGATATGTCCACTTCAGAAAACATTAAAACTTTACTATCTGCTGGGGCAGACGTCATGGTGCAAGATAGTGTGGGGGACACTCCGCCACACCTCGCTGCTGCATGCATGATTTGCATGCCCGGCGTCTTCAAACTCTTCTGTCAGCTGGTGCAGACATAAGAATTAAGAACTATTATTGCGATGCGCCGTTGAAGGTGGCCCAGAAAAACGAAATCTTAAAAGGAACCAGAGACTACTGGGACCTAGTATTAAACACCGCTGCCGTTGTCGACAGGCCAGTTGTAGAGTGGTCCTTGCCGTTTCAGCGTCCAATGAGACCCCGAGGTCAAGACCCGAAACATAGAAAGTAAAGTCACCGGAAGGCAGAGGTCAAAAATCCATATAGCGCACAGCAACACCTGCCTTTTCGAATGCCACATGGTCAAGGTAGTGGCGCGCGCCGTGCCAGGTGATGTAGTGGTCGCCGTCCACGGCGCGGACTAAATTAAAGACGCGGGACCATGACGCTTCTTTGATCTGCATAGCTGAAGGCTGTTGTGCTGTTGGAAAATCTTGAACAGCCTATTGGATTCTTGAACCGCTACCCAAGGCAGCTTTCAGGCGGGCAGCAGCAGCGGATCGCCGTTGCGCGCGCATTTGCTGCTAATCCTGATCTAATAATTTGCGATGAAATCACTTCAGCACTTGATATGTCTGTGCAGGCCCAAGTACTTGACCTGCTGATGGCTATGAAAAATAAACCAAACTGCCTTTATGTTTATAAGCCACGGCCTGAGCGTGATCTATGAATGGTCCCACAAAAAAGTGTTCATGCGCAACGGTTTAATCATGGAAACAGGGGAAACTGAGGCGTTGTTTAAACACACCAACGATCCCTATACGAAACACTTTTTAGCGGCAGCGCAACGTCGCGATGACAGCATTGAACACCCGCAACTTAGATTGAATATGGGCTCGAACCAACCTAGTCAAAGGCCGTATCAATCATGAAAATCATTCAGGGTACCTATGCGTATTTAGTTCCAGATAAGCGCGAGATGCACGGCGTGAACTCATTTGATCGATTGTCCGCTTGCATCGAAGATATTGAATTGAACAATTGAGATGTGGAGCTTTACGTCATCTCAGGTAATTTATCTCATCAGGGGCAAATTACATCATATGAGTACCTTGCTGAAATACTGACCGGGCTTTCGATCCCGTATCGCGTAATGGTTGGTAATCACGCTATTCGTGCAAATCTTCTTTCGGTGTTAGCGGACGTCCCAACTGATCCAAATGAGTTCATCCAGTCTTCTGTGGATCATGATTTTAGACGGTTGAGCTTTCTCGACACTGTCGCGGAAGGCAAAAAATTTGGTGCTTCTGCGAGGACCGGGCCGAGTGGCTTGCTGATAAGTTGGCGGCCAGCGGGGACCGTCCAGTTTACCTTTTTCTCCACCACCCGCCGCCGGATATAGGCGTGCCCAATGTGGACCACATGCGGTTAATACATGGCAACGAATTGCTCGCCCGGACACGTGTACCCTATAACAACGTGCAACACATGTTTTTTGACCATGTTCACTGGCCAACTGCGGGCAATTGGAACGGGATTTCTTTTTCTTCTCGTCACGGCACCGCACATCAGGTGGCCCTAACATCGACCGAAACGCCTTTGCTGGTAGGTAGTCATGAACCACCTGTCTACGGGGCTGATCGTGGGCGTCATAGTGATACCGTTTCACGGTCGCCTGCTTGATTGTGCGGTTCACCCGCCCGACTTGTCCATTCGTCCATGAATGATTTGGCTTGGTTGCGCGATGCTCGATCCCCTTTGCAGCGCAGATCATTTCAAACCGCATGGGCCATTAATAGGGCCTGTTGCGGTTGCGCTGCTGCTCACAAAACTGGATGCCGTTGTCAGTCCAGAGTGTGTGGATTTTGTAAGGCACGGCTTCGAGCACAGCTTCCAGCACAGCCGCTAGAAACTCCCAGGCCTTTTTGCGGTTCGCTTTATCGACAAGCTGCGCCACGGCAAACTTACTGGTCCGGTCGATGACTACGAACAGATATCGCTTACCTTCGTTGGTGCGCCATTCGGCGATGTCTATATGGAAATATCCCATAGGGTAGCGCTTGAACTTTTGCCGTTTGGGCTTGTCGTCGTCCATCTCGGAAAGTCGCGATATTCCATGCCGCCGCCCAGCAGCGGTATAGCGAAGATCGCGTCAAATGCGGGATGGTTGGTTGTAAGGCATACAAACAATCATCCGTGGGCAGGCGCGTATGACGCCGAAAAGCGACAATCATCGCTTCTTCATCAGCGTTCAGAACCATGGAGCTGGGGTGTGTTGGACGCGTTTTGCGATCTTCAACCGTTTTGACAGTGATACCGGGTTCTCGGCTCCGCGCCGCGGTTATAGCTTGTGATCACTGTATTGCAGCTGTGATGGCGTGCGCAGCCGTGACGTACTTGTGACGTACCTGTCCCATAATGCTTTGTTCCAATCACAGCCCTACTCCCTTGTTTTCCCAGACTTGTTCTCGTCAGCAATACCCCCCGCTGAAATCAGGCTATCCTGGTTGCTAATCTTGCGCCTAAGGGCTAAAAATAGTACCCCTTTTGGGGCGCGATTTAATAAAAAATTGACCATGACACAGTGCCCGTGACTGATTTTATTAATATCAAGCATCAAGCAATAAAAATCCTGATCTGACCATATTTTAATGTAAGCTTTAATAACACGAGAGTTTTCAAACGACTGCAATTATAGATTGGTCTTCATCAATATTTCTGTCCTGATGACCTCTTGTGATTTTAAGGTATTGCGATGATCAAGCATATTCTTGAGACGGCGAATTGCGCTCCTCACTAGGTGGCCGGTGTTTTGCGCGATCACGGCATCAATGGCGCCCCTTTGCAGTGCTTTCTCAGCAAAGGGCGTACGCTCATGCGCTATCGTTACAATCTGATTTTTCAGCAGACTGTTCTCGACTGCCTTTAACGGTGCACGCGCTTCGGACGACATAATATAGAGCCCGACGATATCAGGATTACGCAACAGCGTCGCGGTAATTATGGCTGTTGCCCGTTCGGCGTCTCCGTAAGTTTCAAGGGACGGGATGGCGCGTAAATGTCGAAATTGCGTGTTGATCACTTCGTCAAAACCCAAACGCCTGTCTTGACTGTCGCGAGATTGCATACTTTCAGATACGACCATCAAGCTGCCTGATTTGGCGTGGGTGAAACGTCCAAGCAAAGTGGCCGCGGTTGCCCCAGCCGCCCTATTGTCGATACTGACGCAGTTCTCTTCAAAGCCAGATTGGTTTGAGATAAATGGCAACGCTGCAATGTTGCGCTCTTGAAGCCGTTTGATCGCATCGCGCACTTGCGGCGTTTCTGGAGCCATAATCGCAACGCCAGAAACATCTTCTGCATCCAGAGATCTCAAAAAGTCTGAAATGCTGTGCGGGTCATTCTCGTTAATATGCTGGACTTTCGCCCAGACTTGATCTGCCGAGAAACTCTCTGTTGCTTCTTCGACATGCCGCACGATCTGCTGGACAAATTCGTCACGCGCCTGAGGAAGTGCAAATAAAAACCGATAGTTTCTTTGACGAGCAAGGTTTGCAGCCTGCAGGTTGCGCACAAATCCCAATTCCCGAATCGCGGCATTTACTCGCTCAGCGGTTTTTTGCTTCACACCATCGCGCCCGTTAAGCACACGGTCGACTGTTGCTCGGCTTACCCCTGCCGCCTTGGCGAGATCTTTTGTGGTTGGTGGAGTCGTTGACTTTATGAACATTATTTAGCTATTTCTTATTATTTATCAATTGTTTACAGTTGGTATTTTGCCTACACCTGTGACGAAAACCGCCTATTTTTAAAATCTTATACCAAAAAATGACACACGTGTCTCAATAAATACTTGTTTTGATGCACGTGTATCAGTTATAGTTATTTTAGAGGGTCATGACGAAAAGGTCGGGCCCGTTACAACAGTTTCTGGGAGGAAATGTAGATGAAACCCAATTTCATGACGGCCGCCGCAACTGGTGCGCTATTGTCCACAAGCTTAACAACTGCCGCGATGGCCGGCAGCCACGCGACCGATCTGACCCTATGTTGGGCAGCTTGGGATCCCGCAAATGCCTTGATTGAACTCAGCAAGGATTTTGAGGCGGAATCCGGCCATAATATGAACTTTGAATTTGTGCCTTGGACAAGCTTTGCAGATCGCATGCTGAACGAACTCAACTCTGGCGGAAAGCTATGTGACTTGATGATCGGAGATAGCCAGTGGATCGGTGGCGGTGCGGAGAACGGGCATTATGTAAAGTTGAACGATTTCTTTGATGCCAATAACATCACCATGGATGATTTCATTCCTGCGACCGTGACCGGCTATGCTGAATGGCCAAAGAAAACGCCAAACTATTATGCATTGCCGGCGTTCGGCGATGTTGTTGGCTGGACGTATCGTAAGGATTGGTTCGAGCGGCCAGAACTGCAAGCAGAGTTTCAAAAGGCCCACGGCCGTGCCTTGGGTGTTCCCGCATCTCTAGAAGAGCTTAAAGATATCGGTGAATTCTTCCAAGGCCGCGAAATTGACGGCACCAAAGTCTATGGGGCAGCGATCTATACAGAGCGCGGCTCAGAAGGCATCACAATGGGTGTCACCAACGCGCTGTATAACTATGGGTTTCAGTATGAAAACCCTGACAAGCCCTATGATCTGGAAGGCTTCGTAAACTCTGATGGTGCCATTGCTGGACTTGAGTTCTACAAAGAGCTTTATGACAACACGACGCCTCCGGGCTCTTCCAACTGGTACATGGGTGAAAATATCGACGCCTATCGCTCAGGCCAGGTCGCCATGCAAATGAACTTTGCATTTATTTGGCCCGGTGTCGAAGCTGATGCCAACGTTGGTGGTGGCAAGTCAGGGTACTTCCCCAATCCGGCTGGTCCCGCTGGTCAGTTCGCCCAGCTGGGTGGCCAAGGGATTTCTGTTGTCGCTGCCTCTGAAAAGCAAGATGCTGCGTTGGAGTATATCCAGTGGTTCGCCCAGCCGCAGGTTCAAGCAAAATGGTGGGAACTGGGGGGCTATTCGGCGCTTAAGGCCGTGGTTGAAGACCCCGGGTTCGCGACCAGTCAGCCCTATGCGCAGACCTTCCTCGACTCTATGGCGATCGTGAAAGATTTTTGGGCGGAACCTGCCTATGCAGATCTTCTTCTGCCAATGCAGGATCGCGTCCACAATTTCGTTGTCGCAGGCGAAGGCAGTGCGAAAGAAGCACTTGACGGTCTGGTGCGTGACTGGACCGAAGTCTTCGAAGACGAAGGCAAAATATAAACTGTTATTTTCAGATCCAATGCCGAATTTGGATCTGAACACTTTCCCCGGGTCGGGTCTTGGCCGATCGGGGGGAAGACTTAAAAGTTGAGAAAAAAGTCCAAAGCGGGCGCAGTTTATCGCCAGCCAAAAGGGGTATGCCGACATGAAGACTTCACCCTTGGACAAGGTTGCACAAGGCACACCCGTCGGGGTTGCCCGACGGATTCGGAGCTTGTCGGACCGCACCATCGCATGGATTTTTGTCGCACCGACGCTGTTTTTGCTCTTGGCAGTCAATATCTTTCCTTTGATCTGGACCATCCGGTTAAGTTTCACCAACTTTCGCGTGAACCGACCCAATAAAGAAATAGAATGGGTGGGTCTGCGGAACTATGAACGTATTTTAAGCGATCCTGATATCTGGAACACAATGCAGGCGACGGCGCATTTTCTGATTTGGACAATTGTTCTACAAGTTTTGATCGGATTCACGCTGGCCTTTCTGATCAACAAGAAATTCAAGGGTAATGATCTCTGGACGACGGTTATCGTCTTCCCAATGATGCTGTCCCCAGCCGTTGTTGGTAACTTTTGGACCTTTCTCTACCAGCCACAAATTGGATTGTTTAACTATGTCATCGCTTTTTTCACCGGTGCAGATCCTGCCAGTTTTTCGATGATTGGTGATGTCCACCTAGCCCCTTGGGCGATTGTGATTGCCGATACATGGATGTGGACACCTTTTGTTATGCTGATATGTTTGGCCGGTCTGCGATCTATTCCCGACAGTATCTATGAGGCCGCAGAATGTGACCGCGCCAGCAAATGGCGACAGTTCTGGACGATTACCATTCCGATGGCTTTGCCATTTTTGATGCTGGCAGTTTTGTTCCGAGGGATCGAGAACTTCAAGATGTTTGATCTTGTGGTTCAACTCACCGGTGGCGGCCCGGTCAACATCACGACCCTGACTTCGATCGACCTCAAACGAGAGGCGTTCGAAAAATGGCGCACCGGCTATTCCTCCGCCTATGCTGTCATTCTATTCGTCACCGTCTTTGGCCTCGCGTCGATTTACGTGAAGGCCCTGAATAAGGTGAAAGAACGATGAGCTTTTCTGTTACAGACCCGTCCATCCGAACCAAATGGTTCGCCGGCCTTCTGGTGGTTGGATATGCGGCAATCACGTTAATACCGCTGCTGTGGATTATCGCTACTGGCTTTAAATCTCCCACTGATTCAATTGCTTACCCACCTGTCGTGATGTTTGAACCAACATTAGAGGGCTATGTGAACTTGTTCACAGACCGCACACGTGCCACCGAGCAAATGTTGCAAGAAGCAGGTCCGCCGGTAACGTGGTATGACACGATTGTGCGCGAACGCGGCACAGTCATTTCTGGCCCGTCCAAATACGGTCAGCGCTTCACCAACTCGGTCATTATTGGGTTTGGCTCGACCGCGCTTTGCATGATCCTTGGCACCGCTGCGGCCTATGCATTCAGCCGTTTCCGTGTGCCGTTGAAAGATGACTTGCTGTTCTTTATTCTCTCAACACGGATGATGCCTCCCATCGCCGTCGCAATCCCGATTTTCTTGATGTTTCGCAACCTTGGGCTCAATGATACCCATCTGGGCATGATCTTGCTTTATACCGCCGTGAACCTGTCGCTATCAGTCTGGCTGTTGAAGGGTTTTATCGATGAAATCCCCATAGAATATGAAGAGGCGGCGTTGATTGACGGCTACACCCGGTTTCAAGCCTTCATCAAAGTTGTTCTGCCGCAAGCGGCCACTGGCATCGCCTCAACCGCGATTTTCTGCCTTATTTTTGCGTGGAACGAATATGCATTTGCTGTCTTGCTAACCTCTGGTACGGCCCAAACCGCCCCCCCGTTTATTCCCAATATAATCGGGACAAGCGGCAAGGACTGGCCTGCGGTGGCTGCAGGGGCGACAATTTTTCTCGTGCCGGTCATGGTTTTCACTATTCTATTGCGCAAACATCTTCTGCGCGGGATTACATTCGGAGCGGTCCGCAAATGAGGGATTTTATCAATGGTTTGTTGACGTTTCGACGGGGAGCCTGGGAAATGGTGGCCACCGTTTTGATTGCAGTCGGGGTGATCATGCTGATGCAGCCCTTCGTACTAGCGGTCTATAGCTATTCGTTTATCGTCACCCTTGTTGGGACGGTGATGTTCATTATCGTCAGCCACTTCCCGGAGTAATCTATGGCGCAGATCAGAATTGAAAACGTGCGCAAGGAATTCGGGTCATTCACCGCGGTTCAGTCGTCAAGCTTTACCATCGAAGACGGTGAGTTTTTCATGTTGCTTGGCCCCTCAGGCTGCGGAAAGACAACAACGCTGCGAATGATGGCTGGGCTAGAGCTGCCAACATCGGGTGAAATTTACATTGATGGTGACGAGGTCGGCCAAAAGCCTGCTAGCCAGCGCGATATTGCTTTTGTTTTTCAGATGTTTGCTCTGTATCCCCATATGAACGTGCGTAAGAACATCTCTTACCCGCTGGTCAGTCAAGGAATGCCAAAAGCACAGGTAAAAAAGAAAGTTTCCGAAATCGCCGAAATTTTGGGGATCACCCACATGCTGGACCGACCAGTTGGTGGTCTCTCAGGCGGTGACCGTCAGCGTGTCGCGCTGGGCCGTGCCATTGTTCGTGATCCAAAGGCGTTCTTTATGGATGAACCACTCGGTGCGTTGGATGCAGAATTTCGTGAACATATGTCTCAAGAGCTCCGCGCCTTGCATGACCGTATGGGGGCCACAACCGTTTACGTGACGCATGATCAGTTAGAAGCCATGCAAATGGGCGACAAGATCGTTGTTATGAACCATGGTGTCGTCGAACAGTTTGGCGTGCCGCAGGATATTTATGATTGGCCTGCCACAAAATTTGTGGCCCAGTTTATCGGATCGCCACCAATGAACTTTCTCGACTTCAATGGGATGGTCAGCAAAGATACTGACAGTGTGGACTTGGGTGGCGTTCACATGTCGATCCCCAAGATGCGACAGGGCGCAAATGGCGACCTTACCTTCGGGATACGGCCCGAACATATACGTTTCGATGACAGTGCCGATTATCATGGGCGTGTCATCGCAACGGAATATCTTGGAACGACCCAGATTGTCGTGCTGGGCACACCCAATGGGGTGATAAAAGCGCGGATTGCAGCGTCTGTTAATGTGACCATTGGTGAAACCATTGGTCTTGCCTTTCATCCCCGCACTGTGAGTTTGTTTGATGCAATATCGGGCAAAGCCCTTTTGAGTGAGGCAAACGAAGGAGTGTTGGGCCGTGGCTGAAGTAAACCTCACAAATGTTTGCAAATCTTATGGCGCCGATGTGGCGCTTGATGATGTGACGATGACAATCCCAGATGGGTCCTTCGTCGTATTGCTGGGGCCAACAGGTGCGGGTAAAACGACGACATTGAGGATGGTCTCGGGACTGGATAAACCCGAAAACGGCCGCATCAGTATTGGTGGGCGCGATATGGATGGGCTCACCCCGGCGCAGCGCGATGTGGCGATGGTGTTCCAGCAATATTCGCTTTATCCACATCTAACTGTGCGACAGAACCTCGAGTTTCCTCTAAAATCGCCAATCCTAAAAACGCCAGCAGATGAAATGAAACGCCAAGTAAGTGAGGTTGCCGAGGTGCTACAAATCAGCCACAAACTTGACAACAAAGCAACCGACCTGTCGGGTGGAGAAATGCAGCGTGTGTCTATCGGGCGGGCACTAGTGCGCAACCCGTCGGTGTTTTTAATGGATGAACCACTCAGTTCTCTGGACGCCAAGCTGCGGTCAGACTTGCGGATCGAGCTTAAAAGTATTCAGGCCAATTCTGGCGCGACATTGCTCTATGTCACCCACGATCAGATTGAGGCGATGACAATGGCGACCCATATCGGCGTCTTGGATCGAGGCAAACTTGTTCAATTTGGTGCCCCACGTGATATTTACGAAAACCCAGTCAGCGTTTATGCCGCCAGTCGCTTAGGCCAGCCCCGGATCAATGTGCTGCCTGCGGATGTGTTTGGTGGCGCGCCAGATGGGGCCGTAACAATAGGGCTCAGGCCCGAGCAAATCATGCAGGGTGAGGGAGAAGATAGTCTGGTCCAGCGCATTGAGCGCTTGGGCGACCAAACCCGCCTGCATCTGTCATTTAAGGACCATGCCCTTATCACCGTCACTGATGCACATACGACTTTAAAAGATGGGGATACCGTCAAAATTCGTCCACAAAATCCGTTCTATTTCGACGCCGTCGGCGCGCGTCTGACTTAAGGGGAAGTTCATGAAACAATTCATCAATGCAAAAGAAGATATGGTCACAGAGGCCATTGACGGAACAATTGCTGCCTCTGGTGGGACGCTCACACGGCTTGACGGCTATCCGCATATTCGCGTTGTGGTACGGGCCGACTGGGACAAATCCAAAGTTGCTTTGGTCACGGGTGGAGGATCGGGCCATGAACCTGCCCATGCCGGCTTTATCGGTAAAGGTATGCTGACGGCTGCGGTTTGTGGCGATGTATTTGCCTCTCCTTCTGCCGATGCGGTCTTAGCGGGAATATTGGCGGTGACTGGACATTCAGGCTGCCTTTTGATCGTAAAAAATTACACTGGAGACAGATTGAATTTCGGTCTCGCCGCTGAGCGTGCGCGGGCATTTGGCCATAAAGTCAGCATGGTGATCGTTGATGATGACATCGCCCTGCCAGACCTGCCGCAGGCGCGGGGTTTGGCCGGAACGCTTTTCGTGCATAAAATTGCCGGGGCGATGGCTGAAAATGGCGCAGATCTGGACGCCTGCACCTTGACCGCAGAGCGCGTGATTGACGCCAGCCGCAGCATCGGGATGTCGCTGGACACTTGCACTGTGCCAGAATCTCCAAAAGAAAACCGCATTCCCCATGGGATGGCTGAACTTGGACTGGGCATTCACGGCGAGGCAGGCATTGAACAGGTCGCCTCAAACGGAGCGGCAGACGCGATAAGCAAAGTCACTGATCGGTTGGTTGCAACAATGTCGGAAGGTCCACATGCGGTCTTGATCAACAACCTTGGGGCGGCTTCGGTTCTTGAAATGTCAATCCTGACACACAGCCTGCTTTCAGGTGAAATTACAGATCAAATTAAATTTATCGTTGGACCTGCAGCGTTGATGACGGCTCTTGATATGCACGGATTCTCGGTTTCTGTGATGGCCTTGTCTAAAGGTGATGATACGCTTTTGTCGCAATCGACCACGGCACCCGCATGGCCGGGTTGCAATCCGGTGGTCGCGACGCCCGTTCTGCCTTTGCCTGATGGGTTATCTCCGGTGCGCGTCCCGGCATCTGCACATGAACCCACCAAGGCCTTTTTGACCAAATGTTGCGAACAGCTGATCGCGTCTAAAGATGATCTGAATGCCTTGGATGCGAAATCTGGTGACGGAGATACGGGTTCGACACTGGCCACGGCCGCCCGCGCCCTAATTGATGCGATGGACAGCCTGCCACTGGCAGATCACACACAGCTCTATCGCGCCATTGGTCTAGAACTCAGTCAAACCATGGGGGGGTCCTCTGGCGTATTGCTGGCAATTTTCTTTGCTGCGGCCGGGGATGCCTCTTCTTCTGGCAAACCGATGCGCGAAGCATTGCAGGCAGGTCTGGACCGGATGCGTCAAATCGGCGGCGCAAATCCCGGTGATCGAACCATGGTTGACGCGCTATTGCCAGCTTTAGAGGCGCTGAAATCGGGTACCAAACCTGCAGCGTTAGCAGCCCGCAAAGGGGCCCAGTATACCGCCACACTCACGACAGCCAAAGCTGGGCGCGCAACCTACTTGAGCGCCGAACAGCTAGAGGGACATATAGACCCCGGCGCCGAAGCTGTGGCGCGCTTGTTTGAGTTCCTTGCGGAGTGATAAGGACTTGCACAAACAACCGCTTGCCACCCTGCCACCCAAACTAAAACGAAGAGGGCTGGAATAGGATTGGGTTGGGTTGGGTTACGAGATGCCATGCCCTCGCCTGAACCAATCTTATGATTGTGACGCCGCATATTTCTTAGGATGATGAACAAAGGCAGTTAAGCTTGGCTGCTGCACCTTGCTCACAATTCTTCAGCGAGGTGTCCAATGTCAGCTTTTACCGTGCGGCCGAGCTCAAGTCAGCGGGTCAATCGCAATACTCGCTGACCTGCATTGAGGTGAACCATGAAAATGGCTGACCCGTCGTCACTTTCGTCAGCGTTTATGGCCTTGAGGCCGTTACCACGCGTCAAAGCTTGCAATCGTGCCATCAAGATTGACCCCAGCCGTAGATGTTTGCAGCCCTTTCTGAAAGCGATTTGGGCAAGCGTATTTGTGTCGTGGATCAAGACCGCGTATCCCATCACACCACCCTCATCAAATGCCCAAATATAAATGAGAAGATTGTGAACAGCCATCAAGGACACATCATTTTTTTGCGAGGTTGGCGCCCAAAACCGCGGCGAACCTGCTTGGGTGACTAACGGAGCCCAATCGGCTGTATTGATATCCCATTGGTTCGCTGTGGGCTGATCGGTTTTAAATATCACAGCGAGTAAGTGATTTCACCTGTGACATCCCCTGGCGAAAATAGGGTTTTGTTGCGGCTTCGTTTCCCTGAAAAATCTTAGCCTCAAAAGATCTGATCCGAAGGCGGTTCATCGCAGCAAGATAATTAACAGCGAACATCTCCACCAATCCGTGGAGCGAAATTCAGGCCACGTTCCGCTTGAAATCAAATATCCACTAGTGCCTCGAACCAAAGCCAGCCAAATTGAGATCATGTTTGGCCGTCTAAAAGATTGGTGACGTGTCGCCACCCGTTACGACAGATGTCCAAAGGTTTTCAAGTCTGCAATGGCTCTCGCAGCCACTATCCTATTGTGGTTATGAGCCCTGAGCCTAGTAAAAAACTCGCCCCGGTTAAGGGACGGGCTGTAATTTTCAAAATAGCATATACAGTCAAATTTGTTTTCGAACCTCGCTGATTGAGGGAGATGAAATGCGAGGCCTTAATCTTGATGTTTTCAATACCTAAGTATGTATTATATTTTTAGTATAATTTAAAATACTTTAGTTGATATTTTTCTATGCAAAGTTAGATAGAGTAAAAAGAGGAGTACAGGAAAGATGGGAGCGATCTAAATTCAAGCTTTGTCTGGGTTAGACTTGCCCACCAAACCAACAGACTGACGTGGATGCCGATCCTATATTTTATTGAGATAAGTAATTAATCGACCAGCCGATAATGCTCTGGGTAGAGGTAATAATCAGGCCCCCGGGCAAGACTGACAGCCGCTCAATCAACAGCTT
>Ga0114994_10002767_pt1 | contig 12828 bp, 5 predicted proteins | sample ArcticOcean_MG_C_9_FD_87043 | JGI IMG/M metagenome (GOLD analysis project Ga0114994, IMG submission 87043) | Marine microbial communities from western Arctic Ocean - ArcticOcean_MG_CB2_152 | ecosystem: Environmental > Aquatic > Marine > Oceanic | place: Arctic Ocean: Canada Basin | collected... | reverse complement strand
AGTTTTAATTTTATCAATATTGATAATTTTTTCGTTTAATAAATAATTTATAGAGGATGATTGAGAAATACCAATAGGTCCACCTCCACTAAATACTATATGTTCAATATTCATAATAATAAAAAAGATTTAAACATTTTTTATCTAACTCAAATACATTAATGTCCACTATTTTCGACTTAAATAAAGATATTGAAGAAATTGGAGATAAACTTAATTTAGACGATTTATATGATAAAAAGAAACAAAGTGATTTAAATAAACTTGAAAATTATAAAAAAATATTGAAACGCATTCATATGAAAATTAAAAATGCATCTCGCCAAAAACTAGATAGTCAATTTCTTTGGTATCTTATACCCGAAACTATTCTAGGAGTACCAAATTATGATCAAGCATCATGTATTGCTTTTGTTCTTGATAAATTACAAGATAACGGATTTATGGTAAAATATGTACATCCTAATACAGTATTTATTTCTTGGAAACATTGGGTACCGAGTTATATCCGTACAGAAATCAAAAAAAAGACGGGTGTTGCCGTAGACGGTTACGGTGAAGTTGTAGGAACAAGTGATGGAACAGAAATAGATAGTAAAGATCCAAATAATATTATATTCACACCAAAGAATGATAAAAAATCAGATAAGGGGAAAGACTTTAAATCAATTACCGCTTATAAACCGACTGGTTCCATATATAATAATGATGCACTTAGTAAATTTCAAAAGTAAATAATTATAAATATTGAATTAATTTTATAATTATTTAGTGTTTTCTGGTACGATTGCGGCGACGAGATGCAGTTTTTCTAGACTTCTTTCCACCCTTTCTAGATTTTTTTCCTGCCTTTGTCTTGCGTGTACTACGTTTTCCTCCACTCTTTGAACGTCTTAAACCTGCTCCTCCGCCAATAAATGATCTTCTAAGTCCAGCACCCATTATATATTAGAAATAGAAATTAAATTAATTGTTGCATATCTTTTTTTATATTCATTTCACGCAATTTATTTCTTTCAAGTAATTTTGAAAAGACAATTGATTTATAAATGCTTATACCTTTAATAAAATCACTTTGACAATCAATATAAAGCTGTGTAATAATTTCACGAGTTTTGCTAAATAATTCATTCACTTTGGTTTCACTAATATTTTTTTTCAATTTAACAGTCGTTTTTTTTGTTTTTTCATTAATTGTAAAATCAAATATTTCCTTTAATATTAAAAGCAACAAATCATATTTAGCGAATGTTTTAGAAATAGTAGAATTTAAATGATTGGCATATTTTTGAAATGATGTATTACTCTCTGCTCCAAACTTTATATCAGTATCTTCAAGTTGTGTTGTACATAGTGGGTCATTAGAATAGTCTTCTAGTTTAATATCCGCAAAGGTTTTTATTTCTTCACCGGGAGTTTCATTTTTATTTGAAAATGTTTTATACATATTGATGATTGTAGCTTTATATTCGGTTTCTGATTGCGGTGACATTTCATACATTTTCGTAGTGAAATTATATTTGTCTTTGAATAAATCTTCCAATTGTGCTATTCCATGTTCTTCATTTAAATTCTTACCTTTATAATTACAAAATGCAGGTTCTTTTACACCGCCTCTCTGAACAACAGGCTTAAAATTATTTATTTCTTTAGGAATTTCATCTGGATTGTTTTGTTGTTGTTCTGGTGCTTGTTGTTGTTGTTGTTCTGGTGCCTGTTGTTGTTCTGGTGCTTGTTGTTGTTGTTGTTCTGGTGCTTGTTGTTTTTGTTCTGGTGCCTGTTGTGTTAATTCTATTTCCCCCTTTTTAGAATTATCTATAGATAAATCTTCTTTTGGTGGTTGTGGTGATTCTACGTTAGCCATTAGTTTTTCGTCAAATAAACTTTTCAAAATTTCAATCCTTAAATCACAAATATTTTCTAATTTATGAAACTTCATATTTAAATGTGCCGAATCTTCATTCATGCGATATGTGTCGGGGTTTATGTTATGAAAACCAAAAATATCAAGTTTTTCTCCCGAACCTTCCGAATATGTGGGATTTAATGTTTTTGATATGGCAGCATATATTCTTAGTATTTTAATAAAATATTTTGCTAAACCAGCACATAAGCGGTTTTTTCTCGTCTGTTGGTTTTTTTTAAGATTTGTAGCATGTTTTACATATGTAGTATCGTTAACTTTTGTAAAATCGACATCAACTCCTTTTTGTTGATGTTGTGCCAGATATTCTATTTGAACGGTATTTAAATTTTTATCTAAAACATCCTTTGTTAAAATTTCGATTTGACTACAATAAGTATCGTCAAATAAATTTGTAAGTTCTTCGAAATTTAATGATGAAGCATAATTACCAGCAATATCTCCTATTTTTTCTAATAGATCTGTTTTTCCTGTGTCAGATAATAATTTACCTGAAGATTGACTATTTCCCATATATAAATACAGTATAATTTTTTTATATGCAAAACGTCGATAATTTAATTAATTAATTAATTAATTTAAACTAAAATTGATATATTTTATTATAGATTAGAGTATAGCACATATGGAACGGGTAAAGTATAAAACTAAGAAGCAAAAAAATGCAGGAATTAAGGCTGATTTATGGAACCAATTTGATACAGAGATAAATAATACACCAAATACACCGATTGAATGTGTATATAGAAGTGTAGGTCAACGTGAAGAATGCGATGTATGTAAATCATCATTATGGTTTAATGAAGAACGGTTTTTAACATGTACTAATTCAAAATGTGCTATAATATATAAAGATGTCATAGACTTTAGTGCTGAATGGAGATATTATGGAGCGGATGATAATCAAAATTCAGATCCTACTAGATGTGGTATGCCCATAAATCCACTATTAAAAGAGTCCTCTTATGGATGTAAAATTATCGGTACTCAGTCTAATTATGAAATGAGAAAAATTAGAAGATATACCGAATGGCAATCGATGCCATATAAAGAAAAGTCACAATATGACGAGTTCCAACGCATAACAATGATGGCAACAAATGCAGGTATTAATAAATATATTATCGATGAAGCAATTAATTATCATAAAAAGATTTCTGAACATAAAACATTTAGAGGAATTAATAGAGACGGTATAATAGCCGCTTCAATATATGTAGCATTTCGAATTAATAATAATCCAAGAACGGCAAAAGAAATCGCAGACATCTTTCATTTAGATCCATCGGGAGCAACCAAAGGATGTAAAAATGCAGTAAGTATTTTAAATATAATTGAAGAAGATTTACTCGAAAGTGAAAAAACCGTATTTGGAAATACTAGCCCACAATCGTTTATTGTTAGATATTCAAGTAAACTAGGTATAAATAAAGAATTAACAAAACTGGCAGAATTTATTGCATTTAAAATCCAGAAAGACAATTTAATTCCAGAAAATACACCTCATTCAATTGCTGCTGGAATAGTTTATTATATTTGTTGTTTATGTGAATTAAATATAACCAAAAAAGAAATTCATGTGATCAGTCAAATAAGTGAAGTAACGATAAATAAGTGTTTTAAAAAACTAGAGGGATATACAGATATTCTTGTACCTTCTACTATTAGAACAAAATATGGTATTAAATAATAATTTAGCAATTTATATAATTATTTTTGTATTATCATTACAAAAATAAATGCAATTATGTTATATTATTTAATTTAATCTATTAATATAACATATTATGTCTCCCAAAATTGTTTTTGTAATACCGTATCGCAATCGAGAATCACATAAAGAATTTTTTTTAAGATATATGAATTATATTCTAGAAGACTATAATAAGGATGATTATGATATAATATTTTCTCATCAAAAAGATTCTCGCCCCTTTAATCGTGGAGCTGTAAAGAATATTGGTTTTAAATTTATAAAAAATAAATATCCAGATGACTATTCAAATATAAATATTGTCTTTCATGATATAGATGTTATGCCAAGTCGTAAAAACTTATTACACTATGAAACAACAAAAGGAGTTATTAAGCATTTTTATGGATTTAATTATGCTTTGGGTGGAATTATATCTATTAAAGGATCGGATTTTGAAAAAATAAATGGCTATCCGAATTATTGGAGCTGGTCATTAGAAGATAATTGTTTGCAAAAACGGGCATTAAATGCTGGAATCGTAATTGATAGGAGTAATTTTTATAAAATAGGTGATCACAATATATTGCATATACACGATGGTTTTTATAAAGATTTTTCTGACACAAACGTTAGATTATATACCCAAGATACAGGTAATGAAGGATTAAATACTATATATCAGTTATATACCAATGAAATAATAGTTGATAGTGAAAATAATAAATTAAAATACATGTATTGTGATATAAATAAATTTGAGACTTTATATAGTCATACTACTCAGAACGCAATTGAACAGCACGATCTAAGGAGTGGTAATAATTTAAGTAAGAAAAAATCAAAAAAAATGACCGGCGTGTTTAATACATTAATGTATAACAAATAATAAATAAAATTATTTAATTTATTTATTACTTAATTAAGTTAGTTGATTGGGAATATAATATTTTATTCTGTTTTCACCTCCCATATAACCATGGAAATAGCAATGGTAACTAATTATACCAATATTTCCTGTAATTTCAAACGTTAGATTGCCGGTATAATGTTGTACATCTACCGGTAGAGTTACATTTCCATTAATACTTGAGTTAGTAGGTTGTCCATGTATAGTTCCCGAAATAATTTTTAAATTACTGGATCTTGTAACAAAACCTAATGGGTGCGATGTGGGTATTCCAGTTATAGTATATGTTCCATTCGTTAATCCAACGTAATCGTTATTGCTATATGGAATTTCATTAAATCTATATACACTTGCAACATCTAGATTAATTGTATTTGTTAATGGGGTTTGTTCTAATAATTGAATATTTTCAGTTGTAATATTAGGATCAATAGCTGTTCCTGTACCACTTTCTACTTGATCTTGCGAAGCAAATGCTCCAGTTGAAGTAGATGATGTATATCCCGTTCCATAGAGATTTGTATTAATATATGAATTTGCTTTTTCATCTTCTATTAATGTCCCAGTTTCATTATACATAATAGGTAAAGTATTTGTTTTGGTATTATCAGGAACAGCTTCTAATGCGATTCGGTATGTTCGCTTAGTTAGTTGTTCAACACTAGTAACCTCATGTTGATTTTCATTTGGATTAATTACAAGTTCAAAAACGAATTTATCTCCATCTACGATCATAACAGGTTGGGGTAAATATGTTGCTCGTAATGAATAATCATTACTTACTACACCATTAACGGTTAATGGTGTTCCTGTTTTAAATCGTTCTCTATGTATAGCACTATCCGCCATTTGACCCAATAAATGTCTTGTAATATTGGTATTTCCTTTATTTAAATCTGACAACGGTATTGTTGGGGTTCCGGATGTATTAAAAACAGGTAAAATATGTTCATCATATAAATTATATCCAGATTTACCCAATTCTTGAACAACTTCTGCTTCATTCTTGAATAAATCTACACCATGAACAGTACCGGTTAATTTAAATGCGAGATATTTAACAAAGTCATATCTAATTAGGTTTTGTCCAGATAAATCATTAATAGTGTTATTATCAAGTCCTCTAACAAAGTCAAGATTTGCATTAAGTGGGTTAATGATTTTCTCATAATTAACATTTGTTGAAGTAGATAAATTACCGTTAGTACTTACAAAATATTTAGTATCTGTTGCAAAGAAATTATCAACACTATTTGCGTCAGTTTGAAATTGGAATATATTTCTGAGAGTAGTGGTTTTAATATAGATTGATGCGTCGACATCTTGACCCGATACGTCTTTAAAATCTTCTTGGTATAAATCGATATATATCGATAATGAACTAACATCCAAAGCTCTAATTGAGAAAACACCAGGTTGTAATGGTGGTTCGGGTTCGGGTTCGGGTTCGGGTTGATTTAATGTATACAAAGTTATCGCTTCATCAATACTTTCTATGGGACCACCATTCTTAAAAAATGGTATTAATTCCGAATATGCATCAATAACTTCATAAGTTTTTATATAACTATATGCTGTTATTTTTTCATATCTTCCTAATATTTTTCTTCTTACGGTTTGTAAGTTTTTAAAATTCGTATTTGTTACTATAGTTTGTAGTGCGATTTCACCATTATTTGTAGTAATTTGTGCCTCTTTTGCGTATTTTGCACCATCTGTTAAACCAACTAGTTCTGATTTAAGCGTTGAGGCTTGTGAAGTTAAGTTATCTAAAGTGCTTTTGCTTTCTGAATATAATGCTAATAGTGTGGATTCACGAGTTAATCCAGCGGGTATTTGTTGATCAATTATAGAATACATACTTTTAATGTACTTTGAAATACTATATGTACTACTAACTGCTCCAAGCGATAATGATCCAGCTACAAATAACATAGCAGTTGTAGCATATCCTCCGCCAATATCATTAAATGCCCAATTATTATTAAAGTTCGCATAATTAGACTGTGAATTCGGATTTTTCAATTCATTTGCAATTTTAAAATTGCTTTGTGTATATGTTTGTACTTGCGATAAGATATTTATCAACACATTTAACTTGGCATGTGCTTTTCCAAGACTTGTATTATAATTATCAATAGAGAGATAATCTGTATAAATATCATCTAACTGAGAACTACCATCTGCTTTTGTAAACGTATTGGGAATACCGAACGCCTTCTTAATAATTGCTAAATTATTAACTAATGCTGAGTCTATGTCTATATTTACATCATTACCTATATCAATTAGAACCATCTCAGTTAATATTGTAGTTAATGCGTTGATATTTTGATTTTTAACAATAGATGATGCTTGAACATAAGGATTAATACTCGAAAATTTCTGAATACTTTTAAATGCTTTCTGTCTAGTATAATTTAATACTGTATTATTTGCTTCAAAAGAAGTATTGGTTGCGATATCTGTTCCACCTAAAGATTCTACTATAAAATAATCAGTATGAGGTATATTATCGGGAAGTATATACGTACCTTGAATTGTATCGGTATAATGTGTTATTGTATTTGGTATGACTTGGCCAGATAAATTCTTAATAATTATAGATGCATTAGAAATATAACCATCAAAAACAACACCTGAAATGGCTTCAGGTTCAGGCTCAGGTTCAGATTCAGGTTCAGGTTCAGATTCAGGTTCAGGTTCAGGTTCAGGTTCAGGCTGTGGTTCAGGTTCAGGTTCAGGTTCAGGTTCAGGTTCAGGTTCAGGCTGTGGTTCAGGCTCGGGTTGTTTTACACCAGCGATGTTTATATTAATAGTAGGATTAATATGAGTTGTAAAACTCAACGCCTGAATTGTAGTTGACGAATCGAATAAAGGATATTTCTTTGTATATGCTATAATCTTTTCAATATTGATTAATATTGTTAAATTATCTGTTCCACTGTTTAGTTGTTCAGTTACTAATAAGATAACACGTTTTATATATTCTATCATTAGCGTAGCATAATATTTAGATGCACCTAAGATTTGTCCAACTATAATATCAATATTAACTGTATCAAGATATGATCCTGATAAGTCACCGTTATTTAAAAGTGTGTTTGTATTAATATCACTTGTAAGTGTATTTGAAAATGCATTAATACATTGATCATAAGTAGCATATCCTGTTATACTGGTTGTAATATTAATAATTACGGTTAGTATTGCATGATGATATGCAATTTCAATTGTATTGTATTTATAATTTGCTAGATAATCTGTATAAAGACTTGTTGTGCCGTTATATCCATGATTAGAGGTAAGACCAATATTTCGCTTTAAATTTACATCCAAATTAGCAATAATATCTATAATTTCACTATCAGTTGATGTGGTTGTAATATTTAATTCTGCCGCTTTTGTAAGTATAGTTGTTAATATATTTATATTTGTATTTACGCTATATGGATTATCCAGATTTTGTATAAGTGTTTTAAAAGTTTTTGTATTTGTTAGACCGGATGCTATATCAAAACCACCTGTTGCAATTGCCTTCATAAACATATTACTTTCATTAAACACTCCTGTCGGTAAATCAAAATAACCAAAGTTATTTGAAGTAGTTTCGGATATCTTATTTGAATATGTTAAATCAGTTAATGCATAATATTTTATTGTTGAATTTGAAATATATCCATCAAAAATAAATGATGTTATTGCTTCGGGCTCAGGTTCAGGTTGAGGCTCGGGTTGATTTACAATACCAATTATAGTAGCCATAATACTTTGCATCTGAATATTATCAATATCTGCAGTACTAGTATAACTAGTTACTGGATTATTAGCAACGAATGTTTTGATTTTTTCAAGAGTGTCTGCTTGTGTTTCACTATCAATTAATCCCACGATTTTTACAAGATAAGCTCTTGCTTTTTCCATAAACGTAACATCAGTAAATGTAATTCCTTCCATAATTCCATTAAATGTTGAAGTAATATTTGCAGATGAAAGTGGTAATGTTGGCCAATTATCGGTGTTTTTATCATGTGGCCATAAATAATATCTTATTTTGGAAAGGAATTCGTCATATGTCACTAATCCTGATGATAATACAATTGATAATAAGGATGTTAATAAAGTGATTGTTTTTCCAACAGGCATATCTGGGATAAATTTACTTAAATAATCACTTGTAAAACTTTCTTTGGGAATTCCAAATGCGATTGATGCCTTATCTAAATCACTATTATATATACTCATAAAATTACTAAAATCAGGACTGAAATCTGAATTAACATCCACCCATGAACGCATAACTAATTCAGTAGTTAATGTCGTAAGTATATTGATATTGTAGTTATCGTTATCAAAATGAAGATTATGCATTTCATTATTTACTGTATCAATCATAAATATCGTTTTATATTTCTTTGTACCCATGCTGTTTCCAGAACCGAGGTTTATACCACCTTCACTTTCTACCAAATATGGAACATTATGCAAAATGGTGCTTACATCATTAACACTATTACTTGGTAACCGATAGTTACCATATTGGTCTGTAGTTGTTTGATCTACTAAACTTGTTCCTCCATTAATACCTACTATAACAAATTTGTAAAATTTGATTGTTGCGTTTGCGATGTAACCATCAAATAATAAACCTTCTAATGACTCGGGTTCTTTGAATTCAGGTTCCGGTTCAGGTTCAGGTTCAGGTTCAGGTTCAGGTTCAGGTTCAGGTTCAGGTTCAGGTTCAGGTTCAGGCTCAGGTTCAGGTTCAGGTTCAGGTTCAGGTTCAGGTTCAGATTCAGGTTCAGATTCAGGTTCAGGTTCCGGCTCTGGTTCCGGTTCCGGCTGTAATAATTGTAAAATGGTAATATTATTTAATTCAGTAGTAGCATTTACAAAAGAAATATTACTATTTGCTGGGTCAGTAAACGATGCAATTCTTTGTAAGTCTACCAAGCTTTCTAACGGGCTTTGGTCTGTTCTTGTGGTGTCATAACTACCCGATGTTCTAACAGTATTAATAACTGAATTGACTTCTAATACATAAGTATATACACTATTATCTTCAGGTGGTGTATTACTATCACCAGTTGCTGTCTGATTAATAACTTTTTGAATTTTGTCGGTGTTACTAGTTCCCTGTGTATAATTAAACGTATTCTGTCTGTCTGTTAAAACATTACTATCAGTTGGATTCATGAAAGTAGATAGATTATCAATAGCATTATCGAATGTACTACCAACCTTTTGCATTACAATATTTACAATCGATACTACATTCATATTTGCCGCACCAACATCTAAATCTTCAGAATCCTTTATCAAATAATTTTTATTTAAGTCTGTGTTTTGATCTAGACCCAACGTTGTCTTAATATTACTTTCAATTATAGAACTTGAAGTTGTTATTCCGGCAAGTATATCAGCTTCGGTTAATTGTAAATTAGTCGCCTTTATATTATTAATTTCTTTTTCCAATTCATTTGAAAAAAGAGTAGTTAATATGTTCATGTTATTATTCATTTGATATGCCGCATCTAAATCAATCTCACCCCCTACGGCAGTTGGAATTCTAACAATTTTCTTATATGATTTTGGTCCCATAGGAATACCAGTTGCAATATCTGTACCACCCGTTGTTTTCATTAAATATGTTTTGTTGGGGAGTAATTCATCGGGGAATATAAAATTACCAACAGAATCAGTTGTTGTTATAATATTTGTTGTAGTATTAAATTGACCGGATGTCAGTAATATATCATAGAAACTTAATGTTGCATTAGAAATATAACCATCAAAAATAATACCTTTAAATGGTTCTGGTTCAGGTTCTGGGGCAGGTTCAGGTTCTGGGGCAGGTTCAGGTTCAGGTTCGGGTTCAGCTTCAGGTTCGGGTTCATAATGTATGTTAAGTAATATATTTAAATCTTCAACAAATATGTTTTTATTACCATCAGAAAGAAGTGCCTGAAAACCAGGAGGTGCTGTTGGTCTTAATCTTGTTATATCAGCGTCTGGTTCAGGTTCAGGTGCTGGTTCAGGAGCTGTAAATGAATAAGTTTTATCCGAGGCTGACCAAGATTGTCCTATGAAATGAAGATGGCTTCTGTTAAAAGCAGTAGCATAATATTTACTTTCACTTATTTCTTGAACCTTGAAATCAGAATTATTCAAGAACTCAAACTTAATATTCTCAAATTGTGGATTTACTGCACCACCTGTTGCATAGGCATTACCATAGAATACTAATGATTGAATATCACTAATAAAATGATCTTTATCAAATACGAATTCAACAAAACCACCTGCGTTGGTAAATTGTCCTGATGTCATCAAACTACCATCAAAAAGCAAATTATCAGTAGTAACATAGGTTCCAGGTTCATAACCATGAGGGGCGGTATTAAACTCAGTATTAAATGTCATCGTAACTCCATCTCCAAGAGATAAAAAAGTATCTTGAATATCTCCTGTATTTAAAGTTACAGGTTCAACATAAGTTGGACCTTGATTCGCATAAATAAGCTTTGTTAATATACCACCACCTAATTCTACCCATTCGGCATGAGTATAACTAGGAACACCTCTAATAATATCAATACCATTTATCCATAGCTGTATTTGACCGATTGCTATACCACCATATGTATCTATAACTCTTATTTTTCGAAATGGAATATTAGCTTCTGGTTCAGGTTCAGGTGCTGGTTCAGGTGCTGGTTCTGGTTCTGGTGCTGGTTCAGGTTCTGGTTCTGGTGCTGGTTCGGGTTCCGGTTCCGGTTCAGGTTCTGGTTCTGGTTCTGGTTCTGGTTCTGGTGCTGGTTCTGGTTCTGGTGCTGGTTCTGGTGCTGGTTCAGGTTCAGGTTCAGGTTCAGGTTCAGGTTCAGGTTCTGGTGCTGGTTCTGGTTCTGGTGCTGGTTCAGGTTCAGGTTCAGGTTCTGGTTCAGGTTCTGGTTCAGGTTCTGGTTCAGCTTCTGGCTCAGGTTCTCCCATCGGTTCCGGTTCAGGCTCTGGTTGATCTCCAAGTGCAATTAAGGCGGCTGTTTTATAATCTTGGATATGAGAAATTTGTATTACTTTAACTTGAGTAGCATTATCTTCTATTGCTCTATCGGTTGACGGCGTTGATCTTGTGCTGCCCTGTGGTATTAATGCTGTTTTTAATTTTAATATTCGTATATTATTTTCTATGAAGCTATGTAACGAAACGTTGTATAATGATGTTTTATTAAAATTAAGTAATTCAATATCTAGATAAGTGTAAAGACCTTGATTAGTAGTAAAATATAATATAATTGAATCAATATCTTCAATATCTAATTCATCACGTAAAGTTATTAATACATCAGTTGCATTCGTAATATTTGCATTTGTAGAAAAGACATTACTAATTATGTTTTCATAACCAGTCGTAATACTTTCAACAATATTTTCATTTATTTTCCATGCTTGTATTTCCTGTATTGGTACTGGAATAGAGGTTGAATTTGTAAGTTTGATATGCTTTATTAATACGTTATCTGGTTCAGGTTCAGGTTCAGGTGCTGGTTCCGGCTCGGGTTCCGGCTCGGGTTCAGGTTCAGGTTCGGGTTCAGGTTCAGGTGCTGGTTCAGGCTCGGGTTCAGGTTCAGGTTCAGGTTCAGGTTCAGGTTCGGGTTCCGGTTCAGGTTCCGGCTCAGGCTGTAATAAAATAGAATAATAACTTCTAATGGTACCATCTGTTGTAGTATCTGTATTTGAAAATGTATTTGCTGTAATAGTGACCATAGAACCATTTTCTGTAATGGCAACATTTCTTCCTGAAAATTCACCACCATTTTCACCATCCAAATTTTCGGCGGTATGAACCCAATCCATAACAGGTTGACTTGCCCCATCATATAATAGTGCATTATCCCTAGTAAAATCTTGATAAATATTTACAGACCCGCTATCTACACCTGTTGTGCCATCATTTGCGGCTGAACCAACAATAATGAATTTACCATTTTTAGATAACGCCATATGTTCTACAGAATATACTGATAAATCAAATGAATTTTCTAATTCAATTTCTGTAAATGCACTCCATGTTTGTAGATTACCTGTAGTATTTACAAAATCATCAATTTTCATTTTTGTGATGTTTACTGTACCATTTTCGGTTTCACCTCCTAATCTACTTGTTCCTGCCATTACAATATCAAAATCATATAAACTATTATTTTCTGTAATACCGCCAGTAATTGATACACAAATACCCATTTGATCTCTGTTTTGGGTTCCTTTCATCGTAAATCCTTGTGTTTCAAAACTAGTAGTAGT
>Ga0114994_10002766_pt1 | contig 12829 bp, 15 predicted proteins | sample ArcticOcean_MG_C_9_FD_87043 | JGI IMG/M metagenome (GOLD analysis project Ga0114994, IMG submission 87043) | Marine microbial communities from western Arctic Ocean - ArcticOcean_MG_CB2_152 | ecosystem: Environmental > Aquatic > Marine > Oceanic | place: Arctic Ocean: Canada Basin | collected... | reverse complement strand
TCACCTTGTCACCCTTCTTCTTATTTCCATTACCCTCGTCCTCATCCACAACCTCGTCCTCAACACCCCTGGGACTGGGAGCATGCAAATCAATATACACTTCAATCATCTCCTTCGCCCGCTGGTAGTCGCCACACTCGTAGTTGAACTTGGCAAGAGAGTAGTACTCAAGGAGCCTCTCCTCACCACCCATGCCCTCAATGCTCCAGTCCACCGTGAACTCGGGGATTGGCATGCGGTCCTGGGAGTCAGAGTTGTTGTTGTTGTTGTTGTTGTTGCTGTTGTTGTTGTTGTTGCCATTGTCATCGCTATCATCACCATTGTCATTGTCATTGTCATTGTCATTTTCCAGAGACTTGTTGTGCTGCCTGGCACTGTCCCGGGCCGCTCGCTCCTCCTTGTAGATGGAAACGCTCGACTCAAACTCCTGGCACAAACCGTTCAGCTCGGCAAGGCGGGAAAAAACCTGCGCCTTCTTCTCCTGCTGCTTGGCCGACACGTCAGCAGAGGGGGGGCCGTTCAACTCCTGGTAGATGTCGTTGGCATAGTCAACCATGTGGGTTTTCTCAACCAGGTCGAGCCTTGTCCGCTGCACCGAGGAGGGGGAGTAAATCTGGTGTTGTTGGATGTGGGTTTCGTCCACAAATTCTAGCAGAGGGAACATCATGTGGAGGTCAAGGTAGGGGGAAAGGGAGGAAGTCAGCTCAGCATCCTGGATTGTAGACGATTTTATTGGACTAGTCATGATTATTGAAGGAGTAAAAATTGATTTATGTGGGATTGGGGTTTGCGGTGTGAGTGGCGTTGGGAGAAATTGGGTGGAGGTCGGTTCAAGTTTTTTTGTTGATTTGTGGAGGTGAAAAATGCAAAAATCGCGAGGCAGCAAGGTTTCAAGAGCAGGCAAAAAAAATGGAAATTAGCCAAACTTGTTGAGGTTGACACATCAATGGATGGAAAACCACACCAAATGTGCTAAGGTGCAAAGGTGCAAAGACCTAAACCTAGACTTTTTCTGCTATTAGAAACTATAACATTTTATCTTGAAAAAAATGGACTTCATACGTTCTAGGGCTCATTCTCAGTCCAACTCGAGTTCACTTGACAATAGCTTCCCCCCTCTTGACAGTCCTCATGCTTCTTCTTCTTCACTCCACGAACCTCTGATCAGCAGCCCCAGCGCCGGCCAACACAACAGTCGAACTAGAGTTCCAACACTTTCGGGCGACTCAAGCGATTATCGAACTACAATAGCAACAACAACATCAACCGATCCTTCCTTCCTTCACAACTCCTCTAGGTACTCAACCGCGTTGATGCAGGCCGAGATGAAGCAAATAGAGTACATGTGTTCTGAAATTTCAATAAGCAACAAGCGTAATATTTTCAAGAGGATGCTCAATGATATGGAGCGAGTCCGAGACCGAGAGAGTAAGCCTATCCCTACCCCTTTGGATAACAATTTGGGGGGAAGGATCTCTCCAAGCTCGGAGATGCAACTCACTCGAACAAAGCAAATTCTGAGCAACGACCTCCCCAAAATCTTGATTAACTTGCGGAAGAGCATCGTCGAGAACGAGGTACTTATCCACCAGCTGCGGTATACAATCGGCTTCAATGAGGACGAGGGGGTTTGGGGCCGGCATATTTACAGCGGGGGGAGAGATACTTGTGACGACAGTTTCTTCAACATGTCGGGTGTCGAGAGGGACAGCAGTCTCGTTGGGGCAGGACCTGCGTCCTCGGGGGGGCGGAGGAGCACCTGGCACGGATCAGATGCACATGACAGCATGAACAATACTCTGTCATTCTCGAGGTCTACGGAATCTGAGAATTCCAATTCGAATTCGAACGCGAATTCTCCAAACGCGGATGACGAAAATGGTGACGAAAAGGTCGTCAATATTCCTCCGGTGGCGAGCACTGGAAGGCGGTTGTCGCAATTGGGAACGGACATGTTCCAGATATCTGATCGTGTGCGCTCCTACACAATTAAATAAAACACACAGAGACGACACACACAATAAGAACGGCAGATTTTGAATTTTAGAAAACTAACTAAGGAATGGAACAACTATTTTTTCCTCTCTTCTCTTATTTTCTCTTGGGAGGCGGGAACGAAGGTGGTCTCGGTGCCTTCAATCCTGCAGCTTGTCGCTCCACTGCGGCCGCTGGTGGCGGCACCGGCGGCACCGCACCCCTTCCCCCTCCCTCCTCGACACTCGTGAATGTGGAAAGGGAAACCAACTTTTGCTTCTCCATTGCTAGAATCTCGCTTTGGCGCCTTTTGACCGGCGTGGGCAGGTTGCTGCCGGGGCCGGGGGCGGGGCCGGGGCCGGGGCCGGGGCCGGACACAAACCGCGCGTCGTGGTAGGGCGCAGTTTCGCTCGGTTTGTGACTCCTCTTCGTCCTGCCGAAATAATTACTCGTCGGTTTGAACACATTAACTCCCTGCTGGATCGCCTCCTGCTGCGCTGCAAGCCCCTCCTGCTCCAAAAACGAATTTACATTTTTCTGGGCGATTTCTTCGGCCTCCCGCAATTTATTTTCCTTTGCCACGTTGTTGTACGCCTCTATTTTGATCTCTCTGAGCTCATCTGGAGGGAGGGTGAATAGATCTCTCATTGGGACGCTATTACTATTGCTATTGCTGTTGCTGTTGCTGTTGCTGTTGCTGTTGCTGTTGCTGTTGCTGTTGCTGCTGCTATTGATGCTCGTGCTCTCTCCAGACTCGCCCCCATCCCACGCATCTCCATAAACCGCCTTCCCCTTTTCCTCCCACTGCTGCTTGTGGTCCTCGAGTAACCTTTCCGTTTCTCGCTCCGTTTCGATGATTCTCTTCCGCCCCTTGGTGCCTTTAAGCCGCTCCTGAAGCTTCTTCAGCTTGGCTTGGATCTTATTTTCTGCGCCGAGCGGAGCGAAGCGAGGCGAGGCGAGGCGCATTTTTAATGAAGCACGAGCGAACCAAGCGAGCCAAACGCAAACGAAATGATTGGAATAATGTAGTTTAGTAGTGGATGTAGCCTTCTGCAGCCATTTCGCGAGATCCATCGTGAGTATGCTCGTCTTCCTCAAGGCTCGCTCGCTTCGCTCGCGCACCTTTCGAGGTTTCCTTTCGCATTCGCAGGTCTTTGAGTTCCTCCTGAGTCAAATAGCCCCGCTCCTGGCGGAATTTGAAGCCCAAGAGAGCTAGGACTACAAAAACGAAGCCACACAAAACGAGAAGGTAAAACAGCAAAGTCTCAGAGTCATAAAAACCGTAGGCATTTTTGTGGTTCCTGTGAGCGGCGGCTGCTTTTGCCGCTGCCTTGGTAGATGGCGATTTTATTTTCGTGAGCAGGCGGTGCCCGAATGTGTCCCATGACAGATCCGTGTTCATGGTTTGTGGAAACAAGTTGTTTTATGATCTCGGCTCGCTCGGTTAGTTGTGTCTGTCTGTGAGTCTGGTTGTGACTTGCTTGGTAAACTTTCCTATTTTATAAAAATTAAGAATATTTTACCAGTACATCTGGAGAAGATAACAGGCAGTAATCACTTCTAAAAGCGTTGAATAAGTTGTGAGAATAGCCAGCAACCAAATTGACAATGCGGTAGTCTCCCTGCACGTGTGGTATTGGTTTTAGAGCCCTCCCCCCCTTCCTATCCTTGCTAGTGCCAACAATGAAGTTGCCAAGGTCCTAGCTGACCACCTCATAGAAAACATCCTAGCTGTGGACAACGTCAAAGTGAAGGTAGCGAGAGTTGGTAGAAGTGAATGATTTTCACCAACTCATCTCGACCAACAAATCCCTGCACAAGGCAAGGCTTTCATGCTTGAGATTGGGGAGAGGCTCGAAAAACCGCTCAAGCTTGCTAGAAAATGGGTTTGCTACAAAACTTGTGATCTCCCTCGTTTGCACGTACAGTGACATGGTTTCGGACATGTTGATGCTGCGGTTCTACCACACCACTGGAGATCACAAATCGTTCGACACGTCGCTGAAGATTCTGGTTTTGGCGATGAGCGCTCACGTGATAAACTCGCTGAGCCAGAACAAGCACTGTAATTTGAAGACAAAAGCAATAAGGGTTCTTCAGACTCTGTGTCTCCTTAACCCACTGGTTTACACTTACGGGAAGTGGAGCGGGAAGCCCAAAGAGGTAGGGTCTATTACGACCTCGAGCGAGCTTCTCATGCTCACGAAGGCTCATCGAGATGATATGCGAAGCGTTGCCGCAAATAATCCTCCAAGTCGGAGCTTTGATGCGAGCCGACAGGTGAGCGAGCGAACGAGCGGAAATGGCTGCATCCAGACGGCTACATCCACTACTTTGCTAACCCACCTAATTCGTTTGGCTCGCTCGCTGACAGCATCGCGCTTCTCCCGGCCGCCTCCATTTGCCTCAGTGTCGTGACTGCCGGGTTCGTGATCTCTGATCTGAGCGTGGGGATCGAGCGTGGCTTAATGACGGATAATTTCAGGGGACCTCCACGGCAAAGTTTTGCGGAATATTGCCGCTGAATTTCGAGGTGAGCGAGCGAGCCTTGATGAAGACGAGAATACGAGCCACTACTAAACTAACATTATCATTCCACTCAATTATTTTGACTCGCTTCATTCGTTTTGCTTTTGCTCATTAAAAATGCGCTTCGCTTCGCTCGGCGCAGTGGGTTTTCTTCCTCGGCCACATGCTGCTTGTCTCAGGGTATTTCGCTGCCAATGTGCTTGCACTGACGGTGGGGGGGCTGGTCTTGCCGGGCTATTCGATCCCGGCGTTCGTGGTGGGTGGGTGGGGGCTGTTTCTGCTTTGGGGGGTGGAAGTATGGGAGGGCGAGGTGGTTTTTGGGACCTTCAGACACAAGGATGGGATTCTTCGACATCTTGGGGCCGGAGTGGCTCGTCATGAGCTTTGTGCCGATCATTTTCTTTGGGTCACCCCTGTTACTAGAAAGGAAGGACGTTCGCAGGTTGGATTGCGTACAAGGTGAGCGAGCGGAGAGGCGGAGCGGGGGGGTATAGGAATACGAGCATACGAGCCACTACTAAACTAAACTAAACTAACATTATTCCACTCATTCGTTGGCTCGCTTGGTTCGCTCGGCGCAGCTGATGCTCACTGCATTCGTGGTCCAGTTTTGCACCTCGGGGGGTGGGTTGGTCTAGTCGATCAAGCTTTCGTCCGGTGGTGCGCTGTGGTGGGGTATCTGCTGATGGTGAGGTTTGCGAGTGATTCGCACCGGCACCTCTTGTTCAAGACGCTAATGACACCTTAGAAGTTTTTCCAACGATATTTCACAACTGACGACTACCCCCTGGACTAAACTTTCAATACAAAGGATGAGGCGAGAATGAATGAATTCGCATCAGGTCACCCCTACTACATCACCGAATCGAAGGCGACGGTGCAAGAATGGCTTCTCGGGTTGAGGTCGAGTGACGACCTGTTCTCCACCGGCACCGTCGTGCCAAGCGGCGTTGACAGATTCAAAGGCCAGCAATGGTCCACATTGTTCAGCAGGGTCGAATTCCACTTCGCCTACTTCAAGGACGACGGCGCGAATAGACTGATCACATCCCACCTGGATGAGTTGTTTGGGGAAATCAAAAGCCGGCTAACAACAACAACCCCCTCCCCCAACAGCTCCCCCCTACCACCCCCACCTAAAGCGCTCTCAGAGAATGAGCTGCTTCGAGAACAAAACGCAGTGTTGCAAGAGCTACTCGCGGCGGCTTTGACGCGACTTTGAACTTGATAATAAAATATCATATAAAGTGTCACACACCCGAAACAAAATTTCCCAGAGCAATTATAAAATTAATCACCCAACCAGAGACCATCAGCCGCCACCTTTCCCTCCTTCAAATTTTTCCATGCTCCATTAGTCTCCTCAATAACCTCCAGCACCTCCTTCTCCCCCAGCCACTTCTCGTCAAACCCGAACTCGTTCAACGGTTTTCCGTCCGGCGTCTTGTACCACCTGAACCACTCCCTAATTCCGTCCTTGACGGCGTCAGGCACGTCGTCAATTCCGTTGGGGTACTTGCTCTCCTCGCTCTCGCGAACGCACAGCACCTTCCAGTCGAGCTCGCCGTCGTCGATCATCGCAAGGACACCCAGTGCCTTGACGCTCGTGATACTTCCGGGCTCGAGCGCAGTCTCGCCAATCTCCAAGCAGTCCAAAGGGTCGTTGTCTCCGTTGACCTTCAGGGTGGGGTGGGTTTCATTGGGATCCTAGCGCCGAGCGAAATTAAGAAAGATTTTGTGCGCCATTTTTAATGAACCACAAGCGAACCCAAGCGAGCCATAGCCATACGTGGAATGATGAACAATGTTAGTTCAGATGTGACTCGTACTCTCGTCTTCCAAAAGGCTCGCTCCGCTTCGCTCACTCACCTCCCAAGTCTGAGGGAAGCAGCCGTAGTTCCAGAAGATCGGACCGTGGTACTCCCTAACATTCCCCTTCTTCACGTCCTGCTTAATAGGGTTCCCTTCGCCCTTCGTGTCAACCTCCATCTTCCTCTTGCCGTTCTTGGAGATCTCAGTTAGCATGTTAAATCGGTTCGGTGTGGAGGATTTCAAGTTGATCGAGTGCCAAGGAGACACGGGAGAGGAGGAGGACTTGGAAATGAGTTTCAGTCTGTACTCGAGCGTGCCCAGATCGCCGCCTGAGGTTTCAAGTGTCACGTCGCTGCTGGAGGACACTGAGGCAAGAAGCGAACTCGCAAAGGATCTTCTACTTGTTCGTGAAAATGCTAACGCCGGTATTCCACTGCTGGAGCTAAACGCGGTAGTGAGGCGGATAGTGGCTGAAAGTAGCATGGTGGCAGACCTAACTTTCATTCTGGTGCTTGGAAACGATTTTTGGATCACAGGACCACACAATAAAAAATTCTTTTTATGACCGATGGTTGCCGACCCAACAGAGAGAGGCGAAATTGTTGATGGAATGGAATCTCCACCGCCAGTGCCGGTCACTGTCCGAGAAGCAATCTTCCATCCCGTTCAGCTCTCAAAACTCACCGTGAGCTTGTCTGGTACAATTGCCATGATTGACGAAGCCCTTCAGCGAATAGACATTAATTCTGATGGTGCAAAGCTGATCGTGGATGCATCTCACCCATCCATACAGTTCAAAGACTTCACCTTGGGCATGCCTGTGAGATGTGTTGGTCAGGTCAAGAAGAAGAGTAGGAGAATGTACTTTCTGGCTTCCTCAATTTCCGCCTTCTGGTTAAAGTTCATTGATGAAAACACCCTCTCGAATTCCTCGGTACCTTACGATTTTGGCCTGGCTCTGATTGCGGCCCACTGCAACCAAGTTTTGGCGCACCAAACTTGGCTCGACGGAGCTGAAAATGAGGCCAACGGCAATCTCCCTCTTGCCACGTCGCTCTACAAGAAAAGCTACAGATTGTGGCCGGCCCTCGACTCTGTCGTTCTTGGCGGTTTGCCTTCTGGCGTTCGCGAGGATGCAATTTCTGCCAATTACGATTTCTCCTCCAAGACCACAATAGACGTGATTGACGTCAACCTCTCTCGGCAGTCTCCCGTGGTCTTCCGCTCCGGTGTTCTCACCCACGATGACATCAAAGACATTGAGAATCTAAGAACAACGCTCAACTCGTCCTCCAATCCCCAGAACGCCACCCACAAAAACAAGAACTGCACGTTTTTGAATGATCCGCCCAGCCACCCGTTGAAGACTCACGTCCCAGCAGTGCTTGGGAAGCTGCTGAAGTTCGCCTCCGATGCTTGGCTAGAGGGAGCATGGGGCAACAGCGAAAATGGCCCGCTGAGCGGCTTAAATCAAGCGGATGGCATAAAATCGCTGTCCTGCCGCGTGGCCGAGTTTTGGCACTACGACGTTGGGGGGAACCTTGAGGACAACTACCACAACGATACGGATAGCGTGATAACGATTGTATGCTTGCTGAGTGACGAGAATGATTTCGAGGGAGGAAATTTTCGCACTTACGAATGCGGCGATGTGAATCAGACTCATAAAATGAAGAAGGGCGATAGCGTTTGCTTTGTTAGCCACAAGTATCACAATGTCCAGACCGTGACATCCGGCATCCGCAAGTCCCTCGTCATTGAACTTTGGCAGGGGGCGAATTTGGAGGGCAGATGAGGAGAGTTGAATTTAGGTGAGTTTTGTATTGTGTTGATTTTGTGTGAATAATGCATTATGATGATCTGTCTTTCTTCTCTGATGTTTACATGATTGGGGTGAGCGAGCGAAGCGAGCGAGCCTTGATGAAGACGAGAAAATTTTATACGAGCCACTACTAAACAAACATTATTCCACTCAGTAATACTGAGCTTCTGCTATGTTGATCCGAACAATTGCGGGGAAACGTTTTTTGTCACTCGTTTCGTCGCGCTACTGAGAAAATTTCTTCGCGTTTTAATTTAGAATCACTTTCCACACCCCATGAAACACACAGTACTAACTCGCCGATGTTTATCGGCCCGCAGATGGCGTCGCTCATTAGAACTTAGGGATAAAATTATAAGTAGTTCGTGGTTTAATTTTAAAATGTAACCGTCCGACCCTCCGAGAATACACTGTCATCCTTGCTCAGGTCGTAAGCCGCTGCTGGAGGGCCTACCGTCGTCTTCCCGTCCTGTTCCATTTCCCACAAATTCCTTTCCCCAACACTCTTAATATCGCTGTTCTTGTAATAACTCAAGCCCAAGTTGCCCAATCTGTAGTCCCTGAGCTCACACAGTTTCCCGTTTAGGAAGAAACAGAAGACGAAAAAAGAGAAGCAGCCAGCTGTCAAGTACACCGACAGCAAATCATCTAGCTGAAGAACAGCGTAGTCAGCCTTGTGGTTCGTGTATATCCAAATAAACTGACTGGCCAGCCACAAAACTGGATAGGTCAAGACGCACGCCAGCATTGTCTTGTTGTGACTTGTTGCCTTCTTCTCGTTGTCTTTTGAAATTACGCAAGTGGCGTACGTGAGTCGTCCGAGGACTAAGTCGAAGTACGCCAAAATGCAGGCAACGCCGTGAACAGTGCCGCAACGGAAGTCGCAGCTCTGGTCGGCAGGGTAAACAAGGGTCCAAAATCCAAGTACGATGAATGGTTGAATTGTTGTCGACAGGTGGAACAAATACCACGTCGTCAAATGGAGTTTACTTGTGTGCGCTGAGGTTGGAGGGAGGATTCGCAGTAAAGACCCATCGTTTGTCAACGACATGTTGCTCTGCTGGGAATCGTGCTCAAAATTGATTTCTTCATCGTCATAGTCGTCCTCGTGGTACAGCATGTCGTTGAAGACTGTGCCGAGCGAAGTGATGCGCATTTTTTATGGAGCAGGGGGGGAGCGAGACACGCATTTTTTATGAAGCACGAGCGAAGCGAGGCGCATTTTTAATGAAGCACGAGCGAAACGAGTGAAGTGAGCCAAAAGAATTGAGTGGGTTAGTTCAGTAGTGGATTTTTGCCATTTGTAGCCATGGAAGCGACAAAAACTCAAAAAAGGGCGAATCACTGGATCGACCGTAACTTCAACGTGTGGAGGTTTTAAACGCCCAGATTTGAACACGGTGGCGGGTTCGGCCAGGCGCATCTTTTTGCGCAAAGAGATTAACAAAGACGGTCCAAAATACTCCAAGAGCACGCCAAAAGAATTTTTATCAAAAAAACGGAAACCTAAACCAAACCCGTAAACTCCCAGCGAGAATGCTCGCCTTCGAAAAAGGCTCGCTCGCTTCGCTCGCTCACCTCCACGGATGCCACTCAGATTGCTGCTGTCGGTATTTCTGAATATTTTCGTTTCTAATGCACGCCGCTTTCTTTCCAACCGTCTCCGAGCAAAGAAGCTCCGCAACCAGACTGCATTGATGCAAGCGAAATAACCTGCGCCGAGCGAAGCGAGATTGTGCGCATTTTAATGAAACACGAGCGAACCAAGCGAGCCAAACGAATTGAGTGAAATAAAGTCAGTGTAGTGGATGTAGCCGTCTGCAGCCATTTCGCGAGATCCATCGCGAGTAGCTCGTCTTCCTCAAGGCTCGCTCGCTTCGCTCACTCACCTAGCGTGGATATAAATCCCCAGTTCGTCAGGTAAGCAGGAGGCATGTTGCCAAGCAAAAACCAGTCGTCGTCCGCAAAATCATCAGAGGCGGCGACAGATTTCGTGTCGTTGTGGGGGTTGTTAGGATTAAAGCGTGGCGGTAACGACCACGTAGTTTCTAAACCTGGCGATGGATATCCCAGCCAAACCATCACGAAGCCAACAACAAACAGGTGGAGGAAGGCCAGGAATCGGAACAGGGCGAGTCTGCTTGGGGAAATTGAGTTGGAAGAAAGGTACTTCCGACTCATGGGTGGCAGCTGGAAGGCGCTGGAGTAGCACGTGAAGAGGCAGCAACATGGGGGGCGTTTTGTATTTTTTAATTCGAGGAATTGGGAGGAGGAGGGTTGCCATTGGGCGGGAGATGAAGTGGCCAGGAAGGGATGATGAGCTTTAACCGTTCTATATGGAGGAGGCGATTGTGGTTGTCTCATCCGCGAAATTTATAGATGGGTTCTTAAAATTGCCTGGAGAGGCAGTATGGTTATTAGAGTGACGTCTATTTGCACAATTTGGAGAATATCGACATTAATCTTGCTTGCTTTCCAGTTTTAAAAGTGTTTGAGTTCAAGTTTCACCTTGCGTGTTTTTATTAGCCGGTACCCACAAAGCAATAGAGACCATTTTTTCCTCCCAGAACCCAAAGCAGAAAAGCTTTCCACGCGTAATATTGGTTTGGTTTGTGTCGATGTCGAGATATAGGATCTCTCAGATCTTTTTACCATTGAGATGATGAAGCGTTTCGCATTGGCCCTTGGGGAAGAAAATACGAACGGTGCAATGTCCCTATCACCACATAGGTACAAACACACCACCTTGATAGCATCTCAGCGGCTTTGCGAGAACATTGTCAAACTCACTTTCAAGTTGAATCCAACTGAATCACTCCACTCTCTCGGTTTTGACCTTGGACTTGGCGACTTCATTCGAATCAAAGTTAATGGCGTGTCCAGAGGCAGAGCTTTCTCGCCAACATCTTCACCGGAAATTCTCGGATCGTTCACAATCACCGTGAAGATTTACGAAAAAGGTGAAATCACACCATATCTGGAGAAAATGTTCGCGAATGACAAAGTCCTAATTTGCGGCCCCTGTCCCGTTCCTTGGCTCACTAGAAAGCTGTCCCAATCCCACAAACACACGCTAATCGTAGCACTTGGAATTGGGGTTACCGAGGCAATTTTTATGTGTGAATCTGAGCTCTTGAATAGAAAGATTGTTACGCTCCTCATTTCGGTGCAAAAGTTCGACGATTTAATTTTTTCGACAGAAATTGCAAACCTCCGGTCAAAGTTCCCTGAAACATTCGTCGTCCATACTACTCTCACAAGAGAGAAGAAAGAACATTTTCATAATTCTCGTCCATCTGTCGAGCTGTTCCGACTAGTTTTTGCCTCCGCGCTGCAAGACCCAACGTCTTCGGCAGTACTGGTTGTTGGTACGAAGAAAATGAACAGGGAGCTCTACTCCATGTTCTTGGTTTTGAAGTGCTCCACGAAGCTCCTTCGAATGGGTGTAAGACTCTTCGGACGGGAGCACTCAGCACTTCACACAAATATTAGAAAACACCAAATCACATTGCCCTCCTGAATATGTGCATACAGAGGCCTGGGGCTAAGGATGGACCAACCAGCGTTGTGGTGGAGTTCCTGGTGGTTGATTCAGCGTATTGATAACATATAACCACCGATTCATGAGAAACAATTGAAATTTTGCTATTTTTGGAAATTAGCTGGTTCGCATCGTTCTCGTTGTTGGAAGGGGGGGTTACAGTAGTCCCGCATTCAATAGAATTTCGATATTCTTCGGTACATCACCAAAATACGTATTTTTGGCCAATTCCAGGGGGGTCAAGCCTTCGACATTCTTACTGTGACAACTTGCTCCCTGCTGTATCAGCATTTCTGCAATACTGAGCTGATTAGTGGTCGCAGCCGCGTGGAGCGGAGTTAAACCGCCCCACGAGGACAATTGTTTGTACAGTGTCTTCTTAGACCCCAACTTAACCGCCAAGCGGGCAATCTTCGTTAATATTTTCCATTTAAGTGTCATCTTTGTGCTGTTCTTGGAGCCCATTCCCTCGTTCAACAAAGCTCTGAGGGTTCCGTTTTCGAAATTGAGGAGAAAGTCTAGGACTTTTAGCTGGGAGTCAGGGTTTATGACTGCGAGCGTAACACTTTTGTTAGTTGTGAAAAGCTGGCTCGCTTCGCTTCGCCATCACTCACCGGTTGTTGTGATTATGGATGCGCCCGTGTTCAAACACGCTCTTGGGTCCGCTCCCTTTTCTAGTAGCTTCTTGATCGTGGGTAGCTTGTCAGGGCCAAACATGACAGCCAGGGTGAGGGCGCGGTAACCTGCCACCTTTTCCTTCCTCTCGATGTTCCAATTTGGAAATTCGGCGAGCCAAAAAGCAACATTTTTTGTTTGGCCGAAGACACAGGCGCACATGAGCGGGTCGAGACCGTCCTTGTCAACATGGTTGGGATTTGCTCCGTTCTTCAATAAGAGCATCACAATTTCCATTCTGCGCCGAGCGAAGCGAGGCATTTTTATTGGAGCAGGGAGCCAAACGATTTGAGGGGATTAGTTTAGTAGTGGATGTAGCCATTATGTCTGTAGCTATTTCGCGGGTGTTGATTCATCGCGAGTATGCTCGTCTTCATCAAGGCAAGCGGAGACTGAGTGAGACTCACCTGCTGTAGGACATGGCAGTCAAAAGAACCGAAGTTCTTCTTTTTATGCTGCGCCGAGCGAAGCGAGGC
>Ga0114994_10002763_pt1 | contig 12831 bp, 15 predicted proteins | sample ArcticOcean_MG_C_9_FD_87043 | JGI IMG/M metagenome (GOLD analysis project Ga0114994, IMG submission 87043) | Marine microbial communities from western Arctic Ocean - ArcticOcean_MG_CB2_152 | ecosystem: Environmental > Aquatic > Marine > Oceanic | place: Arctic Ocean: Canada Basin | collected... | reverse complement strand
TAATTTTTGTTTTATTCTATCAATTCCAGAGGCCGGGCGTTTGGTGAATAGCATTTTTGCTAGCTGCTGTGTTATGGTACTAGCTCCTCCTGACTGCTTATTTGAAGAGAAAAACCCCACTACAGCTCTTAATAGAGCTCTAATATCTATGCCTGAATGCTCCCTAAACCTTATATCTTCCGTTGATATCAAAGCGTCAATAAAAATTTCTGGAATTTCCTCTTTACTGGCAGAAGTTCTGTTTTCAAAAAAATACTTTCCCAAAACAACACTATCAACTGAAATAATTTCAGTAGCTAAATTATTATCTGGGTTTTCTAATTGCTCAAAGCTAGGGAGTGGTCCAAAAAACTCATATGAAGCAAGGCTCACAAGTGTAAAGACTATAATAAATGGGCTTAAAGTAAAAAGCCATATGAATATTATTGCTTTTCTACTCATTAGTTTTGTGTGTGCTTATTCCAATAGCAATAACACCATCTAAATTTTCAATTTCACTACTGTCTCCATAACGCATTGCCTGCTCAATAATTATTTTATTTTTAGAATTGGTTTCTAAAAAAACATTCTTCCTCAAAATCACATCAATCTCTCTAGCATCACCAAACCCTTTGCCTAACCATTTTCCGTTTTTTTCTGAGAGCACAATCTCCACGGTATCTAAAGAGCCTCTAAAAAGAGTAAAAACATATAAGTTTTGAAATTTATATTCAGTACTGTGTCTAATTTTTAAAACAATATCCTGCGGCGTAATAGAGTCTTTATTATTAAGACTAAAAACAACAATACTGTCTGTGTTCCATTTTTGTTCACTAAAAACTTTATACTGCTCTGTTGTTTGCTTATTAGAGCAAGAAATTAAAACTAAAAAGCCCAAACTATACAACGCTCCTTTCAAAATATGGGATTTAAATAGCATTATCTTCATTAAACAAACTTACGCTTTAGTTTTAATAATTTAACTAGTTGCAACAGCATATCAAAAAACACAATCTTTGTATTCGCATTTCTTTTTATATAATTAATTCCTTGTTCGAATAGATCTATAATTTGCAGGCTATTTTCTTCATGAATATATAAAGAAAAGTTTTTTATAAAATTAGCCTCTTTGATTGAAAGGTTGTTGATTTTTTTATCAGAATAATTGTAAATAATGCACTCTCGTAAAAGGCAAATAGAGTAGTTAAGTGTTTTTATATTATTGTCTCTTGTTTGAATAGCAATCTTATCAACCCAAGCAGAAATCTCAACAATGTTGTTTTTAAAACAGATCCTCATTAGGTTTGAAAAAGTTTCTATATAAAAATCTTCTTCAATTGAGTCTTCATGATAATCTAACACGCTCCCTAAATCTCCATTAGACAGTTTGCAATGGTTAATAAATTTTTCTGTTTTTTTATCACTCTTAAAATTTAGAGTTTGTTTTACGGTATAACTAGGAATATTAACAACCTGAAGTCTTGAGTAAATTGTAGGAATTAGCTTTTTTTTACTTTCAGAAATTAATAAAAAAATGCTTTTCTTAGGAGGCTCTTCTAATAGCTTCAAAAACTTTGCAGAAGATATTGGATTCATTTTTTCTGGAATCCACATAATAACTACTCTATATTTTGCCTCATACGTTTTTAAAGAATGTTTTTTAATTATGTCTTGAATTTGATGTACATAAATGCGACTAATCTTATTCTTTCCATTTCTCTCAATATACTGCTCTTTATATAGGTTTGTCCATTTTGCAAATGATTGATAGGGATTAAAGAGCACTGCACTTCTCCATAAATCAATAGCGCCTGAACTTAAAGGGTTCGGGTTTTTACTTGTTTTTATGACTGGAAATATCACATGCAAATCTGGATGTATAAGTTTTGAATATTTTATACACGAAGAACAAATCCCGCATGAATCGTTGTTAAAAACAGATTCGCAGTTAATTAATTGAGCATAGGCTAGTGCTAAAGCCAGTTTTCCAGAGCCTTTTGGCCCATCAAAAAGCTGCGCATGAGCGATTCTTTTTTGAGAATAGCTAGAAGTTAGTTCTTTTTTTATTTTCTCTAAACCTAAAATTTCGCTAAAAAGCATTGTTTTTATTTATGTCAAAGTTAAATAAAATGACTTAAACTTCTTGTTTTATTTTATTTTTGCAAAATGAAAGGCATTCAAAATCTAAAGCTTGTAAAAAAACGTGTTCTAATTAGAGTTGATTTTAATGTCCCCCTAGACAAAAATCAAAAAATAACTGATACCAGCAGAATAAAGGCAGCAATCCCAACAATTAAAGAAATAATTAAAAAGAGCGGAACTGTTATTTTAATCTCTCATCTAGGTAGGCCTAATTCAAAAGACCCCAAACTATCTCTTAAACCTATAGCTAAAAAGCTTTCTGAGCTATTATGTCAAAAGGTTATTTTTTCAAAATATTGTATTGGAGAACAGGCTCTTTCTGATATAAAAAAACTAAAACCTGGAAACATTATACTTTTAGAAAACCTTAGGTATTATAAAGAAGAGGAAGAGGGGGATGTTGATTTTGCTAAAAAACTTTCAAGTTTAGCAGATGTTTATGTTAATGATGCATTTGGAACAGCTCATAGGGCTCATGCTTCAACATATACAATTACTCGGTTTTTTAAGAAATCACGTTATTGCGGACTGTTACTAGAAAAAGAAATAACTAATCTTGATTTAATGCTAAAAAAATCAAAAAAACCATTTACAGCTATTATTGGAGGGGCTAAAATTAGCGGCAAAATTGATATAATTTTATCCCTTTTAGAAAAAACAGATAAAATTATAATTGGAGGAGGAATGGCTTATACTTTTGTAAAGGCCCTAGGGGGTATTGTTGGGAGATCTATCGTTGAAGAAGATAAATTGGTTTTAGCTAAAAAAATAATCCAACAAGCTAAAGAACATGGTGTAGATCTCATTCTTCCTGTTGATTCTATTAATAGCACTTCTTTTAGTAATAATGAAAAAATATCGTCTTCAGATATTTATAAAATACCCAAAGAATCTATAGGTTTAGATATTGGTTCTAAATCTATTTCTCTTTTTAAAAAACATATTCTGAGCTCTAAGACTATACTTTGGAATGGGCCTATGGGTGTTTTTGAATTTTCAAAATTTGCGAATGGCACTAAATCTGTATGTCAAGCAGTATGTGATAGTACTTCTGATGGGGCTTTTTCATTAGTAGGGGGTGGTGACTCAATAGCGGCCGCCAAACTATTTGGACTATCAGAAGGGTTCAGTTATGTTTCAACTGGAGGTGGGGCAATGCTAGCTTACTTAGAGGGGAAGAGTCTTCCGGCGTTAAAGGCATTATCATAAGCTTTTCTTTATCTTTTTAGCGGCTTTTTTGGTCTTTTCTTCAATCTCTTTTATAAAGTCTTGGTTCTCTGTAATTTTTGGTATAATCATAATTAAAATCTTTTCAAGTGGTGGCTTCAAAATCGAAGATTTGTTTTCTTTTTCTGGTATAATTCCTATTTTTTGTTCGAAAAAAAGCAAGACACTTAACAAAACTGCAATCTTTAAACAGCCAAATATAGATCCTGTAAGCTTGCTAATTACGCCTAACGCAAGAGCATTGGTTAATTTTTCTATTAAATATCCTAGTGATTTTATTACAACTATGGTAGATATAAAAATAATGGTAAAAGATATTATTGGAACTAGCGCTTTATATTCCTTAATTATCTTTTCTAAATGCGTCTCTAAATAAAAAGAAAAATTTAATGCTATATAAATTCCTATTATTAAAGAGACGAGTGATGTTACCTCTTTTATAATGCCTCTAGAGAAGCCTTTAATAATACCATATACTAGCGGTATAACTAATGCTATATCAAGATAATTAATACTCATACTGTAAAGATATTAAATTTTGTAGTTTATTATTATTACCGGCTTAATAGCAAGCGTATTATCTCTATGACGCCTAACTAGAAGGCTTCTTGTTCCTTTTTAAGTTAGAAAACAAGAGTGCCTTAGGTTTTTAATTAACAATTACTGTTTTTGTAACTAATTCTTCCTTTACTAATTTTATAACGCTTTCAGCTGTATAGATATCGTTTCCTGTAGTGTACTCGACGTCTACATTAAGAATGGCTTCATTTACAAATTCAAACTCTACTTTCCCGTCTGAAGAAGTAAATTCACTCATGTATACATTAGATTCGTTTCCGGCTGAGTTTATTAAGCCTTGTTGTGATAAGATCACTTTGCATCCTCCATTAGTTGCATCAGAATCAAATGCAGCAGATCCGTCTATTGTATTTATAGTAATTATAGCTCTTGTAAGGTTTTCTTCTTGACATGAAGAAAGATGTGTGATAAAAAAAGCTATAGAAAAGGCCAGTAAAAAGCTTTTTAAAGCCGATTTAAAATTTATATTTCGCATAAAAATTGTTTCTTTGTGTTCGGTATAAAGCAAATATACATAGAATAATAATAAATTGAAACAAAAGATATCCCAAATAACGAAAGAGGTTGATTCATTTCAGGCTAAATCGCTAGAAGAAGTAGTGGTTTTTAGATTAAAATACCTGGCAAAAAACGGTCTTCTAAATGCTTTATTTAATGATTTTAAAAATGTTTCTGAAACAGAAAAAAAAGAGGTTGGGCGGGCGATAAATAATTTAAAAATAAAAATAAAAGAAAAAATTTCAGCTTTCTCAGAAATAAAAAAACAAATTAAAACTCCAACTAATTTTGATCTAAGTAGGCCAGCCAAAAAAAACAATTTAGGTTCTCGTCACCCTTTATCATTAGTTGAATCTGAGATTGTAAGAGTTTTTTCTTCAATCGGATTTAATATCTCAGAAGGGCCTGAAATTGAAGATGACTGGCACAACTTCACTGCCCTAAACACCCCAAAAGAACATCCTGCCAGAGATATGCAAGACACTTTTTTTATACAAACTGATCCTGATATACTACTGCGTAGTCACACCTCCTCTGTTCAGGTAAGGCACATGCAAAACAACCAACCCCCTATAAGAACAATTTCTCCTGGAAGGGTCTATAGAAATGAGGCTATTTCAGCAAGAGCACATTGTCTTTTCCATCAGGTTGAAGGGCTTTACATAGATACTAATGTAACTTTTGCTGATCTAAAACAAACATTACTTTTTTTTGCAAAAGAACTGTTTGGTGAAAAATCTAAAATTAGACTTAGGCCTTCCTACTTCCCTTTTACAGAGCCCTCTGCTGAGGTTGATGTGAGTTGTAATATTTGCTCTGGTAAGGGATGTGCTGTTTGTAAGCATACGGGTTATCTAGAGATTTTAGGATGCGGCATGATAGATCCTAATGTCTTGGATAACTGCGGAATAGACTCAAAAAAATATACCGGTTATGCTTTTGGAATGGGTATTGAGCGAATAGCAATGCTAAAATATAGAGTTAATGACCTTAGGCTATTCTATGAAAATGATGTTAGATTTTTAAACCAATTCTCTTCAGAGATATAGCTATCTGAAATCCCAATTATAACTATCTAGATTCTCCACACAACATCTCAATAGGTCTATTGAAGCTCTTACGTCATTCTTGTCAACCATTTCTATAACCTGGTGAATATGTCTGGTTGGGATTGAAACAGCTCCTGCTATAGAGCCCCCTGGATTCATTCTTTGTATTCCGGAGGTGTCTGTTCCTCCAGCAGGAAGAATTTCAAGCTGCGTTTTTATATTGTTATTATTTGCAACCTCCTTCATATAAGCAACCATTCTGTAGTCACAAACCGTGGAAGAATCCATCACTTTTATACACGCTCCCTCGCCTAGTGCAGAAACTTGTTCTTGCTTAGTTGATCCTGGAGTATCCCACGCAATAGTAGTGTCAAGACCAAAACCAAAGTCGGGATTTATTTGCATAGCAGAAACGTTTGCGCCTCTAATTCCTATTTCTTCTTGAACAGTAAAAACCCCATAAACATCATAAGGAGGGGTTTTTTTCATTTCTTTAAACATTTCTATTAAAATAAAAACTGAAACCCTGTTGTCTAATGATTTGCAGTTTAGACAATCTCCCATTTCAATCATTTTTCTTTCTCTTGTAATAGGGTCTCCAACGGAGATTAGTTTATCTAGTTTCTTTTTTTGGAGGCCCGTATCAATAAAGAAATCTTTTGTTGTTGGTACTTTTAATCTGTCAGCTGCACTCATAAGGTGAATTGGCTTACTGCCCATAACCCCAACAATATCTTTTTTGCCGTGTATAATAACTCTCTGAGCCGTAAGAGTTTTGGGATCAAAACCTCCTAGCGTATGAAAATAAACAAATCCCTTTTCGTCAACATGAGTTACTATAAAGCCAATTTCATCCATATGAGCCCCTATCATGACTCTTTTTTTTTCTTTTCCTTTTTTTAAAGCAATAACATTTCCCATGTTATCAATAGATATCTCATCTACGTGTTTTTTAACTTCTTTTAAAACAATTTCTCTTACTCTATTTTCGTGTCCTGGAGCTCCAGCAACTTCACAAAGCTGTGCTAATAATTTTTTATTTATCATAATTTACTTTACTATACTTAGTTTGATCATATTTGTCATTCCCTTGTCTTTTGCTGGCATACTGGCAAGACTTATTACGGGATCACCTTTTTTAATGTGTTTGTTTTTTTTAAGAATCTCTTTTGTTTCTTGAATTGTTTGATCTGTTGTTGCTCCTCTGTCATAATAATATGCTTGCACCCCCCAAACTAGACTAAGTTTATTTAATATTGAATAGTTATTTGTAAAAGCATATACAAAAGCAGAGGGCCTATAGCTTGAGGTTTTGATGGCGTTATAACCTGAGTAAGTCATTGTGATTATGGCTTTTGCTATTACTTGTTCTGCAAGTTGTGTCGCGTGTGCACATATTGCTTCTGAAATATTCCTCTTTTTATCGTCTGCTATTTTTTGAGGATATTCAAAATTACCATAAAAATTATAGTCTCTTTTTTCTATATCTCTAATTATATTTCTCATTGTGTCAACAGTTTTTAAAGGAAATTTTCCAACCGATGTTTCTCCGCTTAACATAACAGCGTCAGCACCATCGATAACAGCATTTGCAACATCATTTACCTCGGCTCTTGTTGCTACAGCATTTTCTGTCATGCTTTCAAGCATTTGGGTAGCAATGATTACGGGTTTTGATTTTTTGATAGCTTTTTTTACTATCATTTTTTGATAAGCAGGAACCCTATAAGCAGGAACCTCAACACCCAAGTCTCCTCTAGCAACCATTATCGCATCAGAGCATTCAATAATTTTGTCAATTGATTTTATAGCTTCCGGTTTTTCAATTTTTGATATAACACCTATATTTTTGTTTTTTTTCTTAATTATTCTTTTCAGCTTAAGAACGTCTTCGGCTTCTCTTACAAAAGACAATCCAATCCATTCTATTTTTTCGTTTAAAATAAAGTCTAAATCTTTTAAATCTTTTTTAGTTAAACAAGGTAAAGATATTTTTGTGTTTGGAAGGTTTACTCCTTTATTAGAATGAAGAATTCCTCCAAAAATCACTTCTGTTTTTACAAGATTTTTTTTATCCGTAGAAATAACCTTAAGCCTTAACTTCCCATCGTCTAATAAAATAACATCTTTTGGCTTTACGTCTTTGGCAAATCTTTTATAATCTACATAGACCCCTTTATTGTTTGATTTGCTTGTTGTAATGAAAAAAATTTCACCTCTTCTGATTTTTTTAGGATTAGCTAACAATCCAATCCTGATTTTTGGCCCCTGAAGGTCCGCAAGTATTGCGGTGTGAACATTAAGCTCCTGGTTTATGCTTTTAATTACTAAAATCAACTCCTTTGCTTGGGCATGAGAGATGTGAGAAAAGTTTAATCTACAAACATTTACCCCTTTTTGAATTAGTTTTTTTAAAATAGCCCTAGAAGATGTAGCGGGTCCTATTGTTGCTATAATTTTAGTTTTTCTAATCATTAAAAATAAATCTATGGGCTTGTTTTTCTTTGTTTAAATCTATTTCAAAAATCAACAAAATTTTAGAAACCCTGTTCAAATTAACTATAAATTCTTCTTTTTCTTTTAAACTAAACATAGGCTCAACTTTTATGAAAAAATTAATTGCTCTTTTTTTTGATAATAAAAAACCTTTTTTTGATTTATTCTCAATTAAAACAAACTTCTGCTCACCTTCATAATGAACAAAGCTAGTAAACTGATCTTTTTCAGACAAAACCGTAGAGTCTTCTCTTTTAAAGCTCATGTCTAGCAGCCTGTTAATATGCCAACATAATTTATACCCTTTAATGTGGCTATTAATTGCTAAAACACAGAATTCCAAATTATTAGTTTCTTCTAGCAAGTGAATTTCTTTCATCTATTTCTTTATATATTATTTTTGCCAGGGCCTGCTCGCCCTCTTTAATAGAATAAGCCCAATAAGTTTTAATAATCTCTCCATTTAATAAAAACCCAATATTATATTTTTTCTTATGATCCGGGCCTAAAGAATCTAAAACTATAAAGTTAATCTTATTCTTCTCATTATTTGACCATGTTATAAGCTTGCTTTTAAAATCTTTCTGAGACTGTTTATTTAAGCGCGGGCGATCAAGAATTTTATCCTTAATAAATCTCTCTGTTCTTTTCAATCCCTGATCAAGATAAAGAGCGCCAATAATAGCCTCTAAATAATTCCCATACATGTTCTCTGAAATCCTTTTAGTGTTGTGTATTAAATACTTTTCGTCTAGTATTTCTTTTGCTATATTGTTTAGGTTTTTTCTGCTAATTATTAATGCTCTTTTGCTAGAAAGGATGCCTTCGCTTTCTGAAAGACCTAAATTATAAAGAGTTTCTGAAACAATACTACTTAATACGGCATCTCCCAAAAACTCTAATCTTTCATTATTTTTAGTTTTATTGTATGATTTATGAACTAGAGCCTGCTTATATAATTGCTTATTCTTTAAAGGACGTCCTAATAACTCTTCAAAAAAATCTTTTTTTCTCTTTTTTAAACAAAAAAGCAGCTTAAAAAAACTATTTGAAACTATTCTGAAAATTTTTTAAACAAAACAGAACCGTTATGCCCCCCAAAACCAAAAGTATTACTAATTGCAAAGTTCACTTCTTTTTCCTGGCTTTCATTAAATGTAAGGTTTAGGTTTTTATCAATCTTATCGTCCCTCTCAAAATGATTAATTGTTGGTGGTATTATATTCTTCTTAACGGACATAATACAGGCTATTGCTTCTATAACTCCAGCAGCGCCCAAAAGATGACCCGTCATAGATTTTGTAGAGCTTATATTTAATTGATATGCATGGCTTTTAAATAGCTCGGAAATTGCTTTTGTTTCTGCGATATCTCCAAGAGGCGTTGATGTTCCGTGCACATTTATATAATTAATCTCCTCGGTATTTATGCCCGCCTCTTCAATAGCGCATTTCATTACTTTTTTTGCTCCTAAACCTTCAGGATGCGGTGCTGTTATATGATAAGCATCAGCAGTCATTCCTCCTCCAACTAATTCTGCATAAATTTTTGCGCCTCTTTTTTTAGCGTGTTCATATTCTTCTAAAACTAAGGCTCCTGCTCCTTCGCCAAGAACAAAACCATCTCTCTCTTTGTCAAAAGGCCTTGACGCTGTTTTAGGATCATTATTTCTAGTAGAAAGAGCCATCATAGCATTAAAACCTCCAATTCCCGGCTCTTGTACACATGCCTCCGACCCTCCAGCAATAAATATATCTGATTTATTCCATTTTATATAATTAAATGCGTCTATTAAAGCGTGAGTAGATGAGGCGCATGCTGAAACGGTTGTGAAATTTGGTCCACGAAAACCATATTTTATTGATATATGGCCTGCAGGTATGTCAGAAATAAGTTTTGGTATAAAAAAAGGATTAAATCGAGGCGTACCATTTCCTGTTCCAAAATTTACTGATTCTGAATAAAAGGTACTCATCCCTCCTATGCCTGACCCCCATATCACACCAGCGCGATCACTATCTATGTTTTCAACTAAAAGTCCAGAATCATTAAACGCCTGATCAGCTACAGTCAAAGCAAATTGGCAAAACCTGTCCAGCTTTCTAGCTTGTTTTCTCTCAATAAAGTCTGTAGGATTAAAGCCTTTTACTTCGCATGCAAATCTTGTTTTGAATTTTGTTGAGTCAAACAATGTAATTGGACCCGCCCCGCTCTTTCCTTCAGTAAGCGAGTTCCAATATTCTTTTAAATTGTTGCCTATTGGGGTTAAGGCCCCAACTCCAGTAACAACAACTCTTCTTGTATTCATTAAAAATTATATCGCTTCTTGAACAAAAGAAATAGCTTCTTTTACAGTTGTTATATTTTCAGCCTTATCATCAGGTATCTGTATGTCAAACTCCTTTTCAAATTCCATAATAAGCTCTACTGTATCTAAAGAATCTGCGCCCAAATCATTTGTAAAACTTGCATTATCAGTAACCTCTCCCTCATCAACTCCTAATTTATCTATTATAATTGCTCTTACTTTTGTTGCTACATCAGACATGTCGAATTTTTTTAATTAATAATATGCAAATTAAACCATAAATTGAATATTGTGCAAACTTTATCTTTTTCTATTTTAACATTCATATGTTTATTATATTTTTGAAAAAAATATTAATGTCTAAAAAAATAGCAATTTTCGCCTCTGGAAAGGGAACTAATACAGAAAAAATCTGTTCTTTTTTTTCTTCATCGCATGATACGGAGGTGTCTCTACTTTGCTCTAATAAAAAATCCTCTGGTATTTTTAAGCTGGCAAAAAAACACAATCTAAATTCCTATTTATTAGAAAAACCCACTAAAATTAGTTTTTATCTCTTGTCTCTTTTTCTTAAAAAAGAAAAGATTGACTATATAGTATTAGCTGGATTTTTGTTAAAAGTCCCTTTATTTATTATTAAAGATTATCCAAATAAAATAATAAATATTCACCCTTCGTTATTGCCCAAGTTTGGAGGGAAAGGGATGTATGGCAAAAACGTGCATAAAGCAGTAATAAAAAACAAAGAAAAAATAAGTGGCGTAACAGTACATTATGTTAACGAAAATTATGATGACGGAGCAATAATATACCAACACGTATACTCTCTAAAAAAAAACGAAACTTATGCTACTTTAGCCGTGGAAATTCAAAAAATAGAACACCATCACTATCCTATAATCATTGAGGGGGTTATAAAAAAAGAACTCTAATGAGCGTTATTTTATATACTGATGGCTCCGCAAAAGGAAACCCCGGAAAAGGGGGGTATGGCGTTGTGCTTCTTTCAGGAAAATATAGAAAAGAGATTTCTTGTGGGTATCATCTCACTACCAACAATAGAATGGAGCTTTTAGCTGTTATTATAGGGCTGGAATCTTTAACAAGAATCCAAGAGATGGTAACCGTTTATTCAGATTCAAAATATGTTGTTGATGCGGTAGAGAAAAAATGGGTTTTTGGCTGGGAAATTAAAAACTTTAACAAAAAGAAAAACCCTGATCTTTGGATACGGTTTTTAAAAATATATAGGCAGCATAAAGTTACTTTTAAATGGGTAAAAGGCCATGCAAATAATAAAGAAAATGAGAGGTGTGACTATTTGGCGGTAGAGGCCTCTGACAAAAAACCTCTTGAAACTGATGATTGGTACGAAAAATCAAAAGAAAAGAACACTTTGTTTTAACCCTTAAATCTTAAAACTAGAAAGCTCTACAAACTCCTGTAGCCTCTTGGAAACATCTTTTTTTGTAATTTCAGTTAATCTTTCTGTTCCAAATTTCTCAACACAAAAAGAAGCCATCACTGAGCCGTAAATAACTGCACTTTTCATGTTTTCAAAAGAAATATCATTTGTTTTGCTCAAATACCCTATAAAACCTCCCGCAAAAGAATCTCCAGCACCAGTTGGATCAAAAACACTTTCTAAAGGAAGAGCAGGGGCACAGAACACCTTGTCTTCGCCAAACAAAAGAGCTCCATGTTCTCCTTTCTTTATTACTAAATATTTTGGACCCATCTTTTTAATGACTTTAGCTGCTTTAACTAATGATTCTTCATTAGAAAGTTGACGAGCCTCTTCATCGTTAATTGTAAGTACATCAACATTTTTTAGAGCCTCCATTAGATCTTCTAGACAATTATCCATCCAAAAGTTCATAGTGTCTAAAACGATAAGCTTAGGTCTTTTTTTCATTTGACTTAAAACCTTTTGCTGCACACTAGGAACTAAATTCCCAAGCATCAAAAAATCACTATCGGAATACTCATTAGGAACAATAGGGTCAAAAGTCTCCAGCACATTAAGCTGGGTCTCTATAGTGTCTCTAGAGTTCATGTTGTTGTGATATTTTCCTGACCAAAAAAAAGTTTTTTCTTGCTTTTTTATTTGTAGCCCCTTAGTGTTAACATGATGATCTTCTAGCATCTTAATGGCTGAAGCCGGAAAATCTCCCCCCACAACAGAAACTAAGTTTAATTTATTTGTAAAAAAAGATGCAGCTAGCGAAATGTAGGTTGCAGCTCCTCCAATTATTTTATCTGTTTTTCCAAAAGGAGTTTCAATTGCATCAAAAGCTACGGTCCCAACTATTAAGTTTTTCATTCTTGTTTTTTATGCAAATATATTGCATAATTTATTGCTTTATGTTATTTTTGCTCGCTTTAAATTCCTCCTTAGCTCAGCTGGTTAGAGCATCTGACTGTTAATCAGAGGGTCCTAGGTTCGAGTCCTAGAGGGGGAGCTTAAAAATGAGAGTGTTACGAAAGTAACACTCTTTTTTTATGTCCAAATAGTAGACTTTTTTTTAAAGATAAACTCGCGATATGAAAAAG
>Ga0114994_10002761_pt1 | contig 12838 bp, 9 predicted proteins | sample ArcticOcean_MG_C_9_FD_87043 | JGI IMG/M metagenome (GOLD analysis project Ga0114994, IMG submission 87043) | Marine microbial communities from western Arctic Ocean - ArcticOcean_MG_CB2_152 | ecosystem: Environmental > Aquatic > Marine > Oceanic | place: Arctic Ocean: Canada Basin | collected... | reverse complement strand
TGATCAATTAAATAAAATAAAAAATGATATTTGCATGATGGATTTTGATATAGAACAAAATGATGCCACAGGCACCTGTTTTATATATGCATTACCATTTGAGAATAATATTATATTAATTGAGGCAACTTTCTTCTCGATGGAGCTAAAAGAACAAACGGTTTATACTAATCATATTCGAAACTGGCTGCTTTCAGATTATAGTATTAACCTGGACAAGTGTGAGATTATTGAACGCGAAAGCGGCGTGATCCCCATGGGGCCAGTGATCCCAATTGACACTTCTTTGATTAGGCTAGGAACCGCCGGCGGGGCCGTGAAACTTTCTACTGGTTATGCATTTAAACATATTTTGAATCAGTCCGCTAATTTAGTGACCCAAATTAACGATAAGCGTAATATTACAACCTTTAACCCACATCCAAAATTCTCGCAATATTTAGACAAAATATTCCTAAACGTGTTGAAAGATAGACCAAAGATTATCCCATCAGTATTTATGCGAATGGCAAAGAACCTCGCACCTGATACTTTTGTGGAGTTTCTTAATGAACAAAATATTCTGAAATCATCTTTTAAAATGATCCTCGCTATGCCTAAAATCCCTTTTATCCTATCCTTCTTAAAAAACTCTAAGAGCAAAAATGACTGACATTCCTATATATTTAGCTATTTCTTTTCTTTCCATTCTAATTTTAGGGATACCTCACGGTGCATTAGATGCCTCTATTGCTATGAATATTCAAATGCAAGAAGCCTACAAAACCAACCTTGGTGAGAGTAATAAAAACACTCGTATAAACCCATTTTATTCTACTTTATTATCATGCCGCCTCTTATATCTTGTTCTATTCACTCTGAGTTATATTTTATTGTCGATAGTAACTATTGTGACCTGGGTTAATTGGCCAATCTCCTCATTAACGGCATTTCTTATAATCTCAGCCATCCATTTTGGGAGGGGCCATACAGTTATCGGCAAAAGGAAAATCAAAACTTATTTAACAGTCTTCATCCATGGAGGTTTAACTATTATTGTTATCCCTTTTGTTCACCCAGACCAAGTGGCGCAAATATTCGACGCGCTATCAGGAGGCAGTAGCTACGTAATACAGCCTTATATAAATAAGTTATTTTATGTTTGGTTGGCGGCTCTCTTGTTATATTTTTGTATCTTAATTTCATCCATTGATTTAAAATTTAAGATTATTGAAATTATTCTAATACTAACAATCATATTATATTGTCCACCGGCTGTTTCGTTCGCAATATATTTTTGCGTCATTCATTCACCCCGGCACACCGTTAGAATTTGGAACCTACTTAAAATTAACCAACAAAAAAAAGAAATATTAATAACAACGGCAGTAGTTACTTGTCTTACATGGATAGTAAGTGGCTTTGCCATTTACTTCTTCGAACAGACAAAAGATATAGTAAGTGCTATGATTCAAGTCATATTTATAGGCCTTGCCGCTCTCACCATCCCGCATATGATTTTAGTTGATGTACTCCTACCCCGTACTTTAGTCACTGAGCGAGGGAAATACTAATAGTTATGAATGTGCTTTAACGCCCTAGGATTTAAAGAACCAAGAAAATATATCATTATCAATTCAGATATAAATTGTGGTGAGAATTATTTAAAATAGTGAGGTGTGTTGGGTGTCAAATAATTAAATGCCTATTATATATAATAGGTAATTATTTTTAGGCGTTCTTAAATCAATACACTTATATCGTGTTTAACCATATCTCAGATTATATAATAACAAAAAAAAGCTCAGTGAATTTAAAAACGGGATTGACCAATGAGTGGACAAATAGAGTTCCTAGGGATGTGCGCCGGAATATTGGAATGCCGATGGGCGATACCGATAAAGACAAGTCAGAGTTTTCACTTGTTAGTCAAGTAGACGTAAAGAGAGCATTAGCAGTATGAGTTTTATGGATCCTGCTTCATAAAATTACGTGCATAATGATTATAGCAAAAAATTATAGAACTCTTGGTTGGATCTAAGGACGGTTAACGGTTTATTCTTAAGGTTAATAATGACTAGTTCATAAAATGTAGGTTTAACCTACCAAACTCAATTTGATATCATTCTTCAATAAATTTTAACGGCAAAAATAATAGATTAAATGAACCAAGACTTTTGAATCATCGTATTACAATGTAGCGTAGTTTTAGGAATTTGTATGATGAATACTGAAGAATATTTAATATTAAATAATGATACGGTTATTATCTCGAATAAAAACACCACAATAGGGTATGCTAATTTCAACATAGATGAAATGACCCTGAATTATTTATTCGTTAATCCAATGTTTAGACGACAGGGTGTCGGTTCAAGGTTAATTGCGATAGCAGAAAAGGCAGCAGGAAATATTTTGGTGCCGTCCGAGCCAATAAGTCCCCTAGGTAAGAAATTCTTCAATCGTTAATATAAATAATGAAAAAATCTATTCTCATTATTATAGCTATACTGCTGCCTATTGTCTATTTTCAAGGCGAATTCATACAATTAGTTTTTTGGATAGAATGGAAAAGTATTCAAAAAGATTTAGAGAATTGCCATTCACTGGGTTAGTACAAGGAAGATATAACGAAAGATATGAGACTAAACTTTTGCTGTTTATCAATTACGTTTAATGTTCTGCGTTCATTCTCAGGAGGCGTAGTCATTGATAACCAAGATGAAAAAATTCATCCATCGAAACAAAGGGAACTAATGTTAATCCCATGGTTATTTGTTGGATTTTTAGGCCCTTCATAGATGTACTAGTATCAACTTATGGTAAAGAACATTAAATCAGTAGAAGAAGGTTGATGAATAGTTAATGATCAGAGCTAGGTTAGGAAAAATTATCTAGCGCCTTGAAAAATTACTTTGAGGAGAAAGTCATTTTACTACAGGTGGTCTTAGCTTGGTGGGTAGTTTTGATATTTTGTGGATTTTCATTTTAGCTATGGAGACCTTTGACACAATATATCTCTCCAAAATTAATAGCTTATTAGAATTGGACGGCCTTCCTTTTGAGCTTATGATGAACGTAAAAGAGCTTGTTCCATCAGCAAATGATCAAAAATTCACCAGCTAGTTTTTGGTATCGTAAAGTATAGCTAATTCTGATATATTTATTGTATTTGAATTTATTTACATCATAAAATTGTTAGCGGGTTAGTCAAAACGAAAATTATTCTCTAATCTACTTATTCAAGTCCGTTAGCGCCTAAGGGAGCCGGGATAAAGCCATATAACCGGTGCACTAGGTGATCGGCGCTTTCTTCTTCTCATTAATCTAGTTAGAAATTTAAACATGATGCGTTCCTTACTTTTACCGGATATATCCTTTAATAACCATTAAGGCACAACATATAGTAACATTTATATATATATCAAGTTTTTAATTATTGAAACTCATTGTCTATATTGCAATTAAGGGCGCTGACCTGCGAGCGGACTAAAATCCTGATAATATCTTAGTTTAAAACTCCAAGGGATTGGGAGTTTCTATTTCATTCAGATTTATCCAGCGCAAATCACTTGAGGGTATAACAGGTGCCTGAGCACTGTATCCCAATTATTTGACGTGATTTGCGACCATTCTGGTATAAGTACTCGGGCGAGGAAATGGTCACTGATCCAACCTTGCTGAAAGTTAAAAACTTTATTCAAGGGGACACTATCGATAGTACGCTAACAATAAGTACTATTAAGTTTTAATGCCAAAAATATTTTGTTTATTGCCTTAATATTTAAGTTAATTATTTAAATCTAAAGACCCCAAAGTGGATAAACGTAAATCTAATGGCGAAAAGGCTGCTATTATGTCGATTGACTTTAGCGTCCAAGAATAGAAAATTTGAATTCATATTATTAGAAAAATATTACAGGTTTTAAGGGGGGTGGCTATGCAGGATGGAGACCATGCTAAAAAAGAAGGCAAAGGAGTTCGCAAGATAGGCGAATCTGTTCTTCGCAAAGAAGATTTACGCTATATCAAGGGGCAAGGCCAATATTCCGATGATTTGAACAAGCCAGGCCAACTTTATGGGTGCTTTGTCAGAAGCCAAATCGCCCATGGGATAATTAAGGAGATTAAAACAACGAAAGCCAGCGCAGTAGCGGGTGTCGTCGTTATTTTAACCGGTAAAGATTTTGAGGCAGATGGCTTCGGACCTATACTTCATCGTGCTATTGAAGGATCGCCAGAAGATTTTATTAAGCCAGCCTTTGATGATACTGATCCAGTTGCCATCCAATTTCCACAATGGCCGATGCCTTTTGACAAAGTGCGCCATGTTGGAGAGCCTATAGCTTTTGTTGTTGCTGAGACGATTGCTGCTGCAGAGAACGGGGCAGAACTTGTTGAAGTCGATTTGGACGAACTACCTGTGATTGTTGATGTGCATCAAGCCTCGGCAGAAAATGCGCCAACGATCAGCGAGTTTGCACAGGGGAACATTACTGTTCACCATTGTCGTGGTAATGCTGAGGCGACAGAGAAGGCGCTGGTGGATTCTGATGTTGTGGTAACTGGTACGTTTAACGTGCCGCGCCTTATCAGTTGTCAAATGGAGCCGCGCTCGGGTATCGGCGAGTATGATACTGAGGCCGAGCGATTTATTGTTACTGCCGGCAATCAGGGTGTCCATCGCTATCGCGACATGATTGCCAGCTCACTCAAAGCAGAGCCTGATAAAGTACAGGTGATTTGTCCGGACGTTGGCGGTGGTTTTGGCTCAAGAGGACATGTTGGTCCAGAGTATATCATGCTGGCTTGGGCAGCTAAACGATTGGGCCGTCCGGTTAAATGGACAAGTACCCGGGTCGAAGCGTTCATTAGTGATTGGCAAGGTCGGGATATGGAAATGACTGGCGCCTTGGGCCTAAACAAAGATGGCTCGATTAATGCGTATAAAGTGAAATTTCTTATTAATATCGGTGCGTATACTATTTGCTATGCACCTCCAGCTAATGCCTCTCGGTTGATTACCACGACATACGATATTCCAAACGCCTCTCTGGACTTGCAGGTCTATCTCACCAATACAGTTCCTGTCTTGCCATTTCGTGCGGCAGGGCGGCCTGAAACGCATCTTGTGCTCGAGCGACTGATTGATATAGGCGCCCAGAAAATCGGTATGGATCGCAAAGTCCTGCGTCTTAAGAACTTGATCCAGAAAGATGCCATGCCCTTCACGACTGTGATGGGACTGACCTATGATGTTGGTAGTTATCCAGAAGCGCTGGAAAATGTGGCGAATATTATGGACTATAATAATTTCGAAGCACGTCGTGCAATATCAAAAGCTAATGGAAAATTACGTGGCGTTAGTCTTATTCCATTTGTCGAAAGCCCGGTTGGAGCGCCGTTTGAAATGGGGCGCGTTGAAATTTCTAATCAAGGCCAGGCAACTATTTTCGCGGGCACTCAAAACCATGGGCAAGGACACGAGACAACCTACCCGCAAGTCATTAGTGAGATGCTGGGTATTCCTTATGAAGATATTTCGGTGGCTTGGGGAGATTCGATGTTGCTTACCCGCGGAGGAGGGACACACTCAGACCGCTCAATGCGTATGATGGGTGCTGTGTTGTATGAAATCGCTAAAGACCTAATTAAAAAGGCAAGGCCTGTCGCGGCTCATCTCTTGCAGGCCGATGAAAGCAATATTGTATTTGTCGAGGGTAAATTTTGCATCGAAGAAAGCGGTAGAGAAACTGATATTCAAGAAGTCGCGGCGGCTTACTCAGAATATATTGGGAAAGATGAACCATTAATGTCTGAGTATTTACAAGAAGGACGGATCAAAGCCTACCCCTATGGAGCATCAGCTGCTGAGGTGGAAATTGACCCAGAAACCGGTGAACTGACTATCTATAAATACGGTATTGTTGATGACTGCGGCCAGGCTGTGAACCCCATGATTGTTGATGGGCAAACGCATGGCGGTATAGTTCAAGGGGCGGGCCAAGCGATGGGCGAATGTGCCTTCTTTGATCCCGGCTCTGGTCAATTACTGACGGGTTCTTTTCTGGATTATATGATACCGCGGGCGGATCAGTTCCCGATGTTTGATCTTGGCACGATGGAAGTGCCGTCGAAGACAAACCCATTTCGCATTAAGGCTGGGGGTGAGGCCGGTACTGTTCCAGCTCTTGCGGTTATCGCCAACGCCATTATGGATGCGTTGTCGCCTTATGGAATTGAGCACTTTGATATGCCCTATACACCCTCTCGGATTTGGACGGAGATCAATAAAGGAATTTAATTTTTTTACCTACTTTTTTAGTGAATATCATAATATTGCCATTAACCACCTTAATCGTTTGATTGTTAAAATAAAATTTGGGATCAAAAAGAACAACGGCTGAGAATGTAAGGCAATGACCAAAAGACTGCCTGACCTTGGAATGTATTATTAATGAAAATCGGAGACTTATAGTGTGTCACCTTATTTGAGATAAATGAAAAGCTGGTGAGCTCAGTGAGAGCATTAGGGTGAAGCGGGCTAATCTATCTCCTGATCTATGTTGGCTGGAAAATGAGGGTTCGTGAAAAAAATGTTAAGGGTATCTAATAAGGTTTATTAGACCAGGATGGCCGCCAGATTATATAAATTTTTTTGGATATGTTCTGCGTGCGTTATCGAGTTAACGATCAGCCCTCGTAATAGCTCATCATGACATGCTTTGCTTCGGCAAAGAAAAGCCAGCGCTCGGTGGCGATGCCAATTGATGCGGCGGGAACTGCGATCAGGGTTGTGGCAAGTGCTAGGTCAGGCACCAGAAAAGTTACGCTTACTAATATTGTCGGCAGGATAAAAAAAGTTGTAATAGCGATTCTCCGAAGTTTCTCGGCATGTTTGCGAGCAACGCGGAAGCCCATTTCCTGCTGTAAGTAGTTTTCAGAGGTGTTGGGCTTATCAAGCACGCGGACTGTACCGATATCACCGAGACCGGTGGCGCTGGCAAGGTCCGTTTTTCTCGGCGCTGCGTCAATGTCTTTCCAATATTTGAGTTTGAGTACTAAGGCTAACGCTAACGTTAAGAGGCAGAAAATCGAGATGTCTTTAATCGGCGCGTCGTACACATGCAACATTGCATTTAATATCAGGCCACCGGTCGCTAAACTAAAAACTAGATAAATAGGGGGTACAAGATTATGGGTCCAGGCAGGAATTGCTTTGAGGGAGGCATAAATCATACTTGTGCAATAGACGGTGATGGCAGCGCCGATAGAAGAAATCAATCCCATCACCATATAAGTGTCAGTGGTTTTCTGGAAGAATACCCAACCAATGGCAAACAAGATAGACGGAATATATGTAAGCACGGCGATTATGCCCTCGCGCGATAGCCAAGATGTTTTCCATTGACTTAAGGCTCGCCATGCCCGTTCCGGGTGACCAAGGTGAAAAGTAGAGGAAAGCAAGCCAAGCGTGATTAAGCCGAGGGAGATAATGAATCCAGTCAATCCAAACCACTTATCAACTGGCAAGTAGCCACCGGCATTAAGTATGCCCATGAGCGCAAGTAAACCATAGCCTGCACCCGAGGCTGTCGTGAAAAATATGACGGAGTAAGCTGGATTCATTTTATTTTAATCCGTTAGAACTTTATCAAGCCAACCGAGAAATCCTCCGTCAGGGGAGGCGTCTTCGAGTTTGGACTTCTTAGTTATATCACCTGGTTCCATTTGACGGGTGCGTGGTGGTAGGTATTTGTTTACCGGCTTGGTTCCTTGTTCGGGCATCAGGTCATAGCCACCTCGGGCCTTAACCATCTTGGAAACGTCGGAGTTTGGATCGCCAAGATCACCAAAGTGCCGCGCATTGGCCGGGCAGGTCGAGACGCAAGCCGGCTGGCGGCTCTCTTCTGGCAAATTTTCGTTATAAATTTTATCAATGCAGAGGGTACACTTTTTCATAACGCCCTCAAAGGCATCGTATTCACGGGCTCCATATGGGCAGGACCAAGAACACAGCTTGCAGCCTATGCACATATCTTCGTCGACTAACACAATGCCGTCTTCCGAGCGTTTATAGGATGCACCAGTGGGGCAGACTGTAACACAGGGGGCATCTTCACAATGCAGGCAGGATTTAGGAAAATAGACGGTCTGGCTTTCGCCGGTCGGGCGCTCGACTTCATAAGAGTGGATACGGTTGAACCACACGCCCGTTGGGTCTGCACCATACGGATCAGTATCGGTTAGGGGGGCGTGGTAGCCAGATGTATTCCATTCTTTGCAGTTCACTGCACATGCGTGGCATCCGACACAAATATCAAGATCAATCACCAGGCCAAGTTTTGTATTGGTAGACTGAGGAAGATCTGTCACTTAAGAAGCCCCCTTCTTTACTGCATAACCAATAATACTAGGGCGATTAGGCATTGTAGGTGGTTGATTTATTTTATCAAAATGCGGGGTACTAACCGTTTTAGCTGTTTGCTCTTTAGAAGGCACTTTTTCTATTTTGACCCGTACATCAAACCAGGCCGCCTGTCCTGTTATAGGGTCTGAATTTGAATAGTTGTAATTATGTTCATTAGTAGGAAGTTGGTCATCGATAAGGTGATTGAGCAAAAACCCTTCGGTAAATTCCTTGGAATCTTCGTCGAGGTTCCAGGCACCAGCGCGCTTGCCAATGGCGTTCCATGTCCAAACCGTTTTGGAGTTCACGCCCCGCATGATTGTTGCGCGGACTTTAATTTTGCCTTTACGGCTAGATAGATATACCCAGTCTTCGTTATTAATATCGTGGTGCGCGGCAAGAGGTTCTGGAATGTAAAGCCGATTGGTTCCATGGATTTGCCGAAGCCAAGCATTTTGCGAGCCCCAGGAATGGTACATTGCTGCTGGGCGCTGAGTTAGGGCATGTAGCGGATATTCGGTAATGTCAACGGCCGCTTGGTCAAATGGCTCGTACCAAATTGGTAGTGGATCAAAGTATTTATTTATACGCTCTTTATGATGATCCGGTGGCACATGATCCCCATGACCTTGAGCTGCGAGTTTAAATTTCTGCTGCGGTTCGCTATAAAGATTAAAGATGATTGGAGTAGTGTCTTTGATGAATCCCATCTTTGCCGCATAATCTAGATATGCGACGTTAGCATGTCTATAGTAGCTGGCTTCTTCAGGGATTTTATCATACCAAAAACAGCCGTTCTTGATATACTCATCTAACTGATTTGGGTTAGGCTCACCTTTACCTTTCTTCGCACCATCAAGCCCCCGGAAACCGGCCAGGCTGCCAACACCGGGGGTGCGTTCGTGATTGGTAATATAATCTTTGTAGCCACCGGGATAGCGTGACTGTCCATCCTCTTTGATAAGACCCGGTAGTCCCAACCGTGCCCCTAAATCAATCAGTACATCTTGGAAGGGGCGCACATCACGGTCCGGCTCGACCACTGGATGGCGAATTGCATCAGCTGCACCCTCGGCATCACTTATGGGTCGGTCAAGCATTGAGATACAGTCCCAGCGCTCTAGGTAAGTTGTATCTGGTAAAATTAGATCAGCATATGGAACGGTCTCAGAATAAAATGCATCTGAATAGATTATTTGCGGAATTCTATACTCGCCAGTGCCTTCGTCTTTTGCAGTTAGCATGTCGATGGTTTCTGACGTGTTCATCGAAGAGTTCCATGCCATATTTGCCATATACATAAATAACAGATCTATCTTATATGGGTCGCCTTTGGCAGCATTACCTATCACTGAATGCATCATGCCGTGTGAGGCCATTGGCGCATCCCATGAGAATGCTTTGTCAATCCGCATCGGACCACCGTCTTCGTTGAGCAGTAAATCTTCGGGTCCCTGAACAAATCCCAGATGCGGCCCTGGAAGCGGCGTGTTCGGCATGATCTGATTAGGTTTTCCTGTTGGCTTTGGAAGTGAGTTAAAGCCCTTGGGGTAGGGCGCTTTATAGCGAAGTCCACCCGGACAATCGATGCTCCCTAAAAGAATCTGTAATACGTGTATAGCGCGGCAGGTATGAAAACCGTTGGAATGGGCAGAGATTCCGCGCATGGCATGCATCGCGACGGGGCGACCAACCATCTTCTCATGATGTTGCCCGCGCCAATCTGTCCAAGGTTGATCAAGGGTAATTTCCTGCTCGAAAGCAACTTCGGCAAGTTCTGCTGCAATGCGGCGGATAGTGTCAGCGTCGATACCGGTCTGGTGGGCGACTGCATCTGGGCTATATTGATTGTCGAGATAACGTTCTGCCAACAGCTCAAATACGGGCCGCGCTTTTCTGCCGTCGGGTAATATAAATGTACCTTTCATCTCCGGTTTTAAAACGGGGTCTTTGAAAGGTAACGCTTGATTAGTGACACGGTCCCAACAAAGTTCTTGGCCATCACCGTCTCTGACAAAAAGACCGTGATCAGAACCTCCTGGATTCTCAACAATTAAATACGGTGCATTGGTGTAGCGGATCAGGTAATCGACATCAATCTTACCTGCGCGCAAAAGTTCATGCATTAAGGACATGACGAACAAACCATCAGTGCCGGGTGTTATACCTATCCACTCATCTGCGATAGCCGAATATCCGGTCTGGACTGGGTTGACCGAAACATATTTTACGCCCCGGTTTTTGAGTTTACTCAGGCCCATTTTTATAGGATTGCTGTCGTGGTCTTCTGCGACACCGAACATTAAAAAATATTTGGTGTTACTCCAATCGGGTTCAGAGAACTCCCAGAAGGCGCTGCCAAAAGTATAAATTCCGCCAGTCGCCATATTGACTGAACAAAAGCCACCATGGGCGGCATAATTTGGCGTGCCAAATTGTTGTGCCCACCAGCTGGTTAGCGCTTGGCTTTGATCGCGACCGGTAAAAAAGGCGAGACGTTTAGGGTCAGTGGCTCGAACAGAAGCTAGCCAAGAGGTAGCAATTTCAAGAGCCTCATTCCATTCGATCTCTTTAAATTCACCGGCTCCGCGTTCGCCGACACGCTTGAGTGGCTTGGATAAACGCGCGGGTGAATAATGTTGCATAATGCCAGCAGAACCTTTAGCGCACAGCACGCCTTTGTTCACTGGATGGTCTGGGTTACCTTCGATATAACGTATTTTTCCATCAAGTAAATGGACTTTGATACCACAGCGGCAGGCACACATATAACACGTTGTTGTATCTACTTTGTCCGAGACAATGGGTGATATATCTATTGATTGCTGGGAGGCTGCCATGAATGTGAATCTATTTTAAGTTCTAATAAGAAATGCTGATTTTGTAATGTTCTTATCCGGCCTTTCTTAAAACAAAGGTAAAGACCCCATCGGCCTGATCACTTTCGATCAATTCATGCCCACCAGCGCGACAAAATGCTTTAAGATCTTCCGTTGCACCGGGATCAGTCGCCTCGATTTTAAGTAATTGGCCGTTCTCTAATTGGTTCATGGCTTTTTTTGCTTTTAAAACCGGCATTGGGCAATTCATGCCTTTTGTATCAAGTTCCATGTCCATTTTTTTCTTCCTGCAGGTTTTAATTTTTTATTTAATAATATATAATGAGCTCCGAACCTGTAGGCAAACTTTCTCTTGATTTCTTATATAATTTCAATCCAATATGGCCTTATAATATGGATTTTATAACTGAAAAAAAATAACTAAATCGCGCAGTATCCCCATTCTTTTTGAGTTTTACTCAATTATGACGTTAATTCGTTTTTGTAACGCTGTAGGGGGGGGCGAGAGCCTGTTGCTTACACGTCTATCGGTACGGGGCTTTGTATTTGGGAAGGTGAAATAGGTATAGCCTATACAATAAAAAATTTGTTTAAGCACAAGCCCCCACCCGGGTCGTATATATCCATGATTTAGGCGCTGCTATTTCTTCCTTGTTTAATTTAACTGATAGAAGTTTTGCAACCATTTAGGCAGAGGACTTCCAATCTACCGTAAAAGATTAAATCGCATCAAAATAATTACGATCTCTAGAGATTTTCGCGAATAAAAATGAATAAAGGATTTAGGTGTGAGGAAATTATTTTATTTAAATGTGTTAATTATAGCCCTTAGTTTTACATTTTCTACTATTGCACCTGCAATGGCGGACGGTAAAAAATTACCGAAGCCTAAACAAACTGAAAATGGCATGTATACCCAAAAGTGGTTTCACATCAGTTTTCTTGATTTAAAAGAAGATTTGATGGAAGCGAATAAAAGTGGCAAGCGTTTAGTTGTCTTTTGGGAACAGAAAGGCTGCCCTTATTGCAAGCAAACTCACGAGGTAAATTTACGGATTCCAAAAATTGTGAAAATAATTACAGATCATTTTGTTGTTATTCAAATGAACCTTTGGGGTGACAAAGAAGTTACCGATTTTGATGGTGAAGTGATGACTGAGAAAAAGCTATCACAAAAATGGGCGGTGCGTTTTACACCAACAATTCAATTTTTTCCTGATAATTTAAAAGATATTGGTAAAAAATCAGGCAATAAGGCTGAGATAATGAGGATTCCGGGTTATTTTAAGCCCTTCCATTTTTACCACCTCTTCAAATATGTTGAAAAGAAAGCTTATGTGAAAGAGCCTAACTTTCAGCGTTGGTTAGGTGTCGAAGGTGATAAACTAGCAGCTAAAGGAATAGATATTCAAAAGCAAATTTGGGCGGATGAATTATTCTTTGATTAAGCCTATTGAGTAAAGGCTGGGAAGGTGTCGAGCAACCAGTAGGATACTTCTGCAAGGTCCCCTGTAAAAATTGCGGTGCCGGTGATGATTAAGAGTACACCAATTGTAAGTTCTATTTTTTGCATTTGTTTTCTAAAGCGGCTCAAAAACTTTATAAACGG
>Ga0114994_10002760_pt1 | contig 12839 bp, 3 predicted proteins | sample ArcticOcean_MG_C_9_FD_87043 | JGI IMG/M metagenome (GOLD analysis project Ga0114994, IMG submission 87043) | Marine microbial communities from western Arctic Ocean - ArcticOcean_MG_CB2_152 | ecosystem: Environmental > Aquatic > Marine > Oceanic | place: Arctic Ocean: Canada Basin | collected... | reverse complement strand
CCCTGAATTGGTCTAGTTGACAATTCAGTCCATAAAAAAACCCCGCCGGAATTACGGTGGGGTTTTTTTATGGACTGAATTACGACGCGGGGCTAATTTTAAAATGTGTCGATCAGTTGCAGTCTGCTTATCGCGCTGTCAAAGGAAGATCAATAACGTATGAATTGCCATCGGCACAAGTGGCAATGACTTGCGTACCGCCACGAATGTATGTTGCGGAATAGGAAATGCTTGGTAACGGCGACGTAAAGGCCTGCATCCCGTCAGAAACGTTCCATACGTTTACATTTCCAACATGTCCGCAGGTCAGAATTTTTGTTCCGGCGGCATTAAATTGAACATGATAGACCTCATCGGCATGGCCAGTAATGGAGCGTATCAGTTTGCCGCTGGCGACGGTCCACAGATGTATTTTCTTATCGGCCCCTGTGGCTGCAACCATTTGTGAGTCGGGGCTGAACGAGACATCGTAAAAGGGGGCCATCGGAATCTCGTCGCCCAATACGAATTGTCTGATTTCTTTGCCGGCTGTGACGTCCCACAATCGAATTGTACTGTCCGCCCCACATGAAATCAGTTGCGTTCCGTCTGCGTTAAAGTGAATTGCGTACACTGCGCCACTATGGCCTGTCAATTGTTTCACCTGAGTCCCATCACTGACATTCCAGATTCGAATAGTATGATCTCCACTCCCCGAAGCGAACATCATCCCGTCCGGACTGGTGGTAATAGAGTAGACTGGTCCGGTGTGTCCGCTGAACTCCTGTAAAACAGTGGGGGAAGCGTAAGCCCATCGACGTACCATTTTATCTTCACCTCCGGTAATAATATCCGATTGGGAAGATGCGAAGGCTACAGTCGTCAGTGGCATTGCGGCCGTCAATTCCAAAAGAGGTAGTCCATCGACTGGGTCGAATACGCGTAGTTTATTGTCCGCACCGGCGAGAGCAATCTTCCGATTATCCGCGCTATAAGCCAGTTGATTGATTACCGCGCCGGTTTCGATCGTATGTTGCAATGCTCCGTCTGCGATATTCCATAACAACAAGCGGCCATCGATGTCTGCGGCGGCCAATTGTGTGGCGTCGGCACGAATATCAATCCGCTGTACGCTCGATTGCGCGCCGGCAAATTGCTTAACCATCGCACCTTCCATATCCCATAACTTAACCAGCATGTCCGCTCCGCCAGTCGCGAACAGCGACCCATCCGGTAAAAATGCCACATCACCCACACGCGTTTCATCCGCCACGATAATTTTTGTCGCGGCGACGGTCCAGATTCGAGCGGATTTGTCCGCGCTACCAGATACTAATGTCTTATTGTCCGCGGCAAACGCAACTCCCAATACCGGGCTGTTGTGGCCGGTAAACCGTTGCAACTCACGAGTCGTTGCAAAATCCCATACGCGTACAACGTTGTCGTCACCGCTAGTCGCGATACGTGTTCCATCTCCACTAACCGCGACACCGCGAATCGCGGCGGGATGCGTGAGTGTAGGCAGGGCGACCGCGTCTATGAGTTTCCAAATTCGCACAACTTTGTCTAAGCCACCGGCCACTACGTGCATTCCATCCGACGTCACTGTAATATCGGTCACCGAATCAGTTGCACCAGCAAACTGACGTATCTCTGTCCCGTCAACCGAATTCCATAAACGCACCGTTTTGTCTGCACCTCCGCTGACCAATGTCACTCCATCTGGAGTGTAGTTCACGGCTTGGACAGCACCCTCATGGCCCGCAATCAAACGGATCAAAGAAACTTGCTGTACCAGTGCCTGATTTGCTGAGGACGATACGAGATTCAAGCCATCCGCCGTGAAGCTTACTGCTGCAGCCGATTGTGTACCCATTATGTCCTCTAATAACCGACCGGTAAGCGGATCGTAGATTCGAAGATGCTTGTCTGCGTTAGAAACAACAACTCGGGTAAAGTCCGCGTTGTAGGACAGATCTAGAATCGGTGATCCTGTTGGAATTTTAGTGACGACACCAGGTCCGGCGACAGCCAAGGTCCAAACATACAAACTCATGTCTGCGCTACCTGCTATGAGTTGAGTCTTGTCGCCGCTCAACAAGACACTGGACATAGGCATCTCCCCAGCCGGTACTTCGAAAAGCATGGCGCCAGTTGCCGTATTCCATAAACGCACCACTTTGTCGTCTCCGGCTGTCGCAACCATCAACCCATCGGTTGAGAGTGACACCGAATTTACCTTGCCTTCGGCTGCAACCGCGACACGAGTTGCCGAGACGTTCCAAATGACTGCTGATTTATCAGCACTGCCAGACACCAGGGTTTTCCCATCGTCTGCAAGTGCAACATCTAACACAGGCATGGTGTGGCCCGCGAATCTTTCAAACAATTGTCCGGTTTCGAGATCCCAGAGACGGACGATATTGTCATCACCGCATGTCGCAATACGCGTTCCATCTACCCCGGGACTGACCGACCGCACTGCGGCCGGATGTTCAAAAGTAGCCTCAGCCACGACATCTGTCGCAGCTACTGCAATCGGCCACACCCGCACCATCTTGTCCTGGTTACTGGAGACAAGTCGTTTTCCATCTCGGGAAATTCGCAGATCGGTGACTGAATCTGTTGAGCCAGCAAATGTTCCGACCTGCGCGCCATCAGCCAGATTCCAACGCCGAATCGTCTTGTCAGCGCCGCCACTGATGAGCCCGGCTCCATCGATCGTATACGCCAAACCGGTCACGGCGCCTTCATGCCCGGCGATCAAGCGGATCAATGATAACGGTTGAATAAGGGCATTGTTGGCACCCGCCGTGATTACTGTTTTGCCATCGGGGGCGAATGCCATCGCAGATACCGCCGCAACTTCGGTGACATTTTCAAGGAGTTGTAAAGTGGTCGAATCATAGACGCGTAAATGGCTATCTGCTCCACCTACCGCCAGCTTTGTGCTGTCGGAACTGTATTCCACAGAAAGGACTGGGGCGGGTGTTGTGATCTTCGCAACAGTTCCAAAACCGGTTGCTGACAGCGGCCAAACCGATACTGACATGTCCGCGCTTCCGGCAATAACCTGCGCGCCGTCAGCGCGGATTTTTACGCTCGAAAGGGGCATGCTGCCCGCGGCCGATTCGTAAAGCAGTTGTCCAGTCGATGATTCCCAAATTCGTAACATCTTATCATCGCCCACGGATGCGATTTTTAGACCGTCTTGGGACAACGAAACGCTATTTACTTTGCCTTCGGCCGCCTTCGCTACCCATAAGGCGTTGAGCATAGAAATGCGTGCCGTCTTGTCAACGCTACCGGACACAATTGTTTTACCATCAGCTGCCAAAACAACGCTGAGGACAGATGCTGTGTGCCCAGATATACGTTCCAGTTCAAGACCGCTAGCTACATCCCACGCACGAATGATCATGTCGTCGCCGGATGTTACTACCTGTGTACCGTCTGGGTTTGCATGCACGCTGCGAACAGCAGCGGGATGGGTGAACGATATCTGGGGAGCGGCGTTCGCAGCTGCAGTAAAAGGCCAAACGTAAACAACCTTGTCGACTCCACCGGCAAATAGAAGCTTTCCGTCAGTCGAAAGATCTAGACTCGTGATGGCATCCGTCGGTCCGGCGAATGCCCCAATCTGCTTACCATCCGAAATAGTCCATAACCGGATAGTCTTGTCGACTCCACCACTCACTAATTGAGCGCCGTCAATCGAGAACGCTATATCGCTAACAGCACCTTTATGCCCCATAATCACGTTGACCAGCGACATATTTATAAGATGAATTGAATTCTTCGCGTCTGTTGAAACGATCGTTCGATTGTCGGTGCCAAATGTTACTCCCTGAAACGCGACATCGCCAACAGCAAATCGTTCAAGTGGTAATCCTGACGTATTCCAAACCTGTATGCCATCAGTTGAGTGACTGACGATTCGGCTGGCATCCGTACTGAAGGACATGCTAAATACAGGCCCCGTATGACCCGCCAGTGATGCGATCGAAACCCCATCGGCCGCATTCCAAATCTTGATTGTCATGTTAGTTCCACCTGAGGCGATCTTTGTACCATCCTTCGATATCGCTGCGCTGGTAACGGCCGCGCCATGATTGACGCTGCGAATCGCTGCGCCAGTGGCGGTGTTCCATGTTCGTACGGTCATATCGGCGGATCCAGATACAAGCGTAGTACCTGAAACCACCAATGACGTGATAACTGCTGTGTGTCCTGTGATTTGACGGACTTCAGCCCCATCGGCGATGGTCGATTGTTTGATTGCGTTTTCCGATGCCGAAAACATCTGCGTGCCGTCGAGCGATAATGCGACAGCGGAAACCGCCGTATTGTGCATTACCACAACCAGTTGCGGGAGAGTTGGATCACTTAGATTCCAAACTCGCGCCGTCTTATCGGCAGACCCACTAACGAGTTTGGTCTTGTCGGCGCTGAAAGCTAGACTCGAGACCGCGGCCTCATGCCCGACTAACGTTGCGACAACAACTCCAGTCGCTGTGGCGCGAATAACGATCGTCGGTTTAGTTGCGACGGTTCCCGCCAGGGCAACTAGTGTCGAATCCGCACTATAAGTAACCGGGCCCACGGCAATTGCTGTTCCCGGGATTGTCTTGCTCGCTATGGGTAGGTTCCAGATACGAATGGTACCATCTACGCCTGCCGATGCAATTTTATCACCCTGTGGACTAATCTCGATATCATTGACTACACCCGTGTGGCCAGAGATCGTCAATTTGTCAATACCGTCAGCGGCATTCCACAGTCGAATCAGACCCTGATCATTGCCGCTCGCGACCAGTGCGTCAGTTGCACCTAGTGCGAGCGCCTTGACAGGGCCTGTTTGCCCCAGAAATTGTCGCGTTTCTATGCCGGTCGTTGCGTCAAATACATGAATTGTGGCGTCCTCCCCGCCAGTAATTACCGATTTTCCATCCGCTGTTATTAATACTCGGTTAACAGCAAGTGTGTGCCCAGCTAACGGTCGCGCTACGGCTATAGGCAGTTGCCAGGCCTTGAGCGTGCCGTCCTCACTGCCTGAGTAAAGTAACGTTCCGTCGGGATTGTACGCCAAGCCGGACAGTTGAGCGCTGTGCGCTGCGAGGATTCCCTGTGCTACACCATCCGCAACATTGGTTAAGTGAATTGAGCCCGTCGCATCGCCACTAGCCAGTTGTAAATTGTCTTGACGTACGGTCACACTTCCGATTGATTCAGTATGGCTCGAAATTGTACGTAATGCTACGCCGTCGGTAGCATTCCAAAGTCGGAGGCTCTTGTCAGCAGAGGCAGTGGCGATAATTTGTCCATCATTCGTGACGACAACGTCGTGTATGGGAAGCGTGTGACCGGCGAGCGGCAATGCTGCAACGGGCAAGCTCCAAATGCGTATCGACCCGTCCTCGCCCGCTGATGCGAGCTCCGTACCCGTGGGATGAATGGCAACGTCGTGAATGGGTCCGGTGTGACCGGACAAACTCAATCGTTCGGCGCCATCGGCAGTGTTCCATAGTTGTAAAGTACCCGCCTGATTTCCGCTGGCGATCATTGCGGAGTCGTCGCTGAATGCGAGTGACGAGACGGGCTCGGATTGACCCGTTAATGCTCGCACCAGTGTACCTGTAGTACCGTCAAATAACTGGATAATCGAATCCGCTCCACCGGTCACGACAAGTGTGGCATCTCTGGACATTGCGACGGAATTGACGGCCAATGTATTTCCGCCAAGTGTCAACGCCGGCGTAAGCGGCAGTTGCCACCATGTGAGTTTTCCGTCAGCTCCGCTGGACAATAGCGACTTGCCGTCCGGATGATAAGTCAGGCCGGTGACGGGGCCAACATGGCCGTGAAGTGCTCCCGCCGTCGAACCATCTGCAGCAGTCCACAAACGCACCGAACCGCCGGCATCACCACTGGCGAGTTGAAGATTGTCTTTACTAAAGCTAACCGCAGTGGCTGTATCGGCTAATCCACCCAAAGTACGCGTAGGGGATGCATCCACTGGATTCCAGATGCGAATTGTCTTGTCCTCTGCCGTAGTTGCGATCATTTTACCATCCAGGCTAATTGCCAAATCTGTGAGAGGCATCGCATGCCCAACCAGAGGAAGGGCGGGTACTGGCAATCGCCAAAGCCGAATAGTGCCATCAGCGCCCGCAGACGTAATTTGTCTTTCCACGGGATGGAAATGAATTCCGTTAATGGGCCCTGCATGACCGTGCAATGTGGATAGTTCTGCTCCATCAGCGGTGGTCCAAAACCGTATCGTACCGGTCGAATTGCCACTGGCAATGGTCGTTGCACCGGCGTTGAGTACCAGCGACGTGACGGGGTCAGTGTGGCCCGTCAAGATACCGGACTGTTCACTCGTCTCGGTGTCGTAGACACGCACGGTAGCGTCGGAGCCACCTGTATAAACAAGTTTGGCATCTGGCGAAATGGTAACCGCAGTCACCGCAAGTTCATTACCAGCAAGAGACTTCTCGCGTACAAGTGGCAATTGCCACAATTTGGCTGTACCGTCTACACCCGATGTAAGTAGTATCTTACCACTCGGATGAAAAGCCATTCCGGAAATGGGTCCCTGTTGGGCGCCGATGACACCCTGAACCGTTCCGTCTATCGGATTCCAAACATGAACTACTCCGGCTGTATCACCGCTGGCCAGTGCTGTATCATCCTGTGCAATGGATAGACGAGTAATGCCTGCCGCATGTCCATTGAGTTCCTGCAAAATGGTCGAGTCAGCGTATTGCCAGATCTTCACAGCACCGGACGTATCACCTGAAACGATCCATTGGTCATCAGAACTCAGGCTGACTGGGCCGATCGGCATTTGGTGTCCTGCAAACGTGGCAAGTGGATCAAAATGAAGGATATCCCAACGTTTGATTTCCCCGTCCCGCGAACCGCTAACCACGCTCCGTCCGTCTGGGCTAACCGACAGAGCCAGTACTTGTCCCTTGTGACCCGTTAGTGTTCGCAATGACGCGCGTGTTTCGGAATTCCACATCCTAATAGAACGGTCAAAACTACCTGTGACGATCACCTTACCGTCAGATGTGCCAGCGGCAACTGCAACAGAATTCGTGTGACCCACCAGAACGGGAGGAGCTTGACCCAATACAATTGAGTGGACTAGGACAATAGAAAATCCAATAGATAGCGCTAACTGTATAGTGAAACTGCGTGCAATCCTGCGAAGCATCAATGCATCTCCTTCAAAGAATGACTGGATAAACCAACAAAATCAGCGGCGACGAGTGTGGTGACTTCGACACGATTTTCATTTACAAAAACGCGATCCGTCGTTGAGGCGATCACTACTTCCGTGAGCCAGACAGGGCGAAATTGGAGTCGTCCGCCGATTCTGGTAAGCGTCGCGTTATATTCTATCGTTCATCGGTATCAGGTACCACCGCCGACGGGTCGTTTTCCTTTGGTAGGGGAGGTGGCTCGATTTGATAAAGCGGTTGGGAATTATTTTGAGTTCCATTCCAAATACGCAACACAGCGTCGTACCCTCCCGTGACCACAAACGAGCTATTGGGCGTTACATCAACGGCGTATAGGAAATCGGTTCCCGTGTTTGCAAAAATTCGCACCTGTCCGCCGTTATCCGAGTTATGCATGCGGACAATATGGTCGCCGGAAACTGATACCGTGACGTTCGTGTTGCCGACAAATCGAATCGACGAAATTTGTTTGGTATATCCCACGACACTGCGAAGACGATCACTGTTTGCGGGATTCCATGTCATGATCATGTTATCCGCACCGCAACTGGCCAGCATCTTACCGTCGGCTCGCCAAGCGACACCGAGGACCGCATTGGTGTGCCCTTCAAACTGACGAATTGGCTCGCCCGTAACGACATCGAAGGTTCGGATGTATTTGTCCGCCCCGGCCGTCGCAATAAATCGGCCGTCCCGGGAAAAGGAAACTCCCAGTACGGTGTCGGCATGCGCGTTTGGCATTGAATGCACGACAGAGCCATCATCTACTTTCCAAATTTTGACTTCTCCACTGCGGGAGGGAACTCCGCCACCTGTGCAGATCATTGAGCCATCGTCATTAAAATCAATGGCCGAGACACGGTGGACCAACAGCGACGGATCGTCGATACTCCCAATCGTGCGATCTAGCGCCCAACCCGGGTTGAGATTCCATACCGCGGCCGTCTTTTCCGACGAGCCAGTCAACATTTCGTCATTCGCAGTAAAGGCAATGGCATTAACTGGTCCGCTGTGGCCGACATAACTGGAGACCGCGACACCATTCTCGGAATTCCATGTGTGGATGACCCCGAAGTCACCTCCTGTTGCGAGCTGTTGATTGTCAGGAGTAAATGCTAAAGTTTGAATTGGTTGATGCGCGTCAGTTTCAGCTTTAGTAACAATATCCAAATCCGCCGTGATCTTCAGCACGAGCGCCTCTACGACTGCCACTTCAGCTTTGGCGTCGGGGACGGCAGCCAGAGCATCGTTGTTATCGCGTTCCGCCACACGAAATGCCCGTTCTAGGGTTTCCAACGTTGCTTTCGAAAGTCGTAGGGCGGTGGATGCATCGACAAAGGGTTTGTTGGTCGCGAGTGCGTTGGTGACGGAAGCCGTCGCTATTGCAGCGGTGTCTGCCGCCGCTTTAGTTGGCGCTGCCCTGGCAGCTTCAGCGGCTGTCATTTTGGTGGTTGCCTGTTTCAAGGCCAGATCGACTTTGACGACCGCTTGCGCAAGTAGCGGATCGTTGCCTGACGCCTGCGCCGCCGCTTGAGCGCGGACTAACCGGTCATTCGCTTCCTTAACGTCGGCTACAGCAAAAAGTGCGTCTCGGTCCACAGTCGCTTTTGCCAACGCCATTTTCTGAGCTGCTGCCGTTTGTTCGATCGCGATCTTTTCGGCAGCCATCTTCGTCGTTGCTGTAGCCGTAACCACAGTTGTTTTAGCAGTTACATCGGCTTTTGCAACCGTTAGTGCATCGGTGGCTGTTTTCATGGCGGTGGCTTTAACGGGTATCGCTGTTTCAGCCGCTGTCAACGTCGCTTTGGCAGTAGTAAGTCGAATATTGATATCCGCCAATTGTTGCGTCAATTTGGCGACACGGTTCTTCACGCGAATGTCGCCCCGCATCTCAGCGATTTGGGCTCCGTTTGCCGAATTCCACAACTTGGAATTATTATTCACGCCCGCAGACGCAAAACGTTGTCCGTCTGGTCGCACTGTTACCGCCGTGACGATTCCGCCGTGATTCATGTTCCGAATTAGTTGACCCGTTGCAGCATTCCAATGTCGCACCGTCCCATCATTGCTGCCCGACAGGATTTGCAGTGAGACATCTGGAATTGTCGCAAGGGACGAGATGGGTTGAGTATGTCCCACGATCCTCCGCAAGGCCGACAATCCCCAGAACCGCGCGGAACCATCAGCCGACAGTGAAATAACTCGTTCCCGTACTTCACCAACGGTTGCCACAGCCGCGATGGCCGCCGTGTGCCCAACCAATGTTTCTTCCACCTCGCCAGTATTAGCGAGGTTGAATACGAGCACTTCACCAGTTGCTACATTGCCAGCACCAATGACGCGTGTTCCGTCAGCAGAGAAGGTGACACTCGCAACCGCACCGGTAAATCCAATAAGTTGAGTTGGGGCAACCGCGGCACCGTTAGCAGACGTCCAGGTTTTTATCTGCTTGTTTTCTCCGGCGCTGGCAAGCATCGCTCCGTTGGGGCTAAGCGCCAAGTCATATACGGGTGCTCCGTGATTTGCACTGTAGGTTTGCGCGCCAGTCGCGCCACTAAACCCGCGCACGGTACCGTCTGTCGCCGCTGTATAAACGACCGTTCCATTGGCATTAAACAATACTCGACTGATGGGTGTCTGGATTCCATTTAGAGCCACCCCGAAACGTAAAGTTTGTTTTCGTAACCCGCCAGTTTCATCACCCAATATGATCGTGGTAGAATCCACTCCGTAGGTTACACAACGAAGTCCTGACTCGACCGGGATTGATTCAAGTAATCGTCCGTCAGCGACGTTCCAGGCGATGGCAAGATTATCAGTACCTCCAGATATTAAACGAGTAGTGTCGGCACTAAAGGCCAGATGTTGCGGGGGCGCTGTGTGGCCAGTCAGTGTAGCCTGCAAAGCGCCAGTGGCGACCAGGTAGATTCGAACAATATTGTCTGCTCCGGCAACGGCAACACTGAGGTTGTTTCGACTAACTGTCATGGCTGTGATGACAGCCGGGTCCGTAATTGCACGGACTTGTTTTCCGTCAGCCATGGTCCAAATACGAACGGTTTTGTCTGCTGAAGCGGAAAGTGGCTGGTTGTTGGGTAGGGCGACGGCGACGATGGGCCCTGTATGTCCCGTAAAATCCATCACCTCAGCGCCATCCGATACTTCCCATAACTTTACGCTATTGTCGGACGAACCGGACAACACCTGTTGCGCATTCGTATTAAACGCAACGGCGGTAACCGCAGCTGTGTGACCACCGTAGCGCGCAATTTCGGGGAATTTTCCATCGTTCAAATCCCATACGCGTGCAGTCTTGTCAGTTGAGCCAGAAACTATCTTTCTGTTATCGACACTAAACGCGAGTGATAAAATTGGCGCTTCGTGACCAAATAACGTTCGCACCAACTGTCCGGTTTCCATGCTCCGCACGACAATGACCGAACGGCCGTTGCTCACGCCCGACACAGCAATAAGCTTTCCATCAGGACTAACGACTGAGACGTCAGCGGGCCCAGAATCAGCTCCCAACGAGACCGGGGGTGCTGATTCCAAGTTCCAAATCGTCACATTACCTTCAACATTACCTGCAACCACACGCTTGCCGTCAAATTGAAAAGCGACACTGCTAATTGCCGTCAGGCTGCCATGTAGCTCGTGCATTAAATCGCCCGTTTCATAGTTCCAAATACGAACTGTTTTGTCACCACTGGCCGTTGCGATCTGGGGTGGTAATTGTGATGCCTCCTCCAAGTCTTCCGCGGCTCGTTCAATCACAGTTTTTGGCAATGGTGCGAACGCAATGCTGGTTATCGCCATTTCGTGTGCCTGCCAGGTTCGAACCAGCTCACGCGTCTCGACGTTGACGATTCGGATGATGCCTGCGCCGTTGGCAATGGCGAGCATCGTACGGTCAGGACTGACCGCCAGCACATTGGATTTCTCCGGGATTTCCGCGAGGGAATCAACGAGTTGGCCGGGCATCTTCCACAGCCGTACGAAGTTGTCTGCGCCACCCGTCGCGATACGCTGAAGATTCGCTGTGGTTGGTGCCTGCCCTTCCTGTTGTGCAGGCGTTTCCACAATTTCATTAACGAGTGTCAGGGCGTTGACTTGGGTACCCGTGTCAATACGACCGCTGAGGCTTCCCTCCCCATGATTCCAAACCCTGATCGTCTTATCTGCTGATGACGAAATCAGTTTGGTTCCATCTACCGAAAATTTCAAATCAGTGATAGGGGCCGTGTGACCCTGCAGAGTCAATCCGGGCTCTCCCGTTTCGGCACTCCAAAGTTTAATGGAGTTGTCTGCAGAACCCGTTGCATAAAGTTTTCCATCCGCGCTGACAGCAACGGCGGTTACAGCGTCCGCCGAGGCAAGTTTCAATCGTTGGACATCGCTCGGGCGCCGCCAAAGTTTTACCACGCGAAAACCGCCTGATGCTAATACGTCCCCAGTATTGTTAAATCGCAATGATTGGACGACGTCGAGATGGGCTACACCAGGCCGCCCGTCTTCAATCCGGTTTTGTAGTTCCGGATCCGTGAGCCTAGTAATCAATTGACCCGTAGCAGTATGGTATATAAAAATCTGGTTCGCTCGTCCACACGCAACGTATTGCCCATCGGGCGTGATAGCCACCGCATAAATTGGATTCAATCCTGGGGGCAAGGGACGCCATAAATCAGGTGAAAGTGTGTTGACCACTCCCGCAGATCCCTTGGCACCTTGATCAATCCAAAGTTTGATCAAACCAAGTTGCAGTGAAGTCAGGTTTTTTGCCGCAACGTCATTGCCTAGGGGCGGCATTAAAGGATCCTCACGGTGTGAGGCGACCTTGATCAACAGGCTATCGTTGCCATTTCCAGGAATCACGGCGGGACCACTGTCACCACCGGCTAGAATCGATTCAGCAGTTTCGAGAATCAATTCACCGTTGGAATCTGCTTGACGGTGACAACCGACACAACTCTTTTGTAAGATCGGCAATATTTCCTGGTCAAAATTAACAGGTGACGAACGATTTATCGCAGTAACCGGAATCACTTTTTGAGCGACGCCGGTGGAATGAACACCACATATCAAGAGGGACGCGACAATAAATATCCGTTTCATAATTTCACCTGAAATCAGTTTCCGAAATGCTATTTCGCCGGTTCAACTTTTTGCACATCTAGGGTGACTGGTTGATCGACGACGAGGTTTTGATTGTTGAGTTTTAGGGTAGCGCGGACCGTGATTTGATGACTTCCGGGTGTTGCATTGGCGGCAGCGGTCATAGTGCACTTAATCTGGGTTTGACCTGCGGGGATCGTGACGTTGGGGATCGTCAAGCCGTTCACTCCACCAGGCAACACGGTGCTAATGGCCACGGGCTGATCATAGGAGAACAGGCGGGTAATCGTCACCGTGATTTCCATTTTCTCACCCTGTTTGAGCGCAGCAACTGGGTTCGTTGCCGCTAAGGTAATAGGTGCGGGCGCGATTGAGATGGTGACGGGCGTTGAAAGGAAGGAAACGTTTTTGTTGGCGGGTTTCGCCGCATTTGCAGTATCGGTTGCCCGCTTGTCGACGATGACCTTTTCAGCCGTCGCTGCTTTGGCCAGTAAATCT
>Ga0114994_10002759_pt1 | contig 12840 bp, 11 predicted proteins | sample ArcticOcean_MG_C_9_FD_87043 | JGI IMG/M metagenome (GOLD analysis project Ga0114994, IMG submission 87043) | Marine microbial communities from western Arctic Ocean - ArcticOcean_MG_CB2_152 | ecosystem: Environmental > Aquatic > Marine > Oceanic | place: Arctic Ocean: Canada Basin | collected... | reverse complement strand
TATTCTTGGTGATGGGGCTTTGATCCATTATAGCGGAAAGCATGGCAAAACTTGTTGGGACGCTTGGATGAGTAAACGGCGCAAGGAAGCCGAAACCAACCTTGGAGTAACAACGCTATGACCACTGCTAAAACAATGAATAAGGGAGTTTTAAAAATTGACGGCAGTTTTTTACGAAAGAAAGCGGACATCGGACTTCCGCTTAGCCTACCATAACCGGACATTAATCGTGGGCGTTGATATAGTCGGCTAAGTGCCACAAGCGGACAATAAATACTGACTGACCATATGGACACTGTATCGAGAACTCGCTAGCCTCTAAAATCAGAAGTGAATAAAATTATCGTCGGTTTATGCCACGCTGTTGCCATTTGCAGCGTGTTGATTGGCGAAGCTGATTTCAGAAAAGTAAGGATAACAAAGATGAAAGCCATTCAGGTCCACGAATTCGGCGATGCCGCGGTGATGCGGTATGAGGACATAGCAGACCCGATAGCGGCAGCGGGTGAAGTGGTGATCAAAGTCGAGGCCATCGGCGTCAACCCGGTCGACACTTATATTAGGTCTGGCGTCCACCTGATCAAGCCTGAGCTGCCTTACATCCCGGGCGGCGATGCCGCGGGCACCATTTTGTCGCTAGGCGACGGCGTGAGCCAATTTGAAGTTGGTGATCGGGTTTATGTCGCCAATAGTAGCGGTAGTGGAAGTTATGCGGAAAAAGCGCGCTTACCGGCAGACAGTATCCTGACGTTACCCGACAATGTCAGTTTCGCTCAGGGCGCAGCCATCGGTACGCCCTATGGGACGGCGTATTGGGCCTTGGTGAACCGCGGACGTGGCAAAGCCGGAGAAACCGTGTTGGTTCATGGTGCCAGTGGCGCCGTCGGTAACGCAGCGCTGCAGATTGCCAAAAGCATGGGCATTACCACGATCGGTACGGCCGGAAGCGAACGCGGCCTGGAATTGGCTCGCCAACAAGGGGCTGCCCATGCATTGAACCACACAGAGGACGGCTATCTCGACGCAATTGGAGAATTGACAGGCGGCAAAGGGCCAGACTTGATCCTAGAGATGCTAGCCAACGTGAACCTGCCTCGGGATATGGAAGTGGCTGCCAAGTACGGCCGGATCGTAGTGATCGGTAACCGCGGCCCGGTTGAAATCAATCCCCGCGAAGCGATGATGAAGGAGCTCGACATCCTGGGCATTGCCCGGTTCAACGCGACGCCGGAGCAAATGGCCGCGCTTAACGCCGCCATTGGCTGTGGCCTGGCAGACGGTAGCTTGAACCCGGTGATCGGTAAGGAAATGCCCCTGGCACAAGCGGTAGACGCCCACCATGCGGTATTGCAGCCCGGCGCCTACGGCAAAATCGTGCTTATCCCATGACCAAAATGACCTCTATCCGCCCGTTCCACATAGATATACCAGATGAAATATTGGAGCGAATTCGATCCCAGGTTTGTGATTATTCCTGGAACGATATGGCCGACCTGGAAGGCTGGGGTCACGGCACCAATCTGCAATACATGAAAGAATTGTGCGATTATTGGGCCAGTTCATATGATTGGCGCCAGCACGAAGCGGAACTCAATCGGTTCCCGCATTTTATGGCGTCCGTCGAGGGCAGCGATATCCACTATATTCACGTCAAAGGCAGTGGCCCGAACCCGACTCCTCTGATCATTAGCCATGGCTGGCCGGGAAGCATCGTTGAGTTCATAGACATCATCGAGCCGCTGGCGCACCCAGAGCGTTTCGGCGGAGACGCGAAAGACGCGTTCGACGTCATCGCACCCTCTCTGCCTGGTTTCGGTTTTTCCGGCAAGCCGGAGCGCCCAATCGGTCCGCGCAGGATCGCTAAGTTGTTCCATATCTTGATGACAGACATATTGGGCTATCGCGACTATCTGGCCCAAGGTGGCGATTGGGGCGGTGGTATTTCTTCCTGGCTTGGCTTTGATCACGCGCCGGCGTGCCGCGGTATCCACCTTAACATTATGCAAATGCGCGCACCGGGCGAACTAAAAAACGCGGAAGAACGGGCCTGGGCCGACACATTTATGCGCGATCAGGCCACCGAAGAAGGCTATCGCGTGCAACAGGCAACTAAACCACAAACGCTTTCCTACGCGATGATGGATAGTCCGGTCGGGGTTGCGGCATGGATCATAGAGAAGTTCCAATCCTGGTCTGATACAGAAGGTGACAATATCGAATCTTCCCATGACAAGGACAGGCTGCTGACCAATATTATGGTTTATCTCGTCACCAAGACGTTCAATACGGCGAGTTGGATATACTATGGCCGACACGAAGAAGGAGGGCGAATCTTATCGCCCGACGGCAAACGGGTCGAGGTTCCCACGGGCTGCGCCTTATTTCCCGCTGAGTTTCTGGCCTGGCCACCCAGGAGTTACGTGGATAGGATTTATAATGTGACCCACTGGACGAATTTGCCGCGCGGGGGTCATTTCCCCGCCATGGAGGAACCGGATATGCTCATTGCGGATATTCGAAAATTCGCACGAACGCTGCGAAGCTAGATATTGTTGAGGAGAAAACATGACGGATGAAGATGAACGATCTCTGAGGGCGGCGCGCCTGATCTGGGACTGTTGGCTTGCCGGCACCACTATGGAGCGGCTACCGACAGAGCTGCGTCCGCGAACACGGGCGGAAGGGTATGCGATCCAGGCCCATTACGCGCAGTTCAGCGGACACGCACTATTCGGTTGGAAGATCGCAGCAACCAGCGCCGCTGGCCAAAATCATATCGGCGTCTCCGGTCCGATGGCCGGGCGCCTTCTGAAAGAACGGGTTTTCGAGCCAGGTCAGATGCTGGAATATGGTAGCAATCGAATGGCTGTCGCAGAACCGGAGTTCGCCTTTTGCTTAGGCAAGACATTGACGCCGCAGGCGGTGGAATACGATCTCGAGGAAGTCCTTGGCGCAGTCGACACTCTACACACTGGCTTGGAATTTCCGGATTCACGTTTCTCTGATTTCACCAGCGTCGGCGAAGAACACTTGATTGCGGACAATGCGTGCAGTCATCAGTTCGTGATCGGAACGGCAATGCCCGATGCATGGCGATCCATTGATCTTTCGAAACATGCAGTAACGATAGGTGTATCTGGAAGGGAAACCAACGCTGGCACCGGGGCAAACGTCTTTGGCGACCCTAAGATTGCGCTGACTTGGCTTGTCAACGAGCTATCGAGACACGGCATTTCTCTTGAGGCTGGTTCTTTTGTGACGACCGGGACTTGCACAACGCCCATCGCGATCGTGGCGGGCGACACCGTCACGGCAGATTATGGTGAGCTGGGTCAACTTCAAGCAACTTTTACATGAGTGTAAGAATTTTATTTTCTGCCTCTTGAAACCCTGTGAAGGCTGCTTAGGGTCAAAACCAACCCTTTTTGACCGTCTGAATTAAGGTCCGCTTTACCCTCTATAACCGTAAGTAAAAATATGAAAGTCCGATTTCATAAAAATAACTTCTGCTTAGCGCACGAAAGCAGTCATAATTAAGCGATGAGATTTTAGTCGGCTTAGTGCCAGAAGGAGACATAATTTCTTATTCAAAACCAAAGATGATTGCCCGTGGTTCTATAATAAATATACTGTGAATTTTATAATGGCATAACTAATAGGAATATGAATTGGACCTACGACAACTCCAGTATTTTTTAGCTACTGTTGAAAACCGAAGTTTTGGTCGGGCGGCGGAAGTTTTGCATGTCAGCCAACCTGCTCTCAGCAAAGCCGTCAAGCGGCTGGAATTGAGTCTTGGAGTCAAGCTTTTGGACCGATTACCACGCGGCGTTAGCCCGACACTTTATGGTGAATCCTTGGCCGCTCATGCTAACTTGATTCAGGGGGAATTAGGTCGAGCTGAAGAGGCTATATTGGCCTTGAAAGACGGTAATTCCGGCAGGGTTGTTGTCGGTGCGGGGTCTTCCATGCGTATCGAACTTTTACCGGATGCCGTTGTTCGTCTGCATGCACGACATCCGAACGTCAGAATTAAAATGATCGGCGAACTTTATGATGACTTGCTGCCCGACTTGCATCGGGGAGAATTGGATTTAGCAATATCAATGATCCCTGATACTCAAACGGATCCGGACATAAAACACACAGCTCTTTATGTTGACAAAACTCACCCAACCGTTCGTGTCGGGCATCCACTTAGTAAAAAAAGAAAAGTAGAGATCAAGCATTGCTTGGATTACGATTGGTTGCTACCAGGTAGCGATAATCTTGGTCGACGTCATCTAGACGCTTATTTTCTGGCCCATAATTTGCCTATACCAGAACCGATTATTGAATCAAATTCAACAATATTTGCAATCAATACAATTCGCAAAAGTGACTTAATTGGTTGGCATCCCACACGGGTCATTGGTAATTCAAATGAGACAGGTCTGGTTGCGTTGCCCATTGATGAAATTACTTTAACCCGCACCGTTGGTATCAGCACGCGCCGCGCTAGCGTTTTGTCGCCCGCTGCTTTTATGCTTATCGAAGAGTTGAAAACAGTAAGCGCAAAAATGATTGAAAGCGGCATTGTTATGCCTTTATCTGTGTCTTAAAGGTAGAAATTTAGTATTCCATTAGGTTATCGGTGAGGGCTCAAGATTGAATTGTGCGAACGCTTTCAGCATGAGATTATAAATAAACAATCTATTTAGGAATGGCTAACATGACCAACAATCAACCTAATATTATTTTCATTTTATCTGACCAACATGCTTTTAATGTGCTGGGATGTACCGGCGATGATATTGTTCGCACACCTCACTTAGACAAACTCGCGTCAGAAGGGGTGGTCTTTAAAAATACCTATACGCCGTCGCCCATTTGTGTTCCTGCGCGGATGTCGCTACTTACCGGTAAATTTCCATCTAGCCAGCAGTGTTGGACAAACAGTGACGCCTTATCGTCGGATACGCCAACAACGGCACATGCCTTAGGTGCTGCTGGATATTCTCCAACATTAGTCGGGCGTATGCATGCAATTGGGCCTGATCAATTGCACGGATACGCAAGACGCGAAATTGGTGATCACATAACGGACTGGTATGGTGGCAGCCCCTATTCAATGGGTGTACTTGATAAAGCACAACGGCCCTTTAAAGAAAGTTTGGTAAACTCCGGGCCTGGTCAAATGAGCTACGAGCTGTTGGACCGTGAAGTTACCAAGCAAACACTAATCGAGCTTGATGCTATTGCTGATGCACGAGGAAAAGGCGATACGGCGCCATTTGCCCTGAGCGTCGGGTATATGTTGCCGCACCAACCTTACGTCGCTGATCCAGATATTTACGCCTATTATGACGGTAAAGTTGGCCCGCCGACTTTGGCCCGCCCCAAAGAGGGTGAAAACACTTATTTGGCTTGGTGGCGACAGCAGACGGGTTTAAATCAGATTACACAAGAAGACGAAATTCGGGCACGTACAGCCTATTACGCCTTAGTTGAAACAATTGATATCGAAATTGGCAAGGTTTTGACGAAGCTCGATGAGCTGGGGTTATCTGAAAACACATTGATTGTTTATACGTCTGATCATGGTGATCAATTGGGGCAACGGGGCCTCTGGTGGAAGCAAACCTTTTACGATGAATCAGCGAAAGTGCCCCTTATTATGAAATGGGCAGGCCAAATTCCGGTGAACGAAACGCGATCTGAAATCGTGAATCTTGTTGATTTGTCGGCAGCAATTGTTGAAGCAGGCGGTGGACCTGAGCTGCCAAGCGCCGATGGGAAAAGTTTATTAAAGTTAGCCAAAGGCGAGCCCGTCGACTGGGCAAATGAAACCTATTCAGAATATTGTACAGATGGTCTTTTGGCGTGGTCGGGGGGACGTGTTTTACAATCGCGTATGATCCGGAGCGGGAAATGGAAATATAACTATTACCATGGGTGTCCGCATCAACTCTTTAATTTGGAAACGGATCCGGATGAAATGGTAAACTTGATAGATGACCCCGCTTACAAAGGACCCGCAGATCTGCTAAAAGAAAAAATCTTACGGAACTGGAACCCAGATTTAATCAACGAAAAGATTCAGGCCGGAAATAAAGAAAAGTCTATTTTAAAAGCTTGGGCACAATCCGTGAAACCAGCGGATAAATTCAAATGGGAAACCAAGATGGATGACAATTGGTTGGTCTAGTCGTTTATATTAAATGACACGCAGCCCAATGCCTAGGGCTCACTTCTTTAAACTCAGGCTCATCGATCCGGCATCTGTCTTCTGCCAAAGGGCAGCGCGTATGAAAACGGCATCCCTTGGGTGGATTGCTTGGGCTTGGAATATCACCATGTAAAACGCGATCTTCGGCGGGACGAATTTCTGGATTTGGAATAGGGATAGATGATAACAGTGCACGGGTATAAGGATGCAGTGGTGATTTGAACAATTCGTCCCGGTTAGCAATTTCAACAATTTTCCCTAAGTACATAACCGCAATGCGATGACAAATTTGGGCAACAACAGCCAAATCGTGAGCGATAAACAGATATGACATTCCATACTCTTGCTGCAAATCCATGAATAGATTTATGACTTGAGCTTGCACTGAAACATCAAGGGCCGAAACGGGTTCATCAGCGATAATTAATTTGGGGTTCAGAGCAAGCGCGCGCGCTATGCCGATGCGTTGGCGCTGGCCACCAGAAAACTCGTTGGCATAATTGCGCATCTGGCTGGGCCGAAGCCCGACCCGTTCGAAAATGTCTTTGACCATATTTTCGGCTTCTTTGCCTGTGGCGATCCCATGTATTTGCAAAGCCTCAGCGACAATTTTACCAACAGGTATACGTGGATTTAAAGACGAGTATGGGTCTTGAAAAACCATTTGAACCTGACGCCGATGCACGAACATATCTTGTTTGTTTAGCCCCGTAATTTCAGTCCCACTTATTTTAATTTCCCCTGATGTGGGTTCGACCAGTCGCATGATCGATTTGCCAAGAGTTGATTTTCCCGATCCACTTTCCCCAACTAATCCCAGCGTTTCGCCATCTTGCATTGAAATAGTAACACCATCGACCGCATACACATGGCCGCTAACGCGTGAGAATACTCCTTGTCGAATAGGGAAGTGAGTTTTTAAATCTTTAACCTCAAGCAACGGTGTACTTGATTTTGATTGATCAAGGGGCATCAGTTGGATATCTCCTGCCAACAGGCGGCCCAATGGTTGGGCGATTTTTCTTCAAACACAGGTTTATCTGTGCGGCACTTGTCGGTGGCAAAAGAACATCGATCAGCGAATGCGCAACCTGCAGGTAAATTATAAAGTGGTGGCACGACGCCCGGAATTTCAGTTAATCGTTCATTCAATCCATCACCGTTCGTGATTTTATCCAGCCTAGGAATGGCCGTCATTAAGCCGATTGTGTAGGGGTGCTGTGGATTGGCAAATAAATCTTTGACACTTGCCTCTTCAACTTTACGCCCGGCGTACATGACAACCACACGATTTGCGACTTCGGCAACCACACCTAAATCATGGGTCACCATAATTACAGCCGTCCCCATTTTTTTCTGTAACTCGCGGATCAACAACAATATTTGAGCTTGGATGGTTACATCTAATGCGGTTGTTGGCTCATCTGCAATCAGGACTTTAGGGTCACAGGCTAAGGCAATAGCGATCATAACACGTTGACGCATACCACCTGACATTTCGTGTGGGTAACCGCTTAGCCATTTTTTAGAATCAGGGATCTGTACCAAATCCAACATTTCCTGAGCCCGGTTTGCCGCTTCTTTTTTCGACAATCCCAAATGTTGGGTCAGCGGCTCGCTGATCTGTTTTCCAATGGTCATCATGGGGTTTAACGATGTCATGGGCTCCTGAAATATCATTGAAATCTCGTTGCCGCGGATGACGCGGATGCGTTCCTCTGATACTTGGGTTAAATCTTCGCCGCCGAACATAACCGAGCCGCCAACAATTTTCCCGGGTGGATTGGGAATTAACCGAAGGATCGACAGGGATGATACGCTTTTACCGCAGCCTGATTCTCCAACGACAGCCAATGTTTCCCCTGCATTCACTGAATAGCTCACACCATCGACGGCGCGTACGGTGCCGTCACGGGTTTCGAAATGGGTTTCCAGGTTTTTTAATTCCAGAACGGGCGTACGAGCATCCATTATTAAGCCATACCTACTTGTTTCTTTTGCGGAACCATATCGTCAGGCCGTGATTGGATCATGTCCGTTAGTTCTTTTTGCAATTTTGAATATCCGGGATCGCCAAACAAGTTATCCATTTCATGGGGGTCATTCTTGAGATCATACATCTCGCCAGCGGCTGAGATTTCTTCTAAAGTGAGTTTTGCAGTTTTAGTTCGCGCAGTACGGAGTTTCAAATTGACCCCCGAGCGCGATGGCCGTAAATCCCATTCATTACGTGCGAAATCACGGGTTTCGGAACCACCTTCTAATAAAGGCTTTAGGCTTTTACTATGTAATTCTTGAGGAGCAGAAACACCGGCATAATCATAAAATGTGGATGCCAAATCCAAAGTTGATACTGGGTCATCAATGACTTTGTCAACGCCAACATCCGGCCCGCGCACAACACATCCAACGCGTAACAGCCCTTCATACAACATAGGGCCTTTAAGCAATAATCCGTGATCGCCCAGCCATTCGCCATGGTCAGATGTAAAGACAACAATCGTATTTTCACTCAGTCCCAATTCATCCAACGCCGTTAAAATGCGTCCAACGTTGTGATCAATCAATGAAATCATTCCATAATAATTGGCTATGGTATGGCGTAACTTTTCTTCATTGGGCGGTGTTACCCGTGACCATTTAGCCCGGTGCGCACTTAGTTTTTTATCGGGCATCTCAGGTTTGCCCTGCAGACTTTTTTCATGCCACCAAGGGCGGCGGTCTAAATCGCGTTCCATATGGTGCGGCAATTCAACGTCTTCCGGATTATGTAATCGGCTCCAAGGTTCGGGGCAATCAAAGGGTGTGTGCGGATCTGGGAACGACGCCCATAAGATAAACGGCTCTTCTTTGTGTTGTTCCAAATACCGAACGGTCTGATTCCCAACCCATGTTGAATGATGCCAAGCTGCGGGCATGGCTGAATTCCAGGTTTGTGGTGCACCGACATCTGGCGACAAGTGGGTTTCCCATAATTTGATTTTGTCTTCCCCGCGACCATCCGCGAACAGCCAGCGTTCATAATGTAAGGAATTGGGCGGTGGCGTTGGACGGCCGTTTGCATAATGCCCCAGCATCATGGTTTCCATGTGATCGAAGCCCATGTATGGCCCCATCCAGTCCACGGGCAAGTTAGGTATTGTCGATTTATCTTCTGGCGTTCCAGTCGGTGCAAATGTGTGGTGTGTCGAAAAATGCGTTTTACCAACAAAGCCGCTTTGATACCCAGAATCTGCTAATGTGCGACCAAATCCTTTTTCACCCTGCGCTACTTCCAAATCAATGCCATTGTCGCTGACCCCATGGGTACAAGGTAACAGACCGGTCAAAATGGATGACCGCGAAGGCTGACATACGACGTTTGGTGTAATACAATTTGAAAATTGAGTGCCTTCTTGTGCCATTCGATCCAAATGGGGGGTTTTTACATTTCGGCCTTCAAAACCAAAACAATCCCCGCGGTGTTGATCAGACGTAATTAATAAAATGTTTGGCTTCTTCGTCATGTCAAATCCCCTTAAACAACACTGCCCCCGCGCGGATCCAAATGATCCCGCACACCATCGCCCAACAAGTTGAAAGCGATCATTGTCAAAAATAGAAACAAGCCTGGAAACAGAGATATCCAAGGTGCGAAAGTTAGAAATTCGTTGCCCTTGGCAATCATACCTCCCCAGCTGGGTGTAGGTTCCTGTATGCCCATACCCAAAAAACTAAGCGTTGATTCGGTCAAAATAACGTTCCCCAATAAAACCGAAGCCAGTACAATAATCGGGCCGATGCAATTGGGAAGCACGTGAGCAAAGACAATGCGGGTATTGCTCATTCCCAATGCGTGGCACGCCGTCACATAATCTTGTGATTTAACGCTTAGAACCGAGCCTCTTGCTACTCGTGAAAATTGAGTGATTCGCCTGATAGATAAAGCCAATATAATAGAGGGAACACTTGGCCCCAATATACTAACCAATGCCAGCGCCATTACGATGCCAGGAACGGACATAAATATTTCAACAATTCGCATGATGACTTCATCAACCCAACCGCCGACATACCCCGATATGGCGCCTAATGAAACTCCGGTTACTAAACCGAATATCACCGTAACAAGTCCTATCGATAAGGATGTTTGCGCGCCATATAGAACGCGAGAAAAGATATCGCGGCCCGCTTGATCCGTTCCCATTAAATGTGGCCAGCCGGGTGCCGACAGCCCTCTGGCGGGATCAACAGCATCATACGGGAAGGGCGAAATCCAAGGGGCAAGTATTGCCAGTAAAATTAAAAACAACGTTAGCCCAAGACTAAACTTATTTAATTTTAATTCCAAAAATTTTCTCAAGCTTTCGGCAAATAAAGACCAACCACTTCGGTACTCTGTATCAACCGATGGCATTGGAAGTTTTGTGTGGGTTGAATTGGTCATATGCGGATCCTCGGGTCGATAATCATATACAGTAAATCGACCAACAAATTGGACAAGGCGAAAGCAACACCAATCACCAATACGGCCCCTTGAATAACCAATATATCTTTTTCATAAATACCTTCAATTAACAAACTACCAAGGCCTGGAAGAGAGAATATAAATTCAACAGCGACGGCCCCACCCATCAAATTTGCAAACTGAAAACCAATGACGGTAATAACGGGGTTTATAGCGTTACGAAGTCCATGAACCATATAAACACGCCATCGGCTCAAACCTTTTGCCGTAGCGGTACGGATCATGTCTTGTGATAATACTTCCAGCATACTTGAGCGCATCATGCGGGCTATCAATGCGGCTGGGTGAAGTGCGATTGCCATGGTTGGAAGGGCCATGGCTTTCCATCCAAATTCATCGAACGAGCCATTGACTGGAAAAATGGGTATGGCGACGGCGAAGCACAGCATCAATACCAGTGCGAACCAAAAAGTCGGTGTACTAACCCCAATGATTGCGATCATCCGCGCGATATAATCACCTGTACGGCCTCTGAAAATGGCGGAGACAATCCCCAGTGATGTGCCCACAACAATAGATACCGACATGGTCATAACCAAAAGCAACATGGTGGTTGGCAATGCTTCAAATACCAATTCTGAAACTTCGATGGTGCTAACGTATGATGTACCAAAATCACCCTGCAAAGCGCGTGTCAGCCAACCAACGTATTGAACTAATATGGGTTTGTTTAAGCCTAGTTCTTCGCGAACGCGTTCAAGTTCTTCGGGCTCGACAGAAGAATACCCCTCCAGATCCAGTCCCATAGCTGCAATCGCCGGATCGCCCGGCGACATATGGCCAAGCATGAAGGCCAGCGTCGCGACGCCTAAAAGGGTCGGAATTGAAAAAATCAACCTTCGCAGAAGCACTGTCGTCAGCATAAAGAAGCCTGTCCAAAAACCGTGAATTAAGAAATAAGAATTCGATTATAATAAAAAAATCCCCCCGTTCACAATTAGGCGCGAACGGGGGGCGGGAGTATTACTTGTCGATCCACACCCGGCGGAGATCTTCGCGACCTTTTAATTTGCCCGTCTTAAAGTTCTTTATATAAGATTGACGCGCCGTGCGATGGTTGCGGTAGTTCAAATAGATGTAAGGCACATCGTCGAATACGAGTTTTTGCAACTCGTTAATTTGCGCCTTAACCTTCGATGGGTCTTCTGTTTTGACAATCTCGTTCGCCAATTCGTTAGCCCGAGCATTTTGAGCGCCACCTTTTTTGTTGTAGTACGTAACATTATTACCACCACCTGAGGAATAAAGATCCCAAGCGTAGTCTTTCATGTTTGGACCACCCAGCATTTGCCAAAGCGCCATTTGGTAATTTCCAGAACGCATGTTGGCAAACATCTGACCACCTGAAATGTTTTTAACATTCAATTGTACGCCTACGGCTTTTAATTGTGCCTGCAGCAATACACCGCGCTGAACATGGGCGCCACCTGATCCCGTTTCCAGTTCCAAAACCAATTTCTTTCCGCCCGGTCCGTATCCGGCATCAGCCAGCAGGGCTTTGGCCTTTTGAACGTTTTGGCGAATAGGTGATAGATCACCCGCTTTTGTGAAACCTGGATGCCATGGTGGGAAAATACTTTCGATCATTACGCCCGCTTTGGAATAAACATTATCGATTAATTCCTGACCGTTGACGGCGTACTGGATGGCTTGGCGTACCCGTTTGTCTTTCAACAGCGGATGACGCGTATTGACCGGAAGAAGGGTCAACGTGGACGCCTTACCTTCATCGACAATGATGTTCTTATCATCAGCCAATTGCGGAAATTGTGATTCAGGGAAGGTGTTGATGACATTCAGTTCGCCTTTTTTAAGCGACAAAATGCGAACGCTACCAGACTTAATTGTGCGTGCTTCAAAGCCATCCAGACAAGGTTCTCCTGTCCGATAATAATTGGGATTTCGTTTCAAACCGAGCATTTTTTTGGCCTGAAATTTATCAAACATGAACGGGCCTGTACCCGATGCTCCCTTAATTCCGTATTGCTTTCCTAATTTTGCCACTGCTGTTGGTGACGCGATGCTTAACGAGCTTGCTACACCCCATAAAAAAGAAGGCCAGACTTCATTTAATTCAATTTTAACTGTATGAGAATCAATCGCGGTCACTGCCTTAGTGAATTTT
>Ga0114994_10002757_pt1 | contig 12847 bp, 8 predicted proteins | sample ArcticOcean_MG_C_9_FD_87043 | JGI IMG/M metagenome (GOLD analysis project Ga0114994, IMG submission 87043) | Marine microbial communities from western Arctic Ocean - ArcticOcean_MG_CB2_152 | ecosystem: Environmental > Aquatic > Marine > Oceanic | place: Arctic Ocean: Canada Basin | collected... | reverse complement strand
CGCGCGGCGGCGAGCGCAGGCGCCGCCCAAGGCACCGCCCAGGGTGCCTCGGGCGGCACATGCGTAGGTTCGAGCACACCCTCCGCCCCCGCGCGGTCCCGGGCCTGCGGCGGCCCGGCGAAGAGCTGCGCCGCCAAATCAACGTTCGTCTTCTTCTTCGCCTTCTTCTTTTTAGTATGTGCGTGCGCGGACTCGACGGGCACGGCGCCGTTATCCTTCACGTGGAGCTCGAGGTCGTCGATGGCCACGTCCGGCACGACGGCTTCGAGGCGCGGCGACGCGGGCGCCTGCTTTTTTGGCGCGCGTTGGACAACTTGCTGCATGTCGCGCTCCTTCAATCCCTTCTGGTAGCACTCCTGGCCCATCAATTTCCGCTCCTCCGCCAAACGCTTGGAGCCCTTGTTGCACTCGCACCGGTCGCGCCACGTCGTGCCCTTGTAGAAGCCGAGGCGGAAGACCTGCTTGCACTTTATACATTTCTTGCCGTCGTCCGGGGGGACTTCCCAGCTCCGGAACTGGGGCGCGAGGTCCCACCAGAGCTCCGTGAACGCTTTGAGCTTTGCTGGATCGTCCGAGGCTCCTATCCTTCGCGCCCAGGCCTCGCCGTGCTTGCAGAGCTCTCCATGACTGGACAGGGCCTGCTCCAGCGCTTCGGAAGGAACGACGTCCTTGTTCTGGTAGGGGCAGCCCTGCGAGTCCCGATTGTACACGCCGAACTTTTTTTTCGGCGAACTCGGGACTCCCGACCGTTCACGGACTCCTGGCCCCAGCAGCCGCCGTCGCAGTTCTTCCTACTGCGCGTCGTGTTGTTCCACGTGGCGGGCTTGCGACTCAAATTCACGTGCATCTTGCAGCGCTTGCAGTTCGTGCCATCTGGGGGTGGTACCGGGCCGTCTCTAAATTCAGGGCGTAATTGCGTCCAGAATTTTAGGAACTCTTCCTTGGCGTCCGCGGCGCCGATGCGCCGCCACCAGGCGTCGCCCTGCTCGTCCAGCATGTGGCCCCTGTCCACCAGGGACCGCTCCGCCTCGCTCAGGTGCAGCTTCGTGTGGTCGGCCTTGCTCGGCAGGCGGCCGGAACCTCCCGCTGCTTTGCCGGCCTTTTTAGATCCGGTGGTAAGTAGTGTCTCGGGGCGGCGCCGCGCGGTCTTTTCGCGGCCCATGGTGGTGGCGCACGCGGTTTTGCTATTGGTATGCTAAAGAGGCGTGTAACCTCTGCTGTTTGCGCCGCCTCACTTTCCGCTGCGCGTGGGTAGTATCACGCAACGAAGAAAATGCTTTTACAACAACAACTGCGCGTGGGCAGGCGTAATAGCAGGCGGACAGTAGAGCTCGAGCCTCCTTCGGGAGCGAAATACCCGCACGATGGCTTCGATGTGTCGCTGGCTTCGGTGAGTCGCTGGCATGTCCCCTCCTGCGACGGGTGTTGCCCCAGCAAACGGCTTCAGCGAAGAAAATTCAAAGCGGGTTTTCAAACTAGGCCACCTAACGACACAAGCCTCGTCGTCACGCTTGGCTGCCTCTACCACTTGCGACGCAGCAGGAATTGCACGTCTGCTGCACCGCTTCCAGCGCGTAGCGTTTTCCAGCGCCACGCTCCTGAAAACAAGAGATCCAAAACACTGACCCTGATGGATACGCAGCAGGACGCGATGGAAAAGGCGAAGGAACGGCTCAAGAGGAACTACTCGAAGGCGCGGTCGACGCGGCCTGGCGCGCAAATAATCCAGCCGCGCTCGGGCGGGGCGTGGCGGCCGGTGTCGCGCGCCGCGCCGCCCCGCCAGATCACCGGAGAGCCGCCGCGGCTCTCCCGCGCGTCCGTAGCCCAGGGCTGGGCGGTCAAGCAGTCTCAAAGCACCGGCGGGTACTATTACGTCCACACTGCGAACGGCCGGGAGTGGTCGCAGTGGGAGCCGCCCACGGCCGAGCTGGAGCGCCAGCGCCCCAGAGGGGCCGCGCCGCTCGCGCGGGGCGCGCCATCGCCCGAGCGCGCCGACGAGGATGCGCTCTTTGACGACGACGATGACGATATCGATTCAGACAGCGAGGACGAGATGCCCGTGAGCGAGCTCTTGGCGCGGCAGGCGACGGCCACCGACGCAGCAATCGCGGCGGCGCTCGCGGAATCGCCGGTCAAGGCGGCGGCGCTCGCGGACTCGCCGGTCAAGAGGAGCCGCGGGCGCGCGGGCGGCGTCGGCGGCCGGCGTCACAGTTCAAAGCGGCGGGACCACGGGCAGCAAGAGCCCGTTGTTCCCGCCGCGGTAGAGGACGACGACGCGTCGTCGGTCTGGAGCCAGTCGTCGCTCCCGGACTCGAACCCACAGTCGCCGACGTATGAATCCTTTATCGAGTCGGGCGGCATCGACTACGAGTCGGGCTTCCTCGACGACGAGAACCCCGCGTCCGCGGGCGGCGGGCGCGGCGCCGTCAATGGACCCGGCCGTGCGCCTCCGCGCCGAGCTGCTCGCGTTTTTGCCGGACGCGGCACACTTCCTAGCGGACATCGCGCCCTTCGCCGCGCCGCGCGCGGCCAGCCTCGCCGAGCTCGCGGCGCAGCCCGCCGACGCCCTGGACGACGTGATCGCGAGGGCGGGGTGGAAGAAGTTGAAGGTGAATTCTCTCAAGCGGCACCTGGCGCGCTACCGCGCGGAGCACGCCGGCGACGACGCCAACGACGCGCCGCCGCCCGCTCACGCCGGTGACGGCGCGCCGCAGCCCGCTCCTGCCGCCGATGCTGGCCGCCGTTACTACAACTCTGCGCCGGCCGCCGCCGCTGCCACCGCCGCCGATGACGCCGAGCCCGACTTTGGAGCGCGGCTGGCCGCGCGTGCTGAGCGGTTTGGCGCCGCGCCGACGGACCATGGTCCGCCGAGCGCCGAAGAAGCGCCCAAGCCCGCGGCCGCGCGTGACCGGTCACGGAGGAGGAGGAGGGGCCGGTCGCGTGAGCGTGAGCGTTCCAGGAGGAGGGACACGCCGCGGGACAACGTGGCCCCGGACAAGAAGCGGAGGAAGCGGGGGGGGTCGGCCGTCTACACGCCGCCGTGTAGACGCGACGTGGTAGATCATGTATAACGTGACCTCAATGTTAGGCCGCGGGGGGGAGGATCGCGAGAGGGGAAGGGATGGGCCCGGCCGCCGCCGGAGTGATCGTGGTGTGAGCGCCTAGCAGCGGTCGTCGCGGCGGTCGTAGTCGTCGCGGCCGCGGCCGCGGCCGCGGTCATCTCTGCGGTCGTAGTCGTCGCGGCCGCGGCCGCGGTCATCGCGGCGGTCGTAGTCTCTGCGGTCGCGCGGCGGCGACCGGCGGTCGTAGTCGCGGTCGCGCGGGCGGTAGCGCTCGACGCCTGCGCGAAAGACGTCGAAACGAAAGAAAGAAAGAAAAAAGGTCAAAAGGACGCCGCGCCGCACGCTCGCCGCCGCGGCGGTCGTCGTCGTAGCCCCTGTGGTCGTAGCCGCCGCCGCGGTCGTCCCGGCGGCGGTCGTCGTCGCGATCACGCCCAAAGTACTCGCGCTCCTTCTCGGTGCCGCCGGAGACCTCGACGGCGCGGTACTTGCTGCGGCGGTCGTCGTAGACCTCCTCGTACTCGACCTTGGCGTCCTTCTCGAGGCAGTTGCCTGATGTAGAAGCAGAGCGGTCAGTGTTTAATTATATACATTGAAATGAAGTGGCGGGCAGTTTCATCGAAACAGCGGTGCGGGGAGTGATTTTTTATCGGAAGAAGGATGGCTTCGGAGCAGATGAAAGCCGTCGGAAAAAGAAGGAGTGGCGAGACAGAAAAAGCAGCGGGACAGCAAACATTATATCGAAGCGAATATCTCAGCAGTAGAGAATCATCAACAGCATATCGAAGTAAAGGGCCGGTCTCAACAGCAGAGAAGCATCGTCATCGCGTGGTGGTGAATCTACGGACGCCGCAACCGACCGTCGCTGATCTGCGTCGCGTGGCAGAACAAGTCGTCGCCCTTGCCGTCGTCGGGGCGGATGAAGCCGAAGCCCTTGTGGTTCCAGGCCACGCAGGTGCCCTGCTTGCGCGGGCCGCCCTCGCCGCCGAACTGGCCCGTCTCCTTGGCGCCACGCCGCTCTTCGCCGCCTCCGCCGCCGGGGCTGCGGGAGCGGCGCGGCGGCGAGCGGCTGCGCGGGCGCTCGTCGCGCGGCGGCGAGCCGCCGCGGGGTGGTGAGCGGTCAACCATCTTTGCAGGGACTGTTTACTGTGAGGTGAAACTTTGCGAGATCGACGAGTTTGAACGAAACCCGCACGCAACCGAACAGGGGCTCTGATCCGGACTTATCTGTTGTTCTTGCCGCAACCCCTCAATGAGCGCTGACCTCAACATTAAAACTTAGCCAGGCGCCGGCGCCGCGTCGGCGAACTTCGCCAGGAGCGATTTCCCGGTGAACTCCTTGAAGCGCTTCGTGAACCCCGACGCCCTCGCCGCCGCGGCCTTCCGGCTGGCCGATGCGTCCATGCCGCCGAAGATGGTGAAGGCCTCAGAAGTCCGAGACAGGAGAACGCAGTCCCGCACGCGCAATAAGAGCGACGGCCGCCCGCCCCACTGCTCCGGGTTCAGCGCCGACGCCACGCGGCGGTGTTTTGGCGGCGACCGGTAGAAATTCATGACGGGCCACATCAGGAGCTTCCGGTCGACGGGCACGGGCACGGGCACCCGCGCCCGCGGGCCCCGATCCAGGGCCAGCACGCGCGCGGCCGACGCGCGGGAGAACGTCTTCGTCTGCTGCGCGTAGTTCTTGCGGTCCCGCGACGTTGAATAACGCACGACGTGCTCGGCCCGCAGCTCGTTCAACAGCCGCCGGATGCCCTGCTCTCTTATAGGGGAGTACGGGGCGCGCTCCGCGCCGTCGGCGGAGCCCAGCAGATTGTCCTGCGTGCGCCCGAAGTCCGCGTGGTCCATGACCCTCAATAAAACGAGCTTCTCCCTGTTTTTCTCGAGCTTCGTTTGGAGTCGGTCCCAGGGCTCCTCGTTCCGCAAACATTTCAATGCTTCGTGGTAGGACTTGATGCCGACGATGTACTCGGGGTGGCCGTCCCACGAGCCCCGGCTCGCCCGCAGACTCTCCCGTTTCAACTTCCGGGTCTTCGCCGCGTCGAGGTCGTCCTCGACGCGCAGCCACAGGAGCCGCAACACCGCCAGCCGCGCCCTCGTCGCCGCCTGGCGGTCCCGCGTGCCTCTTTGTAAAACCCGGGCGGCGCCGTGCAGCTTCCGTGAGGCGTACCGCAAGAGCCGCAGCAGCTTCGTCTGCCCGAAGAACCAGCGCATGCGCCGCGCGGCCCGCCGCTTGCGCCCGATGCGGAGCTGCAGTAATAGGCGCAGGTTCTGCCGGACGGCCATGACCAACCGCGCCGACCAGTAGACGTGCCGTCTTATTCTTTGACTGCGCCAGTTCCGGCCCAACACGTGCGCGGCGCGGTTTTGGACGCGCCACCCCGCGTCCGTCTCGCGGCGCTTGAGTACGACCGCGGCGCTGCGCTTCAGGTTATTGCCGTGGGCCGCGAGCGCGCACACATTAAGCCACCGCTCCTGCCGCGCCCGCTTTACTTTGCGGTACTCCAAGACGTTTCCCTCGGCGCCGCAGGCCGCCGCCTTCTTCGCGACGGCGGCCCGTAAGGCGTCGTCGCGCTCGCGGTGGAGCGTCTCGCGCCGCCAGCGCGCCGCCTCGGCACCGCCGCCCGCCGCCGTGGCGCGCCGCAGGGTCGCGGTCGACGGCCGCGCTCGCATCGTAGCGGTCGAAGGTCGTGGGGGAGGCGGTACGACGCTCGACCCCGCCGACTGCGGGCGGATGAGCGTCCCGCGGGACCCGCGCGACGCGCGCAGCGTCGCGGCCGCGGACGTGGCGGGCCGGATGCCGCTCTCGTCGTCGGCCAGGACGGACGGCCGGCGGCTCGACGGCCGGCGCGTCGTCTGCCGCGTCGCCGTCCGCGGTCGGCCCTCCAGCGTGAAGAGGCTGCTGGCGTCGTCGAAGCCGTAGCCCTGGGCCGTCTTTTCGGAGTCAAAGGCACATCTCACCTTGAAGGTCGACCGGCCCCGCGTGTCGAAGACGAGCTTGAACTCCGGCCGCGCCGCGCCCGGCTCGGCCACGGCGTCCGCCACGGCGTCCTCCTGGGCCCGCCGCATGAGCATGCGATTGAGATTGCGGTTGACGAGCATCTTGCCCAGGATGACGTCCGCGCGGCGCGTGCTGCTGCTGTGGTCCGCGGGCGGGTCCACCCATCCCGGTGGTTTTTCGCGCGGCATCGGGCTGCCTCTTTGCTCTCCGCGCTGATTTGAGAGCGTTGCCTTTTGACGGGTTTTACCCTTTGCCGCGAGATAGACACGTCTTACCTAACCGGTCCCAGGGAAGCGTAGATACGAGCCTTCGCACTCCACTCCCTGAAGCTAGTTCAAGGCGAAGCAGCAGAGCAAAATGAGCAAAGTCCACTGCCACTGAACTCACGCGGGCCAATGCGCAATCAAACGCTGCCCAGCGATCGAAAGAAGCCGGCTTCGATCGCTGCGCCCAAACGCGATCGACGTGCGGGTAGAATTGTAGCGTTTGCGGCGCGCGAGACGTTGCATACTACTGCTCCCATACCTAAGCAATGCGGTAATCGATGGCATCCTTCCGCGAATTCGTGGATGCACGTCGGGCGGGCACAGGCCTGACCGCGCAAACAACTCTTCCACCGACACCACTGCTCGAATCCACCTCACCCGCACTTGCGGCGGCGCTGCGGCGAGCCGGCGGCGCGGACAAGCTGCGAGCGGCGGAAGCTTACCTCGAGACGCAGACCGCACCGCCACCGCCGCCCTTACCATCGCCGCCGCCACCCGGACTGAACGTGCGCGTTTTGTTACTCTCCTATGCCAATAATTGGATGTCCGACGGCGACCGCAATAAGGTCTCCAGATTAATAATATTCAGAACCGAGCCGGGGCAGCCCAAAGTACCCTTCTCGTGATGTATAGGTGATATAATTGATTTTACTATAGGTGGGGTAGTATGGGACCCAACGAGACCGCTAGTACGCTTCCTGGGGGCCCTCGAATAATTAGCGTATTTGACGTTCACGGGTGCTGTCGAGCCCAAATAAAACACTTTTTTGTGATGCTGATCGGCTCTCGGACTGCCTATAGGTCAGGGTTGAAGTTGGTTAATCGCCTACACCGCATGCGCATGCGCTTTTGGCACTCCATAGCTCTCAAAGCTCTGGATCAAAAACATTGGCAAATCATGCCTCAGCTGTCTGGACTGCTGAGAGAATTGGTAGATATGATCCAAGCCGTGGCGTATACGGTGTAGGCGATTGCGCACGTCTAATATGGACCCTAAGCGACCCCAGAAAGACCTCTGGACCACGGATCGACTGGATTCCACCGGCGCGACTGGCCACTTCAGCACCGCGAATCAAGAAATTAATTTTTTCGCGCTTCAGTAATTGTCTTATTGATCTCTTTGGACCAGTATCGAACCGAACGATGCCCAAACGGCTGCATGCCGCGTTTCATCATTGATTAAAAGCACTATATACGGGTTTCGATCGATGAATGCACTCGAGTTGCGAGAGCTTGTGTAGAGAAAGCTGCTTTTTTGGCCATACCTGTACAGCGCAGAGTGGTGTTACATAACAATCACTACTAAAGTACTTGCGCATCAGTCAGCATCTAGTCAGTATCAGAGTGAGCATACAGTAGCACTAGTGCACTGGTGGGTCAAACATCGATCGGTAGCACCAAGCAGCGATGCGGCCCAGCGCCCTCTCCCTGCTCCTCCTGCGGCTCGCATGCGCGAGCCAGCCGGTGCAGCCACCGTACACGGCCTACCCGGCCGACATGAACCTGTGGGACGTGCCACCGCCGCCGGACATGAAGGTCAACCTGCGGCCCTTCCGCCTGGCGACGCGCGGCACGGTCACGTGCGTATTTTTGTGCCTCGCGTGGCGCGCCACATCATTGGCGGAGCGCGCGCGCGACTACCAGGCGCCGCTCGCCTTCCTGGCGAAGCCGTTCTTCGTCGCGAACGTCGGCGCCGCCGCGCTCGCCGCGCGCCACGCCAACCGGCAGAAGGTGCTGCTCAAGAGCGTGCTCCACGCCGACGTCGCGCTCGAGGGCCTGACGCTCGTGAACAGCGCCCTCCGGGCCGGCTTTCCCTCGGCCGGGCAGCGCCTGCCCGCGGACGTGCACGTCGTCAACGCGCTCTGCGCCTTCTGGGTAGGCCTCGTCGCAGTCTCGTACTCGCGGAGCAAATGGATCGAGCTGCCGCCGCCCGCGTCACGGGCGCCAGGCACCGTGCATTACGGGGGCGGGTAGTTAACTGTTCATGGTCGTACACAGCCCACGTAAAGGCGGGTAGCTCTGTTCATGGTCATACTAGCCCTACGTGGACTTCAAGTGGTCTTGAAACCGTGACGAGTACCTCTACGAAAGACGAATACAGGGAACGATTTGTACTACTACAGGGCTAGATGCCGACCTCGACGACCACCTCGCCGACGGAGCCCGCCGAGGGCCGCTCCCGGATCGTTGGACGCTTCGCGAGCGTCTCAATCGCGGCGAGGGCGTCGGCGTGCGCCGCCGGGTCGTTCTCGCTGGGCGCGCGGCGCCGGCGGTACGTGTAGTCGAGGAAGGCGTCGTCGGGCACGGAGGGTGGCTTGGGCGTCGCGGCCGCCGAGCCCGGCGCGCGCCGCGCCCGCGCCGGGCAGGACTGCGACGAGCCCCACGCGGCGGCGGCGCCCACCGCGACGCCGTCGAAGTTGGCCGTCACGGCCGAGATGAGGCCCTCGGCGCGCGCGTCGTCGAGGCGCACGACCGCGAGCTCCTTTAATAACGCCGCGACCCCGGCGCCGCCGGCCGGCGCGTAGGGCGCCGGCCGCGCCCGCAGCTGGGCCCACTCGACGTCCCGCAGCCACTCGTGGCGCTGGAAGTCCTGGAGCCCGCGCGCGCCCCCGAGCCGGTCCGGGGCGTCCGCCAGCAGCGCCGCGAGGCAGGACACGCAGCGCGTCGAGAGGCGCGCGCGCGCGTCGCGCGGCAGCGCGAGGTGGCGCCGCCAGTCCAGGATCTTCCTACACGTGCGCCGCGCGTCGTCCGCATAAAAGGGCGTGTAGCCTACGAGGCACTCGTACATGATGACCCCGAGGCTCCACCAGTCGCAGGCGAAGCCGTAGCCCACCTGGGGCCTCAGGACCTCTGGCGCGATGTAGTCCGGCGTGCCCACGGTGGAGTACGCGAGCTCCCGCGACCGCTTCTTAGGTGTATCTTCTTCCCCGAAGCCCGGCGACGCCAGATCTGTGTCGCCGCGCTCCGTGAAGGTCGAATAAGGTGCAACATGCTGCGGCGGCGTCTCCGCGTTCTGCCGCGCCACGCGCACGCACAACCCTAAATCGGTGAGCTTGACGTGGCCGTCGCCGCCGAGCAGCACGTTGTCCGGTTTGACGTCGCGGTGGGCGTAGCCGTGGTCGTGCACGGCCTGCAACGCCTGGGCGATCTCCGCGATGTAGAACTTACAGGCGTCCTCCGGCAACGTATCCAGCTTAACCAATAAAGACATGAGGTCGCCGCCGGCCAGGAACTCCATGACCATGTACAGATGGGTGGAGGTTTGAAACGAGTCGTACAACATGGCGATGGACGTGTCCTCGCTGAGCGCGAGCATGTCCCTTTCTGCTCGCACGTGGGCCACTTGGTTCTTGGCGACCATCGCGTTCTTGAGCATGCTCTTCAATGCAAAAATCTGCCTCGTGCCCGTCCGCCTTACTAGTCTCACTTCGCCGAAGGCGCCCCTGCCAATTAAAGCGAGGGGTTCAAAAGCGTCGGGCTGCAAGCGCTCGCCCTCCTCGCGCGGGCGCTTTGACGGCGTCTTCGTCTCGGGCGTTTTGACTGGGCCCTCCTCCTCGAGCTCCATCTGCTCGATGAGGAGGTCGAGGAGCTCGGCGGAGTCGACGCGGCGGAGGTTCTCCGCCATGGTGCTTTTTTGGTTGCTTGCTTGCTGGCAACGCGCTGCTTTTTGTGCGTGCGGCTTCTCGCGCGCTGGCGTGCCCTATTCCTACCCAGGAGCTCTCCTGGTTGTCTCACTCTCAGCGGCGACGCGCTGGGCACGCAGGCCGCAGGTTGGCGCTCGGCGAGTTCGGCTAGAAGCTACTCGTAAAAAAAGGCAGTCGGCTGTGCGTCCACTCCTTTACGCCGCGCTCAAAAATCGTAATAAATCATGACTATGAAACCCGTCCCCAAAAACCCGCACAATTTTCCTGGCGCATGAACCTTCCTATCACCGTAACAAAAACCTGGCATGAATCGGCGACACCTGTCTCCTCCGGGGCTCCGCCCACGAGTCACACACAAACTCCTAGCACCGTAGCAACATGGAGCCGCTGCGACGAGGCGTCCGGCGGGTTTCTGCAGGAGACTCGGACCAATAATAACCACACAGTTTTAGCACAGCGAGCTAGACGGGCATCGCCCGCCGAAGTTCGCACAGCGAGCTAGACGGGCATCGCCCGCCGCAGCTCGCCGACGACGTCCCGCACGCGGTCGACGCCCGCGAGGCTCGCGCCGCTACCGTCCTCGGCGCCCTCGGCGAAGTCTGCCGCCGCGCCGACGTAGGCCTCGAAGCGCGCCGCGAAGTCGAGGGACGTCGAGAACTCCTTGGCGAGGAAGGCGCGCGTCTCCGCGGCGTCGCCGCAGCGCAGCGCGCGCGCCAGCACCTTGAGTTCGCGCGACGCGCCGCTCTCGGCGAGCACGCGGTCCCGGACGATGCCCAGGACCCGGTCTAATAGGCCGTCGCCGGGCTTGGCCTTCTGCTGGGCCTCGAGGTCCTCCACGTACCGCCCGAAGGGCGCGTCGAGGCGGCCCGCCGCCGCCAGGTCTTCGAAGCAGGCGTCGAGCTGCGCGGACCCGAGCGTCGCCGCCCGCAGCACCTCGCGCATCGCGTCCCGGCTCCGGAGCTGGAACTCGGCCCGCTGGAAGCCGCGCACGAGGGCCACGGCCCCCGCCAGCTCCGTGTCGTGGGGCGCCGCGGCGAGCCTCCGCGCCGCGACCTCCTCGACGGCCGCGCCGCCGCGCGCCAATAGCGCTTCGCGCTTCGAGGCCAGCGTCTCCGGGTCGATAGTTTCGTTGGTCCGCCGCGCTTGCAAAATCTCGGTCACGAGCAGGTCGACGATGGTCTCGGCGAGCTGCGGGTCCGGGGTGGTGCTCGGCGCGGCCCGCGGCATCGTCGGCTCCGGCGCGCTGGCTTCGGGCCGCGCCATCGGCGGCGGCGCCGCGTTCTCGGCGTCGTGCTCCTGCAGCCGGTCGATGAGCACGGCCTTCGTGCCGCTCACCTTGAGGCGGAGCGCTTTGCAGCGCGCGACGAGCTCGGCCTTTTTCAAGGCAGCGAGGTCGCCATTGGCTGCTTGACGAATGGTTGCTCGGCGTCGCGGGTGGCTATTATGCAGCACCGGTGCGGTGAAGGAGGACAGCAGCGGTAGTAGCGCGATTAGATGGTGCAATTGCATGCTGTGCAAGCCCTGCCAAGAGCTCTGTGTTTGCTTTTGCGCATAACAAGCTATAATCGAGCCTCGAAACCCGCACGCAGCCGCAATCGTCTCAGGATTCCTGATGCTTCAACCGAGACCCAAGACAACGTCCAAGACGACGCCGTCGGCGCCTCCACGCCTCAGCCCGATTGCAAAGGTTCGGGGCGCCAAGAGCAAAAGTGTCGACGCACGTCCAGGTCATAAGCTTTTTGTGAGGCCGACACAGCCTGCAACACCTACTTAGGACTTTCACTGGGTAGAACCACCGCTCCACTCGCCCTTCCAAAGAAAGAGGCGTCTCTAGCGACCGCGGGGCGTATTTAGACGCTGCCAAGAGCTTGCCAAGACTCGCGGCAAAAATAACGCACCGACGCCGGCAACCTACAGCGGAACCCGGGAGCCGCAGCGGCAACACCTTAGAGGCACCCCAACATCTCCCAGCGACGCCCAGGAGCTCGCCATGGCGGACACCCCCGTAACCACCGCGACGCCGCCGCCGGCACGCCCGGCCTCGCCGCCGCGCAACCCGCCGCTCAGCGCGCTCGTGCTCGCCCAGCGCGACGTGCAGGGCCGCATCCTGGGCGACCTGCGCTTCATGCTGCACCACTTCGTGCAGCTGCAGTCCGCGCGGGAGCTCGAGCCTGTGCCCCAGACCAATGGCGAGACGCCCGAGAACCGCGAGCGCCTCGCCTCCTTCATCAAGCACCTCGAGCAGCAGATCGAGAAGTGTCTAAAACCGGCGAAGAACGAGGCGGAGCTCGAGGCCCTCGAGCGGCACGTGACGAAGACGCTCTTGCCCGTCAAGGCCCGCCTCGAGCACCAACTCGACCAGGCGACCTCGACCCAGGCGCGCGAGGCGGCGCGGCGCCTCCAGGAGCAGCGCGCCGTCGAGGCGCTCGCGCTGGGCCGCGCGCCCAGCCCCGTCGCGCCGCCGCCCGCGCGGCCCGCGCCAGCCGCCGGCCCCGACCGCGTCCGCGCGCCGCTGCGCGTGCGCATCAAGCGGCCCGCCGCGCGGCCCCGGGACCCGCCGCCGGCCCTGCTCAAGCTCGAGGACGCCGAGGGCGCCATCGTGGGATGCCTCGGGGCCCTCGGCGGCGCGACCATTGAGCCGCCGGCGAAGCGACGGAAGCAGGTCTCCGCGAGCGTCGTGACGGACTCCTCGAGCGGGAGCTGCGGCAAGGGCTCGTCGAGCGAGGACGACGTGCGGGCCTCGCCCCAGCGCTCGAAGAACCGCGTGTCGAACCGCGGGTCGCGCGCGCTCCTGGGCGAGCCCGCCCGCGACTTGCGCTTCGACCATTTTGATGTCAGAACCGTCCAGGTCCTGCCCGAGGCCGTGGATTACACGTG
>Ga0114994_10002755_pt1 | contig 12851 bp, 12 predicted proteins | sample ArcticOcean_MG_C_9_FD_87043 | JGI IMG/M metagenome (GOLD analysis project Ga0114994, IMG submission 87043) | Marine microbial communities from western Arctic Ocean - ArcticOcean_MG_CB2_152 | ecosystem: Environmental > Aquatic > Marine > Oceanic | place: Arctic Ocean: Canada Basin | collected... | reverse complement strand
ACTGAGGAGATTAGAATGACTGACACTATGACTATAAACGTTAAGTGTAAGACAGAAAATCAAAAATCTTTGGTGAATTCAATAAAAGAAAATGAGGTGACAATATGTTCTGGTCCAGCTGGTACTGGTAAGACATTTCTTGCGTGTGCTGAGGCTTTAAAATTAATTAAGAGGTACGCAAAATATAAAAAAATTGTCATAGTTAAATCGGTTACCACCTTAAAAAATGAAGAAATTGGTTTTTTAAAAGGTAATTTAAGGGAGAAAATGGAACCTTTTATGTTTTCTTTTGTTCATAACTTCGAGAAGATTGTGGGACAAGCTATAACATCTAGACTTAGAGAATTAAAAACTATCGAAGAAATGCCTATCGCTTACATGCGTGGGATTAACTTAGATAGGTCTATTATAATAATAGATGAGGCTCAAAACATATCTCAAGAAAATATGAGAACTATACTAACTAGGTTAGGTAAAGATTCTAAGATGATATTCTTAGGTGACGAAAGACAACAAGATTCTAAAGGTGGGAATGGGTTAACTTTTTTAATGGAACATTTTGCTCATATAGAAGAAATTGGTTGTGTACAATTTAATAAGTCGGACGTTGTAAGAAATCCTTTAATTGCTAAAATAGAAAGGGTTTTTGATTCTTTACAAAAGACAAAATAATAATTAGGTTTAAATATGATAATTAGTTTAAGTATAAATGGTGTATTACGAGATGTACTAAGTAGGTTTGGGGAGATATATGAAAAATACCAAGGTAAGGAAGTTATTTCACCAGTTATAACACCTGACTTAATGCAGTATGTAGACTTTAAAAATGAAGATGAATTACTAGAATTTTTATATAACGACGCAACTATGGAAATATTTGGGCAGGCTAAAGAAATAGAACATAATATAATTTCTCACCTTGTGGACCTTTACAAAGAAATGCCTGTCGGTTATAAATTAAAGATAGTTAGTGATGATTTAGGTAAGTCTAAAGCAGCTACATTATGGTTTTTATCTAAGTATGGGTTAGTTTGTGATGAGATTATATTCTACACATCTGACACTTTAGATGAGTTATGGGGTGTTACAGATATTTTTATTACGTCTGATACTGATATAATTACTAGTAAACCTGAAAATAAAAAACTAATAGTAGTCGACAAGTGTTACAATCAAGACATGGTGTGTGACTTAAGATTAAACACAATAAAAGAAATAAAATCATTAGAAAATGTCTTTGAGGAAACAATTACCGCATAGTAACCTAAAACTTAAGGTTGGGTCTGAACAACTGTATTTTGATGTTGACGAATTAATGTCTAACATTGAGATGCTTGGTGATAAGGATGGAACACCTACAGTAGAAATAAATTTACCTAAGTTTGAATTTTTTAAACTTATGTTGGACACCACTTGTGGTATTATCGAAGAGGTGGATGAAAATTTAGGGGTGATATCGATGAATAAACTATCAATACCTTATAAATTAGCACTAAATACATTAATAAACTATAATATAATTAAAAAACTGTAATTAAATGGAACAACAATTATCCCAGTTACAAACTGGATTAACAAAAATGGAAAACAAAGAGGCTAAAATTTATTTTTTAACTCAAGATACGGAAGGTAGAGCAATCGCTTCCGTGGCTATAAATTATCAATTTGTAAAAATACTTAATGAAGCAGGGTACAACGCATCTATTCTATATGAGAAAAAAGAATACAAAGGTGTTGCTGAGTGGTTACCTAAAGAATATGCTGAATTACCACATGCTAGTATAGAAACAGGTGAACTTAGAGTGGGTCCACAAGATTTTGTGATTATCCCAGAACTTTATGGTCATGTATTAGAACAAATAAAAGAAATGCCTTGTACTAAAATGATTTTCTGTCAAGCTTATGACTACATATTAGAGACTTTACAGCCTGGATTTAGTTGGGCAAACTACGGCGTAACGAAATGTATTACAACTACAGACTCACAAAAAGAATATATTAATAATCTTTTTCCTTCCATACAAACTGATGTGATAAAACCTTCTATACCAGAATATTTTAAACCTAGTAAAAAACCTAAGACACCATTAGTAGCTATACACACTCGTGACCCTAGGGATACAATGAAAATTATAAAAGAATTTTACCTTAGAAACCCACAATTTAAATGGTTAACATTTAGAGACATGAGGAATGTAGGTAGGGAGGAATTCGCTAAAATATTAGGTGAATCTTGTGTAGGTGTGTGGGTAGATAGAGTTAGTGGTTTTGGTACTTTTCCATTAGAAGCCATGGCTTGTAATACACCAGTTATTGGTAATTTACCTATATTAAAACCTGATTGGTTAAATCAAGAAAATGGTTTATGGGTATATGACGAATCTAAAATTGGTGAGGTTCTAGGTAACTACGTTAAGAACTGGTTAGAGGACAACTTACCACCTAAGTTATATGATGAGATGGCAAAAACTGTTGTACCGTATACTGAAGAAAATGAACGTAATGAGGTAGTGTCTTATTTTAAAAACTTATTTAAAGAAAAAACAGAAGAATTTAATAATTCTATAAACAAATTATCCCCTGTGGGTGCAAACGCTTAAACGATATGAATAATACAGATGTAACAGTTATATTACCTATACATAGTGTAGATGGTAAATTTGAAGAATGGTTTTCTAAATCCATTAAAAGTTTAGAACAAACACAAGTAAAACCAGGTAGATTGTCTTTGGTTTGTGCTGACAATAAAAAAGTTAAAGATTTTATGGAGTCTTGGAAATCACCGGAAGGGATTACCACAGATATCTTATATAATGATGGTGAGACAGACTTTTGTAGTCAGGTTAACTTTGGTGTGGAATCTTGTGAAACAGAATTTTTCTCCATACTAGAATATGATGACGAATACTCTAATATTTGGTTTAAACAATTTAATGAGTACGTAAATCATTATGAGGAAGTTGATTTATTTTTCCCTCTAGTGGTAGATACTGATGAAAATGGTCAATTTATTGGGTTCACCAATGAGGCTTTATGGGCTATGGGTTTTTCAGAAGATTTAGGTTACTTAGATAATAACACACTATTAAAATACCAAAATTTTCAAATTAGTGGTATGATAATGAGAAAAAGTAAATATGATGAAGTTGGTGGTTTAAAAGCTTCTATGAAATTAACTTTTAATTATGAATTTTTATTACGTGCTACATATAATGATACGGTAATTATGACAATACCGAAGGTTGGGTATAAGCATACCAATCAACGTGTAGACTCATTATTCTGGGATTATAAATTTAATGACGATAAGAGACTCTCACCAGAAGAGGCTAAATTCTGGATTGAGCTAGCTAAAAAAGAATATTTTTTCACTAAAGATAGGAATGTAGAGTACTCTGTGTAGATGGGACGTAAACCACTAACTAAACAGTATTTTGGGCCTGACCAAGAGGCAGCTGTTCGAGTATTTTTAACCGCTACCACCTGGGATGAAAAAAATAAGGTATATAATACCTTTCTTCGTGACCCACTAACTAAGATGATTGATAGTATCATAAGACGTTATAAATTATATCGACCAAATATGGAGTTTAGAGATATTCATGTAGATACTTTATCTTTTTTAGTGACTAAAATGGAAAAATTTAAACCAGCAAAAGGTAAAAAAGCTTACTCCTATTTTGGTACTATTTGTAAAAATTATCTTATGGGTCAAATAATGAAAGATAATCGAGATAGGAATAGAAAAATATCTTATGAGGACATATCGTATAGTATAGAACAAGACGAAAAATACTCTTATGAGATGGTAGACGATGATGACTTACCTTTAGAGAAAATAATTTTGTCTTTAGTTAAGGAGATAAAACAATTTATTAATGAAAATAGGGTAAATATTAACGAAGAAAAGATTGGGTATTGTTTAATAGATGTTTTTGAAAATTATAAAACTATTTTTATCGCTGGAAAAGGTAATAAGTTTAATAAGAACGTAATACTTTATCAATTACGTGAAATGAGTGGTCTTACAACAAAAGAAATTAGAGCTTCTTTAAAACCCTATAAAAATATATATAAAGATATTCTAGGGTCTTTAGTAAACCAGTAATAAGATATTTATAGGTATGCCTAGACCTAAAAGAAAAGAAATAAAACTCACCCACGAAAGTGCTGTGTCTTTAATGCAAGAGATTTATAATGAATCTGTAGAACAACGTAGTACTGCAATAAGAATACAAAATAAGATGATTGGTTTTATGAAAGAGGCCACAGACATGGCTTTAATTGGTCCCGTACTTAAGGAACAACAAAAAATTATAGATTCATCCATAGATAAAAAATTACAGTTATCTAAACTATTAGCAAATATAGTGTCTAAAAATATGGAAGATACTCAAAGTCCACACTCGTTAGGTGAGGACATTAAAGAATCTATTAATCAATTACTAACACAATCAAAAGATGGTGATGGTGATAATAGTGTTAACTATAAAATGTAATGGCTTCAGACTCTATACAAACACAGAAAGATATATTTGGGGGGATTCAGGGTCTCTTGGCTTTTTTAGATACTACTGACGAAAAAAAGAATAAGGCGAACACAGAAGCTTGGAAAAACACCCTAGAGTCGTTAAGAAATATTACTAGTAACCCACTTCCATTCCTATTAGAATTACTAAAAATTCTAAAACAAAAAAAATCAAACGAAAAAGCAGGTCAGAAAGCTAAAAAAATGCGTGCAGCAAAACGTAAAAAAAGAAGAGGCCAAAAAAATAAAACTGAAGATGGTAAGTTTAAAGAAACCAAAAAGTCCTTTGCTGAAAAATTTGGTTTGGATGTTTCTTCTGATGCTTGGTTACGGATTCTAAATCAAATAATCCGAGAATCAATAATCGAAACCTTACCTAAGGTAGATGATATCTTGTATGAGGAAATAATTGCTGCTTTTAATTGTGATTTATCTATGTTAGTACCTGTCATGGGTGACGGTCTTAATGGACCTATTGTTATTAATATTAGTGCTGTAGACCAACTAAAACAACTTTTTAATGACCCTAGTAGTGCAGTTGGTAAATACATGTATGAACAGGACCCATTAAATTCTGGGGTTTACTCACCGGGACAATCACCATACCCAGTTAATAGATTTTTAAGAGATATAATTTTTAATAACGGGGCTTCGGTGTCTACTACCCTAGGTACAAGACAAACAATATATGGTAGAAGTGGTAGAGCTCTTTTCGATATTGAAGCTTTAAATAATCAGTTTCTTATCTGGCCATATTACAAACTTGAACCTGGTAATCCACAGTACAACTCAGCACCTTCAGCTGCTGTTGGTGGAGCACAAAAATTTACTTTTGTTGAATTTTTAAAGGATTACTTTGGTAACATAAAACTTATAGAGTTGCAGAATTTTTTAGGTGCTGTTATGGAGATTCTAACAGGATTTATGAGTGTTAGGAATAAGAATTTTAGTGTAGAGAACTTATTGGGGTTAAACAAGTTGATGGCTTCCGTTAATAAGATGTTAGAATCTTGTGATGGTATGGATATGCATACATCAACTGACTCCTTAAACGCTCTGTCCGAATTACATCAAGATGATAGCTTTTTTGAGTTTACTCCTGAGGAGGCTCAGGCTTTAGAAATAGAGACTGAAAGAAAATCAAAAAATGTAATTAGTTTATTAAGTTGTGGGGTTGTAGATGTCCCAGTGGATAATGACATAATAGATGAAGGTGTGGATTCTATATTAGCAACACTTAACAAAGACGAACAAATGAAAGAGTTCGATTTGGTTCTACAGAAATTTGCTAGTAGTTCGGCTAAAAAATACGGTTTTGAAATCGACCTTGGTTCTATTTCGTTACCGGCAGAAATAGACTTTAAAGAAAACTTGATTAAGAAACTACCTCAGATTTTAGTTTATTCCGTACTAAACCCAAAAGGTGTACTACCAATTATACTAACAGCAAAAATGTTAAATCAGAACGGAGACATACCAACAGGTATCGACATGTTCGCTAAAATTTTTAAAAGGGTTATTGTACGAGTGGTTAAAGAATTTTTAGCTGCGGTCGCAAGAAGAATTTTAGCTCTAGTTAAAGAAATACTTTTACGTTACATAAGAGATTTAATAAAAAGAAAATTATCTGAAATGAATAAAAAGAAGATTAGGATGATTAAAAAGTTATTAGACATTCTACTCCCACTTATCATTGGGTTACAGGAGGCAAAGACCTGTAAGGAGATATACGCTATTTTATTAGCTACCTTGGCTGCTAATATGCCTGATATTCCTTTTGGGGTACCACCTTTTTTAGTTTCAGCTGCTAGACTAAGACCCGGAACAAGTGCTTTGGGCACTTTTGAAAAACTGATAGGTAAGTTACAGGAACAAGGTATACCGGTGGGTGACATGCCAGACGGTTCACCTAACTTATTTATGTTATCACAATTTGCCTTAATACAGGCTCAAGATGAAGAAAAAACTGATAATGGGGCAGCCCAAGGAGTTATAATGTTTGGTCAAGTTATAACAGCTACAGGTCCTGCTATAATAAAACCTTTTACAAGAACAGATAGTATATTAAAATAGTTATGAGTGAATTTTTTAAAGAATATAAAGAAAAATCTAATGATGAAATATTAGAAGTAATGCAAACACTTAAGGATGAGTTCGAGAGAAGTAAAAATGTTATGATTGAGCTTACCTACCATATAGATGATGTTGAGAAAAAATTTAACATTTTAAATGATGAGATTAAAAAAAGAAAAGGATAACGGATGTCTTTAGGATACGAAAATAGAAATAAAGCTAATAATTCTATTATTAGAAATAAGTTTATTACTTTAGGCACATGTGTTAACAACTCTGACCCTAAAAGAGCTGGTAGAATTCGTGCTATACCCCCAGAAGGAGAAAATTTAACTATTGCTAAATGTGACGACCCAAAACAATGTATAAAAGTATACGATGAGTTAGCCGCTAAAGGTGAATTAATCGTTGGTGGGTCTAAAGTCCAATACATTCCTTGGGGGATAAACGACCCTTGGACATTCTCACCTTTTTTACCACTACCCCTACACATATTACCTAAAGTAGGTGAAGCTGTAAAATTAATTTCTTGGGAATCAGAAAAAAACCTAAATCAAGAATATATCGGGCCTTTAATCTCTCAACCAGGAGCAATAGAATTGGATGGGTACCAAAGTGGTAAAGAAAATACCGCTGCTGGTGTTAATAATAAAACTTTAATGCCTTATGCTGTACCTATAGGTGATTCAAAAATTAACCCTAGAAGCACACCCTTACCACTAAGTAAGGGTAGTTTTGTTAACCCCGATGATATTGGGTTGTACGGTAGGAATAATACTGATATAATTCTAGGTATGTCGGAAAACTCGTTAGTTGATGAGACACCTGATGATGTAGAAGCTTCTTACCCACAAATTCTTATACGTTCAGGTAAATTAATTAAAAATACGTCAGTTAGTTCAAGACCAACAACCAATCTAAAACCAACTTTTATACAGATTAGTACTTTTCCACAAACCTTAACTAGGGTGGAGGTAGAAAAAGAAATAGTGACGGAAGAAGATTTACCATTAAGTACTTTAATAGAGTATAAAATGGACCGTGCTTCTTTATGTCAATCACCTATGGTTTTTAATGGTGAAGTGGTCGTATATAAAATGCCACCTAAAACTAGTGGTGGCCAAACACCTATGTGTGCAGCATATGGTAATTCTACACCTAGTAACACTGGAGGTGGTGTAGTTGCTGGACCTACAACACCCCAAGTAGGCCTTACTATGACTTTTACTAATGCTCCAACAATTAAAGATATCGGTAGACAAATAAATTCGTTAATATCAAATATAGATAAAGAACAATGGAGTAAGGTTTTAAAACAACCTAATGTTAGTTGGGCTACCAAAACATTTAGTAGTTCTGTAGATTTAAACAATCAAAATAATTTAGGTGCTTTTTTAGGGAATACACACCCACTATACTTTAGACCTGAAATTACTTTATTAGAAACTATGGAAGAAGGTGAACCCGCTGTATGGTCTGTTCCTGGTACTTTTGATGCTGTCAAAGACCAAGTTACTATATTAAAAAACACTATCGGATTAGATGGTGTTAAGAATAAGGGTGGTGGTTTAGCTTTTGAAAACGCTGAAGGTAGTAGGGTGGTTAAGAAAGAAACTAAAAAGGTTAAAGAAATGGTACCAGGTCCACCAAAAAGTGAACAACAAGGAATTATTACTGCAGCAGGAGAAAAAATATATTTATTCTCTTATAACACCAATGACTTAAATGGACCTATAACACTAAATTCTAATTACGGAATACCACAAGCAAAATTTATAGACGACATAGACTCTAAAACTAATTCACTCGTAAGAGGAGAAAAACTTTTAGAGTTACTTGTAAAAATGGCAGCATTCCAAGCTAACCACACTCACTCATGTCCGGGAGTCGCATCTTGTCCTACAGCACATGACGGTACAACAACTTCAGATATAGATAAATTAATTAAAGAAGCTGGAGAAACTATCCTTAATAAAAATATAAGGATTAACTAGATATTTATAGTAAAGTAAAAAAATGATACATAGGTCCTATTTTAGTAAAAATAACACTATCCTCGCTAATAGTGAGGTTAATACAGCTAAAAACCCAGTAACACAACTTTTCTACGGTAAAAGCGTAAGTAAGAGTTGTAGATTTACGGGTTCACCAGACCATATATGTAATGGTACTACAGGATTTACCAAGAATTCAGATACTGGATTTAGTAGATTTATATTCAATTTAGATTTAGATGAATTAAAAAATAAAATATCTGATTGTTGTATACCTTCTGTTAACTCTTTAAATCACACATTAAAAATGACTAACACGTCTAATTTTGATGATACTTTAATGAATGATAAGATATTAGTAGACGATACTAGGCGTGCTACATCTTTTACTTTAATGTTATTTAAAGCTGTTACTGGAAATTCGTGGTCAGAAGGTGTTGGTTATGATTATTTAGTGTCGGACGGAATGTTTGCTCCTGAGTTTGATTTGACTTATTCTAAAAGACCTAGTAATTGGTTTTCTTCCACAACATTAAGTATGTGGGGTGTGTCGGGTATATATGATAATACCGACAATACTAGTTATACCGTATTAGCTACTCAAGTTTTTGACCAAGGTAACGAGAACATTGAGTTTAATAGTAATTTACTTAATGTTGAAATTGGTAATCTACTAACACAACCTACAACAATTACCTCCGCTAATACTTATGGTATTGCATTTATACCAGCTTTTGAAAATCTGACTGGTTTGACAGAGGCTTATTCTGTTGGGTTCTTTAGTAGGTACACTCAAACATTTTACGAACCTTTTCTTGAGAGTCAGTTTAATGACGTAATAGATGATAATAGGGGTGATTTCCATATAGGTGTTAGTAATAAATTATTTTTATACGCTTACGACCATAATGGAAGTCCGTTATGTTTTGATACCTTACCCACAGTAGATGTTGTAGATTGTAATGGGTCTACTGTTGCCACTTATACCGCGACACAATTAACTTGTGGTGTTTATTACATACCATTATCGTTAACTAGTGTCGCACAAAACCCACCTGTTATCTATACTGATGTATGGTCTAATCTAAGTGTTGGTGGAATAAGCCAACCTAATGTAACAAATGAATTTATAATTTATAACAATAATTTAAGTATTGGTTCTACAGCGGGAGAACCTAGGGTATACGGTTATTCAGTTTCTGGACTTAAAGAAGATGAAAAAATTAGTACTGGTGAAACTAGAAAAGTATTTATTTCTACTCGTGTACCTTACACTGTAGACGAACAAGTTTTAGTCGATAATTTGCAATATCGTATCTATGTGACACAAGGTACCACCCAAGTAGAAGTAATCCCTTGGATGGCGGTTAATAAGTCATTTACACATAACTATTTCCTCCTAGATACAAGTTGGATGATTCCTAATGAATACTACGTAGATATTAAAGCTACTTCTAATCAACAAGTAGATATTTATAGAAAAGTAATAAAATTTCAAGTAATTAATCAAATATGAAAAAAATAAGAATGGGTGAAAGTGAACTAGTGGATTTAATAGAGAAATTAGTTAAAGAAAATATAGGTGGTGGTACTGGTTTTGCAAATATGTTGAACACTCCCACGTCCAAATATAAAGATTTATATGAAGATGAAGATGTTGAGAATGAAGAAGAATTAGAGGAGGATGAAGTTAATGCGGATTCTGCACAAGATGGTGATGAAACATTAAATGTTAATGTGATGAAACAAACCAACCAAACTGACTGGATGGGTGAAAATAAAATTACCGAATCTCAATTAGTTAGAAGACTATCAAAAAAATTACATGAGGCTGAAGGAAAAGGATGTGCTGAATCAGAAGGTGGTTCAGGTTGTATTAAAAAAAGAGGAAGTGGATGGGTTATTTTAAATAACAAAAAAGGTGGTGTGTGGAGAGAATGTACTAGTGAAAAAGATTGTCAGGAACAATTAGATGCTTTTCACGCTAATTCTTAATTAAATAAAATATATAGATATATAGATATAAAAAAACCACCTAATAAGTGGTTTTTTTGTTTTTAGATATCTTCTTCATCATAATTATATTCATGAGTTACTGTTGTAGATGATGGTGCTTGTTCTTCTTCAACAACCTCTTCATTTCCTTGTGGTGAAAAATTCTCTGCAGCTGTAAAACCAAGTCCAGCCATTACAATCCATTGTAGTGATTCGAATAACTTAGCGTCAACCGTAAAGTCCCAAAATAGGTTTGCTGTATAACCAATTAACATAAATAAAAGACATATAAAGGTTACTGTTCTTTTACTAGAGATTTTACTCCCACTACTTAACATGTTTTTAAAGAAATTCATAATAGTTTTTATTATAAATATCTATGCATAAAAAAAAGCCCTCATAAAGAGGGCCTTTTTTAATATAAAACTCAATTAGTTAGAATTAAGGAGTTACTCTTTTTAATTCTCTAATATCGAATGTTCTAACACCATCAACAGTAATTCTTCCGTAGAATCTATTGTTTACCATTTTCTTAGCGTATCTAGTCATGATACCTTTGATTGGAGTAAAGTTGAATGGGTTATACATTGTAGGAGTTAATTGTAATGGTACATATGGTGCGTAAACGTACCCAGTATCCAATAACGATGTTCCTTTATGTCCAATTAACACTTGGTTAGCTGGGAAGTAAGGGTCTCTATATACAGTAAATCTACCTGATAAAGTACCTATTTTCTCGATACCCATGTTATATTGGTCTTGTTCTGGTGCTGCGTTTGAAACGTGGAAATATTCCAAGTCATCAAATATAGCAGAAACTTCAGAAGAACATACAATCCAGTTAGCCCCACCTCTTAATGTAGATTTGTGAATCTGAGCTGATAACTGATTAATAGCAGTAATCAAAGTTTGATTCCAATCTTTTTGAGTGTATGGTGCTTGACCAGCTGTAAAACGTCTCCATCCATTATAATCCCATCTTAAGTTCCAAGCTGCACCTTTTCTAAGGTCTCTCAAGATTTCTCTATCAATTTCAGCTGCAACTTCTTCAGATAATAAAGCTGTTAATTCAGCTTCAGCATCAATGTTGTGGAATGCAGAAACGTCTTGTGCAAGTTCTGGTGACCAAGAAGCTCTTAATTTTCTTTCACTAACAGAAACTGTGACAGCTTGTAAGTCGAAAGAAACTTCTCCCATTTCATCTTCAAATTCTAAAGTAGCATAATTTCTCCAATTTGCTTGGAATGCCATAGTTGCCGATGATGCTGATGAACCAACATAACCATCAATTGATGATGGTGTAGCTCCTGTAGCACAACCGATACATGCTGGACAAGATAAATCTAATTCAACATAAATTTTACCTGTAGAGTCACATAAATCAGTTCTGTCTACAATACCAACACCGTATTTCTGTGTAACAACACGGAATAAGATTGGATAACCTGCATCATAAGTGACTGTACCAGCAGAAGCCATTCCTTGTGATGTAACATCACAACAATGGAAACCGTAGTTAGCAGTCATTGTTAATGAAGCTAAGAAAGTTTCACTATCTTGTTCACTACCGTCTGGTCCAATTAATTTACCACCATTAGTTGACCAACCACTAAATGCAAGAAGTTGTGTTTTATGACATCCAGTATTAGGTGTTGCGATATCACTTAACTGATTTCCAACCCATGCTTGTGGATATGCAACAGCTGTTGAAGCAGTCCAACTACCTCTTGAGTAATCGTAAAGTCCGTCATCCGCTGCTTGTGCTGCATTACCTGCGTAGTACTGGTCGTATAACGAAGTAGATGCTGCAGAAAATGCTCCACCTGGTGTAGCTGGATATGGTCCTCCTGCTGCTCCAGCTCCTGTACCATCTGGGTTTCTTGGTGCTCCATAAGGTGCATAATGTTGTCCACTTGGTTGTGCTGCAATTTTAGGTACAAAGTAAAATAATTTACCGATTGGTAAATTCATAGCTTGTACAGAAACGATATCGTTTGCCAATAATTTAGAGAATACTCTCCTAATAATTGGAAAAACAACTGTTTCGAATGAACCTGAATCAGAAGCTGTTGTAGCTTCATTAATTAGGTTTGTTGCTTGATTTTCATATAGCTGAGCTATATTTTCTCTAACGTGACCTTTAAGTCCGTCAAGGAAACCAAGACTGTTCCATTTGTTTAAGGTATCTTCTTTGATAACTTTAAGGTGTTTTAACCCGATGTTACCAACCATACCTGATTCTAATAGTGCTCCCATAGTTT
>Ga0114994_10002754_pt1 | contig 12853 bp, 15 predicted proteins | sample ArcticOcean_MG_C_9_FD_87043 | JGI IMG/M metagenome (GOLD analysis project Ga0114994, IMG submission 87043) | Marine microbial communities from western Arctic Ocean - ArcticOcean_MG_CB2_152 | ecosystem: Environmental > Aquatic > Marine > Oceanic | place: Arctic Ocean: Canada Basin | collected... | reverse complement strand
TTCGCGAGGATCTGAGATTGAGCCTTACATGGGGCATGCAGAAGTCTGGTTTGATCGCTCCTCTATGGGAAACCCAACTCCAGAAAATAAAATCGCATCACGGCGTGCCTATGATGACGAATCCAAATTCATTGATTTTGCTAGGTCTTCGATGTTCTTAACTAAAGAACATGTAATCATCGACCGCCGCTAATAAAGCATCTGAAACTCTTTGCTACGAACAACAAGCTAAGAAACCCATTGATTTCCGTATCTGACATTGAGTTGAGTTACTAATGCGCCTTCAAGAAATCCGCACATACACAACCGTGCCCCCTGCAGGAGTTGGCGGGTCATTTTGGGTGTTCGTAGAAGTCGAAACTGACGATGGCATTACCGGCGTGGGGGAGTGCTACGGAATTCCTTTTTCAGCAGACATCGCCACTTCGATGATCACAGACACATTCGAACGTTATATCGTCGGCGCCGACCCCCATCATCTGGAAACGCTCTTTCGGCGGGTCTATTCAGCAGGATTCACGCAGCGACCCGATATTTCAATGATGGGCGTCTTCAGTGGCATTGAGATGGCAATTTGGGACATCCTCGGGAAGGCACACGGTGTACCGGTATACGAACTGCTCGGCGGAAAGTTCCACGATCGACTTCGCACCTACTCCTACCTGTATCCCTTAGAAACCGACACTGCTGGTAACGCACTCCCAAACGAACCTGACGTTTATCACGACGGGGACGCAGCCGCTGAAAGCGCGTTGCGGTTCCTAGAGATGGGTTTCACCGCAATCAAAGTCGACCCGACCGGACCATATTCTTTTCAGGGAGGACGCGAACTGTCGCTAGCGGAGTTGAATCGATCAGAGTATGCAACTCGCCGCATCCGAGAAGCCGTAGGTGACCGGGCCGACATTTTGTTCGGAACTCACGGCCAGATGACAACAGCTTCCGCCATTCGTTTAGCCAAACGACTAGAACCCTATGACCCTCTCTGGTTCGAAGAGCCTTGCCCTCCTGATCAACTAGACGCAATCGGCGCTGTTGCCGCAGCGACCAGCATTCCGGTCTCAGCCGGTGAACGAGTGACTACCCGCAAGGAGTTTCATGACTTACTTAAGGCAGGAGTAAGAATTCTTCAACCAAACGTAGGTCGCAGTGGAGGACTGTGGGAGACCAAAAAAATTGCGGCTCTAGCAGAGTTATTCAATGCTCAAATCGCACCTCACATTTATTGCGGACCAATAGCGCACGCAGCTGCCACTCATCTTGGATTCACTCTTCCCAATTTTTTGATCCTGGAAACTATCCTCAGCGACTTTCACAACAGCGTCGTAACGCAACCTTTACAGTGGGAAGCCGGCTATATGCTTGCCCCGACAGATCCAGGTTTAGGAGTTGAACTAAACCACAACGCTCTGTTGTCGCATCCGTACACAACTGGCGGGCGCCTCCACCTCGAGATGACACAAACACCACTTGGCTCAAACAACAGCCGCTTGGCCCGTGAACTGGATTGACGTTGATAACTTGGCCGCAAAGAGACTTCTAGAAAGTCGCATCGAGCCAAATAGGCAAAAGCAGATTGGAATGATTAAGTGAAAGTCGGTTTTATTGGACTCGGTAATGTTGGCGGTAAATTAGCTGAAAGCATTTTACGCAACGGATTCGACCTTACGGTAAGAGATTTAGATCCGAGTAAAACAGAGCAGTTTCTTAATGCTGGTGCATCAGTTGCACAATCGCCCAAAGAAATTGCTGAAACGTGCGAAATCATTATCACCTGTTTGCCGAGTCCTTCAGTCAGCGCGTCTGTGATGGAAGATGGAAATGGCATTCTCGCCGGACTAAGCGAAGGCAAAATCTGGATAGAGATGAGCACCACTGACCAGCAGGAAGTATTACGTCTTGGTCAGAAAGTTAAAGATTTGGGAGCATCACCAGCTGATTGCCCAGTTTCCGGTGGCTGCCACCGTGCAGCGACAGGAAACATAGCAATCTTCGCAGGTTGCGAAAGAGCAGTATTTGAAAGAGTGTTGCCTCTGCTAACAAGAATGGGGCAACAAGTTCTTCATACTGGTGTGCTTGGTTCAGCTTCGGTCTTAAAAGTCGTAACCAACTACCTAGCGACAGCGAACCTGTTGTCACTATCGGAAGCCTTAGTTACAACCAAGGCTGCAGGGCTAGACCTAGCAACTGCATATGAAGCAATCCGAATTAGCTCTGGGAATTCGTTTGTTCATGAGACCGAAAGTCAAGTGATTCTCAATGGAAGCAGAGACATCAACTTCACAATGGACCTCGTAATCAAAGACATTTCGCTATTCCAAGAAATCGCTGATCGCGAAAACGTACCTCTAGAAATTTCGCCGCTACTTATCGAGATCTTTCATGATGCTCAAAACAAGTACGGTCCAAGAGAATGGTCACCCAATGTCATTCGACGATTAGAGGACTCGACTGGTCTGGACGTTACAGCCGCAGGATTTCCTGCTCAAATGGTTGATGACGAACCCGAAAGGCTCGGATCAGAAGTTGTTGTGTCTCGCAAATAAATTTTTAGGGGCCCACTAACTTGACCATTCTCAGCGATCCAACTGCTCGTGTCTTCCGGCGTAACGCTTTTCTAAGGCAGCAATGAGACGAGTGCTCGCTGTGTTAGCAGTCGCAATTTTTGCAGGCAAGAGAACAGCTACTGAAGCAGTCAGTCAAACAAAACATGTGGCTATAGAAGCTCTTGCGAAGCTTTTTGTAGCGCGTATAGGACGGTCGAGTGGATTTGGCCCAACTTGACTTACCGTCGCGTTCAATCTTTTAAGTTCGCGACGTAATTAAGTTGTTTATACTCTCGATCTGCATGCCGGCTTCTTAGCCAGGATCAGAAATGCATCTGGCCATCACATCTGCCATCCGCTCCGAAAGCTCATCGGTCAGAACTAGGCGGCTCTCTTCATATAGAAACTCATCCTGAAGCATTGTTCCTTCGATACATCTGAGTAATTTCGCGCACGAAGAAGCGTCGCCCTCCACCTGGCAATTAACCAGAAAATTATTGCGAACGTCTTCGTCATAACGGCTATCTTCAGCGCCACAGCTAATTGACGTTGTTGCTAAAAGCAGAACCACTAAAAGAATTTTCACCTTTATTAGCCTAACGCACTTAGGCGACTCCTTCATGCCTGGTTTTCTTTAGTTGTGGGCCTCCAGATCTTTGGTTCAAATTTTTCTGCTAAAGCAAAGAATACGCTGAGTCGTTGTTTGGTCTGTAGCGCCCACAGTCCAGTACATAATAATGAGCTACCGGCTCCAGTTTCGTTCAGTTCTACGTGGTTTAGAAAGCTTTGTTTGCCGCGATTTCGTTCTGTGCCAGTGACTCAAAATTGGCGGTGGCTATCGACTTGATAGTCTGTCGGAGTGACTACTCGCGCTTGGATGGCTGTAGCGTTCGCAGCAGCAAGCGCTGGCGTAGCTCAAGGATTTGGTCGATTCACTCTCGGTGTTGTCTTGCCCGCAATGCGCTCAGATCTTGGCCTGTCAAATACCGTTGCGGGGTCAATAGCGACAGCGAACGTGGCGGCTTATCTTGTGGGTACTCTTGCCGTAGCGATAGCTGCATCTCGTATTCGCCTACTGACCATAATGCAGGTTGGGCTTGTCATTGCTGTAGGAGGCCAAGTGATATCGGCGGTTGCGCCTAATGCTGCTGTCTTGATGTTTGGAATGTTCTGCTGTGGATTTGGTGGAGCTTGGGTTTGGATCCCGACGCCGGTTGTTGCGAGTGCCGCATTTCCTGCTGAGAAAAGAGGCACGGCGATCGGGCTTCTTTCTTCAGGGATGGCGCTGAGCATCGTCTTCACCAGCCAGCTGGCCGGTTGGGTTCGGAGAGTGTGGGGCGATGAGGGCTGGCGTAATATCTATGTGGTCCAAGCAACGATCGGACTTCTAGTCGCGATGGGCACCTTTGCGATCGTCAGACACGCTCAAGAGCAACTTTCACCTAGAGGTAGCGTCGGTGGATTTGACGCGTTGCGTCGTGTGCCTGGATGGAAACCCGTGACTGGCATGTACGCCACATTCGGGTTCATGTACCTACTCGTTTTAGCGTTCATGAGTAGCCGGCTCGAGGACGATAACGGCTGGTCAGCTAGTACTGCCTCGTTATCTTTCACTTTAATCGGGCTCGGGATGGTGTTCGGTGGCCCTATTGTCGCCAAATCAGTTGCCAAATTCGGAACGAGAGCAACTCTTGCCTGCGCCTTCAGCCTTTGGGCCGTTCTAGTGCTCGCGATTCTTCCTGGGTGGGTGATTCCGACTCTCGGATCTTCATTCCTGATCGGAATAATTTTTGCGTCCATTCCGGTCACTCTCACCATGTATTTCGTTCAAAACGCTTCCGCCCAGGACTACGGCCCTGGTTTCAGCGCTGCGACTTTGGCCTTTGGTCTAGCACAAATGGTGTCTCCCCAGATCGGTGGACTCCTGGCTGATTGGACATCAACATTTCTATGGGTGTTTCTGCTGTCGGCAACTTGTGCTTTATTGGGAATTGCCGCAGCACTTCGATTACCGAAACCGGGTGCAGCTAGTCTAAATCATCCACCAGTTCCGCCTAGTCCTGAGCCGCTGGTTCCTCCTTCAGTTTTCTGCGTACGTCCTAGCTAAGAACGACTAGTTGCTATCAGCTTAGATTCGATGCATGGATTGGTTCCTGATTTACGACGCTCTTGCCGTTGTCCTCGGTTGACTTACGCAAGCAAGTGGTTGCGATGTTTTTTCGATGGCCTTGATGTGATCTGACTCCCTCGTTTCGCTTCACGTAATCTGGAAGTTTTTTGCGTTTCGGGCTGAGTTCTGTAGCGCTTGGCCCTAAACAGACAAACCAGATTTCGTCGCGAGTTTCGAGCTCCGCCTAGGTGCTTAAGAAGCTTAATTATGGGATATCTTGAGATCCAGGCTTCTTGTGGTTCCGGCTTTATTGTTGTCACTCAGGTGACGTTACGACGCGACTTGCTGGCATCAGTAGCGGCATCAGTAGCGGCGTCATGTGAGCATTCTGGTTCGCTATGTCTCGTGACGCGTAAGGCGAAGTTATGTTAATTTAGGTTAACGCGTCGGGAGTTCGTTGCCTGGCGACAAGGGGGGCAAGATGCCAATTGCGAATATTAATGACCAGTCGATTAATTACTCAGACTCCGGTGGTGATGGCCTAGCTGTCATATTTAGCCATGGATTTCTTATGGACCTCTCGATGTTCGACTCTCAGGTACAGGCTCTAAGCAGTAAATACCGTTGTATCGCTTGGGATGAGCGTGGTTTCGGTGGAACACCCGTAGATGGACCATTTTCTTATTGGGACTCTGCGAATGACGCCGTTGCGTTGCTGGATCACCTGGGAATAGAAACGGCTGTTTTCGTGGGTATGAGCCAAGGAGGATTCTTGTCTCTGCGTGCTGCGCTATCACATCCGGATCGGGTGGCTGGCATTGTGGTAATCGACAGCGAGTCGGGCGTGTTTACCGAAGAACAAATTGAAGGTTATGGGGCGATGTTTAGTCAATGGCAAGTTGCCGGCCCTCTGGGCGAATTAGGCGAAACTGTTGCCGGCATGATTATTGGTGATCCTGCGATTAGTAAGCAATGGATTGCTAAATGGGAAGCGCATTATCGCGAAGGAATGGAGGAGCCAGTTGCGACGCTTCTGTCTCGAGATGACATCACGGACCGAGTAAGTGAAATCAGCTGCCCAGTATTAATTATTCATGGTGAAGAAGATCAGGCGATCCCGATGGAAGCTGCTGAAGACCTGATGAGTCGACTATCTGATTGCCGTGGACTCGTGAGAGTCCCGGGAGCTGCTCACTCACCAAATATTACTCATCCTGAATTAGTTAATGACGCAATGAGGAGTTTCCTCAGCGAAATCTGAAATATGGGATTAGCGCTGCGGTGTTTGTTTTGACCACCTTCATATGGGCTGAATCCTTCGTGTTGTCTCAGGAAGTGCTCATATTTTTCATATATCGAGGTGTTGGTCCTGTAGCGCACAGATAGAGAGTCAGAAAGCCGAATACCGCCACTAGTTTTGCTCAAAGCGAAGGGGGCCAGAAAGCTTGGTTGTGAGATACCTTGAGTTCTTCACTTGAACGCAGGCCACAGACCCATGCGGTCAGGCTGGAGCGGGTGCTTTTAGTCACTGGTGTGAAACGATATAGAAATTAGAAAAGATCGGAGGTAATGTTCGCCATGGTGTTTAGCCAACCCGAAGTTCCATCTCGCCTACTTTTTGGCTCGGAAATAGAAGCTCTTCGAAGTGATGGAGTGATCTGTGCACGCGAAGTTTTATCAGATAAGTGGATCGCTCTGATAACGCTGGGGATCGAACGGGCACAGAGCGCACCCACTGCTCTTGGGAAATCTCTCTCGATTAAGAACAGAGGCTTCACTATTGATTTGTTCATGTGGCTTCAAAGCGAAGACTTCAGGGCCATAGTTTTTGATTCTCCTCTTGCACATTTAGCGCAACAGGTGCTTAATTCCTCGACAGTAACTCATTGGTATGATCAACTTTTTTTGAAGGAACCAGGGTCAGATGTTCCGACTCCATGGCATCATGATCTAACGTTTTGGCCAATTAGCGGTGACCAGATTATCAGCATCTGGGTACCTGTCGACAGTGTCACTTGCGAATCGAGCGGACTCGAATTCGTCAAGGCATCTCACCGATGGCCAAATCGCTTTAAAGCAATCACAGCGGATTACAACGCGCACATGATCAATCCGGAACTCGAAGATGTGCCAGACATAGATTCTAATCGTGACCAGTACGAAATTCTTTCCTGGGATCTTGAACCCGGTGACGTGCTGATATTTCATCCCCTTACTGTTCATGGCTCTCCAGGGAACTCGTCAAATAGTCTGCAGCGCCGAGCGTTGGCTAGCCGGTGGGTTGGTGCTGATGTGGTGTATAGCCCAAAGCCCCACACGATGCCACTGCCAGCTAACCATGGACTAGAACCAGGTGATCAGATCCAGGGCCCACTATTTCCAACTGTTTTAGGACGCTAATAACGTTTCGGAGCAAAGCTAACGAGGGTCTACTTCAAAACGTCTGCGATAATAACAAACCGAAGTAACGCCCCTTCTCTAAAATTCTTTAGCGCGGCGATGTCTTCGACCTCAATGGTCTAATAAATATGACTGTTCAGGTAGCCAACGGTTTTGTTGATTAAACCAGCTGTGTCAGAGCTTCTGTACGACCTTCTGCCGCGTGGCTGGTGAATCGGTCGATCGTATTCACCGGCGTGTTAGTGTTCTTGACAGCATGGTCTGCGGTTGTGCCGTGTCAAATACTCGGGGGGGTATACGTGAGAGAGGTCGGTGATGAAGGTTCATCCACCTATGAGCGGTTGATCGGTGGGGATCGAGTTTCGGGGCGGTTATATACCGACCCGGACGTCTTCGAACGCGAATTGGAACGGATCCACCATCGGAGCTGGATGTTCGTCGGCCATGAAAGCGAGGTGGCCACTCCGGGCGAGTTCGTCACTCGACGCATGGGACGCCAGCCAGTGCTTCTCACTCGTGACGACACCGGAGCGGTTCGATTGTGGTCGAATCGGTGCCCTCACCGCGGTGCCACAGTGTGTGCCCTCGACCAGGGTCACACCCGTTTCTTTCGTTGCCCGTACCATGCCTGGACCTTCGACAATGCCGGCGCGTTGGTGGCGCTGCCGGGCGAAGAGGGTTTCGGGCCGACGTTCGATCGCGACACGCATGGACTTGCGCCCGTGCCCCGCATGGAAACATACCGAGGTTTCGTGTTCGGCAGTTGGTCCCACGAAGGCAAGACGCTGACCGAGCACCTAGGCAATGCCCGCGACCTGATCGACCGAGTATGCGATATTTCCCCAGTGGGCGAGATCTCACTTCGGGCAGGGTGGCTACGCCACCGTATCGGGGCCAACTGGAAGATGGCCGCAGAGAATGTCTGCGACTTCTACCACCCACCGATCACTCACGGCTCCTCCGGTCTGATGGGAGGCGTGCCTCCCGGCTATTTCACCGACGCGCACGGCGGGGTGACGCGCGACCTGGGCGGCGGCCACGGAGAGGTCGACTACCGGCAGACGGAGGGCGGGTCGCAGACCGGGCTCGGGCCACATGGGTTCATCTTCCCTAACCTGTTCATCGAGGCCGCGAGCATCTTCGTAATCCATCCAGTGAGCGTGTCGGAGATGACCCACATACAGACGCCGATCACATGGGTCGGTCTACCTGAGAAGATGCAGCGTCCCCAGTCGAGGCGATTCGCTATGGCATTCGGAGCAGCCGGTGTGATCGAACCCGATGACGCTGCGACATGGGAGCGGATGCAGCTCGGGCTGCAGGCTGGCGAGCCGGAGTGGGTAATGCTTGAGCGTGGCTTGCAGTACGACCACACTGGCGAAGGCCGAGCCCTCGACGAAATCGCCATACGCGGTTTTTGGCGCCACTACCGCTCGCTGATGACTGATGAGGCGGCGGCGAGATGAGCGGCATTGAGGCTCTCCTCGAACAGCAGCGTGTCGAACAGTTACTGTTTCTCGAAGGTCGGCTCATCGACGGGCGTCGCTTCGCTGAATGGGAGGCGCTGTGGGTGGAGGAAGGGATCTACTGGGTACCGGCTAACGGTGACGACACCGATCCTCATAGCCAGGTGTCGCTGATCTATGACAACCGATCACGCATGCATAACCGGGTCGAGCGCTATGTGGGCGGTAAGGCCATCTCTCAGCAGCCGCCACCGCGCACGGTTCACCTTGTCGGCAACGTGACCATCGAGCCAGCCGCATCGGATAGCACCGTGGACGGTGACGTTTCGCTGGTTATTCACTCGACGGTGCACGTAGCCGAATCTCGCCCCGGGGTACGCGTCGACTGGGTCGGCCGGGTCATCCACCACCTCGTCGAGCGCCAGGGAGCGTTGCGAATCGTTTTCAAGAAAGTCATGCTCGTCGACAACGATCAGGAGCTGACCACGATTGATTTCCTTCTCTGAACAATGCCACGTGGTTCATTGGTCGGGAGCGGCGATGACGTTGAGAGTAAAATCGAAATCTGGTTTCTTTCATTCCTGAAGCTGGTCGGTTCTGCAGCGATCTTTCTGAAGCTTCTTCAGTCGGCCTGTCATCTCAGCAGCGTTACCTTCGATTTCATTTCGATGAGCTATGTAGCTGCTGCGACTTGACCCTGGGGACGTCAAGCATGGACGTTCTTCGTGTGTTGTCACGGCTGTTATACACTTTCCATTTATGAAGAGTGCACAGTGAAAGGGAGCGCCAGCCTCCGGTTAACTTCAACACCTTCGCCTGTATCTGTATGGATTGTGGCTGTGTTAGTCGTCGTAGGTTGGGGACTCAATTTCGTTTTTGCTAAGGAGGCACTGAATCAGGTTGACGTCGGAGCATTCAACTTCATGCGTTTTGGTGGAATGACCGTGCTTGGCTGGATCGTCATCATCCGATCAGGTAATCGCAAGCCCATCGCTGAGGAACACCGTCGACCACTCGCGCTGGTAGCGGTCGTTGGATTTTGTGGTTATGTCTTCGGTTTCAGCTGGGGGCTGTCCTTGACGAGTGCCTTCTCGGCGTCGCTGCTGTTGGCGATGGTACCACTTTTCGTTGTGATTCTTACTGCGGTAATTGAACGCCAACTGCCAAGAGCCAAGGTTTTGTTAGGTCTGACGATCGCTATTGGCGGCTCGGTTATTTTCGCTGTGTCTCGAACTTCGGTGGAGGTTGGTTGGGGCGATTTACTAATTGTGCTAGTCGCTGCGTGTTACGCCGGTTATCTAATGCTGAATAGGAAGTTAGTGGATCACTACTCTCCTTTTGTCCTCACGACTTATGCGACGACGCTTGCTTCGATCCCTATTCTGTTGCTGACCTTGCCGACTTTATTTCATCAAGAGTGGAGTGCTATCAGCGGAATCGGTTGGGCTGCGATGATGTGGGTGACTGTTGTTCCGGTGTTCGTTTCCTGGTCGCTGTGGAACTGGGTGCTTCGACACCTTTTACTTCAACAGGTTGCGCCGCTTTTGTTTATAGTTCCAGTAGTCAGTGGTATCGCTGCTTGGCTTGTGCTTGATGAATCGATCGTTTTCGGTCAGATCGCCGGTGCCGCAATAATTTTGTTGGGTTTGACAGTCAACGGGCATGCCACTTCCCGACCTCGCGTTTAGATAGACCATTGGCGGTTGACATAGTCCTTAGAAGAAAAGCTGGATAGCTTCGGCTTATATGCGGTCGTCTTCTATATAAACGGCGATGATGTCAATGCCTCGCTGCTCGGCTTTGGTTCGTTTGATGCCAGCGTATACCGGTGTAGAAGTCATAGTCCTGCTTGACTATGCGAAAGTGTTCCGTGGACTCGGAGCCTAAAACGACAAGAGGGGCCTCCCCGAAGGGAGGCCCATTAATTGACTGATTCTCTAGCTATGCGACGAGTGTGCGGAACATGACGCGAGATACGAGTTGGTTGTTGTGCTTAGCCATATTTGCTTGCACCGTTGGATCCGAAAACATCTTTGCGCTGTTTTCCATTAATCCGTCGAGAGACTCGCAGAAGGTACCAGCGCTAAACAGACCTGTGCGATCGCCACCCGCAATAATCTTGGATTGCCGGATGCCATTAACACCGTTACCGCTCATGAGTGACCAGTTGTAGTTCATAACCTCTTGCAGTTCTGCCGGAGGTATTTCTTGCCCAGAGAGTGTGATCATCGAACCGTATGGCCCTTCAGGTGTGCCTACTTCACTCAAGATTGTTCCTAGTGAGCGCCCGACGATCTGAGCGCCGTGCTTGGCCATCGATTCAGCGATTTTTGGACTGGAATTAATTGTATGGCCAGTCATTGCTGCGTCAATTGTTTCCCAATGGAGTATCACTGCAACCATGCCTGCCCAGTCGCCTCCCATAACAATTTGACGCATAGAAGCGCTTGTAGCGCCTCCAGCTAGAAACTCAGCTTGAGCAAATGTCTCAAAGTCCTGTGCTATGTCATCAACGTTTGATACCCGTAGCTGCGCTGTCGTCGAATAAGTCATTAGTTCCCCTTTTGTACCTGTTTTCATCCAGGCAATACCTAGACGTGTTGATTTGTAACAGAACCGAAGGTAGCAGAAAGCAAAAAGGACCACCCCCGCAAAGGTGGCCCTACCTGTCGATCTAGATGAATTAGATGGCTAGGTAGTTGCAGGTTTAGCTACGGCGAGCAAGGGCTAAGAAGAGCGCCTGCATTTATTAGACAACTAACGCTTTGAAAGTTGTTTAAGCCGTTTCGTGTTGCACTGAGCCTTGCCCGTCGGCTTCTTCAGCGGTTTGGACATGCTCAATGATGATGGATTCGTATGAGCCACTGGCAAGGATTTGTGCTTTCGCTTGGATGCTTGGGTTGGTAGCGGTGTCCATGATGACCATCCAATCCCAGTCGCTAGAGCTCGAGTTGAAATACATCGCTTCAACCGTTCCACCTTGCGCCTGGACTATTGCTAGGACCGCTGCTTTCCTAGCGGAGAAACTGGTATTCATTACTCCTTGCTATCCCTGGGGCGTATATTTTCCTCGTTGAATTATGCGTGCCATCAGATCCAGCTTTCATTGTTTTGTCGCCAGTGCATTCCTTAAGGTCTAAGAAATACCATAAATCAGTTACCTTTGTCGGGGCTTTTTAATTGGGTCGCTCCTACGGGGGCGGTATTCCTGGTCTTCTAGGGATTATTGTGGGGTAGGGCGTCGGATCATGAGGTTCGGGCAATACCTAAAGGCGGAATTGGTTATGCGAGTAGGGGTACTACAACTTGATGACATAAGACTTGGCTTCGAGTACATAGAGGGTGATGGTGTCCCCATTGTTTTTATGGGTGGCGTAAGCTCGACGACCGCGACTTGGATACCCGTTCTGGATCTTCTCAAAACTAATCGCCCTGTTTATCTTGTGGACCATCGAGGCCATGGCCGTTCTTCTCGTGTCGAAGGCGGCGACTACGGAAAGTTGACCGGTCAGGTTTCTGACACATGCCAATTTTTGGAAAAAGTCAGTGGACGTAGTGTTCTAGTGGGGCACTCTCAAGGCGGTATCCAGGCGTTTTATGCCGCTGGGGTTAGGCCTGAACTGGTGGCAGGGCTGTACTCAGAAGACGTAACCCCTCATTTCGTTGCGGATAACCGACATGTGGGAAGCCCGTTTATCGGTGCTATGAAGAGCATCGGACTAGAACTTGACAAGGCTTTAGCCGCTCATGAAAAGGGTTCTGAAATGGCTGACAGAATCGCAGGAATCTCTCTAGGGGGCGACATCACATTCGGAGATGTCAGATCTAAAGAGCTTCTAAACAGTATGGCTGACGAGGTCCTTCAGATGGATCCCATGGTCTTCAAAACCATGTTCGAAGATGACGCTGCTCCAGCGTTCAATCTCGATGACACGCTTCGAGCGATCCGATGCCCCGTTCATGTCGCTTGTGGAGTACCTAAACTAGGTGGACTGGTCATCGACAGTGACCTAGATGACTTGCGAGCTAAAGGTTGTGAAGTTACTTCGACCAACTTCAAGGGCGTGGGTCACAGCGTTCATGCCGATGCGCTGGAACATTATGTACGTGATCTCGCAGCCTTCTTAGACCGAGTTGACTAAACCACTTTGATTTAGTTGATTTAGCTCGTCGTTATTCTCCATAGCGGAGGGTCGACTTGAACCCCCAACCGCTTGATTCGAAGATGATAACATGGGATCTCCTGTGGTCTAAAACGTAGATATATAAAGGACTTTAGCGCACTTCAGTGTCCTGGTGTGTCACCGTGTGTCAGGAGTTTGGCCACCCGA
>Ga0114994_10002752_pt1 | contig 12869 bp, 12 predicted proteins | sample ArcticOcean_MG_C_9_FD_87043 | JGI IMG/M metagenome (GOLD analysis project Ga0114994, IMG submission 87043) | Marine microbial communities from western Arctic Ocean - ArcticOcean_MG_CB2_152 | ecosystem: Environmental > Aquatic > Marine > Oceanic | place: Arctic Ocean: Canada Basin | collected... | reverse complement strand
CATGATTGAACGTTATTACCTAATTATGATCTACAAATAAGTTATATATAGCAAAGTTGGTCATGGAATGAAGTCATTTTATAAAAAAATCTTCATTTTATAAAATGACTTCATTTAAATAATTGGGTTTAAGTTATTTAATTAAACTTAATTTTAAAACTGTAGTTTGATTTGCTTGTTCCAATACTGCAAAATATATTCCAGAAGAAAATAGACTAGCATCCCAAGAAATATTTTTTGTTCCACTATTATAATCTTGTATTTCAAATTCTTTAATAGTCCTACCATTAATATCAGAAATGTATAATCTGTATGGCGATGTTTTTTTAAGTGTATATTGAATATTTGTGTGAGGATTAAACGGGTTTGGAAAATTTTTCATAGATGCATATTCTGGGATTATACTTTCATTCTCAATTGAAGTTTGAGTATAATTGTAAAACGCAAATGATCCGGGTAATGCACCAACAATATAATCATTTATCAATTCACCACTTCCATTTATTACCATTAAGGTATCCGGTGCGACATAATCGGATATTCCAAAATATAAATGATCTCCATATGCAGATGCAGAACGGAGAGAGCTGAAGTTCCCAATTTTTCCAGTCGTATCAGGAGTTAGGTCATTATTTAATGGAACAACGCCCCCATCAAATAAATGATAAATTTTATTCTGATATTTAAAAATATCTGTGCCATAACTAGAGGTCTGGCCAGCATTATATCTTAACACCTCATCATTAGAAAGGTTAATTCTTGTTATTCCTGCATAACCATTCCAATCACTGTCATACGATGATGATGTAATGTATAATGATGAGTCATCAAGCGTCATCATTGTTGGACCAGGCTCCACCGTGAAAGTAAAATCTATATTATAATCTGTTTTATTTATCTTTAAAACTTGATTATTTGTTGACCAGTCACTTTTTGAAGGCACTGAAACATACAAATAGTCTTGATAATTAATTATATGTTCAGGCATTCCATCTACATCTATTGTATCTACGCTTTCCATTGTATTTAAATCTAGTACTAATATGGCGTTCAAGCCCCAGGATGTGACGTACCCTTTATCACCTTCAGCAAACATATATCTTGGACTAGCACTAGGAAGGTTGATAGTGGTAGAGTATTGTGCACCTCCTGCTAGATTCATTACTTCAATTGTGTGAGAATTATTCATAACAATAAAAAGTTTATTATCATGAATTGTTAATGATTGCCCGGTATCTCCTAGAGGATTTGAATTTTCATCCCAATGAATAGGTCCATCCAAGTTTCCGGTGGAATTAATCGACCATAGGCTAGCATTTGGAGTCTGAAAATTACCTTCGCAGAGTGTATATGTTGTCATAGTTTGCCCAAAAAGACAGCACATTATAAATGTATAAGTTGTAATTAGAGTTTTTTTTTTCATGTTCATTTCCTTTTTTGATTTAGTGTGATTGTGAATCCTATAGACCTCCCTGGCTCAGGGTAACCCTTAGATGATTCGTATTGGTTATTAAAAATATTTAAAATAGATAGCATTCCTATTACTTCGAAATTTTTAAAATTAAATGTTTTTGAAGAATGTAAGGATGTGGTAGTACTGGAAGGGATAATGTTATCTTTTGGGTAGCTATACATTGATATCATTTCTGCAGAAAAGTGTGTATTTAAACTTATTGTAAAACTACTAATTTTTTTTTCAAGAAAAATAGTTCCAATTGATTTTGGCGAGTACCTAAGAGGTAATTTATCTTTACCAAAAAAAGATTCAACAAGGCTGAAAGAAAATCGACTTTGAAAATATTCAGTATTCTTGCTCCAATTACCACTTATTCCATATCTTTTAACATCATTCACATTTTTTGCTTGCCAGTAAGACCCAACTGGAAGCCATTGTATCAAATCGTCTGTAATAGAATTGAAGTAAATAAAATCAAAAGCACCAAAATAGTTTGGTTTTAAACTGATGCTAAGAGAATAATTATCGCCAAATTCAGGTTGAAGATCAGGATTGCCTCCGGGCTGCCAATATAAATCGTTAAATGTTGGATGTCTAAAATGAGAAGATGAGGATAATGCTAATTGATCAAAAACTTTATTTTTAAAACTATAAGTACCTAAAAACGAATATGTTGTATGATTGAAAAAGTTCTCTGAAAAATTATGTTGAAAAGAGGGAGTGACAACTATACCTTTTCTCAACTCATACACTAACCTAAAATTTGTTATTATTATATTCTTTTTATATGTTTTTTGGTCTGATTCTAGAATTTGGTTTTGAGCTTTGATCGAAAAATCTACGACCATATTTTTTGTTCTAAAAATAGAGTTTGAAATAGTTAATGATGAGCTTTTTAAGTTATTCTTATCTTCAATGGAATATTGGGGATTCTCGTAATTATCAGAAGATCGACGATTCAAGTATTTGAGGGAACCTTTACCTAATCTTGAAATCCAATTTAAACTAGAGGCGTAAATTATAAGATTATCAAAATGTTTAGCTTCTGAAGGTGACCATACTTGGCCCGGAACTCCTCTTTTCTGTTTGGTAATTAAGCTGAGCCCTTTAAAAAATAATTTATTACTTATTCTCCCATTAAATTGTAAAGAAGCATATGACTGATTAAATTTATTATTTTCTCTTTTAAATGATTCATCTCTCCAAGAGACTAAGAAATCACCCTTATCATTTTTTTCACCTAATATGATGGATGTATGTAATAATTTGGACTGCCAGGCAAGCTTAGCATATGAGCTTTTGCTATTTAAAGAGCTGATTGATTGAGAAAAAGAGTTATTAGGTCTCCAAGTACTTAATTCTAAAATACCATTTTGTGATCCTGACCCTAGCGATTTATTTCCAGAGGTTATAACTCTTGCTTCATCAATAAAAGCGTTTGGCAGTTGTGAAAGGTCAGTTACTCCAGTTTGCATATTCGAAAGATCAAAGCCGTTTAGTGTAACCTTTGTTTGAGATGTTGGTCCGCCATTTAAACTGACGGTTGAGATGCTTCCAGGACCGCCTAAAGTTCTGATTTGCACACCAGGTAATAGTTCTAAATATTCTTTGTGGGAAATATTTTCTAGACCAGATGATTTCGAAATATTAATCTTATTAAATGCTGAAAAACCTTTATTACTTTCCACTTCGACAGTTTCAAAAATTAATGGTTGAGCCGTTAGAAGTATTAAATTATCATCACTCTGAAAATTTAAAGAGATCGATTTATAACCATATCTCTGAACTAATAGAGTGTCATTAAATTTTGTTTTATCCGGGATAGGGGCTAACCCATTTTGATTTGAGATACTCCAATTTCCATTTGAGGTATTCAAAATATAGGCAAACTCTAAAGGTTGATTATTATAGCTCTTAATAAAAATTGTTTGTGCATGTATAACGCACCAAAATAATTTAAATATGAAGAGAGAAAATATGCATCTAATCAAAAATATTTCTCCGCCATTTGATGACGGAAAGAAACTTGAAAATAATATAATAATATATTAAAACCATTCTTTTCTCCCGAAAGTGTTTTTATTGTTTGTCTTAGAATTAAGGTCTCCTGACTTATGTAGTTTCAACTTAGTTTACCTTCTCCCTGTAAAAACAAAGATGGATAATAAAAAACTAGTATTCTACAATTACAGTAGCGGGGACTGTGTTTGATTTCCACAAACTTCCCTTCTATTCAAAATTTTATCAACGATATATTACTTCTAATTTTGAAAAAATTTTATAAAAATTATATTTTGTATAAAGTTTTAAGTTTCTCACATTATTTATAATTTATAGTAATGACAAAATATAATAATTTATTCGTTGTGAGAGCATTAATCGCACCTTCGTATTCTGATCCCGCCTTTACGTCTTCAAAGGTCACCGAAGTATTATGCGGAGAAACTGTAAAAATTCTAGATACTAATAAAGATTGGCTTCAAATAGAACAAAATGATGGTTATATAAGTTGGTTAAAATCTTTTTATGGGACATTTGAAACTATGCCTTTTAAACCAGATTGTATTGCTATGGACAGATCTGTCTTGCCATTCGGAACTTATTTAAAATATGAAAACAATAGCTTGTTTTCAGTTAACGATGAAAGATATGGCTCTAATCTTAGCCGAACTAATTATGGTGGTAATCCAAAGCCAGAAAATTTAATTCAAATAGCTAGGACACTTTTAGGCTGCCCTTACCGTTGGGGAGGAAAGTCTTCACTTGGCTTTGATTGTTCTGGCTTAGTTCAGTCTGTGTTTTTTGTCTGTGGCATGTTTTTACCAAGAGATGCCTGGCAGCAATCAAGATTCTTTAATAACTCAAAAATAGAAGGTGTAGATAGTAAGGCAGGTGATTTGCACTTTTTTGGAGAAAGAGGGAAGATATCTCATGTTGGCATTTCTACAGGAGGCTTTAATTTAATCCATTGTCAAGGGTGGGTAAGGGAAGAGTCATTTGAAAATAATAAAAGTGGGAATAAAAAATTAAGAGATATGTACATGCATACTTGTTCAGTTGCTGTAAATTTAAATAAATGAATTCAAGTTTTTCTAAAAGTAACTTGCTTAGTAGCGCCGTTTTAGTCCTAAATGCTAATTATTCCCCAATGACAGTTTGTACAGCGAAAAGAGCTATTACTCTTCATTTTTTAGATAAAATTGAAGTATTGTCAAATTACGATGATAAAATTAACAGCCCATCTATTTCTCTTGAACTGCCGAGCGTAATTAAAATTAGAACCTATATTAAAAATAATAATATGTCTGTGGAAATTAGTAGGAAAAATATATTAGCTCGGGATGGCTATAAGTGTCAATATTGTGGCAAGCAAAGCAATGCTTTAACAGTTGACCATGTGGTCCCTAAGTTTAAGAATGGATTAGATACATGGGAAAACCTTGTAGCTGCATGCAAAAATTGTAATCAGTCAAAAGGCGATAAGACGCCTGAAGAAGCTAGAATGTCCTTATTAAACAAACCAAAGAGACCAAACCGTATTCATTATTTTCAGAGACTTGTCAAAAAAAAACAAGCAGACTGGAGACCTTATTTATTTATGGAGCCATTGAACTAATTACTAATGAGTATAAATAAAAAAAGAGTATTAAGTGGCATACAACCATCTGGTAAGTTGCACCTAGGTAATTATTTTGGCATGATGTCTAGAATGATTGAATATCAGGAAGCGAACGATTTGTTTTGCTTCATTGTTAATTATCATGCATTAACAACTATTCACGATAAGAATGAGCTTAAAGACAATACAATGAATGCTGCATTAGACTTCTTAGCGCTTGGCATGGATCCAGAGAAATCTACTTTTTGGGTTCAATCTGATGTCCCGCAGGTAACGGAGCTCACTTGGTTGCTATCTAATATGGCGGGAGTAGGGTTAATGGAGCGATCAACATCCTATAAAGATAAAATTGAAAAAGGGTTAAAGCCGCACATGGGTCTTTTTTCTTACCCCGTTTTAATGGCTGCAGACATATTACTCTACGGTAGTGATATAGTTCCTGTTGGAAAAGATCAGAAGCAGCATCTAGAGATAACTAGAGATATCGCAATTAAGTTTAATAATACTTATGGAGATATTTTGGTCATTCCTGAGGCCAGTATAAATCAAGACACTAAATTAGTTCCTGGAATTGATGGTCAGAAAATGAGTAAATCCTATGGTAATGCAATTCCGATTTTTGCTGAAGAAAAAATAATAAAAAAAGCAGTAATGTCAATTTTAACCGATTCTGCTGGTATTAATGATCCCAAGGATAAAGACACCCCGCTTTTTCAAATTTATTCAATGTTTTTAGACTCTGAAGAAAAAAAGCTTTTGATTGACAGGTATGATACGCCCGGGTTGAGATATGGCGATCTTAAGAAAGAATTATTTGAAAAAACTATTGAATATTTTTCTCCATACCGCGCAAAAAGAAATCAACTATTAGAAAATATAGATTTCGTTTATGAATCGCTTGAGCTTGGGAAGATAAAGGCCTCTAAGGTGGCTGATGAATACATATTGAAAATAAGAAGCGCCATGGGTCTTGACTATTAAATGTATAAAGTACAATTAAATAATTTTGAAGGTCCAATTGATTTACTTTTATATTTCATTCGAAGAGATGATTTAAATATCTATGATATTCCTATTTCAAAAATCACGAAAGAATTTATCCGTACGTTGGAGGAATGGAAGCAAGTGCATCTTCATGTTGCTGGTGATTTTATTGTAATGGCGTCTACATTAATGCGTATAAAAGCAAAGCTGCTTTTGCCGAGACTTGAACTTAATGGTGATGGTGAAATAATGGATCCAAGAACTGAATTAATTCATCAGTTAATTGAATATAATCGTTATAAAGAGGCAGCCGATTTATTAAAAAACTTATCTATGAACAGGGAATTAAATTTTTCTAGGCAGTTAAGCAACATAGTCAGCGATGAGCATTTAAAAAATGAAGAAAACATATTAATTGATATTTCTTTATTTGATCTAGGTAAAGTGTTTAAGAATTTAATCGATAATATGCCTGTGGTGTCTCAGTTTGAGCTAAGCAGGGAGCCTGTCAAGCTTGAAGATCAAAAGACTTTTTTATTTAAACATTTCGATGGGGACGGGAGACTCAAGTTCTCTACAATTTTAACCAAATTGGATACTCGCATGAAGGCTGTTGTAACGTTCCTTGCTATTCTGGATTTAGTTAGAGAAGGTGCTTGTAATATTGTTCAAGATGAGATTTTTGGAGAGATAGAACTCCAAAAAATAGTTAATGGGTAAATAGCTATGACAGTAAAAGAGTCAGACCAAATCATCGAATCATTATTATTCGCTAGCTCGGAGCCTTTAATTCAAGCTCTTTTAAATAAAGTATTCGATAAGCCTACACCAAAATTAACTGAATCAATTAAAAGGCTTAATGAGTTTTATTCTTCGAATGAGAGACCTTACAGAGTTAAATCTATTGCTGGAGGGTTTCAGCTTGTAACAAATTCTGAATTTGATACCTGGATTCGTAGACTGCTTGGGAAATCAAATAAATTAGTGCTTTCTGCTGCTGCCTTAGATACATTAGCGATCATTGCGTACAAGCAGCCGATTGGCAAATATGATATTGAAGCTATAAGAGGTGTAGACTCTTCAGGAGTAATAAAAACTTTGCTTTCAAGAAATTTAATAATGATTAAAGGTCGTGGAGATGGACCTGGAAGGCCTTTGCTCTATTCAACTACCAAATTATTCTTAGAGAAATTTGGAATTAATAGCCTCACAGATATGCCTAAGCTTAAAGAAGTCGCAGAGCTTATTGAATCTGACCCGAGTCTTGGCGAGCAAATTGCAGTTTTTGATAATAATAAAATAGATAAATCAAGTACTGAGGAAGAGAAAGAAATAGGATGAGATTAAATAAGTTTTTAGCAAAATCAGGAATAGCATCTCGAAGAAAATCTGATGAACTTATAAAAATGGCAATGACTACCGTAAATAATGAAATTATCTTAGACCCAGCTTATCAAGTAAAAAGCGATGATGAAGTTAGATTTGATGGTAAAATCTTGAAAATTGACGAAGAAAAAATTGTTATTATTTTTAATAAACCAAAAAATGTAATCACCTCAGTTTCGGATCCTTATGCTAGAAAAACAGTTATGAGCTATATAAAGTCGAATAAGCGATTGGCTCCAGTCGGAAGGTTAGATAAAGATTCTACGGGACTTCTGTTACTAACAAATGATGGTGATTTACATCAATATCTAACTCACCCTAAAAATCAAATTCCTAGACAATATGATGTGAGTATAGAAAAAGTAATTGATACTCATAAATTAAATCGCATAACAAGAGGATTAAGTATTGGTGATGGCGAAATTGGGAGAGCAAAAGTTATCAGCCAAAAATTGATAAAAGGAAGATGCGAAGCTAGATTAGAACTTAAGCAAGGGAAAAAAAGGGAAGTCAGACGAATCTTTCGTTCTGTTAAAATTAAACTATTTTCTCTTAATAGGGTCAGTTTTGGGAGCATACATATTGGTGATTTGAAATTAGGCGATTATCGATTGTTAAGCGAAAAAGAAATTAACCGGTTAAAAAAACAGGATGGAAAATAATGTTAAAATTTCATATTTTGCCAATGATCTATATTACTAGTAAGTTCCCCGGCTTATTGAGAGTTAAAATAAAATGATAGTTGCTATTGATGGCCCAGCTGCTTCAGGCAAAAGCACAGCAGCTCTTGGCGTAGCCAAAGCCCTAAATATCACCCATCTTGACACTGGCTCTATGTACAGAGCTGTCACTTTTGGATTAATTAGTAATCAGATAAGTTTTGAAGATATCAAAGCAGTTGAATATTTTTTAGAATCTTTAAAATTAAGATTTTCTAAATCTAAAAAAAGAACAGATTTGATACTTAATGATAAAAATGTTACTGATTTGATTCGTAACAACATTATTAGTGAAAATGTTAGTGAAGTTAGTGCAATAAAAATTATTAGGGAGTTCATGGTAAGAATTCAAAGAGAGATGGCCAGTGATACAGATTGTATCCTTGAAGGGAGAGATATTGGTACGGTTGTTTTTCCAAATGCAGATTTTAAATTTTTTGTTACTGCAGACGAGAAGTCAAGAGCTAGTCGAAGACTAAATGATTTAGTCGATTCTGGAGATAAAAATGTAAGTGAATTGAATAGTGTTTTGGAAGATTTGAAAGTTCGTGATCATAAAGATTCAACGAGAATTCATTCTCCATTAAAAAAAGCAGAAGATGCGTTAGTCATAGATACAACATATTTAACTATCAATGAGGTAGTAGAGAAAATCGTAAACACAGTTAACCAAAAAAGGACATTATATTAATGTTAAATGAAATGATAAATGATAATTCAGTTGAAGAGGTTGATAATTCAAAAATAGTTGAAGAAGAAACCAGCGTAGACAAAACGCCTTCTGTTGAGAAAAAAGAATTAAAAAATTACTTAAGCAGTTCGTTATTTGAAGACGTTAAGACAATTGCATCAGATGAACTGGAGGTTCAGGATGAGAATTCATTTGAAGGTGTTGAGCTAAGTGAAGCTTATGCAAGCACTTTAAAAGATATATCTGAACATCAACTTATTAACGGTCGTGTTGTAGGTATGAACGATAGAGATGTTCTTATCGATATTGGGTTTAAGTCAGAAGGCATTATTGATAGAAGTGAATTTAAGGATGGTAGTCTACCTGCTATCGGAGATCAAGTAGAAGTTTATTTAGAATACCTTGAAGACTCAAGTGGCAACACTATCCTATCTAAAGAAAAAGCAGACTTTATGCTTAGATGGCGTAGCTTGATTAAAGCATATGAAGATGAAGAAGTTATTACAGGGAAAATTATCAGAAGAATTAAGGGTGGAATGATAGTTGATTTAGGCGCAGTTCAAGCATTTTTGCCAGGGTCTCAGCTAGATGTAAGACCTATTACAGATTTTGACGTCTATGTAGATAAAGAAATTGATTTAAGAATAGTAAAACTTAACGAAGCTAGAAAAAATATTGTAGTCTCTCATAAAATGATACTTGAAGAAAGTTTAGTTGAACAAAGAGCCGCTCTCTTTGAAGAAATTGAAATTGGGTCAATCATGGAAGGAAGAGTCAAAAACATTACTGATTTTGGAGTTTTTATTGATTTGGGCGGTATTGATGGATTACTTCACATTACTGATTTATCATGGGGACGAGTAAATCATCCTTCAGAAATGATAAATCTTAATGATGATATTACAGTAAAAGTCATCGAGTATGACGCTGAAAGAAAACGCGTCTCTTTAGGATTAAAACAATTGACTCCTCACCCTTGGGAAGAAGTAGATATCAAGTACCCTATCGGTGTAACGGTTAAGGGTACAATTGTTAGTTTAACAAACTATGGAGCTTTTATTGAAATCGAACCAGGCGTTGAAGGATTAATTCATGTATCTGAAATTTCTTGGACTAGGCATATTAAAAATCCATCTGAAGAGTATTCTATGGGAGACAAAGTAGAGGCTAAAGTAATATCTGTTGATTCTGATGAAAGAAAAATTAGCCTTGGTGTGAAGCAATTAACACCTGATCCATGGGATGAAATTGAAAAGGAGTTTGATGTTGGTACTAAATATTTAGGTAAAGTTCAAAATTTGACACAATTTGGTGCATTCATTGAACTTAAAGAAGGAATAGATGGCTTAGTTCATGTTTCTGATTTATCTTGGACTAAAGTAGTGAGACATGCAAAAAACGAACTAGAAAAAGGTCAGGAAGTTGAAGTAATTGTTTTAGAAGTCTCAAGAGAGAATCGTAAAATTTCACTTGGAATGAAACAGCTTGAAGATGATCCTTGGCAAAACATCATTGAACATTTTGAATCAGGAAAAGAGGTTAGCGGCGAAATTATTAGAATATTAGATAAAGGAATCATTATTCAGCTTGATATGGATGTTGAAGGGATAATTCCATTTAGGAAAATGTCTAAAAAAGATCGTAGGTCTCTCGCTGGTCAGTATGAAGTTGGTGCTAATTTATCAGGTATAGTAATGAAGGTGTCTCCTGAGGACAAAAAGATAATTTTGTTTAAAGAAGAACTTGCTGGCGGAGGAAGTACCCAAACAGCTACTGATGAAGTAAAAGACTATTTAAAAAACCAGAAAATAGATACTGGTGATAAAATTGATATACCTCAAGAACTTTTAGATAATGCGTTGGATGCTGAAAAAGAAGAGAAGCCAACTTAGTCTGATTAAAACATGACGTTTAAATGAACCTTATTTTAGATTTTGTGATATAATGAACAAAATTCAATCAATAAGCTCATTTTTCCAAAACTTTTTTTTCCCTATAGGTGCTTTTATTCTCGCTACTTTGTTGTGGCTATTTGTAATTAGCGGGAATCAGTATTCGATGATGCTTGATATGCCAATTGAAGCAAGAAACCTAAATTCTCAAAAAACTTATTTAGAGGAAGTTCCTGATTATGCATCCGTAATGATTAGGGGTAAAGGAAGGGACTTATTTAAAAGTTATCTTTTACAAAATTTTGCGGATTTTAAACTGGTCTTAGACCTTGATGGGATTTCTCAAGAGTATGAATTTATCTTAAATGATTATTTTGATAAAAATCCTAGAAAGGTCGTTCTACCATCATCTTACAATATCAGTTTTGTAGAAGTTATATACCCTAATAGAATTAAAATCAGTCTAGATGAGATAGTAGAAAAAAAAGTTCCCGTCATCACAAGTATTGAAAAAATAACAAAAGATGGTCATATACAAGTAGGTGCAATAATGTTTAAACCAGACAGTATCGTCTTGACTGGTCCAAAAATTGAATTAGATAAAATTTTAGATGTAAAAACCATGATTGATACGCTGTTGAATTTATCAAAATTCACTAGTTCTAAGATTCGGCTTTTAGCTGACAATAGGTTGATTAAATACTCCGCAAGGGAGGTTGTGTACTTATTGAACATTCAACAAATTAGCGAACGTATAATTGTAGACATACCTGTAAAAGTTATAAACAAAGTGAAAGGTATTCGTGTCTTCCCATCCCCACAAACAGTATCTTTAACAATAATTGGTGGAGCAATTCAGATTTCTAAAATAAAATCATCTGACATATCTGTTGTTGTTGATTTTAAAGATTGGTTTTTAGAAAAGAACTTCTATGAACCTGAAGTTTTGATTCCGTATGACATTCTTAGTTGGACTGATTTATCGCCGAGAACTATAGAGATAGGCGTAGCTAGGGAATCTAAATGATTGTTCTTGGTATAGAGACTTCCTGTGATGAAACAGCAGTATCAATATGCAAAAATGGTAATATACTTTCGAACATAGTTGGTTCTCAATTAATTCATTCTGAATTTGGAGGAGTTGTTCCAGAAATTGCTTCAAGAGAGCACGAAAAGTTATTATATAATATGGCTAATGAAGCAATTGAAAGCGCAAAAATTAAAGTTACTGATATTAAAGGTATAGCAGTTACGAATGGTCCTGGATTAGCTGGCGCATTGCTTACTGGGGTCAGTTTTGCAAAGGGGTTAGCAATGGGATTAGGAGTAAAAATAGTCTCAATAAATCATTTAGAAGCTCATATTATAGCTAATTTCCTTGAACGGGATAATTTGAACTTCCCTTTCTTATGCTTATTGGTGTCCGGTGGTCACACTCAGTTATGGCTTATAAAAGAAATGGAAAATTATTATTTATTAGGAGAGAGTAGAGATGATGCCGCCGGCGAAGCATTTGATAAAGGTGCAAGGATTTTAGGTTTAAAATATCCTGGGGGTCCAGAAATTGAGAAATGCGCAAAAGGTGGAAATAGTGATCGAATAAACTTTCCCAGAGCACTAATCCATAGCAATAAAATTGAATTTAGTTTCAGTGGGCTAAAAACATCACTTCTGTACTATATGGATTCATTCAAAGAATCAAATGACTGTAATCTAAATGATGTGGCTGCCAGCTATCAAAAGGCTATTGTTGATTGTCTTATTTCAAAAATGAAGCTTGCTATTAAATTAACTGGCGTGAATACAATTTCTATTGCTGGCGGGGTTGCTAAAAACAAATTACTTAGAGAATCGCTCGCAAAAAATTTTAAAAGTGATGATTTAATTTTTCCTGATTTGAAATACTGTACTGATAACGCAGCTATGATAAGTTATCTTGGCGAGCTAAAATTTAAGTTAGGGAAAGAGTCTAAATTTGATTTTAGTATATATCCGAATTTTCATCCCAAAAAAAATTGAACATACTGAATAATCCTTCATTGTTAGTTATTAGCATCTTGCTTATAACTTCGTATTTCATATTTTATGTGACTTATAAAACTTTCTTAGTGGACAAGGGCAT
>Ga0114994_10002751_pt1 | contig 12872 bp, 6 predicted proteins | sample ArcticOcean_MG_C_9_FD_87043 | JGI IMG/M metagenome (GOLD analysis project Ga0114994, IMG submission 87043) | Marine microbial communities from western Arctic Ocean - ArcticOcean_MG_CB2_152 | ecosystem: Environmental > Aquatic > Marine > Oceanic | place: Arctic Ocean: Canada Basin | collected... | reverse complement strand
GCCCGAGAGTAGCACTAGAGTGTGTGTGACTACTCATTTTTACTAGCCCCACTAGTACGGACCCCGGGTGCACTCCGTAGTGATGGGCTGGACCCCCGCACGGTATGGTGATCTAATTGAGTCCAATCTCGTAGTCAGGCGCCTTCTCAGCCAAACCAGCGATCTCATCGCTGCTAAACTAATAACAAGAGGCAAAGGACTACACTGCAGAGAGGAGTGCACAAAAAGCAGCAATCAAATGGTCCCACGTACCGCCAAAACGCTGCTGTGGCTGGCTCTGCTGATTGCGGACAGCCGTGCGTTCGTGCCCATTTCGGCGCGACGAGCCACGCTCCCCTTGCACGCAAAGAAAAAGAAAAAGTCCAAAAAGCCAGCTGCCAAGCCGGCCGCGCTGGCGCCGCCGCCGGCCGCGCCGGCACCGCCGGCCGGCGCCGCGGCACCGCCGCCCGCCGCCGCGCCGCCGCCCATGAGTTTTGACGCGGCGATCGCGCCCGAGGCGCCCGCCTCCCCGCCGGTCGCGGCCCCGCCGCCGGTCGCCTTCGCGCCACCACCGCCGGCGCCCGACGTCACGCGCCTCGACGACGCGGACCTCAAGTCGCTCATCGTGGACGAGCCGGGCAAGATCTTCGGCCAGACGGCCGACGAGGTGCTCTTCGGCGCGCGGCCCAAGGGCGCGCCGGCGCCGAAGCTGCGGCCCCGGGCCGTACAAGAGCCGGGCCCGGACGAGGCGGACGCGAAGTGGCCCCTGCCGCGGCTCGAGCTGCCGGACTTCGCCGCCGAGAAGGTGGGCGGCGCGCGACCGGCGGACCCGACGGACACCTTCGACTACGGCGTGGGGGGCGTCGTGAAGAAGGCCGTCTACGGCCTGGCCTTCGCCGCCGTGGTCTGGGAGGTGTACATCAACTCGCCCCTCTTCGAGCGCGCCGCGCCGCCGCCGGCGGTCACCGCCGTCAAGGAGGAGATGGGCAAGTACCAGCCGCCCGTCGAGGGCGCCGACGCCGCGCCGGCGCCGCCGCGCCGGCCGACCATGGAGGAGGTCCAGGAGACGTGGGGCCAATAATGACTAGAAAGTGATGAGGTAACCGATACTTAATAGGGGCGCGCGCTCGCGGGCGCGCTCAGAGATCGCCGCCCGCGTAGCCGTACTTGGCCAGGAAGGCGCTGTGGAAGCCGCCGAGCTTCTCCACGACCTGGTCGATCTGCTTCTCGGCCGGCAGGAAGGTCGTGCGGAAGTGCCACGTGCCGTTGCGCTGGCCGAAGCCCGAGCCCGGGACGGTCACCAGTCCCGTGCCCTCCAAAAGCTTCAGGGAGTAGAAGGCGTCCGGCGCCATGCTCAGGCGCGCGGCCGCCGCGACGGCCTGGGCGGGCAGCGTGATGCTCGGGAAGAGGTACATGGCGCCCTGCGGCTTGACGCAGGAGACGCCCTCGAGCGCATTCAGGGACTCGGCCATCTTGTTCGCGCGGCGCACGAGGGAGGCCAGCTTCTCCGTCTTCTCCTTCTCATAGGCCTTGAGCTCGGACCCGCTCGTGGGCGGGTTGACCATCAATCCGACGGCCACTTGCCCCATCGTGTTCGAGCACAGGGAGACGGACGCGAGTTTCGTCAGCTGGGCCTTGACGTCCTTGGGGATGTTCGTCAGCTCGAAGTAGCCGCCCCGCAGGCCGCACTCGCCCGTGAAGCCCTTGGAGATGGAGTGGAAGGACACCAGGGGGATCTTTGAGCCGAGGTCTTTGACCACTTTTTTGAACGAGACGAAGGGCGGCGCGTCCCCGTACACGTTCTCTTGATAGACCTCGTCCGCGCCTAGGACCAGGCCGGGGTGGGACTCCACGAAGCGCACGATGGCCTCGAGCGACGCCAGGGGCAGCGACGCCCCGGTGGGGTTGCCCGGGTTGATGATCACCACCATCTTCGGCACGGCGCCCTTGGCGACGACGTCCGCATACGATTTCTTCAGCTCGGCCACGGGCGCGGCCCAGTCCGCCGCTTCATCTAGGTAGTAGCTGCCCAGGGTGCCGTCGTACAACGTCGTCGTGGCAGAATAGAGCGGGTACTGGGGCGCCGGCGCCAAAACACCGTCCTTCGGGCCGCTCACCAGTAATTGGGTCAAGTGGCGCACGCCGGCACTGGCGCCGTCCGTCAGGAAGATGTCGTCGGGCGACGCCGCGTGCCCGTCCCGCTCGCTAATAAAGGCCGCGACCTCCTCCCGTACTAAAGACACGCCCTGCGAGTCGGAGTACGCCCCGACGCCGCCGCTCAGCGCGTTCCGGTACGCGTCGGCCCGCTCGCGCACCTGCCGGGAGCCCTTAGACTTGGGCAGCACGACCTGCGAGAGCACGGCCCGCGCGAAGGCCGGCGGCGCCTGGCCCAGGGCCTGGGGGTTCCCGATGTTGCACCGCACGATCTCCTGGAAGGGCCAGTTGTCCGGGTTTTCTTTCATGTCCCGCTCGATCTCGCCGGCGCGCTCGAGGATCTTGCCCCGCACCGCGTACTCGGCCTGGATGACTTTCGGGTTCACGGCGTCGATGCTGAGCTGCGCATCGACCGCGCCAACGAGCAGTGCGAGTGCGACAATCACCCGGGCCATGGCAAATAGCTGTATGAGAGCTATGCCTGGAATGCGCTTACGACGCAACGAAGAGGCAAGCCGTTGCAACCACGTGTAGAAACGTGTACTGAAATCGTTTTTATGCCAGCGGTTTGCGTGGGATTGTCTTTATGCGTTGCTACGAGCAGAGCAAAGATAGCCACGCACCACTCATGTTATCAATCGAGGTTGCGGTCGGGTCGCACGCGACCGCAAAGCTCCCAAGAGGCTGGCAAGGAAGGATGCAGGGGTGTGCGATTCGTTGCCGAGCCCTTTAACACGATGGAGGGGGACAGGTCGCTACATGAACACACTACTGCAGATTGTGACATCCAAGCGTCCGTGCATCATGCATGTGAAGTCACGAGGACGTATGCTCTACACGGCACGGCACACGGCGTAGGCATGATGCATGATGCATGATGCAAAACGGGTTTTACAGCTAGCCCCGCTGCATGCGCTCAGCTCTTCGCGATCGTCTGTGCACTGCAGACGCTGCAACGCATTGCTAAGATTGCCATCGATAGATAACTGCGAGTGAGCTCGCTTTCGCACGCTACGAGCTTCTTGCTGCTGCAGAGCACAGAGCTGAAGCGAGCGCCGCGCACGCCTGCGAAGACAGGAGACACAGCAGCGATGGCTGTCACACAGCCCAACATCTTCCTAGCACTGCTAGACAGCGCATCGATCGCGCACGACGTCGCAAACCTCGAAGCGCTCAAAGCCGCCGCGGAGACCGACGCAGTACAGGCGCCCACGTCCAGCGACGGCGAGTGGCGCCATGCCATCCCCTACGGCGCGCAAATAGCACCAGAACAGCCAGCAGAAGCGCCGCCGGCGCCGGCGCCCGAGGCCACCACGGTCGGCGCGGGCTGGCTCCTGGAGCGGTGCCGCGCCCTGGGCTCGGAGATGGGCGGCGCCGAGCTCGCGTGCGGCGTGGTCGAGGCGGCCCAGAAGGACGACGCCGCGATGCAGCAGGCGCTCATGGAGCTTCTCGGTTTTGGGGAACAGGCCCTGGCGTTGATGGGCGAGCTCTGCGCCCGGAAGCGGTCCGTGGCGGCCGTCGACGCGCGGGACGTCCGGGCCATCGCCCGGGCGGCGGGCGCGGCGCCGCCCGCCGCACCGCCGCCGCGCGGGACGCGGCAGCGGCAGGGCGGCGCCGTGACCGTCCAGGCCCCCAAGAAGCAGTCGCAGCGCCAGATGAAGCAGTTACGAAGGCAGCGGCGGGAGATCGAGGCCAAGGGCCCCGACGAGGGCGCGGCCTATTTGGCCTCGTTGGGGTTCGAGGACCCCGATGTACCTGAAGCGGCCCCGAAGCACGCGGACTTTCTGGAGGAGGCCCAGCGCGAGTACCGGGGGGCCCGGGCGGGCCTCCCCTCGGGCGCCGAGAAGTTCTACGGGGACGGCTACGAGGAGGTCGAGATCCCGCCCCCCAAAGCCTTGGCGCCCGCGCGGCCGGGCGACCTGCTACGAATAAATGAGGCCCTGCCGGCCTGGGCGCGGCGGTGCTTCCGGGGCACCGATACTTTAAATCGGATCCAGTCCGCCGTCTACCCCTGCGCCTTTGAATCAAGGAAGAACATGCTCGTCTGCGCGCCGACGGGCGCCGGCAAGACGAACGTGGCTCTGATGACCATCCTGGAGCTTTGTGCGCGGGTCCGGTCGCAAAATGAAGGGGACTTCCTCCAGGCGCTGGCGGCGCACAAGGCCGTGTACGTGGCACCCCTCAAAGCGCTGGCGCAGGAGATCGTGGCCAAGTTCTCGGAGAAGCTAGGCTACTTGGGTTTGGTCGTGCGGGAGCTGACGGGCGACGTCCAGCTCTCCAAGCGAGAGGCGGACGCCGCGCATATATTGGTGGTCACGCCGGAGAAGTGGGACGTCGTGACGCGGAAGCAAGGGGGCGGCAGCGGCGACGCCGCGGGCTCGCTCGCGAGTAGGTGCCGGCTACTGATCATCGACGAGATCCATTTACTCGCCGAAGAGAGAGGCGCCGTTTTAGAATGCGTCGTGGCGCGAACGACTCGTTTGGTCGAGTCGACGCAGGAGCAGATTAGGCTCGTCGGCCTATCGGCAACGTTACCGAACTACGAGGACGTGGGCCAATTCCTGGGCTGCCCCGACGAGGCCGTCTTCTTCTTCGGGCCGGAGTTCCGACCGGTGCCCCTGAAGCAAACTTTTGTGGGCGTCACCGCGACTAAACGGCACGAGAAACAAATGCGCATCGACGAACTGGCGTACGACGTGGCCCTGTCCGCCGTGGACCGGGGCCACCAGGTCATGGTCTTCGTGCACAGTCGGAAGGGCACCTTAAAGACGGCGCGGGATCTGAGGGATAGGGCGGCGCGGAACAATGCGACCTTTGCGTCGCAGGAGGGCGACTTGCTAAAGCCCTTTCGGTCGCAGCTCAAGTCTTGTCGACACAAAGAATTAGCAGAGGTCGTGGAGGCTGGTTTTTCGTTACACCACGCGGGCATGTCCCGGAGCGACCGCGGCTTAAGCGAGCGCCTCTTCGCGGCGGGCGCCGTGCGCGTATTGTGCTGCACGGCCACTTTGGCCTGGGGCGTGAACCTCCCGGCCCACGCCGTCATCTGCAAGGGTACGGACGTGTACGATCCGCAGCGGGGCGGGAACGTGGATCTGTCCATGTTAGATGTTTTACAAATCTTTGGGCGGGCGGGCCGGCCCCAGTTCGACGACTTCGGGGAAGCGACGTTACTGACCTCGTCCAAGGCCCTGCCGGACTATTTACGGAAGCTCGCGCGGGCGGCGCCCATCGAGTCGTGCTTGGTGCCGCGCTTAGCCGACGCGATCAACGCCGAGGTCGCCGCCGGCACGGTGGCTTCTATAAGTGATGCGAACCGGTGGCTCGACCACACGTTTCTGGCCGTGCGCTTAAAACGGAACCCCCTCGCTTACGGCTGCGCCTACGACCAGGCCCAGGAGGACCCGGGCATGGGGCGGTACCGGGATACACTGTTACGAGCCGCCGCGCGGAAGCTCGACGAGGCGCGCATGTGCCGGTACGACAAGAGGAGTGGCGCGGTCGCGGGCACGGACGTCGGCCGCGTCGGGAGCCACTACTACTTACGGCACGAGTCCATTCGCGAGTTCAACGAGACCCTGCGGCAGCACGCGAACGACGCCGACATCCTCGTGGTGGTCTGCGGCGCCTACGAATTCGAACAATTGAAGCCGCGGAACGACGAGCTGACCGAGCTCGATCGGCTGCGGGCGTCCCGGGCCTGCTGCCCGTTGCGGAGCGAGAAGTTGAACGCCCTCGCGGACGAGCCCGCGGGCAAGGCCGCTACTTTACTCCAAGCGCATATTTCGCGGGCGCCCTTTGCGGCGTTCACGCTCGCGTCGGATGCCGCGTACGTCGCCAAGAACGCAGCGAGAGTTTGTCGCGCTCTCTTCGAAATGGCCTTGCGGGCCCACTGGCCGTCGCTCGCGGAGCGCCTGCTCGCCCTCGCTAAAGCGGTAGAACGGCGGCTGTGGTGGTTCCAGCACCCCATGAGACAGCTGGCGGACCTCGAGCCGAACTTGAATATAAGACGGCAGCGCTTCCCCGAGGACGCCCTGCGCCAGCTCGAGGCGCACAAGCTGGATGCGGATCGCCTTCTCAATGATCTGAACGTGGGTGAGGTGGGTGCGTTAGTGCGCAACACCCGCGCCGCGCCGTTTCTGGTGCGGGCGTGTCGGAGCCTGCCCGCGGTGGAGTTGACCTGTTCCTTGAAACCCATCACGCGGAGCGTGCTGCGCGTGTCCCTGACCCTGACGCCGACGTACGAGTGGGCCGCGCGCGTGCACGGCCTGGGGCCGGAGCCGTGGTGGGTCTGGGTCGAGGACGCCGCCGAGGAGCGCATCCACCACTGCGAGCTTGCGCTGTTTCCGGCGCCGAAGCGGAGCGGCGGTAAACGAGGCCCGCTGGACCCGCTGACGCTGTGTTTTACCATGGCCGTACGGGACCCCCTGCCGCCCCAGTTCTACTGCCGGGCCATCTCCGATCGGTGGTCCGCGTGTTCCAATTTGCTGGAGCTGTCGACGAACGAGCTTAGCTTGCCGGCGCCGGCGCCGCCGCCCACCGAGTTATTACCATTGAGACCTTTACCGGTGAGCGCTTTGGAGGACGACCGGTTCCAGCAGTTCTACGCCTACACGCACTTTAACCCCGTGCAGACCCAGGTGTTCCACGCCCTCTTCCGGACGGACGGGAATGTCCTAGTGGGCGCGCCGACGGGGTCGGGCAAGACGTGTTTGGCGGAATTGGCCATCTTTCGTTTATTACGAAGAAGAGGGGAAGAAAAACTCAAGGCCGTGTATGTCGCACCGCTCAAAGCGCTGGCGCGGGAACGGGTCCGGGACTGGACGCCCAAGTTCGCGAGAATGGGTCTCAAAGTGGAAGAACTCACGGGCGACTCGACACCGGATAAACGCGCATTACAGAGAGCGGACCTCCTCATCACGACCCCGGAGAAGTGGGACGGCGTGACGCGCCAGTTCAAGCGGCGGGACTACGCGCGGCACGCTGCTTTAATGATTCTGGACGAGGTCCACTTGCTCGGGGAAGACAGAGGCCCGGTGCTCGAGGCGCTGGTGTCTCGGGCGCGCTTCACGGCAAGTCAGCGCATCGTGGCCCTATCGACAGCTTTAGCGAACGCGCACGACCTGGGGGCGTGGCTCGGCTGTCAGAAGACGCACGTCTTCAACTTCCGGGCGTCGGTCCGGCCGGTGGCCATGGATGCCCACATCCAGGGCTTTACGGGCAAGCACTACTGCCCGCGCATGGCCACCATGAACAAGCCCTGCTACTCCGCGTTACGAGAACACGCGAATGATAAGCCGGCTTTGATTTTCGTGGCGTCGCGACGGCAGACGCGCCTGACGGCTTTGGATCTTATTGCGTTGGCCGCCGCGGACGACGACACGAGTAGTTGGGTCGGCTGTGCGGTAGAAGAATTAGACGCGTTAGCGCGAACAGCAAAAGATCCTGCATTAAGACATTGCCTCCCGTTCGGCGTCGGCGTGCACCACGGCGGTTTGAATAAACCAGATCGGGACTGCGTGGAAGGTTTGTTTACCAGAGGCGCGATCAAGGTCCTCGTGTGTACGTCCACTTTAGCCTGGGGCGTGAACTTTCCCGCGCGGCTCGTCATCGTCAAGGGCACGGAGTTCTTCGACGGCAAACTTGGGAGGTATGTGGACTTTCCCGTGACCGATGTTCTGCAGATGATGGGGCGCGCGGGCCGGCCGCAGTTCGACTCGGTCGGCGTCGCGTGTATATTTGTCCACCAACCGAAGAAGGAGTTCTACAAAAAGTTCTTATACGAGCCGTTCCCCGTCGAGTCCAAGCTCCTTTCTAAATTAAACGACTTAATCAATGCCGAGGTCTGCCTGACGGGGCGTATTAAGTCGGTGGACAATGCGATCGCGTGGCTCAGGTGGACGTACCTGTACAAGCGCTTACGGCAGAACCCCTCCTTCTACGAATGTGCCGATAGTTCGGAGGAGACCATTTCCCTGTACTTAGAAAACTTGGCTAGAACGTCGTTGGAGGTGTTGGATGAAGCCGGTGTTGTTGAATTAGACGGTGATGAGGTAACACCCTTAGTCATAGGCTCCGTGGCGGCCTACTACTACCTAGACTACCGGACGACGTCCGAGGCGTCCGTGACCGTGGAAGTGTTTGACATGGACCTTGGAGATGCGGCGCCGCGGCGCCGCGAAGCCCTGGCCCTCGCCCACTTGTGCGCCGCGCGCGAGTTCGCGGAGCTGCCCGTGCGCCACAACGAAGATGTGGAAAATAGCCAGCTGGCTCAGCTCTTACTCACGGACGACGATCATGATACGCTCGACACCTTATTAGAGCTCGGCTACGACTCGCCCCACGCCAAGGCCCAGCTCTTGTTACACGCCAAGCTAAGGGACGGCCCTTTACCTGTAGCGGACTACGCGACGGACCAGCGCTCGGTCCTGGAGCAGGCGCCCCGCGTGCTGGCCGCCTTGATAGACGTCGCCGCGGACACCGGCTGCGCCCGCGCCTGCCTCGCCCTCCTCGAGCTGTCCCAGGCGTTACGGTCCGCGTGCTCGGTGACGCGCGATCCTATTTGCCAGCTGGGGCTCTCGGACGCGGCGGCCCAGCGGGTCCGCGCGGCCCCGGGCGTTCCAAAGCGCGGCGGGGTCGCGGGTTTGAAGCCACAACACGTCGCGAAGCTGCCCGCGCACGCGGCGCGAACTTTGGATGGTTTGCCGCGCGGCCGGGCGCAGCTGACCGCGACGGCCGTCTTCGGAGCCGGGGCGACGCCCATCGCGGAGATCGCGGCCGGGGGCGAATTCTCCGTCGACGTGACTCTCAGTGTGCGGGGCCGCGGGCCGCGCGCGTTCTACCTCGTCCTCTCCGACGACGAGGAGTTGATTGCTCTAAAAAAGGTCGTCGTCGGCGGGGCCAAGTGCGAGGCCTCGCTGGCCGTCGAGGCGCCCGACGAGGGCGGGGCGTGGCGCCTCGTCCTGCGCGCGGTGTACGACGGGGCGCGGGGCTTCGACGCGCGGGTCGAGCTGCCGGCGCTCCGCGTCTCCGCCGCGCCGAAGGACCTGTCCGTCAAGGCGGCGGAGTTCGTCATGCCCGGCTCTTAGGTGTGCTGTTCTTCTTGTTTAACATTGTTCTAATAGAGTACTGCGTGGAGGAGCACGGCGAGTGCCCGCGCTCCGCGGGCGGCGGGCGCATCGACCGTTCACATTCCGTTCACGAATTGGGCGTCGTGGGTAAACGTTGAATTCATCGCCGCGCCGGCGCCCAGAAAAAGGTCTATAGGTACAAGATATAAGTACATGGTGATTATGCTACATTCGATCTCATGGCTATTCTTGCACGCCGGGGTCAGGGGGAACTTTGGATGGATGATGGTGCGGAGGCTCGTGAGGAGCCAACAACAAAACAGGGGCGGCTCACGCCAACGACGCGAGCTTGTACGCGCGGTGCGCGGCGGCGCCGTACGTGCACGCCGCGTCCATGGCCCGGGTGCGGACCTGGATCTCGAACTGGGGGAGGCGCGCCGACGTCGGCACGATCGTCGCGTGGAGGGACCGGTAGCCGTTCGCCTTGGGCGCGCGGACGTAGTCCTTGAGGTCCGTGACCTCGCGCACGTGGGGCGACGACGCGAGGCGCCGGAGCACGCGGTAGCACAGCGCGTAGCCGGCCTCCTCGTCGAGGCGCCGCGCGCCCTCGTCGACGACCACCCGCACGCCCGCGACGTCGCGCAGGTCGTCCACATGACTCAAAGATTTGCTCCTCAACTTCTGGTCCGCCGACACGGCCGTCTTGATGCGCGTCAGGATGGAGAACGACGCCGCGGTCGCCAGGACCGCGTCCTCCGCAAACAACTCCTGCACGTGGCGCGTCACGCGGTCTAAGACCACCACGTCTCCTTGTCTACGCGCAGCTAAAGCTTGGGCGACCGAGCCCAGGCCCTTGGCGCCGACGGCGGCCGCGACGGGGGCCGTCACGGAGTTCAGCAAATGAGAGCGGCGGCTACGCGGCGGCTGGTGCGCCGCGTGCGCCCGGACGTCCTCCAGCTCCGCCCACGCGAGCGCCTCGGCGCTCGGCGTGGGCGATGCGGCGTAAATGGGAGTCGCGGCCGAGTGGCCTCTTCCTGCCTCCGCGGGCGTTCGGCGCACGGGCGTCGCCGAGAGGGCGGACGCGCTGGCGGTGAGCGCGTAGGCGGCCGCAATGGCCTTCATGGACGAGCCGCCGCGGCGGCCCTTCCCGCTTCGCGCCCTTGGCGGCCGTTTTTTGTTCTTGGCGCCAAGTGCTCTGCAGCTCGTACACGCCATCGTTTCCGGCGCGGAAAGTGGCTGAGCGTGGCTGCTGGAGTGGCTGGAGTGGTTGCGCGCGTTGTTGTAGCTTGGCGAGGGCTGTGCGATACTGTGGAAGGCAATCGAACGAGGCACCGACGAACTTTTTGCGCGCTGCTTAAAAACGACCGCGAAACTCCCCTCCGCCAAGCCCTCTAAAGAGGCCTAGCAAGTCGCCCCAGCTTTGGGAAAGACCCCTGCGCGCGGATGTCTCAATTCCAAAACGCAAATTCGAACTCGCGCTGCGGCGCGCACGTCTAGAGGACACCAGGCACACCACAGGCCTCCACTACGCGTCTCGCCCCGCCCGGTGGACTTGGAGTGACAGCCGGAGTCAGGCCGAGCGGAGCTAGGCATGTCCTTGCAAGACGCGGCCGGCGTCACCGGCGTGTGCACACGTGTGTGCACCCTGCTCTCCATTCACGACCGCGGCAAGTCGCGGCGGGGCTTAGCTTATTCTCAGTGTATTTCGCGAGCACGGACGTCCGGGACGGAGGCTCACTGCACAGTGCGCGCGCGGCCGATGCAACGGAGCCGCATACTAGATATGGTCCTATTATGGAGTGATATGTTTTTTTGACAAACTTAGTTGTACTTCACGAAGCCGATGTCCTTCGCGTACATGCGGAAGCACTGGCGGCAGATGTTCATGTTGTACTTGCGGATGATGCCGTTCTGGTTACCGCAGACGCGGCACCGGCGGCCACCCTTGCCGTACTTCTTCGGGTGAGAGTTAATAAGTGCTTTAGCTCCCATCTTTGAAGTGGATTGAACCTGTGGGAAAACACGGTGAGCGTACGCGTCGACGGCGCGCGGTTTGAGTGTTCGAACGGCGTGTGACGAAACTGCTGGCACGTCTGGGCCCGTACGTGTACGAGAGAACTCCAGATCGATGTGCCCGACCGGCGGCGGGTGTTGCTGCGCCGCGAGGGCGAGGCCCGGCGGCAAAGCAAGGCTATGTAGCGCATCGCTGCTAACGCCTCGCTCGCTGCGTTCCCGCCGCCGCGCTTTCGCATGGGTGAGTGTCTCATGGTGTCGACGCAGCGGCGTACGCGGACGTTCAGCTGCAGCTAAACTGCAGGGTGGAACAGAGAATATAAGTTTTGTTAAGCAGCGACGCCATCGCCTAATACCCGCACGAAAATCGAGCTCAGTGACCTGGGGCCATCGGTCGCCTTGCGGTTCACGAGGACGCTCGAGAAGAGGCTGCGAGGAAGAAGCCTCTCGCGCCAAAAAACGTGCGGGGTTGTCGCCCAATCGCTCGACCGCAATCGATTAAAGCCCCCCAAAACACACCCAAGGTTAGTAAAAACGACTCAGCCGACCCTCCCAGACGTACTGGCGACCACGAAGCTGGATCCTGTCGAAGAGCGCCGGCCACGCGGCGATTAGCAGCCAATTTTGCTGGAGCCGCATGTGCCTCGCCGCGGCGCTGAAACGCCGCCGCGGCGGCCCCGCGACCGGTGTGGCGTGCCGCGTTGGCTTCCGCAGCGTACGCGGTGCCTCGGTAGCGCTTGGCAAGCCGCTCCACGGGTGTTGTCGTCCGTCAGGACGCGGTGCGCACGCGAGCGGGTCCGCTGAGTTGAGGCGCCGCGGCGGCCCCGTCGACGCCCGGCCTTTGAGGTCTGGACGTCGAGGCTCTGCTGCGGAGCCGTGCTCCTGGCAGCCCGAAGCGTCGGCGGGTGCGTCCCTGCTTCACGCGGTCGGGCAGCCGCGGGCCCCCAAACGAGAGGACACCCCCTTCCCCCGCCCTCGCGTGCAGAACGCAACGTTCGTGTCCCCACCGCAGGCATCTCCACCATGGTCCGCGACCTGCTCCACCCTTCGGCGACCGAGGAGAAGCGGAAGCACAAGCTCAAGCGGCTGGTACAGTCGCCCAACTCGTTTTTCATGGACGTGAAGTGTCCCGGCTGCTTCAACATCACGACGGTGTTCAGCCACGCGCAGACGACGGTGCTCTGCGGGTCCTGCTCGATGATGCTCTGCCAGCCGACCGGCGGCAAGGCGCGGCTCACGGAGGGCTGCTCCTTCCGGAAGAAGCTCGACTAATTAACCATGTTTCAAAAATAAGCCTCGGGGGTGCAGCGGCGTCGCGCTCTGCGTAGTCGAGCTACGGTGGTCGTCTGCGGCCCACAACTCGCTGGCCTGGTGGACGTATCGCCAGCACGCACGAGCCCGGCGCGTGGCCCACGCGCGGAGTCGCGACCCGTGGTCGGATGGCCGCGGGGCAGCACGAGGCCGGGCGGCTCACCACTTGAAAGGAGACATGACTAGATACACCCCTACTTAGTCTACGCCGACCCATCCATGACCTTCTCGAGGTGCGCCGCCTCGGCGCGGTCGGCGTCCGTCGGGGTACTCTGCGTCATGCGCGCGAGGATGGCCTCGAACGCCGACAAGTACGCGGGCGTCTGCGCGGCCTTGTCCGCCACTTCT
>Ga0114994_10002750_pt1 | contig 12873 bp, 4 predicted proteins | sample ArcticOcean_MG_C_9_FD_87043 | JGI IMG/M metagenome (GOLD analysis project Ga0114994, IMG submission 87043) | Marine microbial communities from western Arctic Ocean - ArcticOcean_MG_CB2_152 | ecosystem: Environmental > Aquatic > Marine > Oceanic | place: Arctic Ocean: Canada Basin | collected... | reverse complement strand
GTCCTGTGTGGACACGAGCCGCGCGTTGACGCCGTCGACGGCGTAGTCCTCGGAGCCGGAGTCGGCCGGCACGACGGCGACGCACCCCGACGCCATGGCCTCGAGCCCGGTGCGCCCAAAGGCCTGCCAATGGCTCATGTCCAGGAACACGTGCGCGCGCGCGAAGAGCGCGGCGATCTGGTCTTGGTCGAGCGTGCCGAGGTGGTGCCGACGGTAGGCCTCGGTCGCGCCGGCGTCGAGGCGCAGCTCGCGGAGCGCGTCCGACTCGAGGAGCGCGTCGAATTCCGACGGGACGCAGCCGAATGTAAACGTCGCGACGGCGCCCGGGTGGCGCCGGTGGAGTCCCTCGAGCACGCGCATGGTTCCGCCGGCGTTGCGGCGTGGCGTAGACGGGCGGATCATGGCGACGAACACGACGACGGCGTCGGCGTTGGGGCGCGGCGCCTGCTCCCGCGCGGCGTGGAAGCGCTCGAGCACGATCGTGCCCCGGACGGCCGCGACGCGCGTCCCGTGCGCCTCGCGGATCTGCCGCCGCAGCCACTCCGTCTTGGCGAAGCTCAGCATCCGAGGGTACATGGAGTACGATTCGACGGCGCGCCGACGCTGGTTCGGCGTCAGTCTCGCGAATTTGACCTCGTAGTCCTGGATGAAGTAGGCCGGGAGAAGGTACGGGTGGCACGCGGCGACCATGTTGACCGGCTCGACGGTGGTGAAGAGCGTCGCGACGACGACGTCGAACGCCGCCGCCGACTCGTAGAGCGCGTCCGCGAGCTGCTCCGGTCGCAGCACCGCGTCGCCGTAGGCCAGGACGAGCGGCGACGCGCCCACCGGCTGCGGAAAGGTGCGGTCGAAGTACGGCGCCATCCAGCCGGACATGGCCACCTGCGCGCACGCGCCTCGATCCCTGAGGCCCAGCACCTCGTTGACGATCGAAATCCAGCCGCCGTGCATCTGAAACCTGAGTTCCCGGGGCTCCTTCTGCGGGTTGAGAACGAAGAGGACCCGCAGCCGCCCCGGACCGCAGGCGCTCCCGGTCAGCGACGCGCCGACGCGCCGGCGCGCCTCCGCGAGCTCCTGGTTGGTCTCGAGGAGCTGGACAGCGTAACGTAGCATGGAGCCCCACCGCTCACGCATGGCCGCGGCGGACCCGGCGCTCAGCTCCTGCCGCGTCGCGTCGCCGTAGGACTTGGACTTGTGGTGCCAGACATAGACGTCATCGGCGACTTTTAGCGAGTAGCCGGCCGCCAGCGCGCGCAGCGCGAAGTCGTTCTCCTCCCCGAAGCCGTGGGGAAACGCGACCTCGTCCATGAGCCCGACCGCCGCGACGACTTCGGCCTTGACGAACAGGCAGAACCCGTTCAGCACGTGCACGTCGACGAGCCTCCGCCGCGATCCGCGCGCGACGGCCGCCGCGACGCCCCGCGGCGTCCACGGGTCGTCGTCGGGCCCCGCCGGCAGCTCGTTCTTCGACCAGTCCTCGGACTCTTGCCCTATGTTCCCGCGCAGCGCCGGCACCGACTGATACGACGCGGCGTTCGACAGCGGGCCGACGACGCCGATGGCCGGGTCCGAGAACGCGTGGCGTTTGAGCGTCTCGAGCCAGCGCGGGTCGACGACCTCCACGTCGCTGTTCAAGAGACAGAAGGCGGCGTAGGGCGCCTCGCGGAGCGCGGCCCGGATCCCGAGGTTCGCGGCGCGCGTGTATCCGCTGAGTCGATGCTCCCCGTCCCAGTTGACCAGGCGCGCCGCGAGGCGCTGGGCCCTGCCCCGCGCCTCGACTACCTTGCGCAGCCTGCGAAGGGTCTCGGCGCCCGACGCGTCGTTCACGAGGAAGACTGCGTCGCCCGCGTCGGGCAGCGCGCGTCCCGGCGGGGAGTCCGCGTGGGCCCAGAGCGAGGCTAGTGTCCGTTCGACCCACTCAGCCGCGTCGTGGACGGTAATGACGACAGCGACTTGCTTCAGCGCGTCGAGCGGCTCGGGGGGGGGGCGCGCGACGCAGGTGTCGGGCTTGACGTACGTGTCAAATGCTGGATGGGTCGTCGGCGCCGTGGTACAGGACTTGAGGTAGCAGATGTTAAGATCTTTCAGGTACGAGAACGCTCTGCATCGCCGCTCGAGCGTGCACGTTCGCTGGCACGCGTCCGGGGTCGAGTCGCGGAGCTCGCTTCGCTCGAAGTCGCAGCCGCCTATGGCGACGTCGAGGAGCCGCGCGTAGCGCCGCGGCCCCGGGATCGTCGGACCGCGGATGTAAGTGTCGTGGCCCTTCGCGGGCGAGAGCCGCGCGCAATTCTTCAGGACGCACGTGTGTTCGCCCGCGACGAACGTAAACGCCCGGCATTCTTTGTAATCCGCGCACGCGATCTCGCACGCGGTGACCGTCGCCGGCTGGCGCACATTTTCTTGGAAGTCGCAGCCAAAGACCGCCTCGCCGACGCTGAGCGTCCAATCAAGGCTAGGCAACGGCCTGCGCACGGCCTTTCGCAGACGACGCATGGCGTCGTGGACGAGCGGAGAGAAGGGTCGTGCGAGGTCCGTGACTGTCACGTTCGCGAGTACCCACGCGGAGTCCGCGGCGCACGCCACGGCGCCGTCGGTCGCCGCTGCGCTCACCCGGCCATCTTCGAGGTGCGCGCGGATGCGCGGGGCACGCCCCCCGAGCGCGCCGCCCACGGCCGCGCTCGGCGTGGAGAACCCGAAGCGCCGCGCGCGGTCCAGGCTGAAGCCGACGACGCACGACGATATCGTCGGAGCCCAAGCTCGGCTCGGCTCGACGACCGCGACCACAGCAGCCGCGGCAGGCTGCAGGGCCAAAATGTCCGCGATGAGGGAACCGGGCACCGGCGTCGCGGGCGGCGCTGCGGCGCGCGGTGCGCGCGGTGCGCTCGGTGCGCGTGCCGCCACACGGGGAATCGCGGCGGCGGGGACCGCGGCGGCGGGGACCGCGACGGCGGCGCCGGTCCGCAGGGCCGCGACGACGCCCGCGACGCTCTCGCGCGACGCCGCCGCGCCGCGCTCGACCAGGACCGCGCGGGCGTACCCCGCCGCCGCTGCGGCGCGCACGACCTCAGACCACACACAAAAGAGCGCACGGTCGCCCCGGCTCTCGAGCAGCTCGGGCCAGACGACGACCCTTGCGCGCCCCTCGAGCTGTTTACGCGCCGCGGCCGCGGCCGCGGCCCCGTCGAGCACCAAGACGACGTCGTAGTGTAATGATTCGTTCGCCACCGCCGCCACCGCTGACGCGTTGCCGCCCAACACCGCCACCAGCGCGTCTGCGCCGCCGCGCGCCGGGAAGGCTTTGAACGGGTGAACCAGCGCCCCGCCCGCGCCCGGGCTGCCGATCCCGTGCGATAGCAAAATCGCAACGTGCGCGGCACCGAGCACCGCGAGCGTTACCGCCGCGACGGCCGCGGTGCCCCGCCGCCGAGATTCCGCCAACGGGAATTCGTAAGCTCGGGCGATCTGTCCGCCGGATGCGGTGCGCCGCATATCTCTGTGGTACGGCTGCCCGGCGGTGTGCGGACAGCTGCGCCTTCACCTCACGCGCAGGCCGCTCCGCAGGGCTAAGGCTGCGTCAAGAAACAAAAATAATACTTTCTTACCTCACCTCACCTCTAGAGGGAGGAACTAATTATCCACCATGCGTAGAGGAACCTACGTATTCACTAAACCGAGTAGGTCTGGATATATTCAGGTTGTAATTGAGGTAGTACTAATCAATGGAAACTAAAGCAAAGTTTGGAGATTTTATGACTGGAAATGAGGATACCACTTGAGACGACACCACCCCCTCAGGCTAGCCCCCGGACTAACCCCGCGCGGTGCGACTGTGACTCGGACTCGGACCCCGAGCCACACATGAATTTGAACTTGAAGTGTCGCGCCGAACAGTCTCCGACTCCGAGTCGGAGCCTGAGTCCGTGAGTCCGTGACTGGCCGCAAGTTGAACCGTGACGGCGGCGGCACCGTGACGTCCGACTCCGAGTCGGAGTCCGGGCGGATGAATAGCCGGACCCCGGGCCGAGGGCAGATCATGGGCCATGATGTCGGCCTCAGACGTCGAGTTCAACTTGTCACTGTGCGGCCGCCCTACTACTAGTCCCGGCACCCCCCTCGATCACTGGCAAAATGGACCGTGAGTAATTAACTACAAACCCCAGAACCTTCCAATCTTCGAGAATCGTGCTATCCTTTTTCAGGGTTTTCCTTCCTTCCTTCAAGTTAATCATGACTCGGATGACTCGGATTTTCAAGTTTGTATTTCTTTATTTGTTTGGAAGGAATGCGACCTTCCTGGCCGATTTTGCGGCTTACTATGTACTAAAAGTATTCTAAGCCACCCCATGGCCGTGCGCGAGATTGCAGAAGAGATTGTGGCGCGCGAGCCGCAGCCGGTCGACCTGGTCGGAGACAAAGGCGCGGAGCTCCTTGCCCCCCCGCGCAAAGCCGCGAATCGCAGCGTCCGACTGGGCTTTGAGTTTCTTCCATTGCTGGATCTGCTCGAGGCGCGCCGTCTCTGGCGGCTCCCATCGCGCGACCGGCGCGCGGCCGAAGGCGTCGCCGCCGAGGCACCCCGGGGCGCCGCGCTCGGCCAGCTCAGGCACGGCGTCGGCAGCTGCCGGCGCGACCGGGGGCGCGGGCGGAGGCGGCCCGCGGTCGCGACGCCCGCGGCCCGCCGGTGGCGCGCGCAGATCAGGCGCGGGCCGCATCGCGTCGACGGCGCCCTGGATCTCGTTGAGCCGCTGTTGCGCCTCCTGGAGGCGTGCAAGTAGCGGCGGTCTGGGATCGCCGCCGCTCGGAGCGCCGCGTCTGGCGCGGTGCGTCCGCCCGCCGGCCCTTGCGTCGGCCTCGCGCCGCTCACGGTCGCGGCCGTCCTTGAGCGTGGCGTAGCTTGCCACGCGGTCGCGCGCGCTCGCTCGCTGGCGCGCGCGGAATGGGCGCCCCCTCTGGACGTCGGGGTCCGCCTCCCACTCGCCGGCGACGCGCGCCTCGAGGAAGTCGGCGAGCGGCGGCGGCCCCCGCGGCGTCGGCGGGCTCGGTGCCGCGGCCGTGCCAGTCGCGTGAGACGTCGGCAGACCGAATCGAGACGCCTCCGGCAGCACCGCCCCTATCGCCACGCCGTGCTTGGTCGCGAGGACCTCCGCGACGTGGCGCGCGGCCGCGTCGGCGAGGACGGTCCCGAAGACCATGACTTCGTGGACATCGCCCAGGAAGGCGTCATGCGGCGGGCAGCCGCCGAGCGTCACGTAGCCCGACGCGCTGAAGACCGGCGCAGGCGATGCGCCGGCGCGCGGCTTCGCGCCGGCCTCGAACGGCGCACCGTCGACGGCCATCTCGACGCGGCCGTCGAGGCGGTACGCCACGACGAGTTTGGTGCCGCTCTTGAGCACCTTGGAGTGGCTTATGTCGCCTGCCGCGGTCCGGAAGGCGACGCGCCGGTCGTGGAACCGGAACTGGCCGAGTGGGTAGTGGCCGAAAAAGCGCTGGCCGACGGCCCGGTCGCCGTCGCGGAGCCACGCTGGGGTCAGGACAAAGAAGCACGTGACGCCGTCGCGTAGCTGCAGCGCCGAGGCGACGAGCGGCGCCGGGAAGCGCACGCCGCCACCTGGCGCCGCCGACGCGACGAACGCGCCGGCGGCGCGCGCCGGTGGCGAGTCGTCGGGTGCGAGCACCGCGCGCTGCCGAGCGACCGCCGTCCGCCACCGAAGACCGGCAGCTTGCTGCTGCGCCGCCGTCAGCGGCGCGAAGACGTACCCGCCGCCGCTCTCGTCGCGCCAGCGCGCGACGGCGCGCGACGCGCGCGCGGCCTCGACGCTTGCCGGCGAGAGCCACAGGACTAGCGACGGCCGCACCTCGGGCGCCAGCGCCGCCTGCGGATGCGACCGCGCACAGGCGGCTGCCGCGAGGACACAGGTGAGGTGCCAGCCGGGGAAGTGGAGCATGGGTTCTACTTCTGGAATTTTAGAACAGAATTTGAGCCGCAGTGGTCGTGGCTCGGCGCGCGAGATCGCGGGTGGCTCGCGGCTCTAAAAGACCCGGGGCATCCCACGCGGTCGCGCGGAGCCGCCCCCTCTCGCGCCGCTGGCCCGGAAACCAATTAGAGAGAGAGTAACGCTCGTAGTCTGCTACGACTTGCCAGGAGCTCTCGTTCCACTTAATTTCCTTAAAAAGGTGGTTTTCTAATCACATGATCATGATACCTTTTGCTACCCCCTGGTGCCATATTATCGCAGCGTGATATAAAGTAGCAAGGGTCTTTGGCAACCTCGTAAAAGACTGCCCCTGTGCCCGGCCCCCGGGCGCGTAGTAAGTGTTCCAGTTTGAATAAACTTCCGACTCGACTTGACTCGGAAGTTGGACTCGCCCCCGGGCCCGGGCCGGGCCGGCCGGAATCGGAGACTCGGATGACTCCGAGTCGGAAACTTGAACCCCGGCCTGCCAGTGCCACTTCTAAGTGCCACTGGCACCGTGACTGGCAGCACTTGAGCCTAGCCTGCCACTGGCAGTGAGAGATATGCAGAACAATCATATTTACCCCTAGCTAGCTAGCGTGGAAGCTTTGTCAGTGCTTAGTACGATCCAACTGCCGCCCAGACTGCCACGAGCGCCTCGATGTCCCCGTCGCCGGCGTTTCGGAGCGACCCGTGGAAGCGCCGGTCGTCAAACGCGTAGGACCCGGCAGTGACGCGCCGCGCAAATTTTGTACCGTCGCTGCCTTGCATTACGACGTCACCGGCGGCGTACCAGACAAACAGGCGGGGCTGGTCGCAGCAGAAGGTCGGCGTCGCCTCGCCGGCCGCGAGGCGGAGGCGGTAAAGGCCGATCGCGCCGTGCGTCGCGCGCTCGGTGTCGTAGCCACCGCCAGGGAGCTTGACGCGGCGCGGTGTCGTACAGCACCAGGGAAGCAGGTGGTCGACCTTCTCGAAGCACGGCACCTCCCTCAGGAACGGCACGCCGGTGACGAACGCGTTGCAGAGCATGCACCGGGGCTCCGCGTGCGCGACCACCTCGATGTCGAGGCCGTGCATCTCCGCCTCGCCAATGTTTTTTATGCGGCGTACGATCGGCTCGCGGGAGTACGGCGCCGCCTCGACCGTCATCCTATCGACGGCGGACTCGCGCACGTCGTCGCGAGCCGTCTCGACGCGCATGCGCGTCGTGCTGAAAAAACAGAAAAAACTATCTACGTCGCGGCGGTGAAACTGCGTCTCGGCGCCCGGCGCAATGCGGAGACGTATAACGCGGAACAGCGGATGCTCGTACTCGACGCGATGCAGCGGCTCGTCGTAGACGCTCACGTCGGTCTCCGGCTGCGGCATCGCGGCCGTCGAATCGGTTGTTTCCGGGCGCTTGTCTAGAGCGCGTACTCGTCAGTGCCTCGCTCACAACACGCTTTATCTACCAAACACGCCCAACATTGAATGGAGCCAAAATCCGATGATCGACAGGATCGATCGGGTTTTCCGAAAAGTATACAGCCTATATAGGCTATAGCGGGCACGCGAGGTGCAGGCTTCTGCCGGGCTTAATCCACAACATCGTCGGTTCGAGTTGTCAAGGCCCACACGATGGCGCCGGGTCACGGTGCCCAGTGCCCCGGGGCCTCTGTGAGTCCGTGACCGTGCTGGCAGGCTCCGGCTGACTCGGAGTCACGGTAAGGACCCGGAGGTTTTGACCACTTCAAGTTATCAATTCAATTAGCTTGAGACTAGACCCCCAGTTTAGGCGATTAAGACTAGAGTAGTAGACCCGGGGCGGGCACCGTCGACCGCGCGGGGGTATACTCTCAGGCTGGCTCCGTGCCTTGGCACGAGATCATGATTCTCTTTTGTCACTCCAAAGATCCGAAAAAGTTAGCCTGAGACGAAAAAGGATGAGAGAAGGTGACCATGAGTCCGTAAAAAAGGATGAGAGAAGGTGACCGTGACTCCGGACGAGTCCGAGTCGGAGTCCGTAAAAAACTTGAAGGATGAGAGAAGGTGACCGTGAGTCCGTGTGACCGTGCCAGTGACATCTCGAGTACTAGTAACAGTTACATTTTATACAAACTGGTATAGACCGCTGTTACAGGGCCACCCGGGCCGGCTACCAGCGATACCGTGACTAGTCACGGTAGTTATAATGCCATCTTACCTCGTTTCGACCGTGACACTTAGAGGCTCCGTGTCAGGCTCAGCCCCTCCGAGTCTATGCCTCTCGGTCTAGCCTCTCGAGGCGCATTCATGTGGGCACTAAACTGCAATGGCAACTTAATTTAAGTGACTCATTTTCCGTTCCTGGACCAGGGGTTGCCGTTGCCTTTTTTGTTCGAATTAACAAGGTCCATCGTCGCCGGTCGGCGTAGCGTCGTGAATCGGAGGACGTCGGCGTGCATCCGAAGCGTCTGCTCGACGCGCGGCAGCGCCGCGGGGCCGCAGTCAAAGAAAAATGCCACGCGGCGGCCGACGTCGTGGTACCTGCGCGGCGCGGTGCGGTGGTCTCGCCTGAGGTGACGCGCAAAGACCGCGCGGGGGCGCGCCGGCCGTCGTCGCCGGCCGACGCGTGGCGCGATCGGACGCGATGCGGCAGCCGCTTAACGCCGTGGTGCTCGCAGCTCCGCACGACGCCGCCGCTCGCCGTGATCTGCTTTGCGCAGTGCCGCAGCAGATCCGCGAGCGCCGCCGGCGAAGCCCGCGCCGACGCGGTCACGATCTGGTGATACAGCGGCATGAGACCGGTTTGAGCTGTTTTTCTTATGGTCTGTGTTGCATTACTGCACTTAAAGACTTTTAATACTGTATACGTTTTCCGATTACCGAGAGAGTGCTCACTTTTTCATACACGCGTACGCATCAGCTCGTATAATATAACAAAATCGTATCTAATCCCATGCCAGTGGGGCCTGCCTCTAAGGGTCTGCTTGTAAACCGCCGAGTTTGTACAATGTAGCTTAGACTACATAGACCACACAAGACAAGAAACACAAGAATACACAAGAATCGTATAAATTCCATTTGCGCACGGTTCCGCACAGTCCCCTACGCGCCGCCGACCGTGACTTATCATAGCCTACTCGGAGGCGATGATAGCTTAGTCCCGTGCGGCCTCGGGTGATGATGATTTATATCAAGTTGCCCCCCCCGGGCCGGGCTCGGGGGCGAGCAGTCACGGTATTTTCGGCGGACGTCACGGTCGATGGTGCTGCCAGTGGCCCTTGGTGCATCAAACATCGACAGAACTTGCCAGTGAACACTGGCAAGTAGCCTGAGGGGTACCGTGACTAGTAGTAGCCTCAGTACCCTACTACCGGGCTGGGCGGCCACCTGGGTTGCATCGGGAGTTGTCCGTGCAGGCTGAGAAGCCTCTGGGGTGTCGCCAGGGGATTTGGCGCACCTCCACTGGCAGTCTCTGAACATGCCACGAGCCCGAGAAGCGCTCTCCATCAAGGACGCCGGCGGACACGCTCTCTCATTCGAACAGGTGGTATATGCTTACTTCGTGATACATCGCCGCCCTTCCACAAAACATGGCATCGCGCAGAGGATCAGTAACGAGTGGCAGGTGAGCTTCGGATCAGTAACGAGTGGCAGACGTACTTCGATAGCTTAGAAAGGTTGTTCCAACACGAGCTCCATAAACAATTGACCGCATTGCTAACAAATGGCCCCTTAAACAAAGTTCAAAACGGCAACAGCGTGTATTGGGCCCCGCAACCCTTCTAAATGACGTCGTCGCCTCGTCGCTGGGCTAGCCCTCCTCCCCCTCTAGCCCGCGACTCATGAGTAGCTACCTGTTGCGCGTCAGTGTGATTTGTCCATCCACTGCCTCCCCATTATAACAGTATCCGACCAGCAACCCGCCGTCATACTCTTGCGAGCGTCGCTCAGAAGAGACCAGTGCTGGAGTCAACCTCACGCCATCGAGCAAATCCGCATCGATGGCGTCGGGCTCGACCCTCGCGAGAACCTCAATGCTCAATTTGCAGTCGACCTGCTAGGGCCGCGGTCACGTCGATTGCAGCTAGTTTGCCTATAGCCATGTGCGCAGAGCGCAGGCGCGTGCTGAGCCGGGCAGCCTCCCGGTGTGCTTCGATGGTGTGCTTCGACGGGCGGGCACGACATCCAGCTTGTCCCAGCTGCCGGCCACCGGACGATTTGCGCGCGCGCGAATGCAAAACGAGATCTTTAGAAGATGTGGTTACGCAAAAGAATGCATGATGCCTGCATGCTGGTACGGCAAAACCCGTTTTATCATGCTATCCGTAGTGTACTGCGGACTACCTCTGCACGGTAGAGGGTACTGGGGAGCGGAGAAGGTTAGATGCGTCGCGATTTGCTCGTACAAGGGGGTAAACTTCGACCAAGTATCCCCACACAAATTTTGGAAGGCGCATATTTAGGGCGCACACGCAGCCCAGGTGAGTCCACGACCCCCCGAAACGGAGCTGCTGGGGGACCGCGCGGAACGGCGACGGCGGGTTGCAGCCGGAGGCTCGGCGGACGTGCGGCACGGCTACGCCGCCAAATTTGCTTCCGAGGCCACATCGGCGCCCGGCCAGCGCCCCGGCGGGCAAGGCTAGGTGCACCCGATGCTACCGCGTTGGAGCAATGGGCGCCGCGGAACAGCGAGGCGGCGCGCGGTGGCGCTGGCAAGCCCACCGCCTTGCCGTCTCGTTTCCGACCGCCAGCCGCGGCGCTGCCTCTTGCTGGAACGCCCGACCGCACTCTCTCGCGCACACACACGCGACGAGCACGCAGCGTGTTCGGACGTCACCTCGGCACGGCCACGCCTATATCGTGGGCTCGGCAATCTTTTTGTCGGCGCACGCACGGGACGGGGTGCACGCCACAACCTCGGTCCGACGGTGGACGCCCACTCCACTAGCTGTGACGCCCCAAAACTCCGAGAGCCCCCGCCCACTCGCGCCGACGTTCGGATTTCTCACCTCGCGCCCCCTCGCAGACTCACCGTTTCTAAAGGATTACGACGATGCGGCACGCCCTGAGCGTCTTCTTCGCGTGCGCCGGCGCGCTGGCGCTGGACGAAAACGCGGACTCTGACATCACCGTCAGCGCGCGCCTCGTGCTGACCACCGACTTCGACGCGGCGACCTTCAACGCCGATTGGTACGCCCGCGTGCCGCTGCGGCGCGCGCTCGCGCGCCTCGTGTCCGACGAGGCACGAGGCGTTTGCGTCCAGTGGTGGCAGGACTGGGAGAACTGCGTGGCCGACCCCGTCGCCGTGCCCGACGGCGCGGGCCACGCCGTCGACGTGACGGTGCGCGCTCGCGCCGCGGGCGCCGTGTCGGACGCCGAGGCGGAGCGTCGATACCTGACGTTCGTCCGCGACCGCGCGGTGGCGGCAGCAGTCGACGGCTCGCTCGACGCGTCGATCCGCGCGACCGCGCACGAGGTCGGCGACGCGCTCGGCGAGCGCGGCGTCGAGATCTGGCGGCGCGACGTGGCCGCCGTCGACGGCGCCGCGTCGCACGCAGCGCTCGCGCGCGCCGAAGTGGGCGTGCGGCGCCTGCTCGTGCCGCAGAACACGCCCCGCACCCCGAACCCGGCGTCTTACTCGTTCTCGTACTCGTACGACATCATCTACGACGTCTCGTACTCGTACTCGTTCGAGACGATGGCGCCGACGCCGGCGGCCGCCGCGGCGGTGTCGCTCAACATGGGCTACACAATGGCGGCGCTCGGCGCGAGCAAGTCGCCGGCGTGGTCCGATATGTGGGGAAATGAGGATTTCTACAACTACATGGGCGACGAAGAGGAAATGACCACGCACGCGTACACGTTGGTGGCGGTCGCGTTCGGCGCCGACTCGGTCTTCGGCGAGGTCTCCATCGACAGCGTGGGAGCGACCGTCATCGTCTCCGGGAGTCGCAACCCCTGCATGCTCGGCACTAGTTCCAGCCAAGCAGAATACGACGGGTGTCTCGTAACCAACGGCATCAGCCGCCGCCGCCTGGACGAGAGGGAGCGCTCGACGACCAGGCGCGCGTCGCGGAGGCTCGTCGTCGCTAGCGACGACGCCCTCGACGAAATCTGCGGCTTGTCGTGCAACCCATTTGACGGTTCGATCACCGAGGACGAGTCGAAGCTGGTCGTCGGCATGGAGATCGAAACGGACCTCGACGCGACCGAAATTTCCGCCGGCATAAACGCGGCGACGGATTCTGTCGTAGAGGCCGCCACGGCGACCTGTTCGTGCTCCGAAACTGACTGCAACGCAATGGCGTGCGCGTTTTGCGACGCTTCGGGCGACGCCGCGTCCGCCGACTGCACCGAGGCTTTTGTCGTTTCAGACGTGGCCGTGGCGTATACGGTCGTGTTCAGTAACGATACTAACGTGACGACCTACGAAAAGATATCCGGCTCCGCCACGTTCTCGGGCATCTCGTACGACGACGCCAAGGGAGCCACAGCTCAGGGCGTCTTTAAAGACGCGATCGGGCGCGTCGCCAACCTCGCCAAGGACCGCGTGTCTCTCACGAAAACGGCCGAGTTAACGCGCCGGCGCCTCGCGACCGGCGTCTCGATCGACTTTGAGATTCTAGTGACGACCGCAGAGAAGGCTGCCGCCGATGACAAGCTCCAAGCGGCCAAGGACAACCCGACCCTTCTCGACGACGCCCTCAAAGCTGCCGCCGCGGCTAGTTCTGATGGTGCGATGGCCGCTCTATTCGCCGCCGTCACGACGGAGAGCTTCGACCCCGACCTCGGTGTGGCGACGCCGGCGCCGACGACGCTGGGGTTCTTCAACCTTTTCTACCAGGCCTGTGTCACGGGCGGCGGGACGTACCCCTTGGGAAGGCGCTTCTCGAACTTGTACTGCGAAGCCGTCGCTCCCGAGTTCGCGGCGCACGAAGAAGAGAACGGCCCGATGTCC
>Ga0114994_10002749_pt1 | contig 12874 bp, 7 predicted proteins | sample ArcticOcean_MG_C_9_FD_87043 | JGI IMG/M metagenome (GOLD analysis project Ga0114994, IMG submission 87043) | Marine microbial communities from western Arctic Ocean - ArcticOcean_MG_CB2_152 | ecosystem: Environmental > Aquatic > Marine > Oceanic | place: Arctic Ocean: Canada Basin | collected... | reverse complement strand
GAAATTATCATACGACTCAAACGCTGGCTAAGCAGTATGATTATGAGGTCCTCCCCTTTGAGGAACTACTCAAAAACATAGCCAAATTTGATGTGGTCATATCATCAGTCCAAGTACCCAAGCCCATAATTATGAAGGGTCATATTCACGAGCAGTTATTGTCTCAAAAACTTTTTGTTGACTTAGCCGTGCCGAGGAGTATGGATTCCGAACTAGATACCATAGATGGAATTATACTATATAATGTAGATCAAATCGAAGAACAAACGTCGGGCATCATCGAGCGCAGAAGAGCGGCCATTACAGAAGTTGAGGTGATCTTAGATGAGACGATTGAGGAATTAAAAAAGTGGTCATTGGAAATGGAGGTATCTCCGACAATTAAAAAACTAAAAAAAGCCTTAGAAGAGATCAGAAAGGAAGAAATTGCTCGGTATGTAGGTAAGATCACTGAAGTCGAGCGGGAATTGATGGATAAAGTGACCAAGAGTATTGTTCAAAAAGTAATCAAACTTCCTGTACTTCAATTAAAAGCAGCCTGCAAAAGGGGAGAAGCCGAAACATTAGTTGAGGTGCTCAATGACCTCTTTAATCTTGAGAAAGATGAATTAACTCCTAAAAAATAGCATTTGATTGTCAGACACGACATTCGTTCGATACTTACTTTTTTTCTTGCACTGCTTTTTTATACTGGATTTGCCCAAGAGCAATACAGCCTAATAAAAAAAGATGCCTACTATGGGCTTCAAGATGAAAAGGGAGCCGTTGTTGTTGCCCCTGTTTATGATCAAATTGGATGGTCAAATGGAAATTTTGAATGGGTCGGTAACTTAGTGGGCTATTCCCATCGTGGAAAATGGGGCTTGTTAAATGTCAAAACAAAGAAAACCTCGGCGGCCATCTATTATAAGTTGTCGGTGATTGATGAGGGCTATATCCTTGCTTCGATCAAGGGTAATTTAAGCAATCAACTATTTTACGGCATTATCGATTCGAAAGGGGCCATTCAAATCAGTTGTAACTACTTCTCAATTGAGCCAAAATCTATGGGCTATGTGGTCTCAACGTATGACTACGGGACTATAAAAAAGGGATTTTACGATAAGGAATTCAACTTGATTTCGCCGCCTATTCATAAAGAAATTAAGGTTGTTAATCAACAGGTTTTGATGGCACAAAATTCCTTAAATAAATGGTCCTTACTTCGAATAGACGGAATAGAAAGTCATTTCAACGATTTTGATCAATTTGCGGTCATTGCTGAGGGAATTAGTGTAGAAAAAAGGGGTAAATATGGGTTATTGGATTTGGAGGGTGGGGCTACGCTGCTCGAAACAGAATATAAACAGGTAAATGGAGTAAAAAATGTTCTTAATTTTCCCTTATGGGAAGTCCGAAATTTTGATTTAAAGCACATTATGACGGTAAGGGCAGACTCGCTTAAATTGGATGCTGACATCCTTGTGGCTTATTGTAATGGGAGAGAAGAACGGATGATCAATCCATCATCAAATGACTTTATCGGTAGTGCTCAAAAAACAATTTATCAAACCGAAGGTTTTGAACTGGCTCGGGATAAGCGGTCCCATACTTGGTCAGTTATGGATGCCGATGGAACATCTTTTATTTTGGGAAAAGATTCAATTCACTATGATGCACCCTTTTTTTATACACTTTTGAAAGGAAAATGGGAGATTTACAATCAATTGGGTACCAAGGTTTCAGACAAAGCGTATCAGCATATTTCTACCCATTTATTTTCGATGATTCCAGTTAAAAATCACCAGTATTGGGGTTTTCTAGATTTTAAAGGAGATGAAATAATTTCTTTAAAATATGATACTATAGGAGCAGGCTATCATCATAAAATAGCCATTAACTATTTGGGAAAGTGGGGAGTTATGGATCTTTTTGAAAATTGGTCCGTAGCTCCAATGTTTGATGAAATATCTATCGGTCCCTATGGTATTATTACCAAGGAGAATGAAATTACTGCGCTCCTTTCCTGGGAAGGCGATGTCATCTATGAGATTAAGGGTGATATTTTCGTTCGTGATTTATTTTTAGAAGTAAGGAGTACTTCGGATCAAAGAGGGATCATATCTCTCCAAGGAGAGGTTGTTTTAGATCCATTTTACGATGAGGTGGGCCAAATTGGTGACCTATTTTGGGGTAAAGACAGGCTAGGTACGGTGCTATTAGATGAATTTGGTGGGTACCGGATCATTCCAGAGGATGACGTCAGTCAGGTACTTAATTATTGTGCAGGGCTCTATATGATACAAAAAGATGGTAAGTATGGCTTTATTAATGAAAATGGAAATTTAAGGATAGCCAATCGTTACGATAGTTTACTTTGCTTTTCTGATGCGCGCATCGGCTACAAATTGGGTACCAAATGGGGATTTATAGATGTTCAAGAGAGATTAGTAGTACAACCGATATACGATCAAGTATTTCCTTTTAAGGAGGGTGTAGCTGTGGTACGTCAAAAAGGGAAATATGGTCTGATAGACCCTTCAGGTAAGCTCATTCTTTCTTTAAAATATGTAAGTATTGATCAGGTACTTGGTAATTATTTACTCAAAGGCATCAACGGAGGCTTCGGCATCGCGAATGCAGCAGGAGATGTCATGTTGAGAACCGATTATGATAAAATCACCCCCATTGGAGACGATTTATTGGTAGTCACGCAGGAGCATAGGGTCGGCCTGATGAATTATGCCGGATACATCAAATTAGCATTTAAATATGCCTCTATTCAGAGGGAAAATCAATATTTAATCATGAGACGCTTACCGGACAAACAAGGATGATTTATCAGGATCTATAAAATATTTTTGTATCATTTCCGATAGGTCTTTAGGCCGAATGCTATCTATAGTTTCCAAAGAGGTTGTTAAAAAATGATGGGGTATGTCATTCACAAAAAGGAGGGTATAGATAGAGGCAACATCTAAGATGGAATTCATAGAACTAAGAAATTTCCCTCTTAAGAAATTTTTGAGCATATCAACTTCTGACTGGGAAGGATAATTTTGAGCAAGTTCAGTAATAATTTCGTGAATGGCTTCTAGTGAATGTTCGGCATTATCACTTTTCATTTCGGTTGAAATTGTCCAATAAGATGCATTTTGGGCATGCGTAATGGATGAATAGACTCCATAAGTTAATCCTTTTTCTTCTCTTAATTTTTTCATTAGGCGGGATCCGAAAAAGCCTCCTAAAAGTTTGTTAGCCACCGTCAATTTATGAATATCTGGATGCCCTCTATCAATGGTTTGAGCACCCATCCTGAGCGAAGCTTGAACACTATCCGATCGTTCGATGGTTTGGTGGTTATGGTTTTGGCTGATCGCGAAACTTAGCATTTGTTTTTCATCCTTATTTATGTTGCCTAAAAGGAGCGCCGTTTTTTCGATAACTTTTTCATCAATATCACCGCAAAGCACTACTTTGGGATCTTTTTGAAATTGCCACTGAAAAAAATCTTTGATTTCAAAAAGGGTTCGCTGGGTGATCTCTGTTTCTTTTATAGATCGACCATAGGGGTGAGTCGGACCAAACAGCAATTCATGAAAGTGTGAAGTAGCGAAATAGGTATTTTTTGCAAGTTGCAACTTTATTTGTTCCGCTTTTAAATTCTTGATGACCTCAAACTCGTTGGTAGGGAAGTTGGGTGAGAAAAGTATTTCTTGAAGTAAAGCAAGACTTGAGTGAATATGCTTTTGAGTAGCGAAAAGGCGAATGCTGGTACCATCAACTGCCGTTTGCACTTCTATGTGAGCCCCCATATGTTCAAAAGCCAATGCTATTTCTTCAGCATTTTTGGTAGAGGTCCCCTCAAGGAGCATTTTACCTGTTAAAAAAGCAATTCCTGGATTTTTTTCAAACCAGCTACCACTCTGGAAAATAATTTCCACCAAGCAGATTGGGTATTGTTTGTCTGGGATAATAAGACCTTCAATACCGCCATTCAATATGATTTTACGGCAAGTTCTAAAATTAAAATTCTTTACCGGAAAAGACGCAGGCGCAAGAGTCCGATCCATCATGAAGAGACGTCGAGGGTTTCTTTTTTATTGAAATTAAATAAGAAAGATAATCTGAGAGTATCTCCCAATGGATTGTTTTGTTCTTGGGGAATGAGATAAGATAAGTCGAGGCCAAAGGTCGAATACCGAACACCAAAACCTACTGTAAAATATTTTCGAGCCCCTTTGTTTTCATGTTCATTAAAATAACCTACCCTGACCGCTACCATTTCTCGATACCAGTATTCACCACCTATAGAATAAGTAAGTTCTTGCATTTCCTCACTAAAACCATTGGGGGCATCATTAAAAGAACCGAAGGTACCACTGATGAACGGACGGTTGGGGTCTTTACCTGATGAGATGGTAGGATTTCCATTACTGTCTAAGACTAGATCTCCATTGGTATCCCGAGCATAAATAGGAGGAGTAGGAACCAATAATTTGTTTATATCGAAGATAAATGTGAACGAGTTGTACTGATCTATATTCATTTTTAACGCTGTCCCTACCCTGAGGTTGGCTGGGATAAAATCTTCAAACTCCTCACTGGTGTAACTGATTTTTTGACCCAAATTAGAAACGTGGGCACCTAAGGATAAATCAGTATCTAATCCTCTTAAAACCAGTGGTTTAATGTAATAGAAACCTAGATCAAAGGCAAGGCTTTTACCAGAATTGGCACTGGGCGCTCCTATGCTGTTTCCCAATAAGTTAGACCAAATGTACCTGATACTCAATCCTCCACTTAGGTTTTCGGTTAATTTTCGAGAGTAAGTGGCATCAAAGGATAATTCACGGGGATTTTCAATACCAATGGGTAACCCAGTCACATCGGTAAGTTGAATTTCTCCTAAATCAAAATACCTCATACTGATGCCTAAAGCTTGAATTTGATCAATCCTTTTATAGTAAGTGAGATAATTGAGAGACATATCATCTACAATATTTCCCAACCATGGAGAATAGGAAAAAGAGAAGCCTGAGCTAAAATCAATAAAAGCAAGTTTAGCATTATTCCAATGAATACTCTGGGCATCAGGACTCGTGGCTACACCGGCATCACCTAAAGCAGATCCTCTACTGTCTGGAGCAAAGCTTACAAAGGGAACGGCAACTGAAATAGGATTATCTCCTTTTTGTCCGGTCACACGTACTTGTCCTTTGGTAAAGATAGGGAGCCAAATAATGGGAATAAAAAATAAAAATAGCTTAATGGTTTTCATTTTATACGGTAAAGTTAGTTTAATTATTGATTAGTAAACGCTCAATAGCGGATCCTTTTGCCTGATCTTGGGTGCTTGAAACTTCGATCCGGTACAAGTAAATGCCTTTTCTAAATTTTCCTGGCGGAAAGGGTAAATAGAGGTCATCGATTTTTTTAGGACTGTCATCAATTTCAAATAACTCTTCGCTGATGATATTTCCCCGAGTATCATATATTGTTAATGCAATTTCTAAAGCTTCTCCTATTCGATCATGTTCAAATGCAAAAGTGGTACCATCTATGGCTGGGTTGGGATAGTTCATCACATTGTGAAGCAATAATTTTGGCTCATTGGAAACTATAAAGTTAACGGACCGATAGGAGGTGTTATTGTGTATATCTGAAATTTTCAGGGTGGCTGTGTGATTTCCAACGGACAAATTTCTTAATGGGAAAGTGATGCTTCCTGATTGGTAAGTATCTAGATCGGCTACATAATAATCATTTAAAATATAGATACTCTCATCTTCCATGGTTAAGGTGATGTCTTGATTTATGCCGATGCCTGATGTGTTGATGCCACTTTCGTCTGTTATTTTAGCAATAAAAAGTCCATTTTCCCCTACCAGATCTCCCTCATTGAACGAGTCATTATTGATGTAAAGTGTTACTGCTGGGCGGTCATTTTCTATGTTAGGATTTTCCGCAGTATTACCCATGACAAAATCTTTGAAAAATCCTGTAGCATCACTGGTAAGGTCATTATTTTGGGCATACATAATTATTTTCCCAGATTCAAACCGATAACTGATGTTTTTTGGAACTATAAACTCAATGGAAAAATGGCCATTGGAAACGGTGGCCTCACCCTCAAAAATTTTATTTTCTCTGACCGCATAAGTAAATGTAGGGTTTTCCTGACCCAAGGTTTCTTTTTCGGTGATTCGATCATAAATGGAGACATTTACACTTCCATTGAAATCCGAGAGGAACACGCTGTCGATCGATTGAATGGATCCTTTCAATAAAATCTTTTCAAGTGCGCTTAATGTATCGGCACCCAAATCGACTACATCTAATCCGTTGATACTATCAATGACGATTTTATTTTCTGGATATTGTAGCCGTAGCATGGGATCTCCTAGCAGTGAAAAATTCCGGTTGTTAACGCCAGAAACACTCGCATTTTTGGTGAGCCTCATGATATCACCCAACCTCAAGAAGGATCCGTTTTCTATTTTGAATAAATTATTATGAAAGGCCGTATTGATTAATTCATTGGAAGAAGCATAAACGGGCCGGGTCGTAGTGAGTAATGCAATGGCCCCACCATTTTGGTTGAGTAGGAGCTTTTCGGCACCGGAGGTATTAATCGATGGGTCGTCATATCTGCCAAATTCACAGGTCGCAGTTAAGAATAGGGGTAAATGAAAGCGATTGGTTAAATCATTAATTAGGGTGGCATCCAGGATATTTTCAACGGCCCATTGGTTTTCATTTCCATGACCCAGATAATCTACCATAAAGGTACCTTCTTCAAGAGCGTTGATCAGTGCTTCCCTAGTGATCAGTGCAGATTCCCGACTGGCCAGTACTTCTTGGGGGAAGGCATCTATATACAACTTATTTAGCTGGGTTTGTGGTTGAAAATCGTTAAAATAATCGGCAAGGGTTTCCGCAGCCCTTTGATGTAGGTTGGCATCTCCATCATCAACAACATAGGTAATGTCATTTTTCCAGGAGCCATACATTCTTTCACTAGAGGCATAACGGATGATTTTATCAGTCATATTTTTAGCTTCTTCTTGGGTCTTAACCGGAAGTCTTCCAATCCCAATTTCTAAGCTATGATTCCCCTCATTATTTTCTCTCCAAAGCCCCTCCTCATCTTCTAAAAAGCCAAAATAATCATCTGAAGAATAACTATTGATAGGGTTGATGGCGTTCCTAGATTCATAAACGGGGACAAAGTTCGTGTTATTGGGTATGCGATCCTTGTAGTCAAAAGAACAATCCCCCATGAGTAAGACATAACGAAAACTATTATTGAGACTCCAATAAAACTTAATAGCATCCCGTAAGGCAGTGAGGTCTTGCATACCAGATGAGAATTCATTATAAATCTGCGTAGTTGTCACCACTGCTACGTCCAATTGATCATGTGTCGAATGAAAACGGGCGAGTCGATCAGCAGATGCCATAAATTTTGGATGAGTAATGATGAGGCCGTCCTTTGGGCTAAGGCCTGTGATGTATTGATTAATGATTGGATGAAAGGCGATCGGCTGGGGTAAGTTCTGATTTGAAAAAGCCAAAAAACGCTGTTGATCATTTTTTAAGGCCGTATACTTATGACTACTCCCCACAGAGTAGAGGGGCAAACTCTCAACTAAATGATGGGTTATGTCCCAAACCTCTATCTTTTCATCGCTGAGGACCTCGTAGGTAATCGTATCCTCTTCCACCCTGGGATTTGAAAATAGCATAAAGTCATTATGAAGGACTAAACGGCTGGCATAGGTCAGCACAATCTGGTCTAAGTAGCCAATTAACACATCATAGCCCGAAACTACTGGGAGTTTCAGCGTTAGGATTGTTTCGGAGTTATTGACTGGAAATTTGAAGATTTCATTTTGTACATCCCCCTTGAGATCATAAGTAGAACCCGATCCGGTATTAATAGCGCTATAGGCGATCTGTCCTAATAACGTTTCATCTTCATAGATTTCAAAGGCACCCACTAAGTCGCTTCTGCCCACAACTTTGATGAAGGCTTTGATGGTATCTAATGCGCCCTCGGTTTGGAAATTATAGCTTCTACTTTCTCCTGCTTTAAAATAGGCTTCAAACCAGTCTCTACCTGAATTTCCCAATAGGTTTACTTCATCTAATTCATGTGCTTTACGTGCCATATAGGAGGAAATAATGCTATTTCTTGGGTCATAAGTAGGTGCTTCGGTCACTCTGGCGCCTGCTGCACCGCCGGAGGTGATAAAATAATAAGACGTATCAGAATATATATTTTTTTCAAATTGCCAAAGATCATCCTCCCAAGTCCAATCATGGGGTCCGTTTGCATAAAAAAGGAGAAAGTCGTTGTCATCGAAAATGCCATCTTCAAGACCATAGCCTTTGAGGCTATTTTCAATGAGTCCTAGAGGTCTTTCTTCATGATTGGCTTGTGGAAGCATTCCCATCCCATTTCCAAATACTTTAAGTGTATTTGGTTGGCTGTAATCCATACCTATTTGATCAAGAAAATTCTTATCGATTTTATAAACACCCTCTTCGGGGACTCCAATTTTATACCAGTAGCCTTGATCAAACAATGCGGTTTGTCCGACGGACCCAAAGGGGATAAAAAAAAGCAAAGCATATAAGATTTTCACTGCTTTATTCAACGATTTTGAAAGTATAAAATTGTCTATTTACTCAAAATTTGGCGCACGATAGACAGATTTGAAAGCAAGGATGAAATAAGGTAAGTTGGAATCATATAGGGTAAAAAATCAAGTTGAAACAGCGCCAATCCTATGACCATCACAAGCAGGGTTAAGTACCTGAATTCATTACTAACCCAAAGTATAGATTTAAATTTGAAGTTCAGCATTTTTATGGGTGCTATCATCAAGACGCTTACCATTAGGCTGTAAACAGGAATGAAATAGATCGAGGAAACCAAAAAGGATGCCTTGACAATGGTTACCGTGAGTAGGGCTGCAGCGGGCGTAGGTAATCCAATAAACGCATCCGATTGCGTTGAGTCTAAATTGAATTTAGCCAACCTGAAGGCAGCAAAAATAGGCATAAATGCGGCGCTGTAAGCAAACCAATGAAAATCACTAGGCGTTAGGGCAGTCCACTTAAATAGGAATAATGCGGGAAGAACACCAAAAGTAACCATATCGGCCAAAGAGTCTAATTCTTTCCCAAATGAGCTGGTCGCCTGAAGTAATTTTGCAGTAAAGCCATCTAAAAAGTCAAAAATACCGGCAATCATCACAAAATAAATGGTGTGTTGGTAGTTACCCTCAAAAACATTTATAATACCCAGGACTCCCGTCAATAGGTTGAGTGCAGTGAGTAAGTTGGGTATGTGCTTAAATAAACTCAAGGTTTTACAAAGGGATTGTTCTTTTTTTCATGACCTACCGTAGTCCTGGGGCCATGTCCAGGATAAATTTTGACGGCATCTGGCAGGGTATATACTTGATTTTTGATGCTTTCCTCTAAGGTCTTAAAATCACCCCCAGGAAGATCCGTTCGACCAATGCTTTCACGGAAAATTACGTCTCCGGCCACGAGTAATTTGTCAGCGGCGTGGTAGAACATCAGATGCCCTTCAGAATGACCAGGGGCATACAAGATTTCTAATCTTTCGGATCCAAAGTCAATCACATCCATTTCGCTAAGTAATTTGTCGGGTTGGGCTTCCTGATAATTTTGAATGCCCATGGTGGGTGCATAGGTCGTCACAGATTTCAGTAATGTTTTTTCCGTAGCAGGAATCCACAAAGGAATGTCATACAATTTTTTTAAATAATCATTACCTAACACATGATCGATATGGCAATGGGTATTGATGATGGCAATGGGATTTAATTTGTTGACTTTTATGAAGTCCGTAAGCTCTTTTTTTTCAAAATCTTCGTAACAGCCAGGATCGATAATAAGTGTTTCTAGGTTAGGACTGGATAATAAATAGGTGTTTTCGTAGAAAGCGTTGAATACAAAGGATTTTATGTCCATAAATAATACATTTTACTGCAAATTTGCTTAAAAAGTCGGTAAGACGATGCAAAAGCGAGATATTTTGATTGTAGGGCAAGGGTTAGCTGGAAGTTTATTGGCTTTGGAGCTCGAAAAACGAGGAAAAAAGGTCATGATCCTAGACAACAACCCGACTGTAAGTTCATCAAAAGTGGCTGCAGGTTTGTACAATCCTATCACGGGTCGTAAAATGGTGAAAACCTGGCTGGCAGATGAATTGTTTCCAAATCTTTCTAATTATTACCAAGCCTTAGAAAAAAAAATGGATGCGAGGTTTCATTTCAGCAAAACCATCTATCGTCCTTTTAATAATATAGAAGAACAAAATGATTGGTCTTTGAGAACCGTTGAATTGGGTTATGCACCCTATATTAAATCGACTTTTAATCATTCAATGAGGATAGATCAATTATTAGATCCCTTGGGAGGGTTCTCTGTCAATGATTCTGGCATGGTTGATGTAGCTACCTTGGTAAGTAAGTGCAAAAAATATTTCAAGACCAAAGGGTTATATACTCAATGTAGGATGCCTTCAGACGCATTAGAAATGGAAGAAGAGAAAATAAAATTAGGACCCTTTGAGGCCCATCAAATCATTTTCTGTGAAGGACCTATGGCAGTAAAGAATCCGCTGTGGTCTGATTTGAAATTTAAATTAGTAAAGGGGGAAATTTTAGACATTTCATGTCGTTTGGCTATTGACTATGTGGTAAGTAAGGGCATTTTTATGCTGCCCTTTAAGGATTATTTCAGAGTGGGATCTACCTATGATAATCAAAATCAAAACGAGGAGCCGACGGATAAAGGAAGGGGGGAACTATTGACTAGGTTAAGTAAGTTATACAAGGGTAATTTGGAAGTACTGAAACATCAGGCAGGCTTGCGACCGGCTACTTTCGACAGAAGACCTTTTGTAGGCTTTCATGCCAAACATAAAAATGTGGGTATATTTAATGGCTTTGGAAGCAAAGGAGTCTCTTTGATTCCGTATTTTGCAATGCGTTTAGCAGATCATATCTGTTTTGGTAAAAAAATACCTTTCGAGGTCAATCCCATTCGTTGAGACATGAATTTTAAAAAATCAATATTTGTACTTATTTGTTTACTATCGATCTCAACTTCGTTTGGTCAATATTATGATACAGAATTTGGTCAAAACAGGATTCAATACAAAAAATTTGATTGGTTGTTCTATACCACCAACCATTTTGACGTGTATTATTATGATGAAGGGGGTAAATATGCCAAAGAGGCCATTGACTATTTAGAAGACGAATTTAATAGGCTGACAGATGTATTGGGTTATGCGCCTGCTGCTAAAACTAGGATTGTCATTTATAACTCCTACAATGATCTTCAGCAGAGTAACATTGGTATTGATGGTTCTGTTTTCACTATTGGAGGGGAAATGAAATTTGTCAAGCTGCAGCTTGAAATTGCAAATCCAGGCACGGCTCAGGTATTTAAAGAAGAGTTAATTTATCTTTTATCTCGTGTTTTAATCAACGATATGCTTTTCGGTGGAAGTCTCAAAGAAGTCTTTCAAAGTTCACATCTATTAAAACTGCCTGAATGGTTTATAGACGGCGCCGCAAGATATTTGGCCTTGGGTTGGGATCTAAAAATGGATGATTTTATAAGAGATTATTTAGGTGCCAAGCACATCAAGAAAGAAAAAAAGATTCAGGGTGATGAGGCGGGCATCTTGGGACAAGCTATATGGAATTACATCGCTATTAAGTATGGAACTTCCAATATATCTAATATTCTTAATTTGACCAGAATTATGCATAAAGAGGATGTGAGCATAAGCAATACTTTAGGAATTAGTTATAAGCAATTTTCTAAAAACTGGAAAAATTATTATGCCTTTGGAAAAGATCAAATCGCTAAGAATTATGAGCCTTTAGTCAAAGAAAAAATTATTGCCACCAATAAAAAGGAAAACCTATATTTTAATGATGTTGCTGTCAGTGAATCAGGCCAATACATCGCTTACACTGAAAATTCATATGGTAAGATTTCTGTTTATCTACGAGATAGGGATACGGGTAATGAAACACGCATACTCCAAGGAGGGTATCAAGTAGAAGCAGACCATGTAGATGAAGATCTTCCGCTATTAGATTTCGCGGGAGACAATCTATTGGGGATTATTTATTTTAAACGGGGGTTTTTATACCTAGCGACTTATCATCTTGAAACGGGTCTTCTTAATGAAAAACCACTCACAAGGTTCAACCAAGTCAAAAGTTTTTCTTTGAATCAAAATGGAAGATTAGCTATTATAAGTGGAGATACGGATGGAAAAAGCGATCTCTTTCTTGTCAGTGTATTGAGAAATTCAGTTCGCCGAATTACTTCTGATATTTTTGATGATATTGACCCAACCTTCATACCTGGAACTGCAGCCATTGTTTTTAGTTCCAATCGTCCCTCGGATGAGTTAAATATTGCAGATACAAGCATTAAATATTTAAATGACCATTTTAATTTATTTTTATTCGACATAGATACAACTACCCACCAATATTTTAGAATGACCAATACCAACACCAGGGATACAAAACCCAAATTTAAAAATCAATCGGAATTATATTTTTTAAGTGATCAAAGAGGCATTACCAATGTGTTTAAATATGAAATGGGCGATGGTATTCAAACCCAAGTAACCAATTTTAATAGCAGCCTAAAAGATTTCGATTTGCATTTCAGTAATGATAATGGGATGGTTTTTATAGCTTATGACGAAGGGAAGGATCATATTTATTATTACCCCAATATAGATATTGAGTCTTCAAAATTTACTACTGAGACGACCCGTCAAAAAATCAAGCAAGGTCAATATATTGCCGAGGTTCTT
>Ga0114994_10002746_pt1 | contig 12878 bp, 15 predicted proteins | sample ArcticOcean_MG_C_9_FD_87043 | JGI IMG/M metagenome (GOLD analysis project Ga0114994, IMG submission 87043) | Marine microbial communities from western Arctic Ocean - ArcticOcean_MG_CB2_152 | ecosystem: Environmental > Aquatic > Marine > Oceanic | place: Arctic Ocean: Canada Basin | collected... | reverse complement strand
TCCGTTGTGCGCAATCGAAACCGCCCCACTGATAGATGCATGCGGGTGAGAGTTTTGTTGATTGACAAGACCGTGAGTCGCCCATCGGGTATGACCAATGCCAACAACCCCGGCAAGCTCTCCGCTTGCAACTTCGGACGAAAGGTTTTCGAGCGATGCCTTGTGATCGCCCCGTTTGGCTGTCTGAATCGCACCGGATGAATCGATCACCGATATTCCCGCTGAGTCGTACCCGCGGTACTCGACCGAGCGAAGCCCATCTATCAGCAGCGGAACTGCGTTTTCGGTTCCGGCATATGCAAATATTCCACACACTTAGGCGAATACCTCACTGGTCGACCAGGTGAAATCGGACGTTTCTTTTAATTCGATGCCGCATTTATCAGCGTACGCGCCCCGTTTGTCTTCGGGGAGCATGCGTGCGATCCGAACCATAGTTTCAGTAGTAACAGCAGCAGCTTTTCTTCTGGCTGCGCTTCCCTCAGCACTCGAAGCAGTGAATGACTTGCCAATCTTCAATCTCAATGTAGCTGTTGGCTTGAACACTTTGATCGGATTCTGCAAATTTTCCGAGCCTGTGAGCGCAACTGGAATGATCGGAACCCCGGTCGACATCGCAATGTGCGCGAGTCCGGGCTGACCTTTCATGAGGATGCCCTCCTTATTCCGAGTTCCTTCGGGGAACACGATTGATATTCGGTGTTCACTTAATAACATCCGAGTTATCCAGTTAAGCGCTCGAACGTCGGCACGATGACGATCCACCGGAAACGCTCCGTAACCCCTCATGAAAATCGAACCGATGCCGTACTTGAACAGCTCTTTCTTCGCCATAAATACCGGCGGACGAGGAAGAGCAGCCGCAACAATGGCTGGATCAAGATTGGAAATGTGATTCGAAGCGACAAGCAGTGGTCCTGATTTGGGTATGTTCTCCTGTCCCTCGATTTCAAAATCTGAGAACAGCTTGAGTGTGGTTTTGAACCCAACGTTTAATGCAGGGAACAGCCACTGTGCCATTAGAGAACATCCTTAGCAAGTTCGACTAGATGGTTCACCACTTCGTCGAACGTCAAATCGTCGGTATCGACAATACGAGCATCGTCAGCGGGTCTCAACGGTGAATTCTCACGAGAAGAATCGATGAGATCTCGCTGCTCCATCGAACGAAGAATATCCTCAAATTCGATCTCGGTGCCTTCTGCGATGAAGTCCCGATGTCGACGATTTGCGCGAGTTCGAACGGTCGCAGTTAGATAAATCTTGAGTGGAGCTTCGGGAATAACGACCGTTCCTATGTCTCGCCCAACCATCACGATCGCACCGCCACTAGCCAATTTACGTTGCTCGGCTACCATGATTTCCCTGACTCTCCCAACGGAAGCCACTGACGAAACAGAGTCGTCGACCACCGGTGCATGCAGGTACTTCGTCACATCTTCACCATTCACAACGATCAGGTTGACGCCAGTTTCTCCATTTGAAACTGCGAAATCCATGCGTTCGGCTGCTTGAGCGACCGCTACCGGATCGTTCACGTCGACGTCCTTTTTTATGGCGTTCCAAGTTGCAGCACGGTACATGAGACCGGTATCTAAGAAACGATATCCGATGTGGCTTGCAAGCGATCGCCCAACAGATGATTTTCCAGAAACAGCAGGTCCATCAATTGCGATCGGCGGGCGGGCAGGACCTGTATTCAACAAACGTTCTCCGTTCAAAATTTAACTCGGTATTACCTATATTTGACCACATCCGCAGACGTTCCACTCTAAGTAGCTTAACTGGCTGCTGCTAAAATCTCGTTCACCTGACATATACGCGTTATCAATATTTACGTAACGCTTCGACGATACCATCTTGTAATTGATTACCAGAACTCGGCCACTGACCTTGGATATTTGAAGAAATGAACGTTCTAGATTGGATTCTGATTGTCGCCTTTGCTGCAACCGCGCTCTGGGGATACAAAACGGGGTTAGTCTCGGCGGTGTTGAATGCAGCGGCGATCTACGTCGGCATGTTACTCAGCGGACTGTTCGCCGGCCAAGTTCTATCGCTCATCTGGGACGGAGTCGAAAGCCAAGCTGTTTCTACCGCTATCGGTTACGTAATCATATTCGCTGGTGTCTTCATCGCCAGCCGCATCGTCGCCTCGATAATCAAAAAGGCTCTAAAAGTTACGTTTATGAGCTGGGTAGATAGTCTCGTCGGCATAGTCGTTGGACTCGTCGCCGGTGTACTGATCGCAGGCGGAATAATGACCGTTGTAGCTCGATACTCCTTCGTAGAGGACGTAGCAGCAACCGAAATTGGCGTCGGCGATATCATGACCGACGGCACCGAAGGCATCACCGACAAGATCACAGGCAACACAATCGCGTTCGCCAAGAATTTTGGCCAAGATAAGGGTCGAGATTTCCTACTCGAATCGACGATAGTTCCATCGCTCATTGATATACGATCTGTTGTCACCGCATTCGCACCGGCAGAATTCGCCGCGGCACTAGAATTACTCGAACAGGCGATAGACGAACAAGAATAGCTTCCGCCTGTTCACCTTTGAAACTAGAATCAACTAAGTAGACGTTAAATAAATAGCTAGTAAGCTCACTCAAAAATAAGTCTATCCAAGTCGAGGATCGAAAACGGAAAACCGCATGAGCGAAAGCACTCGTTCACCTGTATTGGTGCTCAATCAGAACTATCAGCCGCTCAACATCTGCGATATTCGCAGGGCGGTGAAACTTGTGGGTAAAGGCAAGGCCGAATCAGTTCAAGATACCGGTCAATACGTTCACACCGTCACCGATATTTTTGACCGACCTGACGTGATTCGACTGGTCTACATGGTCAGGCGACCGCTCCAGCGGCGGAAGATGTCGCGCAACGAAATATTCTCTCGTGACAACAACTCTTGTCAATACTGCGGTGACAAACCGCGGGATATGACTATCGACCACGTTAACCCTCGCTGCAAAGGCGGCGAATTCACATGGGAGAACGTTGTTAGCGCCTGCAAGGCTTGTAACCACCGCAAGGCTGCTCGAACGCCCCAAGAAGCGGGCATGAGGCTGCGAAACAAACCCTACGAGCCTCGCCCCAACCCATACTCGTTCCTGAAACTCGAATCACTCAGGAAGACATGGCTGCCGTTCGTACCTTGGATGGTTACTGAATCGAATCCGGAGAACGATGAGCTTACGACGGTAGCTGCTCTGGGCGACTAACTAATCTTCAGTGTCGTCACTATCGTCAAAAGTAAGCGATGGGACTTTCGCCGGGTCGGCCCACGGCAGATCGAGCATAAGCACTTCGAGCGTCAGCTGTGGAACTGCGTTCGCTTCTAAAGCGATCGTCGCGTACTGAATTGAAGTAACTGCTGCAGAAATCTGAGACTCTTTCAGCTGACTAGCGATTTCCGAGAGCAGCTCTGCCCATTCAGTGTTAGTGGCATGGTCGTCTAGCTTGTGACGCATCATCGCCACGTCTCGCCACCACTCGAGCCAGCGTTGCATCTCTGCCAACACTGCGTCGCGATCTCGCCAGAACTGTCCACCAGTCTGACGTGCATATCTGAATCGTTCTTCAATATTGCCTGTAACGATCTCAGCAAACCGCAGTACTGCCTGATTATGACCGTCGACAATCGTCGAATCGTTTAAAGCGTCAATTGCCCAGCCCGGGCAGCCACGAGCGAGCCGTGAAAGCGAACGAGCTTGCGATACTTCTGCTTCAAATCTTTCGATCAGCTCAGATTCGATCACTTCCGGATCGACCGGTCGAAGATCTATCCGTTGACATCTTGAAACTACCGTCTCAGGCAGTGCCTCGTCGGTTGGCGACGTGAGAATAATAAAAGTATCGTCGGCAGGCTCTTCGAGCGTCTTGAGAAGCGTGTTCGCTGCCTCAATGGTCATCCGCTGAGCATCATCGATGATGAACACCTTGCTCGATCCCTCGAACGGCTTCGTTGCAGAATCACGAATCATCTCACGTATGTGATTGATCGAAATGTTCTGACGCCCTCGCCCACTGCTCTCTTCACCGTCGCCGCCAGAACCAGAACCTTTGGAGTCTTTTTCCAACTCGGTATTCACATCGATGATCCGAACGTCCGAGTGAATTCCTTTTCGAATTCGTTCCGCTTGGTGAGATGTAGCGAGATCGATGCTGTCGGCAGCACCAAACATATCGATCACTGCTTCGCTGTTGACCATGCAGGCGATATCGATCGCCAAAGTGCGCTTGCCAACTTTGTCAGGACCAGTGATCAGATAAGCATGAGCCAATCGACCTGTCTCGGAAGAACGAGAAAGCAGCCGCGTCGCGCCGGGATGGCCAAACGTAGTCCACCCAACAACGGGGGGGCGTGTCACTTCGGGTGAAACGGGATCAGTCAAGATCGAGGCTCGATGCGAGTAGGTCCGCGTAGGTTTCACGTCGGCGGATTAGTCGGGCTTCGCCATCATTCACCATCACGACCGCCGGGCGAGTCTGCATGTTGTAATTGCTCGCCATCATCAGGCAGTAAGCACCGGAAGCCGGGAGAGCCAACAACTCACCAGTTTCGACCTCTGGAAGATCAACGTCCCGAGCCAGAACATCGCCAGATTCACAGAATTTCCCTGCGACCGTCACGGTCTGGTTTCGAGTGGCTGTTGGACGATCAACCGGCACTACTGCGTACTCAGAGTCGTACAGCGCAGGACGAATGTTGTCGCCCATTCCGCCGTCCACGCTCACATACGTCCGAACGTTCGGTATGGTCTTGATTCCACCAACTGTGTACACCGCAACGCCGGCACGACCTACGATCGCACGGCCAGGCTCGACTGAAACAACAGGCTCGTCGAGTCCGTATGTGTCGCAGCCTTTTCGAATGGCTACTGCGATCTCTTTTGCGTAGTCGCTCATCGATGGAGGAAGCGTTTCGGATACATATCCGATGGCAAACCCACCACCGGGACTAAACCTCTTAAGCTCAAGACCGTATTTATCTCGCATGTCAGCAGAGAACTTCAAGACGTAATCGATCGCCTCGGAGTACGGCTCCAACTCAAATATTGGTGACCCAAGATGAAAGTGAACGCCAACAACGTCGAGATTGTCTTGTTCTAACGCCTGTTTGACCGCGACTTCTGCATCCCCGGTCTCAATTGAGAATCCAAATTTCGAATCTAGAATTCCGGTCGAAGTGAGCATGTGCGTGTGCGGATCGATGCTCGGCGAAAGTCGAAGCATTACCTGCTGTTTCAAGCCAAGTTCACCGGCGACTTCGTTCAGCAGTTCTATCTCAGCGAAAGAGTCGAGCGTGATCAGTCCAATGCCGTAACGAAGCGCTTCAGCGAGCTCTTCACGACCCTTGTTGTTGCCATGAAAGTTCATGCGCTCGGCAGGAAAGTAGGCAGCAATCGCAACGGCGAGTTCACCGCCGGTCACGACGTCCATGTCGAGACCTTCTTCTTCGATGATTTTCGAAACCGCAGGGTTGGCGAAGGCTTTTGAAGAATATTCGATGTGCGTGTTCGGATACTCGGCAGTGAAGCTTCCGACAAAATCTCGGCAAACATCACGAAGCGTCGCCTCGTCGTAGATGTACAGCGGGCTGCCGTACTTCTCAACAAGATCACGAACATCACAACCGCCGATCGCCAATCGACCTTCGTCGCTAAGGTCGGCTGTTATCGGAAGTATTTCAGATTCTGGGATTCTGGACATTACGGTTTTCATATCTGCCCTGCTCGCTGATTGCGGCCGGATGAGGTGATGTTAAACGAGGCAGCCACGAAGTGTAAGCCCGTGGGTGCGATTGAAATTCAAGAACCCAATTGTCGTTCCCTCGAATACCGCCGTCAATTTGAATTGGCAGGTTCATTTTGTAAATGAATGAACTATAGATCGACTAAGAACAATCTGACTAACTAGATACTGCCACACGATGTGCAACATCCGCATCTTGTTGGTGTGTATTTATTCACTCTGGTGTGGCACGATTCAATAACTATGAGTGAAAAGACTGTACGACTAACCGAACTGGCAACCTGCGCCGGTTGAGCTGGAAAGCTCAGCGCGAGTGAACTTGCCCAGGTTTTGGGCAAGCTGCCAACACCGACCATCACCGATCCGAACGTGCTGGTTGGAACCGAAACCGGAGATGACGCTGCTATCTACCGGATAGACGATCGCGTCGCCCTCGTACTCACAAATGACTTCTTTGCACCTATCGTCGACGATCCGTTCGACTACGGCCAAATCGCTGCCGCAAACGCTCTAAGCGATATTTACGCAGTTGGTGGCACGCCTATCACAGCGTTGAACATTGCAGCGTTCCCTCGTGATCTCGGCTCAAATGTAATCGCCAAGATTCTCGAAGGTGGACAGGCAAAAGCTGAAGAAGCAGGGATTTTGATCATTGGCGGTCACACCGTCGACGACAAAGAGCCTAAATATGGTCTCGCAGCAGTCGGTATTGTCACCCCCGGTCAACAAATCACCAACGCAAACTCTCAACCGGGCGATGTTTTGATTCTTACTAAAGCAATCGGTTCAGGGTTCATAACGACCGCTGGAAAATTTGGTACTGCCCCTGACGAATCGATCGCAGCCGCCGTGAAGTCGATGGCGACTCTAAATAAGGGCGCAGCCGTGGCTATGCAAGAAGTCGGAGTGAACGCTGCGACTGATGTGACCGGATTCGGCCTGCTGGGTCATTTAGCCCAAATGATGAAAGCAAGTGGCACTTCGGCCACGGTTAGCTGGTCGGCGATTCCGTTCTTGCCGGGAGCGCTTGATCTGGCACATGCTGGGTCTGCCTCAGGCGGGACTCGCCGAAACATGGAATCTCTCGAAGATAGAGTCCTCTATGGCGAGGGAATATCCGAGTTCGAGTTCATGGTTTTGGCCGATGCCCAAACATCAGGCGGCATGCTGATTTCAGTTCCAGAAGAACGATCTGAAGCCCTTGTAAAGTGCTTAGTTGCCAACCAAACACTTTACAGTGAGGTAATAGGGCGAATCGACAACGATGGGCAAGTTGGCACTGTCACGATCGAGAAGTAGCCTCAGCTTTCGCTTTCGGCCTTGTCCCAAATTCTTGCCCGTTGAATATCGGGCAGATCGGCTAACACTTCGTCACCAGCCAACTCTTCGGCGCGCAAAACATGGTCACGTAAGTTCACCGTCGCCTTACGCAAAGCTGTTTCAGCGTCGATTCCAGCTGCATGTACTTGTCTAGCAACCGACATCAGATACTCGCCCGCACGCTCTTCGCCATCTTCGAGTGATTCGCCCTCAATCGACCCAAATGCCAGTGACATTGCGTGCTTCTCTGGCCAAGGTAATCCCGCACGCATCACACGACGTTGCACTGAAGATGAATAAGCCAACGCTGGCATCGCTGATGGTAACGAAGCGACTATCGAGCGCTTTCCGCCCGACTCAGCCCTTTTCAAAGCCTCCCAACGATCGACAACCTGCTCCGAATCCTTTGCAGGCTCTTCGTCACCAAACACATGCGGGTGCCTTACGATCATCTTGTTCCGAATTACCTCACATACCGACGCAGCGTCGAAGTTGTCTTCCCGACGAGCGATATCGGCGTGAAACAAGATCTGAATAATGATGTCGCCCAATTCCTCTTCAAGATTTTTGGGATCGCCAGAATCGATAGCCTCAAGTGTCTCGTATGTCTCTTCTAGCAAGTTCGGTCGAAGAGAAACGTGCGTCTGCTCGGCGTCCCAAGGACAGCCTCCCGGGTTCCTCAACAACTCGACAGTCGCTGTCAACTCGGTAAACGCCTCTCCGGCCGCTTTCGCTTGTTCGCTAGGTGAACTCAAAGGATTCTCCGTATTTCGTGCGTTGCGCATCCCGCGGACACGCCATTTCAATAGATGCCACGTATCCTAACCGTGATGCCATCCAAATCGAAGTCAAATGCCGACCAACGACGCTCAGGTTCTCACGAACCAGGAAAGCACACAATTCCGCTTGTCGGAGCCGCTCTTTTTGCGATCGTTCTTCCGCTTTTCTTGATTTTGTTCAATACGAGCTACATCACGAACAGTGAGTGGCTATATGACTACGGATGGTGGCGAAACGATATTCCCAATAGGACCGGGTTGCCCGCGGATCAACTGAACCGTGGCGCCGACCAAATCAAGGAATACTTCAACAACGACGAAGAATTCCTTGATTTACAGGTCGAGTACGCCGGAGCAGATGTCTCGCTTTACAAAGAGCGCGAAGTACTCCACATGGTCGATGTGAAAGCTTTGATGCAAAGTGTATTCGCCATCGCAAACTGGTCGGGAGTCGTGCTTCTGTTTCTGCTTGCGGTCGGACTAATTACGCTGAAAGAGGATGTGTTTCCACTGTTGTTGCGATCGCTCAAATGGTCGGCAATTGGCACGGGGACGTTCTTAGTCATCTTCGGAGGAACGGCTGCCATCGATTTCGGTTGGCTGTTCACGCAGTTCCACTTCTTGAGTTTTGCGAACGACCTGTGGCTGCTCGATCCGTACAACGACTATCTGATCATCATGTTCCCGCAGCAGTTCTTCTTCGAAGCAACGCTATTTATCGGCTTCCTAACAGTCGTTGATTTTGGATTGATTGTGTTCGCTGCGAGAATCGGTCGTAAGCGACTTGGGTAGCGGTCAGCTATCCAACGACGCTAGCCATTCGTCGATAATCGCTGGTAATTCAATAACGGAATCTACCGAGTAGTTCGGCTCGATGTTAGTCTCCACCGGAGAATTCGTTCCGCACCTCACCCAAACCGTCGACATGCCGACTGCGGCAGCGCCCGCAACATCGGCGTGCATGTTGTCGCCAACGTGAATCGATCGTTTCGCCTTTACTCCCAAGTTGGCAAGAGTGACCTCAAATATAGCTGGCTCTGGCTTAGCAACTGATTGCCCGTTCGAGAACGCAAGAAAATCAAACCTTTCGAAAATTCCCCGTTGAGCGAACCACGTTTCGTAAGTTTGCGGACTGGTAAGACCGGTATTTGATATCAGACTGATGTTTAAACCACGATTTTTGAGTTCACCCAACAGTTCTTTCGTTCCTTCGAGCAATTTAGGTGGTGTGTCGAGGAATGTCTGGTCGACCAACTTGCCAATATTTGCGATTTCTCCAGAGCCGATTTGCGCTGATAAACCTGGCGCCAACCTATCGACCAGAATCTTTATCCAGTCTTCATACGGAGCATCGTTACCGTGGTCGTGACCGGCAGTAATTTCATTGGAGAGGACGTTGAAAGTCTCTATTGCTACCGAAAGCTCGAGCTCCACACCCAGTTGCGACAGCCGTTGAACCATCAGTTCAGACCGAGATTCTCGGCGTACCGTCGAAGTTGAGGTGCCATCCGCTTCAAACACCAACGTCTGCCACAAATCGAAAGTAACAGCGGCGTTTTTTGAACTTGTTGAAGCGCTCAAACCTAGTACTTAACCATGCTGAAAACATCGACATCGTTCGGCAGTACAGATCGGCCGTTTAAGAACTCGAGTTCGACAAGAAACGCTATCGAAACGACTTGAGCACCTAATTCGGTTACTAGCTTCACCCCAGCTCCGGCTGAGCCGCCGGTGGCGAGCAGGTCATCTACGACAGCCACTCGTTGTCCTTTTTCGACCGCAGTAGTCGTCAGTTCCAATCGAGCTGATCCGTATTCAAGAGAATAATCAACACCGACAACAGGAGGCGGAAGTTTTCCAGCCTTGCGAATCGGCAAGAATGGAATATCGAGGACTGATGCAACGGGAGCACCGAAAATGAATCCGCGCGAATCGATTGCAGCAAGCGCTTCGACATTCAATGACCGCAAATGGTCCGACAGCGTCTTGGTGATGTATTGCATCGCCGGTGGATCTGCCATAACGGGCGTCAGATCGCGAAAAAGTATTCCCGCGGAAGGATAGTCAGGAACATCACGAATCAGCGATTTCAGATCCAAATAACACCACCAGAATGTCTTATAACCAATTAACTCAAAACATTCTAGCCGTACGCAGTAATACATTCGATGCCACGTATTGGTCTTTCGGATACAACACGATGCTAAAATTCTGCGTCATTGAACTAGAATCTCATCTGCACGTTCCAAGCACGGTCATTTAGTTAAAAAGTAAAGGGCACTACGATCTACCTATCTCGGCTATCGCTAACTGGTTTTAGAAACCACACAAATACCGAGCTAGAGCTGCGACCCGGACTAACGTTGTTCCAGGGTCGAAACGGCCACGGTAAAAGTAACCTTCTGGAAGCGGCGTACATGCTGGCGATCGCAAAATCGTCCCGATCTTCGCACGAACGAGAGCTCGTCAATTGGTCGCTGGGTGAAACCGGCGGACACATGCAGGTGCTCGGAGTAGGTCGACAGGGTGACACGACTACACAAGCGCAAATCGATGTCGATGTAACTGCTGCAACAGCCGCAAACGGCAACGTTGGCTTCCGTAAGGGACTTCGCGTCAACGGAATCAAACGTTCAGCAATCGATTTCGTCGGCAACTTGAATATCGTGTTTTTCGAGGCTGACGATCTCGAAATAATTCACGGATCGCCAGGTCGACGTCGTCGATACCTCGACATTCTCATTTCGCAATCCGACCCCGCCTATCTGAAATCGCTCCAGCGATATGGTCAAGTAGTTACCCAGCGCAACCAGCTCTTACGCTGAGTTCGTGAAGGCCTATCTGAGCCTGATGAACTAACGTTTTGGGACGATCGGCTGGCGTACGAAGGCGCACGAGTCACCGATTCCCGCAGACGATCTATTGACGGACTCAACGAGCACGCAGTTCCTTCCCACAGCGATCTAACCAACGGTGACAAGCTCGAACTTGAATATCGCCCACGAATCACGGCATCCTCTGACGACCGGCCAGACGTTAGTGCCATGACCGCTGAAATGATCGAGCAAGAGATGAAGAAAGCCTTACCCGAATTACGTCGACGCGAAATTGCGCAAGGGGTAACGGTTATGGGACCACATAGAGACGATCTCGAAATTCGCCTGAACGACAAACCTGCCCAGAACCTTGCTTCACGTGGGCAATCTCGAACTATAGCTCTGTCCCTAAAGCTGGCTGAAGCAATATTCGTGACTCGCTCGACAGGTCGAACGCCCGTCCTTGTACTTGACGATATTCTTTCTGAGCTTGACCCCGAAAGACGAATATTGGTGCTCGAAGCTGCGACAAAGCATGAGCAAGTCCTACTCACATCGACCGAGCAGGGCATCGTTCCGCAGGACTATCTCGAAACCGCCGATATCTACACCGTCATGAACGGTCGAGTTACACGAGACGCCATCGCTAGCCCTCCTTCAAATGATTAACAATCAAGCAAGCGATTCACCAAGCTCTCAACTCCAGCACGGCATCGAACGAATTGCCGAGATAGTCAGGGAATCGAGCTACGTCGTTGGAATGACCGGAGCCGGCATGTCGGTCGAAAGCGGAATACCTCCGTTCCGTGGAGCCGATGGTCTCTGGACTAAATACGGCACTCCGCGCATGGACGGGTATTCGCAGTTCAAAAAAGACCCCGCTAGCTGGTGGAATCGTCGAACAAACGAAAAGATCGACGCACACATAATCGAGCTACGTGATGCGCTATCGAACGCTGAGCCGCACGCCGGACACTACGCTCTCGCAGAACTTGAGAAAACCGGCTCAATAAAAGCGTTGGTAACTCAAAATATCGATGCGCTCGACGAAAAAGCCGGATTCGAAAATCTCATCGAAATACACGGCAATCGAACAAAGCTCCGCTGTATCGAATGCGGCGATCGAGTATCGCTAAACGATTTCGTGCCGCTGTACGCACCCGACCCGTGCAAAAAGTGCGATGGGCTCGTCAAATTCGACACCGTTATGTTCGGCGAACCGATACCCGACGACGTGATGGTCGCTGCTAGAGCGGAAATCGACAAAGCCGACTGTGTGCTGGCAATTGGCACTTCGGCCACCGTTAGACCTGCCAGCGGGCTACTATGGATCGCTGAGGCATCTGGCGCAACTATTATTGAGATCAACCCCACTGAAACAAAGCTTACGCCGATTTGTCAGGTATCTTTGCGCTCGACCGCGGGAGAAGCGCTGCCAATGTTGCTTAATTCGCTCTCAGCCTGATCGAAAACAGCCTGTTAGAAGACAAGCAAGAATTTCGAAATGACTACTCCACTAGCTACCGCCCTTGAACGCGAAATCGTCAACTACACTGTGGACAATCCTAAATCGGCAGAGTTGCACGAAAAAGCAACACACTTCATGCCAGGTCGCGACACTCGAAATTCGATCTACTGGGATCCGTTCCCGCTCTATATCACCGACGGAACAGGCACGACTCTGACCGACGCCAATGACAACAGTGGAATGGGCAGTTATCACTCAACCGACATGTCAGTTGAGCTATCTACGACAAATGAGACGAAATGGTGGCAATTAGCCGCGAATGCGTAGCCATAAAAGCGCAAAGAATGCTTCAACAATAATACCAAAAGACATCTTAGATTTGCCGGCAGTTCTTTCCATGAAGATATACGGGAGTTCGACAACATTCATGTCAGCCTGCTGACATCGATACGCAACTTCCGCTTGAAACCCGAAGCCCGTGAGCGTTAACCGATCAATTCCAATCGATTCAAGGGCTTTTCGTCGAAATCCCTTGAACCCAGCAGTTGCATCTTTAACCTTCAACCCAAGTATCGTGCGGATACCAACATTGCCCCAATAGCTGATCTGCCTGCGGCCCCAGCTCCATTCAGGATCAACCCCGCCACCGCTCACATAGCGAGAAGCAACTGCCACGTCGGCGCCATAGAGTTCACCGATAAGCCTTCGCAAGACCTCAGGTGGATGCGAAAG
>Ga0114994_10002745_pt1 | contig 12883 bp, 15 predicted proteins | sample ArcticOcean_MG_C_9_FD_87043 | JGI IMG/M metagenome (GOLD analysis project Ga0114994, IMG submission 87043) | Marine microbial communities from western Arctic Ocean - ArcticOcean_MG_CB2_152 | ecosystem: Environmental > Aquatic > Marine > Oceanic | place: Arctic Ocean: Canada Basin | collected... | reverse complement strand
TCTAAGTCTGATGTAGACCTCATTGACCAAATGTTCCGTGACACGTCAGAGTAAGTAAGCTTATGTTAGCACTACAATCGTTAGTCGGCCCAGTAGCCGGACTCTTAGATAAGTTCATAGAGGATAAAGATGCTAAGAACGCGTTAGCCCATGAAATAAGTACAATGGCAGAACGCCACGCACAAGACTTAGCTAAAGGGCAGTTGGAGGTAAACAAGGTAGAGGCTGTCTCGGCTTCGTTGTTCGTTGCGGGTTGGCGACCAGCAGTGGGGTGGGTGTGCGTGTTAGGTATGGCCTCAAACTTTGTGCTTATACCAATGGGTAACTTCGTATTGGCCCTTGTCGACTCGACAATAACTATCCCTCTTATCGACACGTCTACAATGATGCCCGTACTTCTTGGTATGTTAGGCTTAGGCGCTATGCGGTCTGTGGAAAAGATCAAACAAGTTTCTAGAGAAAAATAATGAGATTAGCTGCATGAATACTCCTAGCGGAAGATCAGAAAAAGACGACAACTCGTGGCACTTTAAAAAGACTATAGATGTGGGACATGTAACAACGACTGTTATCTTGGCGCTAGCAGCTTTTTGGTGGTTTGCGAATCTGGACAAACGGGTAGCACTGCTTGAAGCCCCTCACGATGAGATGCGGCAGGATATAAAGGACATTAAAATCCTGCTAGGCCCACTGCCTATGTTTATGGCTACAAAGAATACTACTGATACAGAGCAGGACAGAAAGATATCAGTCCTAGAGCAAAGGGAGTGAGGGATTAGGATTCCCCCACCGAAGTGGGGGGTATTGCTCTGGAGAAGCAAAACATCATACCAAAGAGTTCAGGCAACCTACTAAAGGTAGTAGGTAGTACGATGTTGAAAGGAATATATCACATAACCCGCCAAACACGAACTCCATACTTACCTTTGTCAATGCCTATCCTAGCGTCTATATACCAACCACGACTAGCAGCTATGTGCTCAAACTCTTTAATAGCTTGGGGAGCGTCTAGGCAAGGGACGAAAACTGACGCCCCCACCGAGATATCCCCCCACGGTACAACAATCCTTATCCCATCAGGACACAGATCAAACGTCCGTATCACCCCCCGCGCCATTGTTACTCCCCTCTTTGAAGTCTACCACCCACACCATCATGGGATTAATTTTAAACAGCGTACCTTTAGCTAACCTCACGCTCTCCTGCTTCGCACCCATCTTACTTTTAAGGTCGGCTGTGAACTGAGAGTAGTTGATTTGCTGCTTACCACACCACTTCCGAAACGGTTTCGGCACTAGAAAGAGCTTCTTAGTGTCTGTCTCATAACGTGCAACTAGCTGTCCCCGTGGACTTAGTTCAGGCTGAACAAGCTCGTCAGCCCCTGCCATTGGTGACCTAGCGTCAGCGGTAGACTTTATCCTCAAGATGCTGTTGTAGTTTTCCGCCAAGTATTCGTTTAGCGTCTGGTCAAGAGATATCGACATAGCTGCGGAATACCCCTTATTATCCTCCAACACACCTTCGATCCAAGTTGTCATCTTAGGCATACTGTACTTCAACAATCCTATCCTTACGCAGATTATACCTGCCGTAATAGTGGCAGCGGCCCCGCCTGACCAAAAACGATTCTCGGATTTCAGCCCTACTCTCTTATCTATGTTCGCCTGTACTTCTTTTAAGAGTGCTTTAACTGAATCAACATTTTGCAGTATGTACTGCACGAACTTAATACCCGCATGACCGTAGTGTAGTTCTAGGTTATCTCCAAACGCATCTGTCTCAGCTTTTGAGTCTGGACTTGTAAACAACTTATCAACCCGCACTTCTAATATCCGTTGAGCTTCCGCACTAGGGTTCTCTTTCTTCAACTGAATACGTTCGATGATACTAGTGTTTCCAGTGGTTACCGCGAGTAAACTCCAAGGTTCTCCACGGGGTCGTTCCGCGTTTGCTCCACTCACCATCCGTGCTCTCTGCTTACCAGAGGTGAACTGATAGGCTAAGTTACTAAGGTCTTCTGGAGTCGCGTTCGTTAGCTCGTCAATAAACAGCGGTAAGCTGTGCAGTATTTCAGACCTTAACATCTTACTGTGATGCGTATCCCTGTCATCAAGTATGAGGTCTTCAGGGTTACCCCATATAGTAGACGCTGCTTTCAACGCGGTGGTCTTACCTAGACCTGACTCCTTACTATGTAGGTGCAAAGCCGAACAGGCTATCCCCCCAATGAACTCCATTAAGACGGAGCCAAACCCCATACATACTATGTACTGGTGCAGTTCAAACCCATCACGGTTGTAGAACTCCATCAGCTTCTTCCATTCCTCAAAGTCTCCCCTCGGTTCAAAAGCGGGAAACATCCCAACCGTAGAGGCTGAGGGAGGATTAAACTCCACTGAATTTGCGTAGATCTTCTGGTTTCCTAATATGAAACTTGTTGCCTTATCGGCCCATCCAAACTGTCTATGTGCATTATCTGCCATTTTCGTATCCTGTAATTGGTTAATCCAAGCCATCATGTACTTCATTAAATCGTCAATATTCAGGAGGGTTACCCCCTGTTTTGCCATCTCTTTTCTAAACTCATCACGAGATGTAACTGCGGTAAGGGCTATTGTGAACTCCCTGACCCCATCCTTCGGCATGAGTAGACGTATTACTATCGCCTCCCCAGCCTCAAAATCCATAATCCTCTGCACTACGTAGATATCGTTGCGGTATATCTCTTTCTCTTCTACATCCCCATCCTTATCTCGCGTCCGTACATAGACCCCACCACTAGCGCCCCGAATGTAGGGCTTAGGGAACTCAGGTATGGTGTATGTAGTGACCGGGGTATTTGGTAGGTTGTATGCAGGAGCTTCCACCGTAACGATATTATCTTCTGCTGTGGCCTCCCTAATTGACTGCCCTATATATAAAGGACTACGGAGCTTACCTCGATTAGGGCAAGCCCTGCAGACCTCGGGGTTAGCTGCTTCAAACGTGTTACATGTGTACCGCTTATCTGGAGTCAGGTTGTCCCATTTTGAGTCAGTTTCTTGAGGGTCGTACCCCTCGTAACCCCTAGATATCTTGTGCGCTCTCTCCCTTGTTCCATCACTACACGCTTTTAATATAGACAGCACCCCACGCCACACGGGTTCAGCTACCTCACTAGGGTTGTTGAGCGTGTTAGCTATCTGCAAACAGCCCTTACCATTATCTGATTTAGCTAAGATATCTCTGAACTTGTACTCGCGGTTATCAAGCGCGGCAAGCATCATTGGGTCTGCACCCTCCACTCTTTTAGAGGGAACTGGTATTACATTAGCGCCAAGTAACGCACTAAAGTTATCGAAGTCGACGGGGGGTACAGAAGGACTACCGATAAAAGTTACTTCAACGGGGGTGTCCGGTTTGTAGTTATGTGTTTGAGGGACGCGCAGTACACGTGCGGCATCGGCGGTAACTGAGGGATCGGCCTCAAAGTTGTTCTTGTTACATAGCGCCTTTAAACGCTCCGCAACGGGCAACCAATCTGCAAGGCAGACGGCTTCTTTTAGTATCCAGTAAACGTGTACACCACGCCCAGAGTTTATAATCGTTGGACGTGGTAGATCGTTAGTAGAACAGAACCGCATTAGGGCTGATATAGCCTCCCCTTGCGTGGGGAACTCTTTGGTTGGGCCGCAGTCTAGGTCTAAAAAGAAAGACTTTACGTTCTTTACATTATCTACCTTGCGAGAATTTATCTCGTTGAACGTGGACAACGCAAAGTAGACGTTAAACCCTTGGCTATCTAGGGACACTGCACTATCAATTAACGCGTCAACCGAGGTGAAAAACCGCTGTACGCGCCTATCTGTCTGTGTGTTTGATGCGAAAATACAATATAGTCCATCCTCTGCTAAGGCTTTTTCTAGAAATATTTTTGTTTCCATAGCTTTCCCAAAACCGAAAGTGACCACGGCAGGGGTAAACATCTACCCTTTTCGATAATTCTAGCCGTGGTGTTTTAGAGTATAGGCTTCTGCTATTAGAAGCCCAGCAACTACCCTAGATTAATCGTCCCAGTTGGCAACAAGAGCACTAAGATCAACTTCATCTTTAGGTGCAGGAGCCGTCTTGGACTTCACTTTCTTCTTTGGTGTTTCTATAGGTACTACCACTTCCGCTACTTCCGCTACTTCCGCTACTTCTGGCTCTTCAACAAACAGGTTATCAGGAGCTTCGTCTGCGGAATCAAACCCCGAGGTAGCCTCCCCAAACGGTGACCCCGTATCAAAATCACCATCAGTAGCCTCAAACGGAGATGCTGCTTCAAGTGGTTTGTAGGTCAGAACCTGCACGGCACGTATTCGTAAAGACACGCCCGTCCCGATACCACTACTATGGTAGGGTACAAACTCTACGAACAGGTTAGCGGTACTGCCAGAGGTCAACTGAAACCCCGACTCTAACGGGTTATTCTTAGCATCGAAGTGCCTAGGTGGCAGTGTCGCTTGCTTACCATCAAAAGATCCCTTGAGGTTACACTTACCTACATACGCTTCTTCCTCCCTAGAGAAAGGCATAGGTACTTTTTCGGGCCAGCTAGACTTCCGGGCAGTATTGTAGGCAACAGCCATCTCTCCCATCAGGGCCGTGGCGGTATCCCCATCCATCACGAAACTAGTCTCGTACTTAGCGCCAGTTTCTATAGGGTCGCACGGGACGCTCCTATTCTCCGCGTTATCGAACCTGTATGTCTTATCAAGACGGGGGTATAAAATGCTAACTTTCTTTATGAGGTAACTCATATGTGTCTTCTCCAATTTAGTTTTTAATTGTGAAACCGTCAGTTACTGCGAACGGGGAATCATTTCTATCTTCTACTAAGGTGATATTTAATGTTAACGCCTCAGCAGTATCCTCGTGATTCATCGTCCCTTTGACTGTCTCTAGCTCCCGCTCTTCTAAAGGCCGTACTGGCTTAAAGAAAAGTTTCGGGGTGTTGCTCTCAGCATCAAAATACATGTCTGTAACCAGAGCAACGAAAGGCGTTTCCCTCGCCTCAAGGTATCGTGCGTAAGCACGAAGGGGCATACCCCCCTTTACTGCATCCCCAAATATAGAAGTGGGAGGTAGCTGTAGCTGGTAAACTGTTTTCAGATCACCCTCTAGAACAAGGGCTATACGTTGTACAAACCTACATGCCCGTCCTGTACCCCTACCTGAACCCCTAATGTTTTGGGTACAATCTATACAACGTCCCGATTGCCGTTGATCATCTGGCACATCTAACGCTGGTGTCTCCGTATCACTCGACCAACAAGTAGGCTTAGATACCCTCTCCGAGCTATAAGCATCTGCGTAGTACATACGTGATACGAAGGCTACACCTACAATCACTATAGGTATGCTGGTTAACCCTTGAGTAGGTACCCCACTAAAGGTGTTGTCGCGGATACTAATCCTGTTCATACGTCATCGTCAGATTCTGAGATATCCCCCCATGTACCTATGTTATCTGCCGTTAAGATCTTACCTCCCTCTTCATCCAACTCTTCGACTATTTCAGGGTTAATAGTAGTCACCTCTCCAGCCTCACCTGCTAACAACGCAGCTTCAACTGCGGGGAGGTTAAACCTGTACGTCTGTTGGATATGTACGTAGGTATCTTTAGGGATCTTACCTTGGTTTACCCAAGTGCGGATTAACCTCTCTGATACCTTAAAGTGGTCAGCCAATACTTTGACGTTAACGAATTCGGTTGTCATAGTTACTTTTTCCTTACTGAAATTGTGTATGTAGAGTTAGAGTTAAGCCCTTTAGGTAGCAGGTCAGGGTTATCCTCCAAGAACTCTCTCATGTGTTTCTGGTTAATCCGCTTATCCAGTAGCGAAGGTTCCTCATGCTCAAGAATAAACTTATGCATCTGTTCCCAATCGCTAGTCCAATAAGTCTGCTTAACCGTACGGTAAAACAAACCCTCCGCAGTTCTGACACTATCGACCCCATGCTCTTTGCAGTGAGCTAGTAACGCCGCCCTAACCGCATCAAGTTGATCTACAAGTACCGTATCCTCTGCGTCATAGGCCTTCTTAATTTCTGAACGGTGGTCGCGTATCTTGACATAGGCTTTCACCAACTTGTCTAGAGACACATCTGGCAGTATGTTAGTAGCAGTGTTGCTCATTTCGCCCTCCTTTACTTATCGAACGACAGACTATAATGTATGACGGTGAACTACGCAAGTATATCGTTGTATAAATCTATCATCTTTGTATGTATGTTGATTTTATTGTCTAACATAGCGTAAACACGTTTTTCTATGGCTGATCCTTCCAACTGTACCACGGTGCATTTGTGATCTTGCCCCGCCCTATGCACTCGTGCGTTAGCCTGTAGGTAAGTTTCTAAGGAGCTAGTCGGCCCCCACCAAACTACCGTGTTAGCGGCGGTTAGCGTGACCCCATGCGCAGCGGCTTGCGGCTGGATGACCAACACCCTAGGGTTATCGGCTTTCTGGAATCGGCTAAATATTTCCGTACGTTTAGGGGCAGGTACATCCCCACGTATCACTTCAGTTGTTATGCCGTCCGCTTCTAGCTTATCTACAAGGATGTCTATAACGTGTTTAAAGGGTACGAACACCAACACTTTCTTACTCGACTCATCAATCACTTCCCGCAGGACGGTGTATCGGTGCGTAATATCAAACTCTAACGTGTCTCCACTATCGGTATAGACTGCCCCGCATGATATTTGCAGGAGCTTATTCATAGCAACTGCTGCGTTAGCCGCGCTAACTTGCTCACCCCCAGCGTCCATGACTAGACTATCTTTCAACAGCTTATAGTATTTATTCTGTTGCCGGGTTAGTGCCACCTCACGCTTGACGTACACCATAGGAGGTAGGTCTAGGCACTCGTCTTTGGTGTACCTAATAGCGGGTTGCAGCACTTGGTACACTGTTTCGGTTGCGTCTGGTTTTGGTACCCACCTAAAATTGGTTACCTTGGTCATCACACGATCTCTAAAGGCTCCCGCAAACCTAGGAACGGCAGTGGGGTTGACCAACCTCGCTAGCCCAAAAGCATCCACCGGACTTTGTGCAGCGGGGGTTCCTGTCATCATCCATAGCCACGGTTCTGCAGCCATCAACCGTTTAAGCGCCTTCCATCGTTTAGTCTGCGCGTTCTTGTAGTGGGTTGCCTCATCTACAATGATCAGGTCAAACCCCCCTTTCACTATGGCATCTTCTATTATATGCACACCGTCATAGTTGACCACTACGTACTCAGCACCACTCTCTATAACTTCGGTTCGCTTCTTCTTAGAACCATATGCCACGCCTACCTTACGGTGCATGGCAAAGGTAAACAGGTCGTTACGCCAAGCCGAATCCATAATAGATAGAGGGCATATCACGAGGACTCTGCGTATAGCCCCCACGTTCATTAGATAATCTGATGCCCAGATAGCACTCGCGGTCTTACCTGTACCCTGCTCGTTGAAGCAGAAAGCACGTTTGTGCATGGTGAGGAAGGCAGCGGTAGTCTTCTGATGGTCGAACGGGGCGTGCTTACCTGTCCACGTGTACTTACCCTCGATAGGTGACGGGACTTTTATATTAAGGTTCTTCAGGACGTGGGCTTCATCAATACCCCACTTAACGATGACTTGATTATTAGGTAGTATTGGCTTCTTGGTATAACAGCCGTTACTTTTGCAGGGTGGCGCAGTCGTAGCAGCACCGCTTTGTTATCAACGATTTGCATATTTTCTCTCTTTTAATTCGCAACGCGTTGACGTGTTATGTGTATGGTATACATAGGGGTCTTTTACGTGTTTATCATAAACGGGTATTGTTAAGTCTTTCAATGCCTGTATAACTTTTGGTTTTTTCGAGTCTCCCCCAAAAAATAGTTTTGGGTTAGCATCCTCATCTAAATCAGATTCCTCTATATGTACAGTCAAGTCATCCATATAGAATTCTGTAGCCCCACGCAAATGAGTCTTCACTGTACTAAAACTTCGTTTACGTAGAACAAAATATTCAAATTTTTGCCATAAAGTTTTTGGCTTCTTCTCCCTGTAATGTGATTTAACAAAATGCGCTATAGGGGAAAGCCTACCTGTTGGAGTAGGTTTTTTGTTTTCTCTATTACGAAACAATTTTTTAGCGACATCTAACCGGAAAGAGAAGCGTACCTGCCCTCTGTACCCTTCTCGTTTAGCGAACTGTATCTCCCACCCATATGCCACGTTGGTGTACATATTAAACACTGCTACAACGATCTGGATTAAACTCCAATGGTTATCAACGAGTTGCTCATCGGCGTGTAAATACCTCTCTGTGTTGTCCCATACTTCCCCGTAATCAAGCACATGTTGGGTAGGGACTCTATGGTTTCCTTTCCCCAGATACGTTACAGCCTCAGAAATTACTTTAGCTGGAGTTACTACCCCATGTTCATCTACGTTAACTATGTATTCGCGCCCACGAGCATAAGTATTTTTATGGTTCCCATAGCGGGAGAGCACATAATACCAACCGCTCCCTTGGGGTAATATGCAGGTGGGGCGCGTTGCACAACGCATGAGTGTATATAAGGTTAGCACTCTGTCTTTATGGTTTTCGCGGAATGCGACCATTGCAAATTTGGGGGGTTCGGTGCCATAAATAATGTTCACCTTCATCCCATCAAGTGTTACCGTACTATCCCCAGTAACCACTGGACACACTGGCCCCGGTGCAACCATCATTCTTCTAAGGTCTACCGCATCTTTTTTACTGAATGCTCTGTTAGGCTTCATCTTTCTTACAGCCTTAGTTGTTACATCTAGTATTATTTCCGCTTCCTCCTTCATTGCTTCTATATCATAAGTTTCTGATATTGGAGTGTGTATCATCTTTGTCTCTCTATATATTAATTCGCAACGTATAAACGTGTTAGCCCTGCTTCGCCAACAGATAGGGCTAGGTCTGCACTTACCAATCAATTCGTGTTAGTAGTTACTTCTTCTTTGCGTAGTTACGGCTACGGTTCTTCGCTCTACTCTCAATCGTCACGCCGTCCTTATTTTTGCCCCCCTTACTCAGCGCTTTTTTGTGACTGACATCCTTCCCCTCTCGCTTGTCGGCCTTACCGTTCTTGTTCTTATCACCCCCGGTTTTCTTTGCCTCAGCATCCATCTTCTGCCTAGCGCGTTGGCGTTCCATCCTTGCTGTAAACTCTTTACTACCTACTGGCTTGTTCGTTTGTTTCTTTCGATCTTCTTTGTTTTTATATGGCATTAGTTTCTCCCGTTATGTTCACATTCAAGTACTATGCAGTGCGCCTTGCAAAGGCCAGAGGGGTTGGGGTTCCAGACATCCTTCGCAAACGCGGTTTCCATCTTCGCATACCCACCTAACCACTTTCCCCACAGGTGCCCTTGGTCAAGATTCACGTAACTATCCTTCACTAACTCGTTTGAGACTACAAACAATAACCCCCCACGAACGGTTTTGATATTGGGGAAGAACTTAAAGACAGCCAAGGCCATCAACTCAAGCTGCCCTTTATCAGCATACCTAGCACTCTTCCCTGTCTTGTAGTCAATGACCCATGCAAGGTCTTCCTCTTCATCAATGATCACTAAGTCAGCAATCCCCCGCCACCACACATCATCTGCAAAGAAGTCACAGGGTTCTAGGTTCTCGGTCAAACCCATTTTGAACTCGCATAACTTATCCCCCTGCTTGGCGTTGAGGTTATCCAATGCCTCTTTTGCGTAGGCAAACTGGGGTGGCATAGGGGTCTCATCCCGTATGTACTCTTCTGCTGCTTCGTGAAACGCGGTGCCATAGAGCATCGCTGTTGTCTCACTTTCTTTGTATGTCTTAAGAACCTTAAGGTGTTGGAACTGCCTAGCGCACTGTTCAAACGACTTTATTTTACTGAACGACCACGGGGCTATACTCATTCTTCTCCATCCCTCCCAGTTACAAACTCATAAGCGTCTGTCAGTGTTTGAATTACATCTGGTAACTCGTCTACATCAAACGTCACAGTGTCAACTCGTGGGGGGTCACCCCCGTAATCACACTGGGTAATCACTACTATTATTTTGTTCCGTACCTTAAGCACCCCCACATCACTAGTAGTAATAACTTCTTCATCTGAGTACTGGTGTGGGGGTAACCTAACAGTACTTACAAGCCTACGTTCCGCGTACTCCGCTTTACGTTTTAAGAAGTCGATAACCTCTGCCTTAGCACGGTGTTCAACTGGACGCTTCTGACTCATTCGCAGTCTCCATAAGATAACCCTATACCTGATTCACAGTCGATAGGTAAGCCTTCAGCCCATACAGGTAACCAACGCATACACTCCTCCATGTATGCACGAGCTTCCTCTCCCTGTTCCGCCGGAACGCAACACGCAACAGAGTCATGTACTGTTAACACCACCTTATACCGATCACTAATTTTTAGCATCTGCTCCGCGATAATACATCGGGCGATAGCTTGGCACACATTCTCTATCAGCTTGCCACCGTAGATCCTTGTTCGGCCTTTACGTGTTTTATAGGTGTACTCGGGGCGCTCACCCTCATCCTCGGCTGGGGTACACGTTAGATCGTCATACCTCATAAGCAAACCAGAGGGTAACTCGATAGCAGATAGCTCAGGACGTACCTTCAGTACACCCTCTCGCCCTAGTGTAGTAAGGTTACTGTCTGTTAGGTTCTCAATAGTAAAGGCCGCATCGTTCCATAAACGCACTATGTGGTGATACTTATCACGGTAGACGCTAATAACTCTACGGGCTTCCTTAATGTCCATCTCAAAATCGAAAGTCTTAAGCTGCTCCACGAACCGGACAGCCCCCATGCCATAACCTGCCCCCAGTATCGTAGTCTTACCGACAAACCGTTGGGGTTTTGTTACTGCATCTTCATCCTCACCGCCGTAGATTATAACTGCCATCTTCCTATAGACATCCTTACCCTCGGCAAACGCTTGGACTAAGTCGTCCTGCCCTGCCAACCACGCAAGTACCCTCGCCTCAATCTGACTAGAGTCGCAATCTATCACTACGTACCCACGTGGGGCGACCATACTACGCTTTAACTTCTTACCATTTGCCCCTCGGCTAGGTAAGTTTTGTAGGTTGATCTTGTCATCGCCTCCGAACCTACCCGTGTGGGCAGCGTAGTACTTTATAGGTACAGGGAGCCACGGCTTACCCTGCTCCCCACGCCCCGCGATATCAATAAACCTCTGAGTACGTGTCTCTTCAAGCGTAGACTTGTTACCTAGTCGTGCATGGGCAAGCATATGCACCATGATGTTTTCATGATCCAGTAAGTCTATAAACCCCTGATCTGTTTTAGCAAACGCAAACGTCTCTTTCCCCGTTGTCGGACTAACCTTCGTCGGAGGCTTAACCCCTAGACCTTCAAGTAACGCAGCGAACTTATCCCCAGACATAAGGTCTTTCTTGGTGACCCCAGCATCTAAGATTAGCTGCTCTTTAAGGTTTCTGGTGTCCGCAATATGCTCTTCCAACAGTGACACATCTAGCTCAAGTATGGGTTCGATGAACATTCGTAGGGTCAGGTCTATAATCTTTAGTTCAGTACGAGGAAACGTGTTTGCCATAAGTCCGAACAGTTCATACGTTAACTCAACATCATTGATGCAGTAGTCGCCGTACAGGTCTAACGCTTCCTCAGTAAAATCACAACGATGTACCCCTATAGCATCGGCAACTGCTGTTCCTTTCGCTCCAATGTTGTATCGAGTAGCGAGTGCCTTAAGACTGCCTCCAACTTCCACGCCGTGTAAAGCCCTAGCAATACAAAGAGTGTCGAAGTAAACGTGAGGACGAATATCATAAATCCAATTGAGTATAGCACCGTCAAACATAGTGTTATGGCATAGTAGAGAACTCTCTTCCCAAGCGAAACCATCTAGGTATTCCTTCATCTGTCCGTGAGTGCCACTCGCCCACTCGGTTGGGCCATTGTTTACCTTGACCCCTACACCGATAACCTCAAAATCTAATGACCGAACGTACTCCTCAACTGTTAACTTTCGTAGTGAGAACTTACTATCGTAGTAAGTCTCAAAGTCTAGTGTGATTATGTCGATGTGCTTATCTCCCCACCACATGCGAGGTACCCACAAGCGTCTATCCAGTTGTCCCTGTTGCTCGGATTCTCATCGAGCCTTGCGATCTTCAGCATGGTCATCATTATGGCAACGTCTTTTGAGCTTATGTCCCTGTTAAGGTACACGCCCCAGTAAGCAGCGATCCTGCTGAAACTATCTTCAGGCTCCCCGTGGGTAGCTTGTCGGTCTCGGGTCACATACATTTTTGCCGTATCTAAGATTAACGCTCGATCAGACCTGATAGGTAGATCTTCTTCCACCCAAGCCTTACTTTCTTCGTTCATCATACTTCTCCAATGGTATCTAAATTAGTGCTGGTTTTTAGTGAGGACATCAGAGCCAGCGTGATGCATTTCGGGGAACAACCCCCTCCTCTATAAGGTCGGCCTCTGAGTGGGTGCGGGAGTTATGGGGTATCGTATCTGACTTTTAATGTTGGCCTTGAACTTAGCCCCGCCAGTTACAAACACGTACCTATGCTTCCTTGGTCTGGGGGCTAAATAAAAATCGTCCCCATACTTAACCCTTGCAGCTTGCGCTCTGTTTTTTACACCCCTGAACTCGTCTGATATGGTTTGCCCATGGAGATGCTCTCGACCTTTAATCTTCCAATCGGTTCGTTTCGCGCTAAGTCCACAATAAAGAAAGTTAGCTGCCTGATACACAGTACCCACGTGCCCTTGAGAAGTATCAGCAAAACTTACTATTATCTTACCTCGCGGGAGGAGCCTTAAAGACCGACCGACTAGCATA
>Ga0114994_10002744_pt1 | contig 12884 bp, 6 predicted proteins | sample ArcticOcean_MG_C_9_FD_87043 | JGI IMG/M metagenome (GOLD analysis project Ga0114994, IMG submission 87043) | Marine microbial communities from western Arctic Ocean - ArcticOcean_MG_CB2_152 | ecosystem: Environmental > Aquatic > Marine > Oceanic | place: Arctic Ocean: Canada Basin | collected... | reverse complement strand
TCGGTCCGTAGAAGAGCGGGCTTCGACATCTACGACGTGGACGTCGAGACCCACGCGCGCGAGTGCGGCGCGCCGACTTTGGTCCTCTGCGCGCTGGACGACGCTTTAGTGCCGCCCGCCCACTCGCACGCGGTGCACGCGGCGCTCCCCCGCGCGGAGCTGTGCGTCTGCCCTGGCACGCACAACTCCGTGCGGCCCAGCGCCGCGTCCCGGCGCGTCGAGCGCTTCCTGCGCGAGCACGTGCTGGGGGAAGCCCCGTCTGGCGCCGTCGAGGGCTTGCTCGACGACGCGTCCCCGACGGGACCGCGCGGGCCCGTGCCGCCCTGGACGGCTGAGGCGCGCGCGACGAGCGGGCGCGCGACCCGGGCGCGCTTCGCCCTGGAGTCGTCCTCTGACGACGACGCGGCGCCGTTGGCGCGGCGCGTCCTGACGCCGGAGAGTCCGGAGTAGATTCTCCCTCTCCCGTTGTGTGGTGTAAATGCATGATTGTCCGTGGTTACTCCACGCCGTCGAGACATCCCACGGATGATGTTTCTGTTACGGTGCTAGGACTAGTGGGCGGGGCCCGGGGGGGCATCCTTTTTGTTACGGTGCTAGGACTAGTGGGCGGGCATCCCACGGAGATGGAACGTGGGAGCGCTTTGAGCCCGGATCATCCTTCCATATCGACAGAAGAAAGCGCAACGAAGTGGAATGTTGTATTGACTCTCAAAGGATCAACAAAAGCAGAAGTTGAAGGCGGCGCCGCCGCCGCGAGACGCTGGTACGGCGTCGGCGAGCCGCCGCCCTGGGGTGACAATCCGGAATAGATGAGATGGGCACGCAGCCTGTCGGAAGGCCTGTGCCTTAGCCCCCTGTTGTAACAATGTGGTTTGAAATTTTACCACAAGGTAAGTGCGAGTGTGGGGAATTGGCGAAATCGAGGCGAGCTCAGCCCGCGGGCCCGAAGGGCAGCTGCGACACGGGCACGGGCGGCGGCAGGGGCGGCGGGGCGGCGGGCGTCGTCACTTTTCTAAGTACGCCGGCCTTGCACATGATCTCATGGCGCCCGATATTGTCGAAGGAGACGTCCTCCAATAACGAGATTTTGGGGATGGAGCGGATGCCGTCGCCGTCGATGTCGCGGATCTGGCACCGTACTAATGTGAGGCGGTCCCCATACGTGTGGCGCACGGCGTCCTCGCACTCGTAGAGCTCGCAGTCGCGGATCGTGAGTCCCGCGCCTCTGGACAGGATCCCGGCGTCGCAGGGATTCGTCACTAGACAGCCCTGCACGCACGTGTCCTTGGTGCCCCGCTCGACATTGACGCCTTCCCTCAAGTCGCAGTTCACGACGGCCGCGCCGGCGCCGCTCAGGGTCAATGTAGCCATGATTACCGGCCGCGCGCCTTGACCAACTAATCTCACACCACTCGGCACGGAGATATTTTCCAGGAGCGTGGTGCCCTCGGCCACCACGACGTCGACGCGGCCCGGCTTCGCATGCGCGGCCTCCAGCGCCGCGGCCAGCGTCCCGAAGTCGCTTGCCAACACTCGCGGGCAGGCGATGGGCGCGGGCGGGGGCGGGGGCGGCGTCGCGGACCGCGGCGTTAAGAGAGGCGGCGCCGGCAATGCGGGCGCCGGCGGCAGCGCGGGCGGCGGCGCCTTACTCTGTACGGTCGTGGACGGCGGGGCCATCGGTAGGGGCGGCGGCGCGCGGCCGGTGAGATCCAGGGCTGCGAGGGCCGGCGGCTCGGGCTTCGCCGGCATCGCAACGTTCTCTTTGCCCATATTTTGGGCAGCCACCATTTTGCTTGATCACAACTGTTCCTGAATTTTATTCTGGGACCCGTTTTGTTTCGATTTATTGCTGCGAGCCGTCGTTTCGAGGGAATGGGGGGGCTGCGGGAGGGCTGTTGTTGTGCGACGAGTCGTAAAATAATATCGGTCCGGGTTTTGCGACTTGTGCGGCCACAAAAAGCCGACGCTAGCGAGCGGTCTGCAGCGCACGTTTTCGACGAGCCTGGACGTGCTCTGCATGCGTTGACCTCCAACTCGTCGCCCAGAAGTGATGGCGCCGCCACTCACGAGATTTCTTGCAGAGTTTCATAAAACTTTCATTGACACGTCCGCGTCCGAAAACACCTTAAGCGGGCGTACGCGTCGTCGTTCGGTCTGCATCCCGTGGTGAAGCCGTCCCCCGAGCGGGCCCTGGAGGGCGCTTTGGCGGAGGGTTCCTTCGACCAGTTCATCCGCCTCGAGCCGTCCTCGGCCTCAAAGTCGTCGCCGACGTAGTCGCGGGCCTCGTATCGTGGGTCGCGCGGATGGCGCCGTCGATGCGGGCCTGGAGGAGCTCCGTCGCCGATAACTTTGTGGAGCAGCGCGTGATCTCGGCGTCCGTGAGCTTAATTTGCGTCAGCTGACCGTTGGTCACGCTCACCACGGCGCCGTCCGTCGTCCGGACGTCGAAGTACATTTGCGAGGGGCGGCCGATGACGACGCCCCGGACGGAGAGGTCCTCGGCGTTTGTAACTTGCGCGCCGACGCGGCGCCAGGCCTCTGGGATGCCCATGGTTAGGCTCTAGAGCGCCGGGGGCGTCGGTGACTCTTGGGGAGCGCGGGCGTCGACCTAATTACCGGGCAAAGCCGATTGCTTGTTGAGGCTGTTACCGCAAGTTCTCCGGCGTTTTCACGTGACAAAATCGCGTGGGCGTCGTGAACACGTCACGGTGGCGTCGCCAGGCGGACGCGCAACTAGCGGCTTGCGCGGGCTAAACTGATTGCCGCCGCAACTCGGTGCGGTGCTTGGAGCTGGCTACCGCGTGCGCAACTTCGGACACGTTGGAGCGACGGCGGCATCTTACGGACATCTCCCCGGGTACGTACGAGCAAAGGAATACGCACCGGACATCGAGCTCTGGATGCTCCGGACGAACGATTCGAAGGATTTTAACCGCTCACGCTACGTTGGCGACTTCCGGCGCACTATCGAAGCGCTGGGGAGCTCGCATATCATCATCATGAGCCCACCACCCGTGCTCGCGGAACGCTATGGAATCAATCCAGCGATCGTCGACGGCGCGGTTCCAAACGCCGCGCGGGAGGTCGCGGCTGCGGTCGGGGCGCATTTCTTCGACCTGCATCGGGAGTTTACCGCGGCCGTGGGCTACCGGCGCACGCCGGCGTATTGCGCCGCGCACTTCATGCCCGACGGCATCCACACGAACGAGAAGGGCACCGCCCTCATCGCGAAGCTCGCGCGCAATTTTTTAGATAAGACGCTAAAATTTAAGAAACACACGCCACTATTTCTCAAACACATTTCTGTGATATTATATATAAATGCCCACTTTTCGACACTTATATCGCATCCTCCTTCAACCAACCGCTCAATGATCAGCCCAAAGTACCCTTCTCGTGGTGTAGATGTCACATACTTGATTTGCACTATAGGTGGGGTAGTATGGGACCCAACGAGACCGCTATTACGCTTATTGGGGGCCCTCGGGTAATTAGCGTATTTGACGTTCACGGGTGGTGTCGAGCCCAAATAAAACACTTTTTTGGGGTGCTGATCGGCTCTCGGACTCCCTATGGGTTAGGTCTGATGGTAAGTAGACGCCTACACCGCATACGCATGCGCTTTGGGCCATTCCATAGCTCTCAAAGCTCTGGATCAAAAACATTGGCAAAACATCCTTGGAGGAGCTGGACTGCTGAGAGAATTGATGTAATGATCCAAGCGGCGGCGTATGCGGTGTAGGCGATTGCGCACGTCTATTTACGGACCCTAAGCGACCCCCGAGAGACCTCTGGACCACGGATTGACAGGACTCCACTGGAGTAGCCACGGCCGGGTGGACCGTTCAACACCGCGAATAAAAAAATTACCGTTTTCGCGGCCTGGTAAGTGTCCTATTGATGTCTTTGGACCAGTATCGAACCGAACGATACTCAAGCGGCTGCATGTCGCGTCTCACGAAAACGCACTACACGGGTTTCTTTATGAGCTAAGAGCCCTCAAAACCGGGCGAGCACACTCCAGCTGTCGTACGAGTGGCCGCAGCGCTGTAGCAAAGCAAGTGGTAGTCATCTTCCTTCGCGTGCGAGACCATTGAGCAGCAATCAGAGCGAGCAGCAGACCAACACCCTGCCCACTAACCATGGCTAGCAAACTGGAGAAGGAGGCAGCGCAAGCGTCGGACGAACCGCTCGTCGAGGAGGTCGAGCGACACCAACCGGACGAGAGCGACCGCATCGACGCGCCGGGCCGCGCGCCAGGGGGCGAGCCCCTCGACGTGAGCCCGGGCGGCGACGGGTCCCTCGTCAAAGAAGTGCTCAAGGAGGGCATGGCCGGCGGCCCGCAGGCCTTGACGACGCCGTCGCCGCTCTGCGAGATCACGCTGCGGGTGCGGGCGGACCACGAATCAAAGCAGACGCCCGTGGTGTGGCCGCGCCAGCACCACGGCGCCATTTCACCGCCGGGCCTGCCGGCGCAGTTAAGGGTCGGCATCGAGACCATGCGCCTGCACGAGGTGGCGCGGCTGACGCATGTTGATCATAGCCGGACGCCGGCCGCGACGCGGACGTACGACGTCGAAGTGGTGGACTGGGACGAAGCGCTGGTGCTGGACACGGTCACGAAGCGCATCGTGCGACGACCGGGGGTGGAGGCGTGGCGCGAGCCGCGGGAGCTGGACCGCGTCGTTGTGAGAGGTGTTCTTGGAGGCGTGGACTACGGGCCCATAGCAGAGGACCGGGACCCGAGCCTCGCGGCGGCGCCGTTAAGCGGCGGCTGGCGGTTAGATGAAGATGTGGAGACGGACACGGGTCTTAGGGTTGTAGAGGGGCTCGAGGCGTGCGTGCGCACGATGCGCGTCGGGGAGGTCTGTGAGGTGAGTATCGGGGAACAAAAAGGCCAGATCGAGCTCGCGCAGATCCGGGAGGACCCGAACCAGGCCCTGATTGCGCACCGGGGCGCCTGGGCGAAGAGCGGCGACGCGGCGCGGCGGTCCGCCGCCGTCGATGCCTTGAGGGCACTGGGCAACGCTCATTTACAAAAGGGGGATTTGGGCAAGGCCCTCAAACGCTACGACCGCGCGCTGGCCGTGGCAAGTGACGGCGGCAACGACGACGGCGACACCCACTTATTAGAGGACTCCGAGGACGCGCAGGCGGCGTCCAAGGCCGCACATAATGCGGGCAGGGAACTCGTGAAGCGGCGGGCGCGCGCCGTCCTCGCGAATCGGGCCCTGGCGCATTTGAAAGCGGGCGACGCGCTCGGCGCCAAGCGCGACTGCGAGGCGGTGCTAGAAGAAGACCCGGACCACCTCAAGTGCCGGTTCAGGAGGGCACAGGCCCTCGTGGACCTGGGCAGCGTCGAGGACGCCTGCGCCGTGTTTGTTGAGCTAGCCAGGGTCCCCGCGTTGCAGCGCGACGCATTAAGGGCACTGCGGGCCGCGCGGGCGACGCTGAAGGCGCACCGCGACGCCGAGCGCGAGCTGTACCGGGGCGTCATCCGGCCGAAGCCGGCACCGCAGGGGCCCCGGCCCGAAAATCTGCGTCGCGAGGCGCTCGAGCGCACCGTCGTGGCCTCGCTCGGGCTGCAGCGGGCGGCGGGGCGGGCGGCTTCTGACTCGTATTAGTTGATAATATCTGTCTGTCTAAACTGGTGCCAGGCCGAGATCATTCATGAGCTGTTGGGGCGGAACGGCACGGATTGCATGTTCGTCTCGACCAATCAAGCCGTGCGGTTCAGATACCATTTAAGGTGATTGCGCAGAAGATAAAACTCCGTGCGCCAGAGGTTGCCCATCAACTTGAGGGCCGGCTGTTAGTATGTGATGATGTAACAAACCAACAGCAAAATATCTGATTCGCCACATAAGTGCCCTCACGACGCAATGCTCAGGAGGACTTCAGGATATCATTCAATCGTGGTGAGTCCCTTACTACAAGAGGGGGCTGGCTGCGTAAGGGATTCGTCACTAGTACTACTACGGCCCCGTCACAGTCAGTCGCATCCTCGTTAATTAGACTTTTACACATTGCTCCTAGAACAGGCCCGTGAGCGGCGACCAGCTCGCGCCGCCCGCCTTCGCCTTCTTCTTCTCCTTCTTGGCCTTCTCCTCGGCCTTCTTCTTGTCCTCGATCTTTTTCACGGCGGCCTTGGCGTCGCGCTCCTTCTTCTCGCGCTTCGCCTTGTTGCCGGCCACGAACTTGTCTTTTTTGGCTTTCTTATCTCTCACTTCCTTCATCTGCGGCAGCTGGGACTTGAGGCGCGGGACGGCGGAATCGTACTCGTTCTTCGCGGCCTCGACGCGCTTGCCGGCTTGAGCTAAATCTTTCGCCTCCTGCATGGCGTCGACCTTGGCTTTTTGAGAATCGAACGCCGACTGCGCGGCCTTCTTGCTCGCCTCGAGCTTCGAGATGGTCGCTTCGGCGTCGGCGACGGCCTGGGCCTCCTTCGTGAGCTTCACCGGCGGCGGGCCGGCGGGCTTGGCGGCGGGCAGGAAGCTGACGCCGGTCGTGCCGAAGGAGTTGGCCGCGGGCTTCGCGCCCTTCGCACCGGCAGCCTTCGGTTTCAGGGCCTCCTTCTTGCGCTCGGCGACGCAGAGGTCGCTCGTCGGCGCGTAGTCGCAGACACCGGCGAAGGCGACATTCGGCGTCAAGAGGACGAGCGATGCTGCTACAGTGGCAGCACTCCGTGCAATCGAGGCGACGGCTGCAGGCGTTTGCGCAGCCGATTGGCTTTTGGGCCTCGCTGCTTGCCTAGTCGTCGGATGAAGGGCAAACGAACTGCCGAGCGTGAGCGCCAGTATACATAAAACCTTCTGCATGATCTCGTTTCGCAATGCAAGTTGAATGCACGCTGAACAAAGAGGGCACGTGGATGCGTCAGCGAAAAAAGACGGGTTAGTAAGAAACCCGTTTTAAATATCTTAGCAGATCGGGCCTTCGCTTCAAGGGGGCGCTAGGAAAACCCGCACGCGCCAGCCTTTAAGATACCCGCACGCATAGATCAAGCCGAGTCTACCCGAGTCTTACATGTAGGCGACGGACGTTACACCAAGCCGACGCGCGGTGTCTCCCCCGGGGCTCTGCCCACTAGCCCGAGCATCGTACCAACAAAATCCACCAAAGCCAAGATAGCCATCAGTGTTCGGGGCGGTCGACTAATCACGCGAGCCAAAAACGAGCCAATTGGCGATTCAATTAGCCAAGGAGGGAGGGAGTGGGGAAAAAAGAAAGGATATGGGGTCATCACCACCCCCGGCGCCAGTTCTGCTGCTGCTGGTAGACGGGTTGTTGCGGGAGCGGCACCGCGAACTGGCCGCCGGGACCGACGCCCTGGGGAATGATCACCGTCATGGAGTGGCCCGTGTTCGGCGCGCGGACCATCAGTTGCATGCCGGGACCGTGCCCCGCCGGCACGAGGACGGGGAACGTGCCCGCGGGCATGACCGCGGCCGGCCGCGGGTGGACCGGCGGCGGGTGTGGTGGCGCCTGATAAGTCGGCGGCGGCGGCGCCTGGTACGCCGGCGGCGCCGGGCCGGCCGCGCGGCGCCGGACGACGCGCGAATTTTCGCCGTTGACGTTCACTTGCAACGCGCCCGTCGGCGGCGGCCGCGGGACGCGCGCCGACCGCGCCGCGGAGCCAAACCTCACCTCGAACGGGATGCCCGGCAGGCGCACGACGGCGTTCGGGTTGCTTTGCACGGCTGCTTCCAAGATCGCCGCCGTCTGCGGGTCATAGGTCGTCCAGACGCCGCGCGAGTCCTGGTGCTCATAGACCGCCTGTTGGACGGGCGCGGCGACGGCCACGGGCTGGACCGGTCGGGCCGGGAGCGGTGGCGGCGGCTGCGACGGTGGCCTCGTCGGCGGGTCGGGGTCGTCCGGCACGTCCACGTCGTCTTCGTTTTGCGTGTCCGGGATGACGTCGATGGGCACTTCCGGATCCTCTAGCGCGTCGGGGAGCGTGACCCAGGCCTGGGCCAGCTGCTTGTAGTTCCCGGAGCACTCCTTCTTGATGCCGTCCTTCAGGACCGTCGTGTACTTGCGCTGGTAGGCCGCCGCTATTGCTAAAGCGTCGCATTTATCCGAGCCACCCAGCACGCGACACACGACCTTATCGGACGTGCCAAGGCCCACGAAGGCCTGGCGGATGCGCATCGCGTAGTAGTCCGCCGGCGGCAGGAGCAAGGCCTGCAGGCACTTCTTCAGGTTTTTCTGGCCGACCTTGGCGATCTGGGACTCCAGGCTCCGACTGTACTTTTTTTCGTAGGCCGTGCGTAAAGCGGCGTTCTGGGCCGGACTGTTTTTGGACAGGATCTGGATGAAGGCCTCGTCGTCGGCACTGCCCCACCGCGACACGCCCTTGTGGAGCTGGTCGGCCTGGTTCGTGGCCAGGCGCTCGTCGACGGGCGCCGTCTCGTTGCGCTCGCCCTTCAGAAGTTCCAGGGCCAGGGTGCGGTTGGAGCCGTGGAGCTCGGACCGAATTCTATCAACTAATGGCTTGTCGTGCTTGCCCTCCCACTTGGCCTTGGCTGCGCGGACTCGGGCTTGGGAGCGCCCCACTAGAAATTCGATGAGCCCGACGGCGTCTGCGCCGATGCCGTCCATCGCGCTATCTAGCGCGCGGACGTCCGCGTCCTCGGGGCTCTCGACCAGATACGTCATGAACAGGCGGTACCAGCCCGTCGTCTCGGACCGCAGGCGCTTTAGTAACGGTTTATCTCTTTGTTCATAATACGCGGCGGCCACCTTTTGGAGGTGCGGCTTGGATCGCGAGCACAGCAAAGCTATTAGTTTGCCATCCGACGTGCCCCAGCCGTGACAGCAATTGTAAATCTCTTGCGCATCGGCGTCCGCCATCGCACACTCCACCGAATTGTGTTCGACCAATAAATCGTCGAGGAGCGTATCCAGATCATCGCTGGAATCCACATCAATAGACGTCTTCGCCTCCAGATGCTGGGCGGGGTCCGTTAGGGCATCAACCCACGCAACCGACGCCCGGAGGAAGTTGCCCTTGATGTTCGCACGCAAGGCATCTTTCAGCGTCCGCGTGTACTTCCGCTCGTAGGCGCCGGCGACTTGTGCCATGGAGGGCTTGGACGCGTGATCGAGGCCGCCCAGGATGCGGATCAGGACCTTATCGTCGGCGCCCCAGCCCTTCATGGCCTTCTCCAGCCGCATCGCCAGGAAATCCTCCGGCGGCACCAACAACGCCGAGAGCGCGAGGTAAAACTTCTTGCCACACTTCGCCTCCAAGCTCTTCTTGAGCGAGGTGTCGTAGGCGTCCTCGTACAGCTCGCACACGAGCTGCGTCTCCGCGGGCGGCCCGGCCAGCAAGTAGTCTACCACTTTATCCTCGTGGAAGTTCTGCATCATGTTTTTTTTGCACTCGTGGTGCAAACGCTCGGCGTGGTGAGCGGCCCTCTTCTCGTCCACGGGCCCGTCCCAGCACCGGTGGCCCTTGAGGATCTCCAGGATGAGGTGTTTCAAATCCTTGTACCACCGCCCCAGCTCCTTTCCTAAATAGTCGTAAAGCGCCTTGTCGCGGCGCCCCTCCCAGCACCTCTTGCCCGCCTCCAGCTGCTCCGGCGAACGGGTCATACATAACTCGATCAGGGCGTCCTCGTCGCAGCCCATGCCATGACACGCCGCATGGATGACGTCCGCGACGTACTCGTCGGGCCTACTGAGCGCGTAGCCCATCATGCGGCCGTAGTCGCTTCCGGTTTTGGACTTAACGTCTTTCGTAAGGTCGCGGTCGAACGACCCGCGGTACGCTTTTTTGGTCCGTTCCAATGACGCTTTCGTTCTAGTGCAGAGCACCGCGATCAACTTCGAGTTGTCGCAGCCGGAGAAGCCGCCCTTCAAAATCCCGGCGTGCATGGCGTCCCGCGCCATTGTGGCGTCGAGCTCCGCTACTCTATCTTTCAACTGGGCATTGATCTTCTGAAGGCGCACGCAGCATTCTTTTTTGACGCCATCGTCACTCAGGGAGCCGCGCGCCGCCACTATCCGGGCGACCGTCGTGTTGCGCAATCGAGTCCGCTCGTCGAGCATGACCTGAGCGGCCATTTGCGTGGCGCGCAGGGAGCTTGTTTAGGCTGTGTGCTCTCGGGGAGCTGTGGTGTGCTGCTCGCTGCTGCCCCGCTTTGGCGTAGGCCGCTGGGGCTGCTTTTTAAATATCGTCTGGAGGTCGGTGGCGAGCCTTACCGTCGCGCAGGCAATCTCTACTCCCGCGTGTGGCCGAGAACCCCTCTTGGGAGTCTTGCCAAAAATATATTCTGTGCGTGCGGGGCGCCAAGCTCGCCCGGCGCAGATCCCGGCAAAGATCGTTTCGGAGCTGATACAGCACCGCACTTAGTATTAGGACACTAATACTCTGTAGTATGACGTGAGCACGGGACTTGGGCGTGCCGCGCGCGCTGGCGGTTGGGGCGCATCAAAATTAATTAACGAGTCACATGCTTAGGGTTAGGTCAATAGAAGCTGTCCGGCGGCCGCATCTGTTGCGGCGGCACGGGCGGCATCGCGGGCGGCGCGTACTGCTGCGGCGGCGGCGGCGGCGGCGGTTGACCGTAGAAGCCGCCCTGGTTGTTGTATTCCTGGGCGAATCTTCCATCAGGCGGCGCCCCCCCCTGATGGTAGCCCGAGGCCGCGCGCATCGCCGAGTAGCTCCGCACGGGCGCCAGCGAGTTCTGCTGCGGCGGGTAGGACCGGTCCACCGCGCCCGCGAAGTCCGGCGGCGGGCCGTGGCGCTGGGGGTCGTGGCGCAGCGGCGGCGGGCCGGGGTGGTACTGGCCGTGGTGGTGCTGCGGCGGCGGCTGGCCGGGGCGCCCGGGCTGCGGCGGCACGTACTCCTGCGCGGTCGCGTTGAACGAGTTGCTCCGCTCCGGCCGGGCCCGCGGCGGCGGCGGCCCGCGGCGGCCCAGCTCCAGGCGCTGCAGGGCCGCGAAGTCCGCCTCCGCTCTAGCACGATGGGCGTCATCTTTATCCCGCCGCTGCTGGAGCGCGTCCCGCTCGCGGCGCACCTTCTGAACCCTTCGCCGCTCGTCGAGCGCGGAGGCCTGCTCCGCGGCGAGGGCCCACCGCTCCCCCGCGAGCGCCTCCCGCGCCTCGGCTACCGCCCGGGCCTCCGCCGCCAGCTTCTGGTGCTCCGCCTCGACGCGGCGGCGCGCGTCGCCGATGCCACTGGGCCGGCGCGCGTCCCGGCCCGCGCCCTTGGCGTCGCGGCCGCAGCCCTGCCCGTAGCCCGGGCCGCCGCCCCGCCCGTAGCCCTGGCTCGGGGCCGCGCCCTTCATTGCGCGCTCCTTGCGCGGCGGCGCCGCCACGCGCGCGCTGAGGCTCCGCCCCTGAAGCTCCGAGCCGTCCAGGGCCTTCTGAGCGGCCTCGGCCTCCCGGAGGGAGCGGAAGCCGACGCGCGCGCGGCCCGCGGACGTGCCGTCGGGCTTCGTCTGCAGGTCGACGCGGCCGAAGGCGTGCTTCAAAATACTTGAGATGTGGGTCTTGACGTCGTAGCGCTTCGTGGTGTAACTCAGGTTGTGGAGCGTGATGGCGTGGCCGTCGTCTTCATTTCGGCGCCAGTCGGGCTCCACGGCTTTCGCCGCCCGCGCGGGCCGCGGCGCCGGCGGCGCAGCGCGCAGCTCCTGCTTGCACAGGCCCCAGTTCTTGAGGGCGGTCCGCACGACGCGCCGCGTCTTCTTGTCCACGGCCATCTCGTCGTAGTCCGTGTCGTCCAAGAGGGCCAGGGCCTCCATGTCGATCTCGTGCTCCCGTAGTAACGGCACGAGCCAGGCGTAGTCCGCGTACAACTGCGTGTCCCGCAAAAAGGCCTCGATGGGCGGCCTCGCGGCGATCCGTTTCGCGTCCGCCTTGGCCGGCGTCGCCTCCAGCTTCACGCGCCGCTTCTCCGCCTTGTTGTGGGCCTTCTTCTTGGCCTCGGACGCGAAGCCCTGGCGCTCGAGCTGCTTCTGGCGCCGCTCCTTCTCCTCTTCACTCTTATCCCATGCCTTACGTTCCTTGCGTTTGGCCTCCGCCGTGCGCGTCGCCTTGGCGCGCGTCCGGTCGTCCACGGTGACGGCGCCGGTCTTCTTGACGACGGTGGGCTTCTGCGGCTCCCCGGGCGCGAGCTGGAACGCGAGCGGCCCGCCGGGCTTCTGCGGCGCGATCGCGGCCAAACCGTGCTTGGCGCAGCGTTGGGCGATCCAGGTCCCGGCGCCGCTGCCCTTGCGCGGCACCTGTGGATTGGCCCCGTAGAAGGCGTTGAGCTGGCTCGACTTGAGCGGCCCCTCCGTCTCGATGAAGGCGCGCAGCGCGGCCATGAAGGCCACGTCGCCGGCGGGCGGGTCCCTGGCCTTGGCCTCGCGCGTCATAGAAGTGTCGCTGCCGACGTTGGCCTTCGCGCCCTTTGCGTCCGCCTTCGGGGCCTTCTTCTCCTTTTTCTCGGCTAAGCGCTTCTCCTTCTTCTCCTTCTCCCGGGCGTTTTCGGCGGCCTTGGGGGCCTTGGCGCCCGGCGCCCGGGCCGCGAGCTTCTGGCGCGACGCCGCGTAGGCCGCCTTGGCGGCGGCGCCCGTCAGGGGCGGCTTGGGGGCATCCTTGGCTTTGGATTTGCTGGCGGCGGCGTCTTCGGTGCCGCACGCGCGGCACGGTTCGACGGCGGGCGGCAAGCTGGCGTCGCCGGCCGTCCCCTCGTACCTTACCTCGTCGCCGTCGTCGGCGGCGGCATCTTCGTCGTCGACCGCGGGCCGGCGCCGCGACGCCTTCGGCGCGGGGGCCGACGCGCCGCGGTCGGCCGCGGCGGCCGGCTCGGCCGCGTCGAGCGTCGCCGGTTGTTGAGGCGGCGGCGGCGCCTTGTCGTGCGCGGCCATGCCGCCCGGCGCCGCCGGCGTGTC
>Ga0114994_10002743_pt1 | contig 12885 bp, 2 predicted proteins | sample ArcticOcean_MG_C_9_FD_87043 | JGI IMG/M metagenome (GOLD analysis project Ga0114994, IMG submission 87043) | Marine microbial communities from western Arctic Ocean - ArcticOcean_MG_CB2_152 | ecosystem: Environmental > Aquatic > Marine > Oceanic | place: Arctic Ocean: Canada Basin | collected... | reverse complement strand
GAGGGAGTGGTCGGTGTTGTGGAAAGAAGCCTAGTGTGTGTGTGTGTGTTGGTGTGGTGGTTTGATGCGCGCAACTTGCAAGAAAGTTCACTTGCGAGCGCGACTGGTTGGTCTCGAAGCTGCTGATGCCGTCGTCGCGCATCTCTGGACAGCTCTTCTCGGTGAGGTGCACGGCCGAAATGTACCTGGTTGGGGGTGGGGGAAACACGTGGTGCGCTTGCTTAGGGTTGGGGTGTAAGGGTTCAGCGCACGGTTCGTCAAAGAACTTGTAAAAGCCCGAGCGCAGCACCTTGACCGCCTCAGGGATCCACGCGGTGCCCGTGGGCCCGCGCACGTCGGCAATCAGCTCATCGGTGAGGTCCAAGAAGAGCAGCCGCGACTGCTTGTCCGCGCTGAGCGGCGGCGCGCCCGGGAGGGGCGGCGGCCAGCCGGGCGGTGGAGGCGGGCGCGGCGGCGAGGGTGGCGGTGGCGGCGGCGAGGGCGAAGGGGGCGGGAGCGGTGGCGGTGGCGGGCACAGCGGTGGCGGTGAGGGCGGCGGCGGTGAGGGCGGCGAGGGTGGCACGCCGGGTGGAGAGGGTGGTGGAGAGGGTGGCGAGGGCAGCGAGGGCGGGCGTGGCGGCGAGGGCGGCGGCAGCGGACTCGCGGGGGGAAGGTCCCATGAGCTGTGCAAAATGCACATGCCCGCTGCGCGGTAGACGGGAAAGGGTGGCGATGGTGGCGGCGTTCCGGGCGATTGTATGGGCGGAATGGAGGGTGGCTCAAAGGGCGAGGGCGGCGGCATGGGGGGCGACGGGGGTGGATCGGGTGCCAGCATCGTATCGTATCGTGGCCCGCAGTAGCAGAAGCTCTTCTCACCGACGTCCTCTTGCGGGTAGTGGCTCTTGAAGCCGTGGTGGTGCACCTCAAAGCTGTCGAATCCAAAACGGTGGACGCTGTGGCACCGCTGCGCGCACGACCCAGCCGAGAGCGCGGGTGCGTGCAGAAACAGCTCCATTCGTCCGTCCTGGTCAAAGTCTGCGATGAAGATCTGCTGCACATTGGGCAGCGGCATGTCGGACTTTGCGTTGCCCGGGAAGCGCGAGTAGGGCTCTTCTGCAAGCCGGCGGTGCTCCGCGCTGGGACGTCCAGAGAGCAACGGGGGCTTGCGGTCGGCCTCCGTGAGTTGCCGGCGGTATGGCACGTGGTTGCCCGTATCGCTGCCTTGGATGGCCAGTGGGTTGGCGTCCTCGCACGCTTGGCTGTCGCAGCGACAGTACCTAGAGTAATCGTTCAGTATGGCGCTGTAGACAGACTTGCAGCACGCAAACGCGGGAAACGTCCCTTGGTCCCAGAGCCTCGTGCACGTTGCGCCCGGGTATCCGCCATCGGCCTCGTCTTGGCAGCATGTGTTGGGCTCGCTGTTCCACGCGCCGCCCACGCACCCAGAGTAGAATCCGGGATTGTTGGTTCCGTCTGGCGTGTCCTGCGCCCCCGCTCGGATGCATGTGTACGGAACGTTTGCTGGCGGCGACGGCGTTGTTACTGGTGGCGACGGTGGCGGCGTGGGCGACGGCGGTGGGCGCTCTACTTCGTCATAACTTCCAGCGATGTTGTTGCATGGTTGCCCGCCACACCGACAATTGTCAACGTACGTTGTGCCGGCGCTGAAATCTTCGCGGTGATCGCCGCAGCAAAAGTACGCCCAGGGCTCGTCGATACTTGGGCCCTGGCCAATCCAATCGCATGTGGCTCCAGGATACCCTCCCGCGTTTGCATCCTGGCAGCAGCCCGTCTTGTACTCATTTTCCGTGGTGTATCCGCACTGATCAGTCAACCCACCAACGTCGATGACGGCACCGACGCGGATGCACGGCGGCGGCGAGGGCGGCGCGGGCGGTGGCGGCGAGGGCGGCGGCGGGGAGGGCGGCGGTGGCGAGGGCGGCGGAGAGGGCGAGTTCGAGGGCTGTGGCGTGGTCTGTGGCGGCGGAGGCGAGGGCGGCGGCGGCGAGGGTGGTGCTGGAGGTGAGGGTGGGTTGGGGGGAGAACGTGGAGGGCGTATGGAGACCAGGTCCAGAGTTTCGGGCACGGTGGTCGAGAAATCGCCCGTTCCGAGGGACACTGCTGTGCCTCGGTAGACCTTGAGGTGATTGCGCGCGCTCGCCGTGATGACCTCTGGGTACGGGTCGGCGTCGAGGAAGGCGATCTTGATGTCCGTCGTCTCCTCGTTGGGCTCTCCAAAGAGCGTTTGCTTGCGAAGGAGCGATGTCTCGGGACATTCCCGCTTGTAGATCTCAGTATAGTACCCGGTGGTCGCTCCAGTGGCCACCAAGTTGCTCGGCGCAAGGACGCCCGTGTAGTCGGTCAGAGCACTGTACGGCTTGCACCCCCAGGCACTTTGGACCGTCTCCCGAGCGCCCCAGGATATCGTCTTGCCGTACACCTCGCGGTACAGGAAGCAACCACTGCTCCCCTCACCGCCATACGGGCCGGTACTGCACGCACCCTTTCCCCACTCGGTCAAGCGCACAATGTAGTTGCAGCCCGGCGTCTCGTCGCACAGCTGTCGGCACTTTTTGTACGTGTCCCCCCGGTTCCGCACGTCGTTGGGCAAGGGGCTCAGTAAGGCTCGCGTCGGCGCCACACCGCCAATGTCGGTGTTGCTCCGGTCGGTGCCATCTTCATTGGGTTCTGCGTACTGGCTTCGGTCGTGAGCTACCCAATTCAGGCCGTCCTCGCCCGGGTCCAGGCTGACGCCTCCGCCTGTGGCGTCCAACGACCAGCAGTCCTCGTGCGGGTCGTCGGGGTGCACGACAACATCGTCGGTAAGAGACGCAAGTCGCCGTCCTCCAAAGAGCCGCTCCATCACCTCCTCCGCGTTTGCAGACCCTTCCGCTTGCAGTGGCGGCAGCGCCTCCGGTGGCGGCGGCGAGGACGAGGGCAACTCGTAGTGAAGCTCCTTGTACGTTTGATTGACCCCGTCCCAAACGGTGACAAAGTTCTCCCCTTCGAGTCGTCGTCGTGCATCGTCGTCGTTGTGCACTGTGAGGACGATGCCAGTGTCCTGATCCCAGGTGGTGTACGATTCGTACACCTGGCGACAAACAAAGAACGAGTAGTACACGTCAGCGCCGCCGGTCTTGGCAGACCACCAATTCTGGCACGAGGAGTCCGAACTGTACATTCTGCACTGCGGAATCAAGGCCTCGTCCGAGTAGTACAACGGCGCGTTGAACCAGGACGCGTACATGCAATTTTTAGACAGTATGCATTGCCGCTGGCAATCGGTCTCTGTGTAAGAGTCTATCGTGTTGTAAGGGGTGTCACCGCTGTCACAGCGGAATCCCTCGAGCGTCAGGTGCCCGACTTTCAAGCATCGACACGACTTGTGTTGTGAATACACGTTGATGTTCTCGACGGGACTGTTGATTGCCATGCAAAACCGCTCGACTTCGCCTTCGTGTTGATCTTTTTCGCCTCCGTAGGTTTCTTCGTAGCTATAGACCTTTCCTTCATAATCAAGGCCATACATGTAGCACGGCCTTGCACCCAAACCAGCTCCATCGTGATGGCTGAACAGGTAGCCGGTGCATTTAGGGTCACCGCTGCATTCGTCCTCGCAGTCCTGTTCGACTATTGTGTATGCGCTTGTGGTTTCCAGAGAAATAACCTGGTATCCCAAATAGTTATTCCAACATCTATCGGAGTGCAAGTCCCCAAACCGCATCGTCGTATACGTCGGAGATGCGGAATCGCAATAGGCTGTACATTTTTGCACCGTGGTCGTGAGTTGGCTTCGCTCGCATTGACGGGCCGTTACGGGTGGACTGGGCGGTGGTGCGGGCGGTGGCGAGGGTGGTGGCGAGGGTGGCGGCGGCGAGGGCGAGGGCGGTGGAAACGGCGGCGGCGGTGGAGAGGGCCCGGGCGACGGTGGCGGCGGCGGTGAAGAATGGGGAGGTGGTGGTGGCTTTGGTGGCAAGGGTGGCGGCTCGGGTGGAAAGGGTGGTGGCGAGGGCGAGGACAGTCCCAGTATGGAGATGATCTGGTTGTACTTGGCCTGGTCCTTGTCCATTGTGAAGTGGTGGCACCGGTTGGGCGCAAAGGCGTTGGCAAAGCAGAGGAAGTTGACACCGTCGGCAATCCGCGCCGCCGCAACGGCAACGCTCTCCTCAAAGTGGTCCACAAACAGGCTGACGGAGCGCTCCGTGAACCCGGGGAAGGCAAGGAACGCCAGTGTGTTGGGTGACTCGCGGCCCGTGCCAATGGCAAGTGCCTGGTGCGTCATGTCGTAGTCGGCCCAGAAGCGCGCCGATGAGAGCGTGCGGTGGTTGGTGTTCTCGAGCGGCGTGAAGCGCAGCGTGAAGTCCATCGTGCGGTCCAGGTTGTGGCATGCCCCACTCCGCTCATTGAACCGATAGCCGATGCAGATGGGATGCGACAGCGGGCACATTACGTCGTCATCTGCGTTCACCCAGGTGCTTGCCTGGCCGCAGCAGACCGGGCTGGGACCGCCGTAGCCGTGCGAAGCGTGGCACCCTACGTCGGCCAGCACGCTCGTCGTGGCGGTGGTGGCGGTGGTGGCGCGGCGGCGGTTGAGAATGCTGTAGTCCGCCTCCGGCGGCTGCGCGTTGAGCGGGCTGACGTATATGTAGTCGTCCGTATCCGTTGTGCCCAGGAAGACGGCGCGCTGTGGCGACACGCACCCAAAGTCCGCGCCGCGGCAGTTGGTGCCGTAGCCATCAAGCGTACCGATGAAGTTGACGGTTGACACCGTGGCCACGCCCGCGCCCAGCACGATGCCCATTGGGTGGAACCCGATGCCGCGCGACGCCTTGAGAAGTGGGTTCATCGGGTCGTGCTTGGTCAGGAAGACCTCGACCGCGCCGTCCTCGTACACCGCCACAATGTCGTCAGGCGGGTAGCCGTCGACGTCGCCCACGTACACCTGGGCAAAGTCCCTGCGACCAATCCGGATGCCGTGCGCGTAGTCAAAGCCCGCTCCCGTCGACTCGTAGGTGTAGACGTCGTAGCCGGTTGCTGAACTAAAGAACGGGGTTGCGAGGACGGGCGTGGCCACGTTGTGGAGCACGCAACCATCGGGGTTGCCACTCGCGCCCGCGCGGTAGTGCAGCAGGGCGTTGCACCCGATGGTGCTCAAGCACACAGCCTTGCACTCATCCAGAGACACCCAAGCCAGATCGACAAGTTGCTTGGAACCGATGTGGTCGAGATGTCCGTCTGCGTGCTTTGCCCACGCCCCGTCGCTGCTGCTGCTTGCCAGGTAGAGCCGATTGCCGATGATGATGTCCGGGAGGTCGTCATTGTCCATGTTGCCGACGGCGGCCACGCGCGAGGTGTGCACCGACGTGCCCACCATGTGCGACTCGGCGTAGCTCTCCGCAACCGAGTGCTCGGCCAGGTCGCTCGTCTGGTACCATACCTGGCTCGCCTCCGCGTGCCCGCGGCTCACCACGCAGCAGGCGTGCGCGTCGGCGTCCCCTTCGGCGCAAGACGCGTGCGTCGACGTGACGTCGTTCGGGTCGTATCCGTCCTGGAGCAGGTCCAGTGGCGGCGCCGACTGCAGCAAATAGTCGTCGCACGTGCTGCCCTCAAGTATCAGGTCGGTGCGGAAGCTCATGATCTCGGCAAGGCACGCGTCGGGCACGTCGAAGTGCGCTCCAAAGTGCGCGTCGACGCTTGCACTGGTCGTCTCTGGCCACTCCCAGTGGTCGTCGTCGTCGGCGCTCGCGTCCTCGTGCAGCGCGCGCCGCGCGTACTCGCGCGCCTTTGAGAGGATGGTGCCCGGTTGCACGTAGTCGCCCGCCTGCGCCTCGGTGCGCAGCTTGGCGCCGCAGATGCACCACGCGTTCACCGTCTGGTACTCGAGTGGGAACGAGGCCCCGTCGTGCCAGTTGGAGCACTCGGGCACGCCGGGAACGCACGTGTCGTCGTTGCCCTCGCGCTGGTGCGCCGCGCGGCACAGATCGGAGCACCCTGTGGACGTGTGGTAGTAGTTGGTCCAGTGTATCGGGCAGACTTTCCCATGGACAAAGACGGTAGTGTCGTCACCGTCGTCCTCGTACTCGGGAATGCCAACCCGATCGATCAACCCGGCGTCTTCTGGGTAGGCGCACTGGTACTCGTCCTCGGAGTTGCGCCGACCCACGTAGCCACCGCCCCCGTGCACCCGGAACGAGGTCTCCGAGCGGCAGCACTCGTAGTCGGCCACGTCCGGGTCGTGGCAGTTGGTGAACACGGGCCCGCTCGGCTGCACAAGCTCGTCCTGGATCTCCTGGAAATCGGTCAGGTTGCGCGCCGGGCACGCCTCGGGCTGTGAGCCGTACGGGCAGATGAAGTCGTAGTGGACCATCTGGTGACCCGCGGCGTGTGCAATGCTCGAACCCTGCTGCCGTGGCACCTTGAGCGGCAACCGCAGCGAACCCTCGCCGCCATCGCTGCACACCTGCGTCAGGACGTCGCTTCCGGCGGTGCGCTGGAACCAGGAGAGGTCCAGCTCGGCCTTCTCGGCCAGGGAACAGCTGACGCCGCTGCGCAGCATGACGGGGTTGACGTAGATCGTTTTGTTCCGGTACAACAGGTTGTTGTACTGAGATGTGCCCGGACCGTTGCTGTCCACGTTTTCGTTGGACTTGCTTGTGCAGTGGCTGTCCTGCGTACCCCGTCCGCACGCGGTCATGTACACGGTGTTGGAGGTGTGCAGTATGTGGGTCGTGTCGCTGGTGTCCACGTTGTTCCAGAGGTCGTCCGTAAAGTCCTGACACGCCACCTCGGCCGAGTCGGCCCTGTTTGTGTTGCACGTGTCGGAGCGCGCCACGGTGATGCGCGCCATGCGCTTGGGCATGCGCCAACCACAGTCGGTCGTGTCTGTGTTGGGTTGGCACGGGTTCTTGCCGGGCGCAAAAATGCTGTACATGAGCCCGTCCTCGCACACGCCGTTGCTTGCTCCGTAGCTCCAGGAAGTGCCGTCCCCTAACGTTGTTGTGCCGGACTCGCACGAGTCGTTGGGAACGTCGGGGCCGGCCTCGCTTGCCAGGAAGGCGAACCGGCGTTTGGGGCACCCGCTGCTTGTGCCGTAGTAGCAAGTGTCGCCGGTGGAGGATGGGCCACCGTCCAAGCAGCCCACGGATGCAGCGTCCAGACCGCTTGCCCGCAACGTGCACTCCGACGCGACGCTCCGAAGCATCGCGTACCCAAACACCACGAGGTTCTCGTGCACGCCACACGCGCCGACGTGCGTGCCCAGATCGCACAGGTGCTCCATGTCCGTTTCGGCGCTGTAGGCGCGCGCGGTGCCGTCCAGACAGAAGCCGCCATCCTCCTCGTAGACCGAGGCCAGATTGGTGCGGACGATGCCGTGCACCGAACCAGCGATCAACTCTTTGACGCCAAGGTCCTTCCACGGGCACTCGTTGTTGTTCTGCTCCATCGGATCGTAGGCGTCCTTGGGCATCAGACTCTGCCGGAAGCCGCCCTCCCAGAGCACGTCGCGCGAGCGGTCTTCGCCGCACCGCGGCTGGGGGGTGTACTGGTCGCGGTGCACCACAAAGGGTGGCCAGTTGTTCTCCGCGTCCCAGCGCCAACACTTCTTGTTCACCAGTTGGTAGTGTTTGCTGCTGCTCTCATCGCCGGTGAGCCCCTCAAAGATTTGCAAGATCGTCTTGACGGCCGGGTCCATCGCTTGTGGCGCCGGCGGGGGTGGCGTTTCCACGAGCACCTTGCGTCCATCGGTGGTCGCAATGGCCGACAGTTCGCAGCGCAGCGCGCCCGGCGGCGGCGCGGGCGGCGGCGGCGCGGTGGGTGGCAATGGCGGCGGTGGAGACGGTGGGGGGTACGCCACATCGTTGTGCGCCAACGCGGCGAGCAGCACGCCCGGCGTGACGATATTGCTCGCATCTTGCTTGGGTCGGCAACTGAACAGTTCTGGGTCCAAGTCGAACTCGGACCACCACAGGCACACCTTGGAGGTGGCCGGGTTGCACGGCTTCTCGACCGACGAGTGCACGATCGCGTCCACGATGTCCTGGTCGATCCACGCGTCAAAGTGGCCCAGGCGCAGCACGAGGCGCGCGTACCGGTAGAAGGCGCGCCAAATGTCGGCGTCCACCGAGGAGCGCGCCCCCAGGAAGAGGCCGCAGTCGCCCAGCCGCTCCGCCACCGTGCCACCGGCCTCGTACTTTTCGTCCAAGAGCCACACGCCGTGCGGTGCCAGCAGCTCGTGCCGGCGCACGATCTCGTCGCACTCGTCCATGGTCACGTTGTGGCTCATGTGCAGCGCGTGCAGCTTCGGCGTGCTGCTTGCGCCCGAGCGCGGAAAGCGCGAGAACCCGTGGTCCGACTCAAGATGGCCCGGGTAGACAAAGCCCTCGCCTATGAGGCCGAGCCCCGAGAGCATGTGGGCCTCGTTGGACGGCACGACCTCGTGCCTCGTTACCTTTCGGCTGCATTCGTACGGGCACGCGCTGGATTTGTACGTCCCCTGATCGATCATGGTCCTGGCCGTGGTGAGCGCACTGAGCTGCGAGACCGACTTGTGGAACGGCGCCCTGAAGTCGTCACAACTTGGCCCAAACCCGCAGTAGAGGTAGAAGAAATCATTGGACGCGTCTTCAGGCCCTTCGGGCACCGAGTTGTACGATGCGGGGCTCCATGTACGTAGACCGTTGGTTCCTTCCGGCGGCGGCGCTGGCGGCATCGGCGGCAGCGGCGGAACGCGCGGCGGTGGGGGCATCGGCGGCGCAGGCGGCTCCGGTGGGGGTGGCAACGCGTGCGCAAGCTGCTGCACGCTGAAGGTCTCGACCTGCGCCGCAGCAGTAACACGTGAGTAATGAGCGGCAAGGCTGGGCGTCAACGGGTTCAAGAGGCGCGCTTACAAAGGAGTGCGCGAGCGCGCAGTCGGGATTCTTGTCGCACGCGCTGCGACATTGCACATCGATGGGTCGCGTGTCGTCTGCGGCGTCGCGGCTCAGGAAGACCGACCCATTCGCAAGAATCATCCCGGCTCCGGTGGGAAATCCTAGGCAGACCGCGTTGGCGCCGCGCACGCCCTTGCGGTAGACCACGCTGCGATCGCTGCCTCCAGAAACTCCTACGCACAGCTTGGTGCGGTACACATTGATCTTGAGCCCCGCCGCGCTGGGGTTGTGCACGATCAGCTCGTCGTAATTGGTGCCGCTCAAATCAGACGCGGGGTGCAGAAGGTCCTTGGCAACGCACCAGCAGTTGGTGCCCGGCTCGTTCTCAATGAAGACCATGGTTGCAAAATCCATGCGGTTTTCCGCAACGGGGTCGCCGGTGGCCGCGATGACCACGCACTCACGCATACACGCGTTGGGGTCTGCGACGTTGCTCGCGGTCTTGTACGCAAGGCCGGCCGTGTTCAGTGTGGTTGTCTGAAAGTGGTAGCCCGGCTCAAGCGCAAGCCGGTGGAAGACGGTCGATTGCTCCTCCACCACGAAGTAGCTCTCCCACGGGTCGCGATGGACGGCGTACGTGTTGATGAAGCGGCGGTACCGCAAGCCCGCGTCGGGAATCGTAACGCCGTCGGTTTTACGCTCGCCGTCGCCGATGTAGTTGTTGACCAGCTTGGCCGTCAAGAGGAAGCGCGACATGGCAATGTCATTGGGCGCCTCGTGACTGACTTCGGCCGCACGGTCGGCGCTGTTGAGCGTGGCCACGTCTTCGTACGCGTAACAGTGGCACTTGGACGCGCGCGCATTGGTCCGATCGCCCTCGTAGAGCCCGGGGCGTAAATCCACCTGCATGATCTCCACCTCATCGTCGTGCCAGCGATAGCACAGCGACGCACAGATGTCGCGCCAGAAGGCAAGGGCCGGCGCGCCTGCCACCGAGTCGGGCATGTGCTCGTAGCCCTGCGAAGTGACGGGCCAAAAGTGCGGCCGGTGCCCCATGTACGCGTACAGGTCGTAGACGCCCAGAAGCATCGCCTGCATCGCCACGTCGTCCTGCTGCCACCCCGAGACCATGTGCGCCGCGTGCGCGCTGTACGCTGGCGCGTTGACGTATCGGATGACGCTCTCGTCCTTGCCCTTGACCCAGAGGTAGCCCTTCTCCAGCGTGCTGCGCCCGCGCGTGAGCACGGCATGGGCACGGTACATGACTGCCGATGGGATGACCGTTGTGGCGCGCGCGCGGAGCTCAATGTCGCTCCATCCCTCCTTGTTGGAGTCCTCGGTGAAGCACGAGCACATGCATGAATCAAAGTCGAGGCGCGGCGGCGGCGGTGGTGGCGGCGGCGGAGGCGGCGGCGAGGGCGGTGCGGGTGAGGGCGACGGTGGAGGCGATGGTGGCGATGGGGGAGGCCCAACCCCACCGACGTCGCGTGGAGGTGGCGGCGGCGGAAAGGGAAAGTCTATGGTGTTTGATGCCGAGAGCCTGCGACCGATTATGGCGGGCATGCCCGTCCGCACGCGGATGTTGGTGTCGGTAAACGGGCTGTAGTAGACGATTGGGCGCGCGGGACCGCAGCGCGTACTCTGCGTGCCGTAGCCGCACTTGTTCGAGACCGCGCCAGGCCCACCGTCGTGGCATCGCGTGTCCACGAATAGTGCATTGCTCACGACGCGCACGTCGTACTTCTCGTCGGTGTGGTACACGTCGCCGACGGTGGATACCCAGCACGAGTCGCGGCAACCGCCTTCAAAATTGCTTCCCGTGCGCGAGCATTGCGTGTCGGTGGTTGGGTCCAGCGTCCTTGGGTTGCACGAATGCGACGATGTGCCGTAATTGCATCCGAAGGCGACGCCTTCCGCAAGGGAGGATGCGCGCTCGGTGCTCGAGTAGCGCGCGGACGTGGCGCCGTGCCCGCCGTCGGAGCACTTGACAGTGCTGGTAAGTGCAACCTCGCTGTCGACGGCGGCGCACAGCCCGTTGGTGCGCTTCCTCGCAATCTCGTCCGCGCCGTTGCCCGAGCAGTCGAGCAGCCAGGCGTTGGCATTGTTGGGGTTTGGGTCCGGGTACATGTACGTCGTGCAGTTGTTGCGGTGGCCGTCAAAGGACCCGGGCGGGGGAGGGGGCGGTGGGGGCGGCAGCGGCTGCGGTGGTGGGGGTGCCGGGCTCGTCTCGTTGGTCGCGCCCTGGAAGGCCTCGGTGTTGGTATCTTGCGCCGTGCGCGGGCCGTAGGCGGCACAGTCGGTGTAGTCGGTGCCGAGCGCACAGCTCGTGGTCTCGCCCGCGTCGGGGTAGAGCGGGTCGTCAAAGAAGCTCTGGGAGCCAAAGGCGCCGTCCTCGCACACTCCATTGAAGGCGTTCTCGCACGAGTCGTCTTGCACGATGGTGCGCGTGTTCTCGCGGAAGCCGCACGCGTCGCACTGCGTTGCGTACGGGCACACCGTGGGCAGCCAGCTCCCAAAGCCACCGTCGCGGCACTTGGTGTCTCCGGCGGTGAGGCCCTGGCAGATGGTCTGGCACGCGGAAAAGGGCGGCGACGGCGGCAGCGGGGGTGCGGGCGGTGGCGTCGAGTTGGGAAGTTGCGGCGGAGGCGAGGGCGATTCCACTGTGCCCGTAACCGTGAAGGCGCGCAGAGCCGTCAGGTGCTCGGAGGCGCAGTTGCGCGCACACGCTTGCTCGCCGTCGTTTGTGCCAGGGCACTGCAGCGTGCGATGGCTTGAGCGCAGCGCGAGGTCGATCGTGTGCACGTTCGTAAGCCTTTTAACCAGCGCCGACGCCTGGCCCTGATCGGCATCGAAGACGCCCTCGCCACCGCCGCCCACGACGTACTCTCCGTCCGCGTACGCCGGGTACGCGTGGTAGTCCTCGGCGTACGTGATGGGCGGGGGCGGTGGGAACGTGTGCTGCGTCGTGGGCCTGTTGGCGCACGCGCAGTAGGGCAGATCCGAGAGCTTACACCGCTTTGGGTTGGACGCGTTGAACTCGGCGAGCATGTCGGGTAGTAGGTCGTGGAACAGCCTGTAACCGCAAGCAGTGCAAAGTAAACAAAGGGGTGTGTGAGGTGGTTGACGTGTGCATGGTGCGCACCCTCCGTTGGCGCCACCGAAGGAGCAACCCCTAAAGCAGCCCTCGTCAAGGCTGAGGCCCTCGCATGGCGCAAACGAGACACGCAGCACGTCGGCCGTGCCATGCTCCTTGGCGTAGTCGGAGACGATTCCACGACACGTTGCGTACGAGACGAGCTCGCAGTCTGGATCGTAGCCCGTCTCGAGTGCGCTTTCGCGCTGCTGGAAGTAGGGTGTGGGCGGCGGCGGCGGCGGCGGTGGGCTCGGCGCAGATGGCGCAAAGGCTCCCGTGGGAGGCGGCGGCGGGTACGGCGGCCGCGGAGGCGAGGGCGGCGTCATCGCACACGTCTTGTCGTAGATTTGTTGGATGTCGGCGTGCAGCACGGGCGGACACTCTCTGAGCAAGAAATCCAAGCACGAGTCGTGTGCACAGCCCTCGCTTGGGCACTCCAAAAACCCATCGTCCTGGTTAGGGTTAGGGTGAGCGTGAGCGTGGAGGTGAGTGGTGGATTGTTTAGGCCCTCAGCGCACCTGCCCGCCCGCGTGCGACTCGCCCGCGCAGCTGTGCCAGCAAACTCGCTCACAAAAGGGCGCCAGAAGACCATACCCAGCAATGGGCTGGTACTTTCCCAGGCTCTCGGCCACGGCCATGCAGATGGTCTGGTGCTGCTTGCCCTCGATGCCACCCTCGCAGATGGCCACGACGCGCGGCTTGACCTCCCTGCGCACGTAGACCTCGAGCGCGGCGCGCTTGAGTGAAGGCGGCGGAGGTGGCGCCTGGTGAGGGTTAGGGTTAGGGTTAGGGTTAGGTGTGTTTTGTGGTGGTTCAGGTGCTGCTTGCTCACCCGCACGGGGTCGTAGTAGTGCTGCGTCGTTGCGCCCGGTGGTGGCGGCGGGGCCTGAAGGAAGAATCATT
>Ga0114994_10002733_pt1 | contig 12903 bp, 13 predicted proteins | sample ArcticOcean_MG_C_9_FD_87043 | JGI IMG/M metagenome (GOLD analysis project Ga0114994, IMG submission 87043) | Marine microbial communities from western Arctic Ocean - ArcticOcean_MG_CB2_152 | ecosystem: Environmental > Aquatic > Marine > Oceanic | place: Arctic Ocean: Canada Basin | collected... | reverse complement strand
TAGGCCTGACAGTCGAGCCAATCAGCACGCAAGTTATCCCACGCGACCGCCATGCAGCGTTTTTTGCAACATTGGGCGTGGTCGGTAGTTCGATTGAAAATGTCGCAACCGAAATTCGCCATATGCAGCGCACAGAAGTACTGGAAGCCGAAGAGTTTTTCTCAAAGGGTCAAAAAGGCAGCTCAGCCATGCCCCATAAGCGTAATCCTGTTCTGACCGAGAACCTTACCGGCTTGGCGCGTTTGATCCGCATGGCTGTGGTGCCTGCAATGGAAAATGTGACGCTTTGGCACGAGCGTGATATCAGTCACAGCTCGGTTGAGCGCAATATCGGACCAGACACAACAATCACATTGGATTTCGCCCTATCTCGCTTGACGCAAGTGATCGAAAAGCTTGTGATTTATCCTGACAACATGCTAGCAAATATGAATAAGTTTCGTGGTCTTGTAATGAGCCAACGGGTGCTTTTGGCGCTGACCCAAGCCGGTGAAAGTCGCGAGGATGCCTATAGGCTGGTGCAGCGCAATGCCATGAAGGTCTGGGAGCAGGGCAAGGACTTTAAAACTGAACTTCTAGGCGATAAAGATGTGTTGGCCGCGCTGAGCGCTGAGCAAATCAATGAGAAATTTGATCTCGACTATCACACCAAACATGTGGACACGATTTTCACGCGGGTGTTTGGCGGCAGCTGATCCTTGGCGGCACGCCTGCGATATAACCGTCTCGCCGCCAGAATGCGACGAGACGGGGATCACAAGCCGTTACAAAGACTAAAAGCATAAAGTTTTACGAGAATTTATCTTGGCGCATTCCAACGCTACGGTGGCAACCTTTTTGACGCTATTTATTTGTAATAAAGATATGTTTTTGAAGCTAGGCGCTGCAATACCCTGACGGTCCCTGCCCTATTGGTATCGACCTTTGAACAATCTTTACCCTTGGCTGCTTATCTGGCGCTCCAACTGTCGGAGCTTGCACAATGACCGAACTCACCGCCGTTAAGCAGATCAAAGCAACGGCCTTGCCGGAAAGTAACAACAAATCCCATTTATCACCCAAGCAAAAAGCCGTTATTGTGATAAAATTTCTGATCAATCATGGCGCAGATTTACCTCTGGACCAGCTTCCCGAGACGCTACAAATTGACTTGATCCACCAGATGGCCGCAATGCCACCAGTCGATCAAAGCACATTGGCCGATGTTATTGTCGAGTTTGCAAATGAACTGGATTCTGTGGGTTTATTTTTTTCGAACGGCCTGGCCGGAGCTTTGACCGATCTGGAAGGCAAAATCAGCCCCGTAATGGCCCGCCGCTTGCGCAAAGAGGCCGGGGTGCGCCAGATAGGCGACCCTTGGGATAGCGTCCAGACCCTGCCACTGGATGAATTGGGGCAATTGATGCGATCAGAAAGTACTGAAGTGGCCTCGGTAATTTTGTCAAAACTTAAAACTAGCAAGGCGGCCGAATTGCTAGGCACCCTGCCCGGTGACCAAGCCAGACGTATAACCTATGCGATCTCGTTGACCGGAAATATAACCCCCCATCCGTTGATCAAATCGGGTCAAGCCTTGCCGCGCAGATCGCAAACAAACCTGAAAAAGCATTTGAGGATACGCCCGTCAAGCGTCTTGGGTCTATATTGAACGTCTCTGCAGCCAATATACGCGACACGTTGTTAAGCGGATTGGAAGAAGATGACCAAACGATCGGAACGCAGGTTAGAAGCTATATTTTCACCTTCAAGCATATACCGCAAAAGCTGCAGGCATCAGACATACCAAAATGCCTCCGGTCTGTGGATAAAACCGTTTTAGCAACCGCCCTTGCCGGCGCTCAGCAGGCCGACATGTCAGATGTTGCCACCTACTTGCTTGAGTCCATGTCCAAGCGCATGGCAGACAACCTGCGCGAGGACATCACAGAGCTTGGGAAAGTCAAGGCACGCGAGGGAGAGGTAGCAATGAAGGAGATAATGATTGAAATACGTCGATTGATCGATACGGGCGAAGTTGATATACTTATTCACTCAGAGGAAGAGGAAACCACAGCCTTTGAGGCGTAAACCATACAGCGGATAAACCCATTGATTTCGACAACAGCTTGCCCATCATGACATGTTTTACCGGTACCAGCGCACCAAACCCGATGTCATCACCGCAGCAGCACCGCTGAATGGATAGCGCCATGCCCTTCTTGTTGAATTAACAAAACTGCCTGCTCGTGTTGTTTCAACGCAATCTCAACTGTCAATGGGCCCGCACCACTCCACTTTCGAAGTCGATCGATCCGTTTCACCACGTTTGTATATTGCAATTTCCTACCAGCGTTTTCACCACGTTTGATCTCCACCACTTCATGCGTAGATATATAAGCAACCTGCAGCACCGAAGGTCCTATCTTTCGCAGCGGTTTCACCTCAACACGCACCTTATTTGGGCTTTGGCGCAAGGCCAATTCGACAACCGGTTGACGTCGGGAATGTCGATCAATCATATCGGCAACGTCCATCGGCGCGGTACCCGCCACATCATCCAATCCGTTAATAATCATCTGCGGCGTATAGACCGAACGTCGTCCCGCCGCGCGGGCATAGGCCTGCTGCCGTGCGGTGTGCGCAGGGCTGGCAAATTTATCTTTCCAACCGATATAATCCCAGTAATCCACATGCAACGACAGGGCGAGCACATTATTGCGACTGGACAAACGGTCTAACAGTGCATCCGCCGGAGGACAGGACGAACATCCCTGAGATGTAAACAATTCAACCACCACTACAGGTTTGTCTTGCGCCGACCCAGCCGTCGCTGCGAAGACTAAAACCGCCATCCACATTAATATGCGCATTCTCTGCCTCTGTGCTGTCAATTCTGACATAATCATAAATAAATTCGATGAAAATATCCAATCACCCTTTCGCGACCAGAGACGGCAAAAAATCGCCTCAGATAATTTGTATACAATTGTATACAATAGTGATAAACAAATCTTGAATGACCACTCAGTATAGGTCACAACCATCCCAGCAAGATCCTTTAAACAGCTTATGAGGGAGGCCAGCATGCCCATCACAGTCGGAAAAGATACATCCAAAACCCGTAAAACACTCAATATAGATGGAACAGAAATCGCCTTTTACTCGATACCCGCTGCAGAAGCCGCCGGACTGGGTGATTTTTCAAAAATCCCAGCCGCGCTAAAGGTCGTGCTGGAAAATATGTTACGGTTTGAGGATGGTAAAACGGTTAATGTCGACGATATTAAAGCGTTTTCGGACTGGGCCAAGAACGGTGGTAAAAACCCGCGCGAAATTGCCTATCGTCCGGCACGGGTGCTGATGCAGGATTTTACTGGCGTACCGGCCGTGGTCGATCTGGCCGCGATGCGCGACGGTATCGTCGCCCTGGGCGGTAAAGCCGAGCAGATTAACCCACTCAATCCGGTTGATCTGGTCATTGACCATTCGGTGATGATTGACGAATTCGGCACTCCGCGCGCGTTTCAAATGAACGTTGATCGCGAATATGAGCGCAATTTGGAGCGATATACTTTTCTTAAATGGGGGCAAAAAGCGTTCAACAATTTCCGCGTCGTCCCACCTGGCACAGGTATCTGCCATCAGGTCAATCTGGAATATCTGGCACAGACTATTTGGTCAGATACCGACCAAGACGGGATCGAAGTGGCTTATCCCGACACCCTGGTTGGGACCGACAGTCACACCACAATGGTCAACGGCATGGCGGTCTTGGGCTGGGGTGTTGGTGGAATTGAAGCTGAAGCTGCAATGCTGGGTCAACCGATTTCGATGCTGATCCCCGAAGTCGTCGGATTTGAGTTAACCGGCGCTATGATGGAAGGCACCACGGGTACGGATCTGGTACTTAAAGTTGTGGAAATGCTGCGCGCCAAAGGCGTGGTCAGCAAGTTTGTAGAATTTTACGGCAAAGGTCTGGATCGACTGCCATTGGCCGACCGGGCCACCATCGCCAATATGGCCCCCGAATACGGCGCAACTTGCGGATTTTTTCCAATCGATGATGAGACTTTGCGCTATCTGCGCAATACCGGGCGCGCTGAAGCCCGCGTCGCCCTTGTTGAGGCCTATGCGAAAGAAAACGGGTTTTGGCGCGGTGTTGATTATGCACCGATTTATACCGACACCCTGCATCTGGACATGGGCACGATTGTACCGGCGATTTCGGGCCCAAAACGGCCACAGGATTATGTTGCTCTAACCGACGGGCAATCGGCGTTCCGCAACGAAATGGAGCAGACTTTCAAGCGCCCAATGGGCAAGCAAGTCGCTGTCGCAGGCGAAGACTATACCATGGAGTCTGGCAAGGTTGTGATTGCCTCGATCACATCGTGTACCAACACTTCAAACCCCTATGTCATGATCGGCGCCGGCCTCGTGGCGCGCAAGGCGGCAGCCTTGGGAATGAACCGTCAGCCTTGGGTGAAAACCTCCCTTGCCCCCGGATCACAGGTGGTGTCGGCCTATCTTGAGGCGGCCGGCCTTCAGACCGATCTTGATAAAATCGGCTTTAATCTTGTCGGTTATGGTTGCACCACCTGCATTGGCAACTCGGGGCCAATACAAGCCGAACTCAGTGCAGCCATTGCTGAGGGCGATCTGGTCGCCACCGCAGTGCTGTCAGGCAACCGCAATTTTGAAGGCCGCATCTCTCCGGATGTGCGGGCCAACTATCTGGCTTCTCCACCGCTTGTGGTGGCCTATGCGCTAGCAGGAACAATGGACATCGACCTGTCACAAGATGCGCTGGGCCAGGATAAAGACGGCAATGACGTCTTTTTGAAAGACATCTGGCCGACCAGTCAGGAAGTTGCAGAACTGGTTGAGCAAACAGTGACCCGTCAGGCCTTTTTAACAAAATATGCTGATGTATTTGAAGGCGACGAAAAATGGCAGGGGGTCGAGACCACCGAACAACAGACCTATGATTGGCCACCGACATCGACTTATGTACAAAACCCGCCCTATTTTCAGGGTATGAGCAAAGAACCCGGGATGATCAGCAACATTAGCAACGCCAAAGTGCTGGCGGTGCTGGGCGATATGATCACCACAGACCACATCAGCCCCGCAGGGTCTTTCAAAGACACCACTCCGGCGGGGCAATACCTGCTCGACCGGCAGGTGCCTGTGCGCGAGTTCAATTCCTATGGCTCACGCCGTGGCAATCACGAAATCATGATGCGCGGCACCTTTGCCAATATCCGGATCAAAAACGAAATTCTGAATGGGGTTGAGGGCGGTTACACCAAAGGACCCGACGGCGCGCAGACATCAATCTATGAGGCGGCTATGATGCATCAAGAAGCCGGAACACCGCTTGTGATATTCGGCGGTGAGCAATACGGCGCCGGTTCGTCACGCGATTGGGCCGCAAAGGGTACTGCGCTGCTGGGCGTCAAAGCCGTTGTTGCCGAATCCTTTGAGCGTATTCACCGCTCAAATCTGGTCGGTATGGGCGTTATTCCTTTCGAGTTTACCGACGGTGACACGCGTAAATCTCTGGGCATCACCGGCGATGAAACCGTCTCAATCAGTGGTCTGGATACGATTGAGCCGCTGCAAGAGGTGCCCTGTAGGATCATCATGGTCGATGGAGGTGTCAAACAGATTATGCTGAAATGCCGAATCGATACTGCGGTGGAAATCGAATATATCGAAAACGGTGGCGTGCTGCATTATGTACTGCGCAATTTGGCAAAGTCTGCCTGAACCTGCCTGATGGCGACAAATCAAGCTGTTCCAGACCAATATAGCGGCTGGAACAGCGTTAGGTTTCGGAAGAAAACCATTCATAATATCAACAGTAATATTACAAATTAGGGTCATTATTTGGCGCAATTCTGCTGCTTGGGAAAACAAGCCCATTGATTTTGACAAAGGCGGTTGATGGCTTGTTGCTCAATTACAAATTGCTTTAACCACGTCTGAACCTTACCCAAAACCGTTTCTCAACTTTTCAGCAGCCCTAAAGAAAAGGTCACATTTATATGCCATCTGCCTAATGCGGCACCAGTCGGGTTTGCAATTCGATGGCCCACTGAAAACTGCAGTTTTCAATCCAAGTATACGGCACTAAATATCTTTTCTTTTGATCATCAATTTTTAAGAATCCAGGTCATGGATCGTCAGAGGTTTAGACATGAAACTTACTATCATTGCCAGTCTGATCCTCACACTGACAGCCTGCAGCACCCCATCAGATGGAGATTGCTTTAAGCTTCCAGCCTTTTACACCGCATTCGCTGTTTCTATCGGGTTGATGATCTTAAGTGGAACCCCTGAACCTTTGACAGTCTTCTCTAAGACTGCGTTTTATAACGACCTAAAGAATTACATAAACATAGCCCTCATTATGGGGCTTGTTTTGGGCTGTACAAAGGAACCTTACACTTCTGCGGATACGGTCGAGGCGTCCGCAGAGATCAAAGCCCAAAGCGCCTCAGGGGCATTCACACTGGGTGGGGTGTCGGCGTATTGCTGGTTGAGTTTTTATTAATTAAAGCCTTCGAAGACGGCATCGAAAAAACTTTTGGAAATTTGTAAAACTTATCAGTTTATGCGATCAAAATAGCAGGTCATTCGCGGCGTGCAGCATCCAGCACTGGGCGAATTTCCGCCTCCAAAGCCCTTTGCGTAATCGGACCGGCAAAGCGCTTTAACACCGCACCGTCTCTGCCGATTATATAAGTTTCCGGCACGCCGTATAATCCCCAATCCAACCCCATCTTGCCGGTCTCGTCTGCGCCAAGGGCGCGGTAGGGGTCACCAAGTTCGGCCAGAAACCCGAGTGCTTTTTCCGCCGTGTCTTTGTAATTCACCCCATAGACCACCACTCCAGCCTCCGAGAGAGCCGCAAGACTGGCGTGTTCGGCCCGGCAAGGTGCACACCAGCTCGCCCAAAAGTTGACCACCGTCACCTGCCCTTGCCGCAGGCTCTGATCGTTAAAAACCGTCTTTCCCGACAGCGGCGTCAACCGTACCGGTGGCGCCGGTAAATTGACCCGCGCCGACGGCAACGCATCCGGATCATTCCGCAACATGCCAATGGCAAAAACAGCAACCAACCCAATAAATATCATCGGCGGCAACAACATCAGGACAGGCGGTCTAGACATCCTGAGAATCCTCCTGACGCTGAAGTTCTGCTTTCACACCGCGCCACCGCAGATAGCTCCAAGCAACCAAGCCGACCAGAAACAGCAAAGACAGCCCATAGGCAGACAGCACCGTCACTGCATATTTTCCCAAAACAGGCATCAGGTCATACGCCCACGGTTGATCAAAACCGATATCCGTCGCAACCGAATTTCAGTGCCGGTCCGCAACAACACCAGCGCGAGAAACAGCAATACAAAGCCACCGATGGTGATCACAAGAGGCACATAGAAAACATCCGCCACATGTTCTTCTTTATCAAGGCTCAGCGACGCCCCTTGATGCAAGCCTTGGTTCCAAAAATTCACCGCATACCGGCTAAGCAGAGCAAATACCGAGCCCACAAGACATAACATGCTGGTCAAATCGGCAGCCTTATCGGGATCATCCACCGCATGCCACAAGGCCATATACCCGAGATAGAACAGAAATAGAATCAGAAATGAGGTCAAACGCGGATCCCAAACCCACCATGTGCCCCACATGGGCTGCCCCCAGATTGCGCCGGTGATAAGCGCGATCACCGTCATTACCGCGCCCACAGGTGCGGCGGCTTTGGCTGCCAAGGCGCTGACGTGATGACGCCGGATTAACCACACCAGAGAGGCCACAAGCATCATAATCCAACCATTGATCGCCATCAGTGCCGATGGGACATGCAGATAGATAATTTTCACAGTAGACCCCATGCGGTAATCATCAGGGCTATAAAAAAATCCCCAGATCAATCCCGCTGTCAGCAACAGAAGCGACAGCACTGACAAGCCCGGCAGCAAGCGCTCTGACAGGCCTAAAAACCGGCGCGGATTTGCATATTCCCAAAGTGACATTATGCGTCCTTTCTGGTGTCGATTATCAGTTCACTTCCCATTAACGCAAGTTCATCTTTAGGACAGTGCCCGCCGCAAAGGGCAACAGTGCGATTGTGCCGCAACTGATGCCCACCAAAAGTAAAAGCGGTGTCGCCAACTCCAGCCCCTCAGCCCCGCGACGTGCCACCTCGGCCCCAAAGATCAATGTCGGCACATAGAGCGGCAACACCAGCAGCGACAAGAGCAATCCGCCACGTTTGATCCCAACCGTCAGCGCCGCCCCAAAGCAGCCAATCATGCTGAGTGTTGGCGTTCCCAAGGCCAGCGACACCGTCAGCCAGATATACCCCGCGCCCGGCAGGTTCAACATCAATCCAAGCACCGGCGCGACCAGCACCAGTGGCAGCCCGGTGGTCAGCCAATGTGCCAGTGCTTTAAGCGCAATCACCGCCTCCATCGGCAGGGGTGATGTCGCCAAGAGCTCTAAGGCGCCGTCTTCCCAATCCAGCGCCAACAACCGGTCCAGCGATAACAAGCAGGCCAAGAGCGCCCCAAGCCACAAAATACCCGGCGCAATCTTTGCCAACACCGCCGTATCCGGCCCGACACCAAAAGGCACCAGCAGAACAAGGATCAAAAAGAACACCAAAGCCAATCCAAAGCCCCCCCCCGCGCGGGTCGCGAGACGCAGGTCACGTTGCAACAGGGCGATCATGAAAATGACTCATCAAACGGTGTAGATGTCGTCGACCCAGCACGATATGGTTCCAAAGCAAGCACCTCTGCCGGCAAGCCAAGATCAATATGACTGGCGATCAATACCGCCCCCTCCGCCTGAAGATGGTCGTATACGGCGGCGGCAAACAGCGTCACTGATGCATCGTCTAATGACACGGTCGGCTCATCCAAGAGCCACAGCGGACGGTTAGTTAGTAGCAGGCGTGCCAAACCCAGACGCCGGCGTTGGCCCGCTGAGAGCGTTCCGGCCAAGCGGTCTGACAAGGGTCCCAGCTCAAAGGCCTGCAATGCGCGTTCAATATCCCAGCAGCCAAATAAGTCTGCCCAAAAGCGCAGATTTTCAAGAACGGTCAACTGCAGCTTGACGCCATCAGCATGGCCGGCATAGGCGAGGCTATCAGCCGCCATCACTATCCGACCCGCCAAAGGAGGCTGCAGCCCGGCGAGACATCGCAGCAATGTGGTTTTTCCAATCCCGTTGCGACCCTGGAGACGCAGGGCCTGTCCGGCCATGAGGTCGAATGACAGATCGCTTAAAACCGGGCGACCGGCGCGGGAAACGGTCAGGCTTGAAACAGATAAAACCATGGTGCCATGCCTAGCCTATTGGCTGGCCCGGCGCAAAGGCTGTTTGTGGACCCAACCCAACATGACCGGATCATTTGGTGATAAGTTCCGGCCCCATAAAGGTATTTGGCAAAAACGTCGACAGCACGGGCACGTAGGTCACGATAATCAAAAAGACAAACAACACCGCGAGAAACGGCAAGGCTGCGCGCACCACATCCATCATCGGCATGCCTGCGACCCCGGAGGTTACAAACAGGTTCAAACCAACCGGCGGCGTAATCATACCAATCTCCATATTCACCACCATGATAATCCCCAGATGGATCGGATCGATCCCCAGTTGCATGGCAATCGGAAACACCAGCGGGGCAACAATCACCAGAAGGCCTGACGGCTCCATAAACTGGCCCCCGATCAGCAATATAATATTGACCACGATCAAAAACACCACTGGCCCAAAGCCGGCAGACAGCATCGCCGAGGCGATCTGTTGCGGCACTTGTTGATCGGTAAGCACATGTTTCAAGATCAGCGCATTGGCAATTACAAACAGCAGTGTCACAGTCAGTTTTCCGGCATCAAACAGGGTTTTACGGGTATCTGAGTGAAAAAAGGCCGTGATCAGCGCAAAGGGCTTCGCCCGCAAACTGTAGTTTGGCAAGCCATCCGGCGTGGCCAGCGGGCCCATATCCTTATAGACGAAGGACGCGATTAAAAACGCATAGACTGCGGCGACGGCTGCCGCCTCAGTCGGCGTGAAAACACCGCCATAAATACCCCCAAGAATGATCACGATTAAAAATAGCCCCCAGCCGGCATCCCACGCCGAAGCAAACACCTCACTCCAGCCAAGCCAGGCGCCTTTGGGCAGATTTTTAACCTTGGCCATGACATAAATAGTCACCATCAGCATGGTCCCAGCCAGCAATCCGGGAATAACCCCCGCCAAGAACATCCGCCCAACGGAAACCTCAACCGCCGCAGCATAGACCACCATCACGATAGAGGGCGGAATAAGAATGCCCAAAGTACCGGCATTACAAATCACGCCGGCAGCAAACTCTTTGGAATAACCGACCTGGCGCATACCCGCGATCACAATGGAGCCAATGGCAACAACCGTGGCCGGGGAGGACCCCGACAGCGCCGCAAACAACATACAGGCAAAAACGCCCGCAATCGCCAGACCACCGGGCAGATGCCCGACGCAGGCGATAGAAAAGCGGATAATACGCCGCGCCACGCCACCGGTGGTCATAAACGACGAGGCCAGAACGAAAAACGGGATCGCCAAAAGGGTGAAATGCCCTTCAAAAGCCTCAAATAAAGTGGCCGCAACCGAGGCCAGCGAGCTGTCAGAGAAGACCAACAGAAACAGGGTGGAACTCAGCCCTAACGCCACAGCGATCGGCACCCCGATTAACAAAAGGCCAATCACCAGAGAGAAGAGAACAACAACCTCCATCAGCCCTGATCTCCCGCTGTCTGCTTGGCCTTTGCAAGCGTGATCTCGTGTTGGTCCGCCTGAATCTGATCAAGCTCCTTTTCGACTTCGTGGCTGGCCACCAAACGATCTATCTTACCGGTCCCAATGGCGACAGCGGCTTGCCCAAAACGAAACAACAGCATAGCCATAGACAATGGCAGCACCAGATACGGCACCACTTTCGGCAGTTTTTCATAGCTGTCGCCATAATTGATTAAGTCTTCTAGAAACCGCAGCGGCGCGATCATCGGTACATCTTGCACTTCATAAAAGGATTGGCTGCGAAATTTATCCTCAAATCCAAGCGGAAACCAGCGGCCTGCCGTGGGTGGCAGGTCGGCAAAGACCGCCCAGTAATCATAGGCACCCTTCACCATAAGGGCGGCGAAAATCAGACAACACGCCACCGACACCAACGCCAAGGTCCGGCGTGGCCCAACAGGCAGCGCGTTAACAATCACGTCAACGCCAAGATGGGCATGGATCTTAACCGCGTAAGACGCCCCCAGCAGCACCAACCAGCCAAACATAAAAACTGTCAGCTCAAGCGCCCAAAGAATATTTGAATTAAAAACAAACCGGGCAATCACATTGGCAAAGGTGACAACGGTCATCAATCCCAGCAAGGCGCCGATCACAGTCTCCTCTAAACGGTCCAACCAATGGCGTTGCATCTCGATCTCTCCGGTCGTTTGGCTTGTAAGTCAAAAGGCGGGCCAAGTCTCTGGCCCGCCCGTTAATGATAGCGTATCAGACTGCGGCTTTTAAAGCCCCGCGTTGATCGCCTGCGCGGCATCAATCATGTCTTGGCCGACATCACCCGAAAACTTTGACCAGACCGGCATCATGGTATCAACCCAGTTCTGACGCTGGGCGGCGCTGAGTTGACGCACAACACCACCGGCAGCAATGATGGCCTCTTTGGCAGACTCATTAACCGCAAAGCTCTCTTTATTGCGGGTTTGGGTCACTTCCGACATGATCGTCAGAAATTGATCGCGCACATCAGCGTCAAGGCTCTCGAGCCAGTCAACCGAGGTCACAACCAGATAGTCTATCACGCCGTGATTGGTTTCTGTAACACCGTCCTGCACTTCGAAGAACTTTTTACCATAGATGTTTGACCATGTATTTTCCTGGCCATCAACCACCCCCTGCTGAAGCGCGCCATACACTTCGGAAAACGCCATTTTCTGCGGGCTACCGCCGATGGCTTCCATTTGTGCCACCAATACGTCAGACGATTGCACACGGAACTTTAGGCCGTTGGCATCGGTGGGCGACACCAGAGGTTTGCTGGCAGACATTTGTTTCATGCCATTGTGCCAATACGCCAAACCTTGAAGGCCCCGGCGCTGCATGCTGTCCAGCATCGCCTGACCCGCATCAGAGGCTTGGAATGCATCAACCGCGTCGATGTTTTCAAACATGAATGGCAAATCATACAAGCGGAACTGCTTGGTAAACTTTTCAAATTTAGACAGTGAAGGGGCCGCCAGTTGTACGTCGCCCTGCAACATCGCTTCGAGCACTTTGTTGTCATTATACAAAGTTGAGTTTGGGAAAACCTCAAGACAGGCCTTACCATTCATTTCTGTATTGACCCGTTCTTGCAGCAGCGAGGCTGCAATGCCTTTGGGGTGTTTGTCGGTGTTGGTAACATGGCTAAACTTGATAACCATCTCGCCTGCGTCACAGCTTGCCGATGCCGCCTGCGCGGTAACTGCCAAAGCCAGTGCAATCGTGGCTGTAGTTAATAGTTTCATTTGGGTCTCCTCCCAGTCTGTCTGCATAATTTCTCTGGTGGTGGCGCGTCACACCCCTGAACTCAGTTGACCATAGTCCAGAGAGAAAACACAGCACACTGCGACAGCTGCAGAGGGTTTCGCATAATGCCCTAATAATATTTGTCTTTTTTCAATTTTAACTCGACGCCCGCGAATTCTGCATCGCGGCAATGTGCGAAAATCCGCACAATTGTTGGCGCTAACTGTGTGATTCTTCGCACAAACCGTTACACAAATCATCACAGAATTTACCGCAGTATTCATTGCCAAAGCTGGGCCCTGTCAGACCAAAGTGGTGCGAATGTTACTTTTA
>Ga0114994_10002732_pt1 | contig 12904 bp, 7 predicted proteins | sample ArcticOcean_MG_C_9_FD_87043 | JGI IMG/M metagenome (GOLD analysis project Ga0114994, IMG submission 87043) | Marine microbial communities from western Arctic Ocean - ArcticOcean_MG_CB2_152 | ecosystem: Environmental > Aquatic > Marine > Oceanic | place: Arctic Ocean: Canada Basin | collected... | reverse complement strand
GCTGATATGGTTTTTATAACTGCAGGAATGGGTGGTGGGACCGGAACAGGAGCAGCACCAGTAGTGGCTCAAATGGCCCGTGAGATGGGAATTCTTACTGTAGGTGTCGTAACGCTGCCTTTTAATTTTGAAGGCCCTAAAAGAATGAATAGAGGTCTAGCAGGAATTACTGAACTACGTAAAGCATGTGATACTGTAATAAATATCCCTAACCAAAAACTAATGTCAATAGTTGATAAAACTACAACAGTCGTTGATGCTTTTAAGTTAGCAGATTCAATATTACATCATGCTTCTAAAGGAATTTCAGATCTTATTAATGTCCATGGATTAATAAATTTAGATTTTGCTGATGTTGAAACCGTTATGAAAAATATGGGTGAAGCTGTAATGGGTACTGGAACAGCTAGTGGTGAAGAAAGAGCTGTACTTGCATCACAACAAGCTATATCAAGTCCATTATTAGATAATGCATCAATATCAGGGGCTCAAGGAGTTTTAGTTAATATTACTGGTGGTGCTGATCTCACTTTAATTGAAGTAGATCAAGCAACATCAATAATATTTGAAGAAGCTGGTAAAGATGCAAATATTATCTTTGGTGCAGTTATAGATCCCTCTATGAGTGAAGAAATAATGGTAACTGTTATAGCAACAGGCTTTAATAGAAAAAGTAAATTAGAGAATATTCAAATAACAAGTGATAAAGAAGTTACTTCATCACAAACGCGTGTTTTAGCAGATAAAGAAGATGTGCCCTTACATCAACAACAAAAACAGGAAGAGCTAATTAACAATGCTACTTTAGAGAAAGATGAGAAGCCATCTTTGTTCTTTGATGATACAAATCAACCAATATATGGCAATGATTTAGATGTACCTGCTTTTATACGTAGACAACATGATTAGATTAAAATAATATCTAATATTGTTAATTAAACTATAAAATAGTAAAAAACCCTCGTTAACTAGCGAGGGTTTTTTTATAAATAATTTTAATTATAATAAAGTTTATACTTTTTTTCCATCCGCCTTCATTCTATTTAAAACATTACGTATACCAATCTTATCAATTAAACGTAATCCTTGTGTAGAAACATTAAGCGTAATCCAACGATTCTCATCAGCTAACCAAAATCTTTTTTTATGTAAGTTGATATCAAACCGACGACGAGTCTTGTTATGAGCATGGCTCACATTATTTCCAAACATTGGTTTTCTACCTGTTACGTCACAAACTCTACTCATTTAAATACTCTTTAATATGTTCAAAAAAGCTTGGAAATCTAAAGTAATAACTGGCCATGAACAAATAATTATAATTATTTACTTCAGCAGTACCATTTTCTTGGTTTTAACAAAGTCACGGGTTTGGATCTGGTAGAAATATATACCAGCTGAAACAGGAGCACCTGCATTATTACGTGCATTCCAAGTCATCGTTTGATACCCTGCTGACATTTCTTTGCTAGCTAAATTGGCCACTTCTCTTCCCATTACATCGTAAATAATTAAATTAACATACGCATTTTTAGGAAGATCATAACTAATAGTTGTTACCGGATTAAAAGGATTAGGATAATTATCATGCAAAGCAAATTGACTTGGCACTGGCATGATATCCATGACATCACTACCAGCACTTAATATTACATTGTCATGACCAATAAACTGATATGTTAAATTGACTGCAATATCATTTTTCTGTAAATGCTTTGTGTTAATACGGATTGGTTCATTATTTGCTTCAAAATAGGCTATTTGATAGACCAACCGTCCATTTAATGTATCCACATTAGATAAGGCCAGTCCTTCATCACTTAAACCCTTATTTTGAGCTATATCAAACTGAATATCCATAGCTGGGTAATCTAATATCAACTCTACCGCTTGTGTACCTTTTGGTGGATTAAAAACGATATGACTAGGCTCGATCACAGTATTCAGACTTGAACCTTGATCTGCGATCATTTTTGTCTGTTGTTTACTTAATTTATTGGTATTCCAATGCCACATACGTGTGAATGCCATCATATCTCTTGAATCATATTTAGCATCAGTTACTGGTTTTAAATTTGGAACATTTCCAACTGCGGGACCTAGTTCTAAACTAAGATCTCCTGTATTCCATCCATTAATAAAAGTAGCAAGATCCGTGATACTTATATCACCATCCATATCATAGTCACCTAGAAGTGAAACATCATAATTAAATGCTAAGCCATTTAAAATATTACCTGCTTGATCTTTTAAACTATCAATCTTAATTAATAATTGATCATCACTGACCAATGGTTTAACAATAGTAATTGAAATTACATTGGAGGTTTTAATGGCAGTAGAATCATTTAAATCTATATAAAAATCGACAGGAGTTCCTGACCTGGATGAAACATCTAATGAAGAATTAGTTATAGGTTCTGAAGTATAAAAGTTTATTGTTGTACTCTGTAACAGGTTTAATAGCTTACCCTTCTCCGGAAGTATACTAATAATTTTTGGTGGAACAAAATCAGACACGATTCCATTACTAGTAGCTACTTTACTCGCATTACCTACCATATCAATTGCTCGCACAGAAACATAGTAAATTGTCTTATCTTTTAATAAGATGCTCAACGATGCTTTATTTAAATTACCGTTATTGGTCCAGGTAATCATATCTGTTGAACCAGGTATAGTACCTAGTGCGTATTCATAGCGACTAATTCCACTTAAAGAATCAGCAAAACCACTCCAATTAGCATAAATCGTATTGTATTCGTAAATTCGGCATCAATGCTTATACCATCCACAACTAGCCCAGCCATTGGTAATTCATGATCTGCAATAACTCCGTTAGAATTTACTGTATCTGATATATTGCCTACGTTATCAATGGCATAAACCGATAAGTAATATACTTGATTATTAATAAGTTCATATCCTGTATATGTGAACGATGAATCTAAACCATTACTGGTCCAGTTTTTAACATCCGTACTATCTAACTCTGTTCCAATTGCATAGTAATAATTAGCAACACCACTCACAGCATCGTTAAAGCCATTCCAATTACCTGATAAACTTTGCAATGCAGAAGTATAAGAGATATCTACTCCTAGACCATCATTCACAATACCAGCTGATGGGGGTGATACATCGATTGTGATTCCATCACCTATCATTACTGCAGAAACGTTACCTGCTTTGTCTGTGGCTCGCACAGCAACATAATATTTTGTAGCTTCAATCAAATTTAGACTAGTAAGGGAAATAGAAGTTGAGTTTGCATTAACCCAAGAAATTATATCCAAAGAACCAGGTGAAGTGCCTAAAGCATATTCATAATTATTAATACCTGAATTATTGTCAGAACCCAACCATGCTAGATCAAGACTAGCAGTATTACTTTGGTAATCTAAATCTACATTTGAAACTAGACTACCTTCAGCCACTTCACCCATTAATGGTACTATATTATCAATGATGATGGCTTTATTAGCACTTAAAGAGTTTGCAATACTTGGAGCTGGTAAGGTTAATGTTGCAAAATTACCTAGAACATCTTTGATTGTACCTGCATTTAAAATAAGTGAAGATGTATTTACATATGCTAAGTCACTACTTTGATCACCAGATTTAACAATATATTTAAATAATAACGTAGCGGTATTGCTTCCACTAGAATAATAACCTTCTCTATCAATACTACCTGTTTCCAAACTAATTTGTGGATTACCTGTAACAATGACTACTTCACCAAAGGTCACGGTTACATTAATGGTATCACCTAAGTTATAAGCGCCATCTTCAGTTGTAGAACTAACAGAAATCACTGTAGGTCCTTGTGTATCTATTACTAAATCTTTATTGGCGGAAAGTGAATTGGTTCCACCGGGCGTTGGTAAGGTTAAAGTCGCATTGTTACCTCCTGCATCTTTAACTGTTCCTCCATTTAAAGATAATGCACTGGCACTAAACACATCTAAGTCAGGACTATTATTTCCAGCAGCAACTACATAATTCCATGTTAAAGTATCATTTGGACTACCACTGGAATAAATTACTTTTTGATCAAAAGAACCTGTTTCTAAGGTAAGCTTTGGTCTTCCTGTACCATCACCTTCAAAAAGAGCTGAATTAACGGTGACAGGCTCGCTAAAAACAATATTGATCGCAATAATATCACCTGCTAAATAAGTACCGTTCGCTGTTGAAGAGTTTATAGCTGTTATTGTTGGTACACTACCATCAACAATGATGGCTTTATTAGCTCCTAATGAATAAGTAGCAGCCGGTGAAGCTAGAGTTAAGGTAGCTACATTTCCTGCAGCATCTTTAATGGTTCCACTATTTAAAGTAAGAGATGTAGTGGCCAAATAATCAAGTTCACTACTAATATCTCCTGCTGAGACATTATAATTAAAGATCAAGGTATTACTTCCTGAACCAGAAGAATAGTTGACTATCGCATCCGTGGAACCTGTCTCTAGTGAAATTTGAGGAGTACCAGTTACGAAGACTTCTTCACCAAAAATTGCCGTGACTTGAATTATACTACCTACACCATAGGTTCCATTTGCTGTCGTCGAAGTTACTGATGTAACCGTTGGTACCGTCAAATCTCTTAAATTAATAGAATTATTACTTTGCGATGTACTCGCTTCATTATTATTCGCATCGTAAATAGAGTCATCTTTAGGGTTTACGACGAGAAGTTCATTTCCATTAGGAGTTCCAGTTAAGCTAAAGGTTAAAGTATAAGTATTGCTACTAATTGAGATACCCGTCGGAGTAGCACTTCCAAGCGTTGCAATACCGCCTGTAATTGATAGTACAAAATCAGTTTTCTCTAGAGCTCCACTACCACCTGTTGCATTAAATACCGCTTCTGAAAACGTCACAGCAGCAGAACTATTATCTGAAGCCAATGCGATTCCTGTAATAATTGGTACAATTTTACTATTTAGATTAACTCTATTATTACTTTGCGATGTACTGGCTTCATTTCCAACTAGATCATAAATAGAATTATCTACAGGATTAACAACCAATACTTCTGCTCCAGTTGCAGTGCCGGATAGGCCCACACCTAAAGTGTAAACATTACCACTCTTGGATATACTAGTTGGCGTAGTATTTGAAAGCGTCGCATCACCTAAAGCAAGAGAGAAAACAAAGTCAGCAGCTTCTAAGGCGCCACTACCACCATTTGTATTGTACACCGCTTCAGAGATAGTAACCGCTAAAAGACTATTATTTGAAGATAAAGAAACTGAAGTAATTAAAGGATTAACATTGTCATTTAAAAAAACAGAATTATTAGTTTGAAAAATTGCTGATTCATTGCCTGTCAAATCATATATACCATTATCAACAGGATTAACAGATAAGACTTCATTCCCATTTGAAGTCCCACTTAAACCAATTCCTAACGTATAAATTTTTCCGTTAGCTGAAATACTAGTAGGCGTAACACTAGATAACGTTGCGACACCGCCATTAATTGTGAAAGCAAAATCACTTGCTTCCAATGCTCCACTTCCACCATTTGTATTGTAAGACGATTCAGTCATTGTAACAGCAATTGATGAGTTATTCGATCCGAGAGCCACCGATAATATCTCAGGTGGAGTCTCATCAGGTAAATAACCAATATTATTACTTTGAGCTATAATTGATTCATTGCAATTAGCATCATATACTGAATCATCAGCTAGATTGATTTTTACTTTCTCAGAGCCTAAAGTCTTATTAGTTGTACTAATTACAATTGAGTAAGTATTACCACTAGCAGCAATACTAACAGGTGTAGAAAAAATATTTGTATGATTATATACCTCAACGCTTTCAACAACAAAATCTTCAACTTCTAAAGCACTTCTACTACAATCACCGTAGACTGAATCACCAAAAGTTACTTCATAAGTTCTTCCGCCTTTAAAGATTACACTAATAATTGTTGCCGCTAGCTTATCATTTAATGTTTTTATTCCATTTTCTTGAGATGTTGGCATCGCATTACCAGCAAGGTCAAAAATACTTGATGCATTCACTGGAGTAATAGCAATGGTTTCAACACCACTAGGAATTCCAGATATATTTAAGAAAACGCGAATAACAGTCTCGCCACCTGACAAAGCCGCTGCACTTCCTTCAACTGTATTGTCGTTTTTCTTAATACTACTGATAGATACACCTGAAGCATTACCACTATTTTTAGCAAAAGTAAGGGTAAAGTCTGATGCCTCTAAAGCTCCGCTGCCATTCTCAGTATTGTATACAGCTTCGCTTATCGTCAAATCTATATAACTATTATCACTCGCTAAGGATGATGAGGCTATTATGGGCACAACGCCATCAACGACCAATGCTTTATTTGTACTTAATGAACCTGAAGCACCAGGTGTTGGAAACGTTAAGGTTGCTGCATTACCAGTTACATCTTTTATTGTACCACTATTTAAAACAAGAGCATTCTCAGATTGATAATCAAGATCACTACTAATATCACCTGGTACTACAGTATAATTCCATGTTAGTACTGCCCCTCCACTTCCACTTGTATAATTTATAACTTGATCACTGGAACCTGTTTCTAAAGTAAGCCTAGGTCTGCCAGTACCATCTTCTTGAAATAAAGCTGAATTAACAACTACTGATTCACTAAAAGTAACCTCAATTGCAATTTCGTCACCAATTTTATAAAGGCCATCAGCCGTAGATGAAGATACCGAAATTATACTTGGTGCTGTTAAATCATTTAATAATACTGAATTATTATTTTGGAGCGAATCAGCTTCATTTCCAGCTCCATCAAAAATGCTATCATCTAATGGGTTTACAAACAAAGTATCTAAACCATTTGATGTCCCAGATAAATTTATTCCTAAGGTGTAGACGTTCCCACTAGCATCTATACTGGTAGGTGTAGCACTACCTAGTGTAGCTGTACCTCCACTGATTGTAAATGCAAAATCAGAAGCTTGCAAGGCCCCGCTACCACCATTTGTATTAAATACAGCTTCCGACATGGTTACTGCTAATGTAGTGTTATCAGCTGAAAGTATAACACCCGTTATTATTGGTTTAAGATTATCGTTTAATGGGATTGCACCTGTAGTTTCAGAAGCTGCCATTGACCCACCATTACTATTGTAAATACTAGTTCCATCTAAAGGAGTGATGGTTATTGTTTCCACACCACTTGGCGTACCTGTAATATTTAAAAATACACGAATCAAACTCTCCCCACCTGATAAGGCTGTTGCAATCGCTTCAGCTGTATTATCATCTTTCTTAATGCTACTTATACTAACGTTCGTTGCATTTCCACTATTTTGAGCAAAACTAAGGGTAAAATCTGAAGCTTCTAAAGCCCCACTACCTCCAACAGTATTATAAACGGCTTCACTAATGGTTAAATCTATATAACCATTATTACTTGCTAAAGAAGTTGATGATATCTCAGGATCTGAAAACTTGGCCATAACACCAACGATATTTTCTAAGAACTCTTCATTGTTTTGACTACTAACAACCCCACTACTATAATTTATATGCGAGGAAAATATGTTCACTCCTAGAACGAGAACTATTTTACCAGGATAGCTGACACTTAAGTCCTCGGAATTCCACACTGCAGTAAATGCCCGGTCATCAGCTGTTTTGGATAACGCAGTACCATTTCCTAAATTACTAAGATATGAACTCGCTGGTTCATAAATGTTAATTACATTATTGGGATTACGAAAAGCACTCTCAACAATGTGGAAATTACTTCCCGTGGATCCACCATACACCACCTCTCCTCCACCAACATCTTTAATAAAAGATATAATAGAATTATTTCTTGTCATAAAACCTTGATGTTCACCTAACAAATAAACTGTTCCACCATTTGATAGAATAGTCTTTAGCTTTGTTATTTCTGATGAACTTAATGCACTTGCAAATCGAATATCCCAAATCTGATCTAAAGCACTAACATCACTTGGGTAACTTTGTCCAGAAGTAACAGAATGTCCAACAGCTTCTAATTTAGATTTTATATTTGCTAAACCTTTTTCAGTAGTAGCCCTTTCTGTACTCAAATTAATAGAGATAAATGCTTGCTCAGATAAACGTGATTCAGGAATGTATTTATTTGAATTCTCTTTAATAGATAGCTTGTATTCCTCAAAATGACCTTCCATGTATGGACTAAGGGTAGTTGGGTCAATAGCTTTTTCCATATCTATAGAATCAAAAAATGCTTTTTCAAATTTTTGTGAGTTATTTAGCGAAAACTCTTTGAATTTGGATAGTTCTTCAGATTGGGAAAAAGAAAAAGTAAATAAACCAAAAAGCAAAAATATAAAATATTTATTTTGCATTGATAACCCCCTGACCATATCCTTTTATCGCAATAGGAATATCATCTTTATCTACAAGCTCTGAATCTTTACTAACACTAATATTGGCTGCACCAGCAGCAAAGGATTTAAACGTTATAATTGCAAGGTTTCCACTACCACTAACTTTTCTTTCTGTGCCAAGATATGATGTGAAAATACTCAAGACTCCTTTATTATCATCATAAATAAATAGTGGTGCTTGACTACTTTCAAAAAAGTCACCTGGCTGAACATCAGCAACATTTACTTTTGTAAAATCATAATTAATAACTGCATTTGCACCACTTAAATCCGTCACCTGAATTATATAAACACTCATATCCGCAGATTCTTCGACATCTAGATTAATATCTTTTGGATATAATGTAAGAGCAGGTGGAAATATTCCAGCTTGCTTATTTCCATCAATATCAAAAGGACTATCGTAAGGATAATCATGAGTATCTAATTGACACCCAATGAATAAAAACATTAATAATAGAAATTTATTTTTAATCCAATGCAATGGAGAACCTTAATTGTGGTTGTTTTAATTTTTGATTATAAACAAAATCAAAAAGTGGTTTTTGATTTGAAGCACTAACTGATTTTGATTTTGGAGCAGTCAAATAAGCATGAATTAAATTAGCTGCATAAACTCCAAGTCCTAGATTGATCATAAATTTAGCTTCTTCAGCTGCAGTCTCTTCTTTTAAACCTGCTTGGATTCCTAAATTTCTAAATTCTCTAACTGATTGCGGATCTTTTGCATTCATATATTTATCGTAATAATCTTCAGATTGATCATATGCTTTTTTATATTGATCATAACTACTATATGCTAAAAATCCAATTGTTAACCCTGACCCCATCCATAGATAGCCTATTACATCTTGCCCTGCATATATTTGACCTAGTCCAGGAACTAAAGCTGAACGAAGAACCGTTCCCAACACTGTTGCATTTTCATTTAAAGCATCATCTCCATTACGCTTTTTCAATAGAGCACGTGGGATTTCAGCTCCCAAGACTTCCCAAGCTGCAATTTGTATTTCATTCATTAAAACTTCAGCGTCTCCCGTGAACCTTTTATCTCGATTTGATAAAACGGAATCAGCTTTAATATCTATCATAGTGACGTTTAGTGCAAAAGGTGATCCATTAATATACTCGAATTCATCTAATTTTTCAATTTTTCCAATAATAATTTGATTGACATTCAGCAACTTGCCTAATTCAGAAAAACATTTATTATCATTACAGTCTTCTAAGTTAATTCCTTTTTGTGAAGCTACTTCCTTCATTCCTATTCTATCGTAGACTACAACTCTTTTAGTCTTATTTAATTCAATAGCAAATTCATTTGTTAATACTTCAGCTTCTAATTTAATAATGCCTACAGGCGTAAAATCAAGAACAGCTATAATTTGATTTTTATTATCATTACTCTCATCCGCAGGAGCAGTATCAGCTTGACCTAATAGAATGGGCAAACAAAACGCATAGATTATGAATTTAATATTTTTACTTACTTTATATATATAGGTACTTAACATCATATTGAATTTTCCGCAGCTTGAGTTTATATCTTTGAATAGTGAAAACCAACCCTTAACATATTTTCAAACCTATTAAGTAAAAACGATGTATTTAGTTAAATAGACACAATAAATTAAGTGAATGAAAATTGGCAATTTAAATATAAGTACGCCCATTCTACTTGCCCCTATGGCAGGCGTAACAGACTACCCCTTTAGAGTATTGTGCAAAGAGCAAGGTGCTAGCATTGTTTATTCTGAATTTGTATCAGCCCATGGAATAATTAGAGAAAATGCCAAAACTTGGCAAATGATTGAGTTTACTGATTTTGAAAGACCTATTGGTATTCAAATTTTTGGCGATACACCTGAAGTCATGAGCAAAGCAGCTAAAATGGTAGCTGATAAATTTTCACCAGATATTTTAGATATTAATTATGGTTGCCCTGTTCCTAAAGTGACAAAACGAGGTGCCGGATCAGCAGCGCTTCGCGACCTCTGTTTAATGGATGATATAACAGCAGCTGTAGTCGAATCAGTCCCCAATATTCCTGTTACTGTTAAAATGCGTGCTGGATGGGATAGTAGTTCAATTGTTGTCCCTGAAGTTGGTCCGAGATTAGAAAAGTTAGGTGTAAAAGCTATTGCTTTACATCCACGGACAACCAAACAAAGTTATTCAGGTGAAGCAGATTGGAGCCTTATAAAAAGATTAAAAGAAGCTACCTCTATTCCTATTATTGGCAATGGCGATATTAAATCACCCGATGACGTAATGCGTATGTTTGAGGCAACTAATTGTGATGCAGTAATGGCTGGTCGGAGTGCTCTTGGCAATCCATGGTTTTTTAAACAAGCAAATGCTCTTTACAATGGTAAGACGCCACCTCCCGCACCTTCCCTTTTAGAAAAAATTTCATATTGCCGTCGTCATTTCGATCATATGATTGAATGGCACGGAGAAAGAATAGGTACTAACTTAATGCGGAAACATTTCGGTTGGTATATTCGTGGGTTTAAAGGTGCCTCCCCATATAGAAAAGCACTTGTTTGCGCACCTGATAAAGAATCAATAGATTCAATTTTAGATTCAATTCAATAACCATTTCATTTATTGAATCCTCGCTTTTTCTCAGATAAATTTGTAAGCTTTTTTTATAATTAATAAAAGATATATGAAAAATAATAACACCATTCCTAAACCTATAAATGAGCCTATTCTATCTTATGCACCCGGAACGCCAGAAAAAGCTAGCTTAAAGAAGTGCATTCAGGGTTTAAAATCTAAAAAATTAGAAGTCCCTTTAATTATAGGCGGGCAAGAGATAAAATCTGATAACTTGAGTGAAATGTCTATTCCTCACGATCATCAACACATTCTTGGAAGCTATCATAATGCAGGATCAAAAGAAGTCGATATAGCTATTGAAGCAGCTCTAGAAGCTTGGAAGCTATGGTCAAAAACGAGCATAGAAGAACGGGCAAAGATATTTTTGAAAGCCGCTGACCTTTTAGCTGGCCCATGGCGTGACACCATAAATGCTGCTACAATGTTAAATATGAGCAAAAATGTTTATCAAGCTGAGATTGATGCTGCCTGTGAATTAATTGATTTTTTTCGATTCAATGCTTGGTATGCACAAGAGTTAACACAGCATCAACCTATGTATTCTCCTGAAGGAATGAAAAATTCACTTGAACTACGACCCTTAGAAGGCTTTGTTTTTGCTGTATCGCCGTTTAATTTTACTTCAATTGGTGGAAACCTACCTTGCGCACCTGCAATGATGGGAAATGTGGCGCTTTGGAAGCCTGCATCAAGTGCTGTATATCCTGCATATTTTATTATGCAATTACTTATTGAAGCAGGATTACCAAAAGGAGTCATTAATTTTATACCTGGCTCAGGTAAAGATGTTGGACCTAAGGTTATGTTAAACTCTAACTTAGCTGGTGTTCATTTCACAGGATCTACAAAAGTATTTCAAGGAATGTGGAAGACTATCGGTGAAAATATCGCCAATTACAAATCTTATCCTCGAATAGTAGGTGAAACGGGAGGTAAAGATTTTTGCATAGCACATGAATCTGCAGACATAGATGCACTCGCAACAGCAATGGTTCGTGGCGCATTTGAGTATCAAGGTCAAAAATGCTCAGCGATGTCACGAGCTTATATTCCTACTTCAATTTGGGATGCTGTTAAAAACAAGTACATTGCTCAGGTTAATGATATAAAAATGGGCGACCCAGAAGATTTTTCGAACTTTATGAATGCAGTTATCGATAAATCTGCATTTGACTCAATATCGGAATTTATAGATTTTGCACATAACTCTAAAGATGCTCAAATATTAACAGGTGGAAAATATAATGAAGAAAAAGGGTACTTCATTGAGCCCACAACAATTTTAACTAGCGATCCAAAGTTTCGTACAATGTGTGAAGAAATTTTTGGGCCGGTTCTAACTATTTTTCTCTATGAACCAACAAAATGGGATGAAACTTTAAAATTGGTTGATTCAACCTCAGAGTATGCATTAACTGGTTGCGTTATTGCTGAAGACAAAACAGCCTTAGCTCAAGCTAAAGATGCGCTTACGCATTCTGCAGGTAACTTTTATATAAATGACAAACCAACTGGTGCAGTAGTTGGACAGCAACCTTTTGGAGGTGGTCGTGCTTCTGGAACAAATGATAAAGCTGGTTCTATGTTTAATTTAGTTCGATGGGTCTCTATGAGAACTGTAAAAGAAACATTTGAACCTGCAAAAGATTTTCGTTATCCATTTATGGATGAAAAATAAAAAATAGGATTATATAAATGAAGATTCACGAATATCAAGGTAAAGATATATTTAAATCATATGGTATCCCGATCCAAGATGGATATGTTATAGATCATATTGATGACGCCCTACCAGTAATTAAAAAAGTCCAAAAAGAATTCAAGACTGAGGCCGTAGTTGTAAAAGCTCAAATTCATGCAGGTGGCCGTGGAAAAGGTGG